>Ga0136611_10001870_pt1 | contig 14640 bp, 14 predicted proteins | sample AntDrymUQ2232306_2_FD_106645 | JGI IMG/M metagenome (GOLD analysis project Ga0136611, IMG submission 106645) | Polar desert sand microbial communities from Dry Valleys, Antarctica - metaG UQ223 (23.06) | ecosystem: Environmental > Terrestrial > Soil > Desert | place: Antarctica: Dry Valley...
TACCCGACGCCCTCCTCGAGGGTGTCGAAGGTGTGACCGTCGTAGAGGTCAGGCGTGTGCACGATGTGCCCGGCGCGGCGCAGTTCGTCGGCGAAGGCGACGATGCCTGGGGTCAGCCCCTGAACGTGGTGGAAAAGCACGATTTCGGTCATCTTGACACTCCTGCTTCGGAAGGGTGTAGAACAGATGAGCTATGTTACTGACTCCGTCCAACGATGTCGAGAGCTATCCCGGCCGCCAAAATTGCCCGCTTGGGCCGTGCTGCCCAGGCAGATACCGAAAACTGTCGAAGTCGTTGATGTCGCCATGGTGGTCGTAAGTGTGCTGGTCCACCGGGAACCGGATTGATGGGGTGAGGGTACGTGCCCCGTGTCCTCTCGGCGGACGACGACGGAGTGGTGATCATGTGCATTATTGGGTTGGTCGAGGTCGAGCGGGACCACCACTGCTCTCCTTGTACACCGACAGCGTCGTGGCCTCGAGCAATCCTGCCGGGGCGAGCAGGGCGTGGATCATGGGAGATGGGTTCCGCGGCGCGCCGGCTTCGATACGGCATCCATCGCCGCAGGGTGGTTTCAAACATAGGCGAGGGCTTCGCGAACGGTGAGGCGGGAGGCGCGCGTTGCGGCTGCTTCGGTGGCGAGCACGGCGCCAAGGACGATGAGTGCGATCCAGATACCCGCGGCGAGCATGGAGATTCGGAAGGGCAGCGGCGCATACATGAAGAGGTTGCCGAGTCCGTCGCCCATGACCGCGATGAGTCCCAGCGTCGGAATGACCGCCACCAGGCAACTGGCGAGGGCGAGGAAGACACCTTCGGCGACGACGATACGGCGCACGGTCTTAGGACGCGCTCCAATAGCGTGCATGACACCGAATTCGCGAGTCCGCTCGAGGATGTTGGCGCTCATCGTCGAGGCCAGACCGATGCAGCCGACCACGCCCATGGCGATGGACATCGCCAGGACAATCAGGATGATAGGTCCCAGGTGACCTTCGCTGGCGGCTTCGCTCAGGCTGACCGAAGCCACGGATTGCACCTCGACTCCCGCACCGGTGAGCACCTCGTCGACGGCGTTGGCGACGGTGCCGCGGGTCTGCTCGTCGTGGCTGTCGGTCGCGATGCGCAGCGTGTTCACCCGCGATGGCTGGCCGGAGGCTTCGGCGAAGCCCTCAGCCGTCACGTACGCGCCGCCACCAACGCCCTCCCTCTCTTCGGCGATACCCACAACGCGCCAGGTGGTGGGGCGCCCACCGACCCACAGGTCCACGGTATCCCCGGCATGGACGCCGGGGACGGTGTTGGCGCGGGTGATCTGGTTGAGTACGATGGCCCCGATTTCCCCCGGGTTAAGCCAGCGGCCTTCCAGCAGCTTGGGGAGAGTGAACATGGTGGTGGCCGGTGGAATCGCGGTCACTGCGACCCCACCATGGCCTTGGTCGGGATAGGTGCGCGTGATGGGTATCTGTTGTGGCCCGGCCACACCGGCCTTCTGGATGGTCCATCCCTCGACCCGGGTGACCCGCGGCACTCCCTCCAAGAGTGTGGTGAGCTCGTCCGCCGATGCGGGGCTGGCGAGTTGCACCTCGACATCCCACTGGCGCTGGGCCTTTGCTTCCTCCGACACTGCCCGAACACCGTCGCTTGTGGACATCCCGGCAACGAATACCGTGCCCGCACAAGCCAGCAAGCCAGCGGACAGCAGGAACCGGGCGGGCCGCCGGAAGGTGTTCCGCAGCGCCATGAGCAGGCCACGGTCGAGGCCACGAATGCGGCCAAGCCGGGCGAGCACGCCAGTCGTCGTGCGCGCATTCGAGCCAAGGCCGCGGTGGTCGATCGCCGCCCGTACCGTGGTCCGGCTCGTCCTGACCAGCGGGATCAGGGCCATCAGTGGTGGCAGGACGAGGCCGGCGGCGAGGACCACTGCGTAGGTCCACCAGGGAGCCGCGATGTTGTCGGACTCGATGCCGAGGAACCCGAGAACTCTGGAGGCCCCGACGCGGCCGATCAGGATACCGAGGGGTAGCGCGATCAGCGTGGCTGCCCCAGCCACGATCAGCGTCATCGCCAGGTACAGACGGGCGATGCGGCCGGATCGCGCACCAATCGCTTTCAGTATACCGATCTGCGGTATCTGTTGGGCGAACAGGCCGTTGAGCATGTTCGCGACCAGAATCGTGCTGAGCAGCAGGGCGACGGCTCCGCCGACGAGCAGCGAGATGAGGAGAGCATCGGCCTGCCCCTGGTGGGGGTGCGCGTAGGGCTCGGGCACCTGGATCTCGCGTATCGTCAGCCCGTGGTCCCGCTGCAGCCATGCGCCGACATCGTCGGCCACGGCCACGATGGCATCGCGGTCTCGGCTCGGCGTCGCCTGGCCTGGATCGGCGACCTGGATCTTCACTTGGTCGAGGAGGTCCTGCCCCCCGGATGCGGCAAGCGACGCCGAGGGCAGGTAGCCGTGTCCTCGCTGCTCCTGGGGCGCGGGCGCGAGGCTCGGGTCGTACACAATGCCAGCCACGCGCAGTCGCGCGGGTTCGCCAGACGGGGTCGTAACGACCATGGTGTCACCTACGGCAAGATCCAGCAAGACAAGTGTGTCGCGTCCGAGCAGGATCTCCCCAGGGGCCGGGGGCCAGCTGCCCTGCTGCACCTCGAAGTTCGCCATCCGCATCGGGTCGTCCGGGGCGGCGACGAACACCTGGAGGGGGTTCTCCCGCAAACGGCCGTCGACTTCGACTTCACTGGTGAACTGGGCACGCCCGGTCGCCTCGATGACACCGGGCTGGGTTCGCGCCCTAGCCACGATCGCCGCCATCTGTTCGACATCGATGCCGCGGTCGAGCAGTATCGTCGCCGACGCCGGCTCGGTATTCAGATACGCGTCACGGGTCTCTCTGGCGCTGCCGCTCCAGGTAAAGAGCACCGTGCTGAACACCGTCAGGCTGACCGCGATCGCGATCACCATCAGCAGCAGCCGGGACCAAGTCGCCCGCAAGTCCCGGCGCAACTTGACTGTGAGCAGGTTGGTCATACTGTTACCTCCGCCGCCGCGCGTTCGTCCGCGACGATGCGACCATCCACAAGGGTCACCTGTCGACCGGCAATTGACCTGACATCGCGTTCATGGGTGACCACCACGATGGTCTGCCCGTCGGCGTTCAGGTTGGCGAACAGCTCGAGGACGGCGTCAGCCGTGGTGGAGTCGAGGTTGCCGGTCGGTTCGTCGGCCAGCAGGATCGGTGGATCGTTGGCCAGCGCCCGGGTGATCGCGGCGCGCTGCTGCTGGCCCCCCGAGAGCGTGGCGGGCACCTTGTTGGCCTGGTCAGCAACGCCTACCCGCTCCAATAGCTGCGTGGCCCGATCGCGCCGCTCGCCAACCGGGAACTTCCGGGCGAAGTCCATCGGCAGCATCACGTTCTCGATCACGGTCAGTGTCGGCAACAGTTGGAAGAACTGGAACACTAGTCCGACGTTGCGTCCCCGCCAGGCGGCGAGCCCGTCCTCCGACAACGAGCCAAGGTCGGCGTTTGCCGCGCGAACGATACCTGAGGTTGGCCGATCGATTCCGGCGAGTAGATTGAGCAGCGTTGTCTTCCCGCTGCCTGACCGGCCTACGATCGCGACGAACTCGCCCGGTGCGATGTCGAGGCTGAGATGGTCAATGGCGATGAACTCACTGGCAGCTAGCCGATACGTCTTGACGACGTCGCTGATTTGTATTGCATGTGTCTTGGTCATTAGTGGCCACCCTGCGGCGGGGTGTGACCACCAAGACCACCGCCAAGGCCACCGCCAGTGAGCATCATGACGACAATCAGCAGGACCACAATGAGGGCGATGATCCCCAGTAATTTTACCCAACGCGGTGTGCCGGTCACCGATTCGTGGTCGGGCCGCAGGTCGGCCATGTGCGTATCCTCCTGTGTCGAGCATTGGAATGAGCCTTTGGTGCTCCACGGACGACGACCAGGAGCCGGCTTTCCGCCGAGCCTCCCTGCGTTGACACCTTCTCCCAAGTATGGGGAGCGGCAATCCGCGGGGCATGACCCGTTGAGGGCCAAGAGGAGTCGAAAAGGGTCATTTCCGAGACGGAAGGAAGTGAAAGGAGGATGCTAGCCCCTACTCCTGGGGCGTGGCAACCAGCCACGGGCAACGCCATAGGCGGCCGCCTGGTGCCGGTTGTGGAGGTGGAGCTTGGAGAGAATGTTCTTCATGTGGTTCTTGACCGTGTGCTCGCTGACCACCAGACGCCCGGCGATCTCGGCGTTGGAGAGGCGCGCCACCACCAGCTCCAGCACTTCCAGCTCTCGGGCGGTGAGTTCTTCCTCAGGCCCGAATCGATCGGTTTGGCCCTGGATCCCTTCCAGGATCCGGGCAGCCAGGCGCCGCGAGATAGCCGCCTCGCCCCGGGCCAGGCCCCGGAGTTGCTCCAGGAGTTCCCGTGACCGCGCGTTCTTGACCAGGTAGCCTTGAGCCCCCGCCTTAATCGCCTCGAAGAGGGTTTCACTGTCGTCGCGCACCGTCAGCATCACGACGGTGACGGCGGGCATTTCCATCGTCAGCCGCCGGGTCGTGAGCACGCCGTCCTCACCCGGAAGCTCGACATCCATCAGTACGATGTCCGGCGCTAGCGCGTGTGCCTGAGCCAGGGCGCTCCTGGCGTCCTCGGCCTCGCCAACGACGATGAAATCATCCTGATAGGAGAGGAGCGAGATGAGCCCCTCGCGAAAGAGCGCATGGTCGTCAACCAGGAGGAGTCGCAAGGGCTGCATGCTGGTTCTCTCTTTTCGTTCGTGGAATGGGGATGGCGGCGGTAACTTGCGTACCTGAACCGGGCTGACTGTTCACATGGAAGGTGCCGCCGATGGCCTCGACCCGCTCCCGCATACTCGTCAGGCCCAGAGGTGGCGCCTTGCCATTCCTCAGACTGCCGGTGGTGAAACCGTGGCCATCGTCGGCAATGACGATCCGGAGCCGATCCGATCCGTCGGCGGTAAGGGTGACCGTGGCCTCCCGTACCCCGGCGTGCTTGCGGACGTTGGTCAAGGCTTCCTAGACGAGCCTGAAGAGCTGGAACGCGGCGAGCGGTGAGAGCTCGTCGGCGTCGTCGTCGGTGTGGAGGTTCACGAGGATCTGGTGCCGCTCTTCGAACTGGTCCACGTAATCCTGGAGTGTGCTGGATAACCCCCGTTCCGTGACGTCGGTACGGATCCCGGTAATGGACTCCACGATATCCTCGTAAATTTCGTCGGCAACCCCATGCAATCGCTCCAGCTCGGCTTCCGCTTCCTGTTTACGGTCGGCCCCGATCAGGTCCCTGATGGTGTCCACGCGCAAGAGCAGATGCGCGACGAGCTGGGCCGCGCCATCGTGCAGCTCCCGGCCCAGCCGCTCCCGTTCCCGCATCACGGCGTTCATGGTGAGGATGTCCTGCTCCCGGACCAATGCCTCAGCCTCAAGTTGTCGGAGGACCCTGAACACAAAAATGTAGGCCAGCACCAGGGTCAGGGAGGATACGACCAGGATCTCAGCCAGCCTGCCCACCACGTGCCCAAGCAAGATGTGGCCCAATGTGATCGCAACGGGAGGAATCAGGACCATGAGCCATTTGAACAGGAGCAGCCTGCGGTGAGTCATGACCGTACGGTTAATGTGAAGCATAACCTTCCTCCAATCAGGCTCGGTAGATGCTGACCGATCAGACTGACAACTGTGATCGGCTGAGTCCGGGACGATGTCACGCCTGACACGCTCGCGAGCTCCCGCCTCTACTCCCTCGCCGCCGACCTCCGCTGTGTCCCAGAGCAACTACAAACGAAGCTGCACTGATCACCGCAATCGGATGGTGAAGGTCGTTCCCTGCCTCAGGCCGCTGGTGGCGCTGATCGTTCCGCCGTGGGCCTCGATAAGGCTTCGCACGATCGCCAGGCCGAGCCCACTACCGCCGGAATCAGCCGACTTGACGAACCGCTCGAACATTCGCGCCGCGTCGTCTGGAGTCATGCCCCGACCCGTGTCCCGGACTACGACCTCTGCCTCGCCCCCTACCGCCGTGAGTTCCAGCGTGATCGTGCCGCCTTCCGGCGTGTAGCGCACGGCGTTCGTCACCAGGTTGTCGAGTACCTGCCGGATCCGGCCGGCATCGAAGTCGAGCACCACCGAGTCACGGATCACGGTCGTCATCGCGATGCCGCGCCCGGCCGCGATCGGCGTCCACGATCCCGCCACATCACGCAGCAAGTCGGCCAGGTCCGATGCGCTCCTGTGCAGCGCCAGCATCCCCGCTTCTGCTGTGGCGACCGTCTGGAGGTCGTCCAGCAGCCGCGAGATGACCCGCGTCTGGTCCAGCAGGGGCGCGAGATGCTCCGAGTCTTTCGGGTAGACATCGTCGATCATGCCCTCGATCGTGCCCTGGACGACGGCCAGGGGTGTCCGTAATTCGTGGGCGATGTCGGAAAGCAGGTGCTTGCGTTGGGCTTCGTTCGTGGCCAGTCGCTCGGTCATGGTGTTGAAGGTCGCCAAGACCCTCTGTACATCGGGAGGACCGCCCGTCACTACGCGCACGGAGTAATCCCCTTCGGCGACGCGGCCAGCGGCATCCATGACGCCCTCGAGCGGAGCAAAGGTTCGCGTGATCTTGCGCACCACGATGAAGATAAGGGAGCCGACCAACAGCAGGGCGACTGGCGGCCACCAGAATCCTTCCTGGGGTCCGTCCTTGTCGTTGGCCGGTGGACCCCAGTTCTCACCCGCGTGGTTGACGATGAAGCCAGCCACCACGAATAGGAGGAAGATGCATCCCGCGAAGACGAAGAGGCGGCGTCGCAGGCGGCGGCTGCGCGGAACTGGCGGCCGCCCCTGGCCCGGCCACGGCTCGCCTTCCGGCCACCATGGTGGCGGATGGTGCGAGTGACTCCGGCGCTGTCTAGCCCACATCGACGAACCGGTAGCCCACCCCATGCACGGTTTGGATGTAATGCTCGCGCATTTCGTTCGATTCGAGCTTGCGCCGGATGTTCTTGATGTGGGCGTCGATCGCCCGGTCGTAGGCGTCGGTCATCACCCCGTGGACGGCGTTGAGTAGCTGCCCACGGGTGAAGACGCGGCCCGGCTCCCAGGCCATCGTGACGAGCAACTGGAACTCGGTGGCCGTCAGGTCGATCAGGTCGCCGTGGCGGCTCACCCGCATCCGGGGAACGTCGATCGAAAGGTCGCCCACGTCGATGCGCAGCTCTGTCTCCGGTTGCGCCGCGCCGCAGCACGGCGCGCACGCGGGCCACCAGTTCATTCGGGCTGAAGGGCTTGACCATGTAGTCGTCGGCCCCGAGTTCGAGGCCAACGATCCGGTCCACCTCGTCGCCGCGGGCAGTCAGGATGATGACCGCCAGGTTGCTTGACCGCCTGAGTTCGCGCAGCAGGTCGAGACCATTGCCGTCAGGCAAGCCCAGGTCCAGCACCACCAGGTCGGGCCGATCGGAGCTGAGTCTGGCACCGCCCGATGTCACGTCCGGGGCGGTGATCGCGCGGTAACCGGCCCGTACCAGGTAGTCGTGGGCTAGCCGTACCAGGGCCGGTTCGTCTTCTACGATCAGGATGGTCTGCATACGGTCTCACCTGGGAGGGTTGCGTCAGGTCAGGTCGGGTCGGTCGATGTCGATGGGGCTCGCTGTTCCAACTCCTGATGCTGTCGCGCGTGCCACTCGTCGAGCCATCGCTCACCTCGATCGCCGCCAGGACCCCATGGTCCTCCCCAGCGCGGTCCGCGGAACCCGCTTCGCCAGAGGCCGAAGACGATCAGCAGGATGAGCGGGATGAACAGGAGTCCGAATGGGAAGCCGCGATGGTCGCGCTCGACGATCACCGTCGCCCCGCCGTCGATGGCGTTCCCTTCCGCATCGACCACCTGCACCACGTCGACTCCGCGGCCATCGCGGTCCCACTCCCGATCCGGCGCCCAGAAGGCGATGGCGGCAATGGTGCCCAGGGTAATCAGGAAAAGCCCCACTAATATCCATGGACGTTTCATTATACGGATACCTCCGGCTGGAACGATGCGCCCATGGCATGCCGTCGTATTGTGTCGTCTGATTGGCGTATCGTGTCCTCCAACCGTGCCCCGAAACTGTCATTCCGAGCTTGCGAAGAATCTCCCGGTGAAGCCGGTACGCCTGGCCCGAAGCCACGATTCCGCTTCGCGGGGGATCCCTCCTTCGTCAGGATGACGGTTGGGGGATTAGGAACCGGACGCGCCCACCGTGACAAGGTATTGGGCAGTGCTTTCACGATGCATGCCTTTCACATCAATGCTGGAACGTATTCAGTCACGCCCCAGCCGTGAATTCAGGGTGCATCGCGGTTGTGAATGGCTCGTGAATGCCATTTGGCGAATTTGCGCGGGTTGATCCGGAGGCGATGGCACGCCGATAGCTGGACGCTGCTGGTCGGGCACGGGATGCATGTGATCGAGACTGGCTCGAGCTACGACGATTGCGTTTCGGTTGGGAGCGCCGCGTCGGCGGCGGTGCGGAATCGCGCGTTGACGTGCCGGATCAACCAGGCAATCCGCGGCCGGTAGCGCCGCTCCACGAGCTGGGGGTAGGAGACGATGGTTCCGCCAAACCCGGTCTTGAACGTGTCTACGCCTTCAAGGGTCGAGCCGGGATCCGCGCCAGGCGCGCCCGACCGGGTGGCCGGGGCGATACCCCCCAGGTCGTAGCGCAGGCAGCCCTGTTCACGGGCCCATTGCATGGCGGCGAAGCGCAGCAGGGCGGAATCGCCCCGGCCCCGGTGGGCGCCCGCCGACCCGGCGTACATCGAGCGGGCTTCGTTGCCGAAGCGGGCGGCGATGAGCCCGGCGGTCACGATGCCCTGGCCGTGGGAGAACAGCAGTGCGGCCTGCTGGCTAAAGCACGCCAGGAAATCCTCGTAGTAGGCACGGGAATGGATGCCGAAGCCATTGCGCTCGGCCGTCTCGCCCAGCAGTCGATAGAAGACATCGAGATTGGTCGCGTTGGCGATAACGTGCTCGATACTCACCCCTTTGCGCTGGGCGTAGGTGATGTTGTACCGGGTGTCCTTGCGCATTTGGGCCAGCAGCGTGGCATCATCCACCAGGTCGACCTTGACCGTGCGCGATGTCTGGAACGAGGCCGGCCCTGGTGCGAACGCCCCTATCACGCCCAGCCAGGCGGGCGGGAGCGGTTTGTGCGGCTCGATCACGAGCAGGATCGACCGGCGCCGCGCGCAGGCAGCATCGATACCGTGGAGCAGTTCAGCCGCCACGGTGTCTCCCTGCCCAATGACTGGCCCCCTGGGCATGTAGGCAACGGTGAACGGGCCGCGTTTCCGGAACAGGATCTGGGCCATCGCCTTGCCGGAGGCGTTGTCGATCAGGACCCGTTCCGTCGCCCAACCATGCTGTTGCTTGAACTCACCCCAAAGCCACGATTGAAGCAAATCCCCGTCCTCGCTTCCCAGCAAGGCATCCCACGAGGCGCCATCGTGTCGTGTTCCCTGAGCTGATGTCACCGTGATGTACAAATCCTTCCTTCGGGCAAGGATCGGTCGCGATCCGGACCGTCGATTCCCGATTGGCCAACGGGTAGGAGGTGAGCCCACTCTGCAGGTTGATGATACAGGGTCTGCCTTATTTTCGTCGCAGGCATGGTTCAATTGCACATTGAACGACAGCCTGGGCGGGTTGCCATGAATAATGTCATGTATGGTTAGCCTCCAGTGTGCCAGCGTGGGGGGTTGTATGGGTGTCGCGGCGGACCACAAGACAGGATCGACTTTGGGTGCAGGGTTTCCGGCAACGAATGCAGGCGCAAAACCTACCGCGTTTGTCCTCAATGTCAGTCTCGCGGGGCTGGGCGCCATCCGTAGCCTTGGGCGGGCGGGCATTCCGGTGGTCGGCCTCGACCCAGATGATTCTCACGTCGGCTTCTCCTCGCGTTATTGCGACGCCAGGATATGCCCGCACCCGGTCCGGGAACCCGAGCACCTTGTCGAATTCCTGCTTGAACAGGCCAAGCGACTGGACGAGCCTGGTGTACTGTCCCCCGCCTCCGATGCGTTCGTGCTGTTCCTGTCGCGATACAGGGCTGAGTTTGAAGATCACTTTCGCTTTATTCTGCCGTCTCCCGAAGTTGTGGAGGCCAGCGTCGACAAGCGCAGGCTTTACGAGCTGGCTGAACGTGTGGGAGTGTCATTCGCTGCCACCCATTATCCCGCGAACATGGAGGATATCACTCGGATCAAGGATGAACTCGACTATCCGGCCTATATCAAGCCCTATCATTCCCACCTCTGGCAGATGGCATTTCCCGGCACGGGCAAGGGTATCAAGGTCTTCTCGCCGGAAGAGTTGGTCGCCAGTTTCGAACGGATTTTTCCCACGAAAAACGAGGCCATGGTCCAATCGATCATTGCCGGTCCGGCCTCGAACATCCGAAGTGTCCGTGTCTATATCAACCAGCAGGATGAGGTACTTGCGGCGTTCACCAACCGCAAGATTCGCCAGTTTCCTCCCGAGTTTGGTCGTGCCACATTGGCCGAGAGTATTCACGACCCCGAGCTGCGTGAGATGGGATTGAAGTTCTTTCGAGATATCGGCTATCGCGGATTCGGTCTCATCGAGTTCAAGCGCGATGATCGGGACAACCTGCTTAAAGTTACCGACCTCAATCCGCGGTGGCTCAAGACGGTCAACCTGGCCACCGATGCCGGCATCGATTTCCCGTTGATCCACTATCTCGATCTCGCCGGAACACCGCCGCCCCCGAAGATGGAGTTCAAGCCTGGCGTGCGGTGGCTCGATGCCATTGGCGATGTTGCGTCGGCGCGGATCCTGCTTCGCGAGGGCAATCTGACGCTCTCGGAGGCGGCCCGGTCGTGGCTCGGTGTCAGGTCGTTCGCAGTCTTTGCCCGGGACGACATGAAGCCATTTCTCAAGGAATACGATTACGGCCGACGCCTCCTTCGTGCACCTAAACAGATCTTGCGTCGTCATTGATTGCCCGCGAATGCCCGCGCACGGATCCCTGCACGTACTGCGCGCTGGTCAGCATGAAATAGGCGGCCCAACTCACAAGGCCGAATATTTTGGAGCCGTCTTCAAGCAGGAACATCCCGGTGATGGACAGTGTTTCTAGTTCGGCGATGATATCGAACCCGATCGACAACCCAAACCCTGCGAGCGAGATTGCCAGGAGCAGGAAGTCGGTCTGCAGGATGGTGTTTCGGAACGCCACGAGAAATCCGGCGACCACGATGCCGTAGATCGCATAGACCACCACTTCATGCAAACCGAGATATTGTGGGTACAGAATCTCGTGGCCCAAAAACACGTCGTCGACGAGCAGGAAGAGCGTGACGATTGCGGCTGCTCGCAGGAACGATGCCTGGGGGGCACTTTGGGGCCTCGTTCGGACCAGGTTCCAGCTGAAGAAACAAATCGCCACGGTTCCAGCCCAGATTAAGCCGCCAATCGTGGACAGAATGCCCGTGTACACCGGGGCCCCACCGACGACGATCAGGGGGTCGACGGTGAAGTCAGCAATCGCGATGCCGGTGCGGATCCTGACAATCACGACAATCAGCAACGCCAGCGCCACCGGCGTGTAGATCGCGATCATCGCGAGACGCAGCACGAACCACTGACGCCTGAGTTCGGACATCCCGGTCAGCAGGCGATCTTTCCCGGCCGTGGTTTTGGTCAGCATGAGATTGAAGTCCCCAGTGGAGCTTCACGCGCGCGGATCCACAACTCCGTGAGACCGGCACATGGCCTGTCCGCCGGAGGCAGCTCGGACGATTCCTTACCCCAATAACGTATCGCGAAGTCTACACCACCACGTTTGGTAGGAACGTTGTCGTTAACAGAGTGTTGGGGAACGACTCGTGATACACCTGTCGCTCCTGACAATGGATTGCTGATGCGTACACTTCAGTGGTGAAGCACCTACACCGCCCTCATCGGCGTCACCATCTGAACATACGGACGTCCGGCTCCTCGATGGCGGGCAATGCCCTGATCGTGGCGGCGGCGTTCGCGGTTGGCCGCGTGCTCGGCCTGGTGCGGGAGGTCGTGATCGCCGCCCGCTTCGGCACGGGCGAGACCTACGATGCCTACATCGCCGCCTTTCGCATTCCCGATCTCCTCTTTGTGATCGTGATGAGCGGCGCCTTCGGCTCGGCGTTCATCCCGGTCTTCGGCGGGTTCCTCGCGCGGGGCGAAGAGGAGTGGGCCTGGCGGCTGGCGAATGCCTTACTGACCTGGACAGTCGTCATCCTGCTGGTCGTAGCCCAGGTCATCCTGCTCTTTGCCGGCCCGCTCGTCGCGGGGGTCATCGCTCCCGAACTGTCTCCGGACGCCCAGGGTCTGGCGGTCGACCTCACGCGGCTCCTCTTGCTGTCGCCCCTGTTGCTGGGGTTGGGCGCGGCGGCCAAGGGCATGCTCGAAGCGCAGGACATGTTCACGTTGCCCGCCGTCGCCCCGATCATCTACAACGTCGGGATCATCCTCGGGGCGTTGCTGCTGAGCCCTTCGATGGGGATCCATGGGCTGGCGGCTGGGGTCATCATCGGGGCGGCGGGCCACGCCGCAATCCAGTTTGGCTGGCTCCTGCGCAACGGGTTGGCGATCAGGCCAACGCTTTCGCTGAGGGTCGAAGGACTGCGTGAAGTGACGAGACTGGTCGGTCCCCGCCTGGCGGGTCAATTCGTTGGCCAATCGAACCTCATCGTGATGACGAACTTCGCTTCGCGGGCGGGCGACGGCGCGATCTCCTCCCTGTCCTATGGCCAGCACCTCGTCATGTTGCCGCACGGCATCCTTGCCCTCAGCCTCTCAACCGTGATCTTTCCGCGGATGGCACGGCAATTCGAGTTGGGGGAATTCAGCGGGGTGCGGCAAACGCTGCTCCAGGCGCTCCAGCCACTCGTATTCCTGACGATCCCGGCCGCGATCGTGCTCTTCACCCTGCGCGAGAGCATTGTGCAGATCGTGCTGCAATACGGGTCGTTCACCGCTGAGTCAACCAGTATGGTGGTGGACACGATTGGCTGGTTCTCGTTGGGCCTTGTTGCACGGTCGATCATCGAGCCCCTGACCCGGACCTTCTACGCGATGCACGACACCCGAACACCCTTGCTGGTGTCGACCGTGGCGGTGGTGCTCAATATCGCGCTGAGTTGGGTCCTGCTGGACCTCATCGGTTTCCCGGGCCTGGCCCTCAGCATTTCCGTTTCGAGTACGGTCCGAATGCTCATCTTGCTCGCGCTGCTGGCGAATCGCACGGACCACCTGATCCAGGGGATGGTGCGGCCTGTCGGCCGGATGCTGCCCGCTGCGCTGGTGATCCTGCTGGTCGGCCTGGCGATCAGTGGTGCGGTGGCGCGCGCCACGGATCCGGCCGATGGCGGGCGCTTGTGGGGGTACCCCGTGTTCGTCCTCGCTCTGGTGACGATGGGGGTCTCGTACGGCCTGATTGCCCGGTTGTGCCAGGTTCCCGAGGTCACGACCGTGATGTCGAAGGTTCGCGCTCGAATGCGCTCGAACCAGCTGGATGCCTGAGTGGCCGATACCTGTACGGTAGGGTAATTCCCGGCTACGCTGACGCGACAGATTTTAGCGACAATCAGCGGCAGGAGTACAAAGGTCATGAGCGAGCGGATTCTGGTGACCGGTGGCAGCGGCCGGCTGGGTAGCCAGGTGGTTGCCGAGCTGCTGGAACACGGCTACGAGGTCGTCTCCATCGATCGGGTGCGGCCTACCCAACGGCTCCCCTTTGGGGCGCGGTTCGTCCTTACCGACCTGGCTGATGTTGGAGAGATCGCGTACGCGATGAAGCGCTGCGATGCGGTCATTCACCTCGGCGCGATCGCCTCGCCCTATTCACATCCAGACGAGATTGTCTTTGGCAACAACACCGGGGCCACGTTCGCCGTGTTGCAGGCGGCGTCGTTGCTGGGGATCAGGCGGACCGCAATCGCCTCCAGTGTCTCGGGCTACGGAATGGCGTGGTCGGAATGTCGGTTCTTTGCCAAATACGTGCCGATCGACGAGGATCATCCCCTGCTCAATCATGACGCCTACGGCCTCTCCAAGGAAGTTGACGAACGCACCGCCCAGATGTTTGCCCGACGCGACGGCATGTCCGTGGCCTGCCTGCGGTTTCATTGGATTGCGCGACGCGAGGAGCAATCGGGCCGCCTTGCCTCCGCCAGTGATGACGAGGCTCTCGCCGAAGGCGGACGCGGGTTCTGGGGCTACGTCGATCTCCGTGACGCCGCCCGCGCCCTTCGGCTGGCGATCGACATCGCCCGTGATGCGCCGTACGGGTTCGAGCCGTTCAACATCGTGGCCGCCGACACCCTACTCGATCTGCCCACCGAGGAGGCGATCCAGCGAATCGCGCCGGACACGGTGATCCGCTCACCGATCGAGGGGTTTGCCTCCGCCTTCGACATAGGCAAGGCGAAGCGCATCCTTGGCTGGGAACCTCTGCATTCCTGGCGCGATCCGGTCTAGCTCGTCGGATTCTCCGATGCTGTTCTGACGCGAAGATGTCGCCACTCGGTAAAAGTCGGTGGATGCTCTTCCGTCCGCACAGTCGCAGGAGAACCACTCGATGCAA
>Ga0136611_10001871_pt1 | contig 14639 bp, 15 predicted proteins | sample AntDrymUQ2232306_2_FD_106645 | JGI IMG/M metagenome (GOLD analysis project Ga0136611, IMG submission 106645) | Polar desert sand microbial communities from Dry Valleys, Antarctica - metaG UQ223 (23.06) | ecosystem: Environmental > Terrestrial > Soil > Desert | place: Antarctica: Dry Valley...
CGATCTTCCCGTAGCCGAGCCCGGCAAGGAGACTCGCGCTGCGTCGCGACTGGCCGCTGCCGACTTCGAGGACGACCGCCCCACCGCTGCGCAGCACTCCTCGCGCATGGGTGGCGATCGTCTCGAACGCTCCCTCACCGACGAGCGCCATGTGCGGCTCGTAGTCCCGAACGTCCGGCATCAGCGCCTGGAGGTCTGCGGGGTCGACGTAGGGCGGGTTCGAGACGACGAGATCGTAAGGTCCGCCCGGAAGGCCGTCGCGGAAATCGTGCTCGACGAGCTCGACCTCCAGCTCCGTCAGCCGCACATTCTCACGGGCGAGTTGAAGAGCCTCGGCTGAGGCATCGATCCCGGTCACCAATGCACCCGGGTGCTCGTCGCGGATCGCGAGAGCGATCGCGCCCGTGCCGGTGCCGACGTCGAGAACAGCGGGCGTCTCGAGGTCGCGTAGCAGCTCGAGGCAACGCCCGACCACGATCTCCGTTTCCGGTCGCGGGATCAGCGCGCGGCAATCGACGTTCAAGGTCAGCCGGCGAAAGCCCCATTCGCCGAGCAGGTACGCGACAGGCTCGTGCCTCGCCCGGCGGGCGACGAGGCCGCGATAGGCGCTGAGCTCGTCCTCCGTCAGAGGCCTGTCGAATTGGGTGTAGAGCTCGATCCGCGAGCGGCCGAGGGCGTGCGCCAGCAGCAGCTCGGCGTCGAGTCTGGCTGTCTCCGACGTCCGGCCGAGGTGCTCGGCGGCGCGGCGCAACACCTCGCCCGTGCTGATCAAGCCTCTAGGCAGTGGCCGCGGTTTCGAGCGCGCGCCGCTGATCCTCGGACTGCAGCGCGTCGGTGAACTCGTCGAGCCCGCCGGGCAGCACCTTCTCGAGGTTGAGGGTCACCTTGACGCGGTGGTCGGTGACCCGGCTGTCCGGATAGTTGTAGGTGCGGATCTTCTCTGCTCGCTCGCCCGACCCGACCTGCAGCTTGCGCGTTGCGGACAGCTCTGCCTGCTGGCGCTCCCGCTCCGCCTCGTAGAGGCGCGCACGGAGGACGCGCATCGCCTTCGTCTTGTTCTGGAGCTGCGACTTCTCGTCCTGCATGGCGACGACGATGCCGGTCGGCAGATGGGTGATCCGGACGGCGGAATCGGTCGTGTTGACGCTCTGACCTCCGGGGCCCGTGGAGCGATAGACGTCGATCTTGAGATCGTTCTCGTGCATCTCGACGTCGATCTCCTCGACCTCGGGCATCACGGCGACCGTTGCGGTGGAGGTGTGGATCCGGCCCTGAGACTCCGTCTCGGGCACCCGCTGGACGCGATGGGTCCCTCCCTCGTACTTGAAGACGGAGTACGCGCCGTCACCCTTGACGGCAAAGACCACCTCCTTGAAGCCGCCGGTCTCGCTCTCGTTCGCCGTAAGGATCTCCGTCCTGTACCCGCGCCGCTCGGCGTAGCGATTGAGCATCTTGTAGACGTCGCCCGCCCAGAGCGCCGCCTCGTCGCCGCCAACGCCGGATCGAACCTCCACGATCACGTCCTTGTCGTCGGCCGGGTCGCGCTCGACGAGGGACAGCTTCAGCTCCTCCTCGAGGCGGGCCACGTCCGCCTCGAGACCGGAGGCGAGTGAGGCGAGCTCGGCGTCGTCCCGGGCAGCCTCGAGATCGTCACGTGCCAGCTTCCACTCCTGCGCGAGCTTGTAGGCGCCCTCGAGCTCCTTCAGACGGCGGCCGACCTCCGCCGCCTCGCGATGGTCGTTGTAGACACTCGGGTCGGACATACGGTCGCGCACCTCGTCGTAGGAGCGCTCGAGATCGTCGATCAGCTGCTCGAAGCGGGCCACGGTTCCTCCTGAGACATGCGACGATGCTAGCCAGGCGCGCCGTCCCCCGTAAAAACGGCGCTGAACTGCCGCTCTCCGCCGATACCGCGACGAACGAACAGGGGCTGTCCCTGGACCGTCCCGCGGAGACGGGTGAGCTGTGACCATCCAGCAACTCTTCTCTCACAGGGGGTGCGGCCGCTCGCACGGGAGTAGCGTGGTGAGGTGGCCCGAGTCCCCCGATGTGTGCTCCCCGTGGCCGTGGAGCTGGAGCCGCTACGGCAAAGCTAGTGCACAGTTACGGAAGTCTGTGGCAACTCTGAGGAGTAGCCAGGTCTGATCTGGCGGCGCACGGCGCCCGCGCGCGTGCCGGTAGCGAGTGCCGGGTGACGCCCGGCGCGGCTGGACCCCCGCAGAGCTCAATGGAATTGCGGAACGGTGCGCTAGACGTCCTCCAGCCGCACCACGAGCGTGATTTCGGGAACTCCTGCCAGAGCCTTCGAGACCGGGCAATCCGCCTTCGCGCCTTCCGCAGCCTCCCGGAAACCCGCCTCCTCGAGCCCGGGCACCGTTCCCCGCACCTCGAGCGCGATCTTCGTGATTCCGGTACCGGGCACGAAGGTGACGGCGGCGGCGGTCGCCAGTCGCTCGGGAGGTGTGCCTGCCTGGGCGAGGCCGTGCGCCAGCGCCATCGAGAAGCACGAGGCGTGGGCGGCCGCGATCAGCTCCTCTGGACTGGTCTTCCCTCCCGACTGCTCCTCCGAGCGCGCCGGCCAGCTCACGTGTAGCGGCCCGAAGGCGCCTGAACCGACACGGTCGATCGTCCCCGATCCGCTCATCAGGTCGCCCTGCCACGTCACCTCGGCTCGGCGCTCGGTCGCCATTCTCCGCCTCCCTAGCTCGATTCCAGCTGTGCGCGGACGCGAACAGACGCACTCGCGCGCAGGAGCGCCGAGAACGGACAGCCCTCGTCTGCCGCCTCGGCCGCACGGGCGAATGCGTCTTCGTCGAGCCCCTCGACCCGGCAGGTCGCCTCGAGCTCGGAGGCAACGATCTGATGTCCCTTCCCCTCGACCTCATCCATCGTGACCGTGCACGTGACGTCGAGCCGCTCGACCGTACCGCCGGCCCTCGCCGATTCACCCGCTAGAGAGGTCACGAAGCACGATGCATGTGCCGCCGCGAGCAGCTCTTCCGGGCTCGTCTTGCCCTCCGGCTCGCCGATGCGGCTCCCCAGCGTCACCGGCAGCTCGAACGCACCCGAGCTCGCCGCCGAAACGACGCCCGATCCACGCGAGAGACTCCCCGTCCAGGAGACCGATGCGTCCCGCGAGATCCGCGGCATCAGGCCATCACCTCGACCTTGCGTTCCTCCCTCGTGAGCCCACCTTCGAGGCGCAGAACCTCCTGGAGCGCGCGGATCGAGACCTCGATCTGGTCGAGCGTCGGCTGCCGCGTCGTCAGGCGCTGGAGCCACATGCCCGGCGCGAGCAGCGTCATCAACACCTTGTTGCCCTGGTTTTTCCCGGCGAAGCGGATCAGCTCGTACGCGATCCCGGCGATCACGGGCAGCAGCAGGATCCGGCTCAGGATCAGCCAGTACCACGCCGGCTGGCCGACGAAGGCGAACACGAAGATGCCGATGACCATCACCCAGAGCAGGAAGGCCGTGCCGCAGCGCGGGTGGATCAGGCTGAACCTCTGCACGTTCGCGGGCGTCAGTTCCTCCCCGGCCTCGTACGCGTTGATCGCCTTGTGCTCGGCGGCGTGATACTGGAAGACCCGCCGCAAGTCCGGCAGGAGCGAGATCAGCATCAGGTACCCCAGGAAGAGCGTCACGCGGATCACGCCTTCGATCACGACGAACGCGCCGGTGGTGTCGATCGGCAGCCAACTCGTGATCAGCGCCGGCGTGACCTTGAACAGCATCAGCGCGAAACCGATCGCGATCGCGAACGAGAAGACGATCTGGCCGCGGGTGATCTCGGTCTTCACCTCCTCCGCCTCGTCGGCATCCGCGTCCTGTGCCGCGTAGTTGGCGGAGATGGCGAGCGCACGGAAGCCGATCGCGAGTGACTCTCCGAGCGCGACGACGCCCCGCACGACCGGCAGGCGAAACACGCGGTTTCGCGCCATCGGCGAGCGGATGTCGCGCGTCACCTCGGCGATCTCCCCGTTCGGCTTGCGCACGGCGACAGCCCAGTTGGACGGGCTGCGCATCATCACGCCCTCCAGGACGGCCTGTCCTCCGATGGAGCTACTCAAGGCCGAGTGCTAGCCGCGGCGAGGGCCGCCGGCCTTCTCGAGCCGGCGCTGGAAGCGCTCGACGCGACCTCCCGCGTCCATCAGCTTCTGCTTGCCCGTGTAGAACGGGTGGCAGGCCGAGCAGATCTCGACATGGAGATCCGGCTTGGTCGAGCGCGTCTCGAACTCGTTGCCACAAGAGCAGCGGACGTGCGCGAGGACGTACTCGGGATGAATGTCAGCCTTCATTTCCCAGCCAGGATAGCAAAGGTGATTTCGGGCGCCACGTTTCCTCCGCTGACAACGGCGGCCACCGGCCCGGTCACCTTTCCGGCCAGGATTGCTGCGACACCCACTGCCGCCGCGGGCTCACATGCGAGCTTCGCCCGCGTGTAGAGGAAGCGAAAAGCAGCCTCGATCTCCTCCTCGCTGACGAGCACGCTCTCCACCCTGTCGCGCTGCAGGACGGCGAGCGCATTCTCGCCGCAGAAAGGCGCAGAGAGCCCGTCGGCGACCGAAGCCGGCCGCACACGCACCGATCGTCCGGCCGCCAGAGCGTCGCCCACAGCAGTCGAGAGCTCCGGCTCCACGGCGATCACCCGACGCCCAGCCGCTGCCGCTGCGATCCCGGCGACGAGCCCGCCACCCCCGGCCGGCACGACGATCGTCTCGACGCCTGGCGCGTCCTCGAGGAGCTCGAGCGCCACCGTGCCCTGGCCCGCCTGGACGAGAGGATCGTCGAACGGGTGCACGAGCGTGCGGCCCGTCTCCTCGACGAGCTCCTGCAGCCGCTCGAACGCATCGGCAGGACCTGTTGCGCCGAGGTCGACTGCGGCGCCGTAGCCGCGGGTCGCCGCGACCTTCGCGGGACTTGCGCCCTCCCACATCACGACGAGCGCATCCAACCCTTCCAGCCGCGCACCCCAGGCCAGGGCCTGCGCGTGGTTGCCTGCCGAGACGCCGATCACGCCGCACGCGCGTTCCTCGGGCGTTAGCGAAACGAGCTTGTTCAGGACGCCGCGAACCTTGAAGGATCCCGTCTTCTGGAAGAGCTCGGCCTTCAGCCAAACGCGCTCACCCCCGAGCACCTGGCCCAACGTGGCCGACGTGAATGTGGGCGTGCGGTGCACGCGGCCACGGATCCGGTCGGCCGCCGCAAGCACGTCGTCACGCGTGAGGGGGGAGACGATCGCCGCCATGGGGGTGATGCTAGAGGCTTGATGTGAGCTAGGAGTGCGTCTGGGGAGGGCCTGCGCCAGGCAGAGTGGTCGATTCGATCGGCGTCAAGACTGGCTGCCTTGATGTCGATCGAATCGACCGGGCTGCGCCGCGCAGGCCCCCAGCCAGGCGTGCTTCTAGCTCACATCAAGCCTCTGGATGGCCGATGCTTACCCGATACTGCGATTGATGGATCAGCGTGCGGTACGGCTCCTGATCGCCGACGACCTCCGCCGTTCGCGACTGACCGTCTTCTTCCGGCTACTGCTCGCGATCCCGCACCTCATCTGGATCGCCCTCTGGAGCATCGCAGCCATCTTCGCTGCCCTCGCGATGTGGACGGTGGCACTCCTCACCGGTCGCCCGCCCCGTCGGCTCCACGGCTTCCTCGCCGCCTACGTCCGGTACGGCACGCACCTCGCCGCCTACCTGTTTCTCGCCGCCAACCCGTTTCCAAGCTTCACGGGGGAGCCGGGATACCCGATCGAGGTCGAGTTGCCCCCCGAGCCACTGGAACAGCCACGCTGGAAGACAGCGCTTCGGCTCCTGCTCGCGGTGCCGGCGCTGCTGCTCGCCACGACCCTCGGCTCGGTGACCGGGGGCGGCGGCTCCTGGGGGCGCGAGGGCGACGACTGGTCCTGGGCGTTGTCGGGCATCGGCGGTGTCGCCGCCGTCTGCGCCCTCCTCGGCTGGTTCGCGATCCTCGCGCTCGGCCGCATGCCCACCGGGCTCCGGGACCTCGCGGCGTATTCGATCGGCTACACGGCGCAGGCGTACGCCTACCTGCTACTCCTGACCGATCGCTACCCGACCTCCGACCCGGAGCGCGCAGCACCGGCGTGGACACTTCCCGAGCACCCGGTTCGCATCGAACTCACCGACGACGGACGGCGCTCGCGCCTGACGGTCCTCTTCCGCTTCCTGCTCGCCCTGCCGCACCTCGTCTGGCTCACCCTCTGGACGATTCCCGCCTTCCTCGCCGCGCTCGCGAACGGTTTCGTGGCCCTCTTTCTCGGCCGCTCTGCGGGACTGCTGCACCGCTTCCTGGCCGCCTATGTCCGCTACGCGGCCCAGGTCGGGGCATTCCTGCTGCTCGTCGCCAATCCGTTTCCCGGTTTCACGGGGGGGCCTGGGTATCCGGTCGACGCGGTGATCGCCGGTCCCGAGCGGCAGAACCGGTGGATCACGTTCTTCCGCCTCATCCTCGTCCTGCCGGCGCTGCTCGTCTCGGGAGCGCTCGGCGGTGCGGCCCTCGCCGCCGCCTTCCTCGGCTGGTTCGCGGCCCTCGCCACGGGTCGGATGCCAGACGGATTGCGGAAGCTCGGAGCGATCTCGCTCCGCTACGCCGCACAGGCCAACGCATACGGGCTCATCCTCACAGACCGGTATCCCTACGCCGGGCCGGGGCTGCGGCCCGCCGAGGACGAGCGTGCGGAGCCCGACGAGCACGACCCCTGGCCGACGTTCACGGCGGAGGCCGGAGCCTGAGCGAGCGACGCGGGCGAGCGCTCGCGCTTGCGGCGCTCGCCGCCCTGTGGGCGGTCGCTGCGTGGGCGCTCTGGGAGACGCAGGTTCCGGACGACCTCGCGCGCCCCCGGGTGGATGCGAACGCGGTCTTCTCCGCAACCGCGGTCGAGCGTGCCGAGCGCTACGAGCTCTTCCTCCGCGTCGAGTTCGTCGTCTCACAGGTCGTGCTGCTACTCGTGCTCGCCGTCTACGCCTGGCGTGGTGCGCGGTTCGTGCGGGAATCGGCCGCCGGGAGGATCGGCACCGGGATGCTGCTCGGGATGGTGGGGCTCGCGCTCGTGTGGCTCTCGCAGGTGCCATTCCGCCTTGCAGAGGTGTGGTGGAACCGTCGGTACGACCAGACCGAGATCGGCTACGTCGAGGCGCTGTTGGACAACTGGCTGGTGCTCGGCGCCGAGTTTCTGTTCATCTGCCTCGCGCTCGCCATCGTCATGGCGATCGCGGGCCGCTTCCCGCAGCGCTGGTGGATCGGCGCCGCCCCGGCGTTCGTCGGGCTCGCGACTCTCTTCGCCTTCATCACCCCGTACCTCGTCTCGACCGAGCCGGCGAACGAGCGCGTCGAGGCCGACGCCCGCCGGTTCGCGCTCGCGCAGGGCACGGAGCCGATCCCCATCGCGATCGAGGACGTCTCCGACCTGACCGACGCGCCGAACGCGTACGCCGCCGGCTTCGGGCCCACCCGCCGCATCGTGCTCTGGAACACGCTGCTGGACGGCCGTTTCTCCGACGGCGAGGTCAGCGTCGTCGTGGCGCACGAGGTGGCACACCACTCGCAAAACCACATCCTCGAGGGGATCGCCTGGTACGGCCTCTTCGCGTTTCCCGGCGCCTTCGCGATCGCGCAGGCGACCCGGCGCCGAGGCGGCATGGCTCAGCCCGCAGCCGTCCCGCTCTCGCTGCTCGTACTCGTGGGGTTGCAGCTCGGGTCGCTGCCGCTCCAGAACGGCATCACCCGCCACCTGGAGGAGGAGGCCGACTGGGTGGCGTTCGAGACCGCCCGCGACCCGGCGGGCGCCCGCGCCCTCTTCCGCCACTTCGCCACCGAGGGCCTCACCGACCCCGACCCGCCTGCCTGGTCGTATGCCTTCCTCGACAGCCACCCCTCCATCGTCGAGCGGCTCGCCCTGGTCGATGCCTGGGAGACCTCGAGGCGCTAGGAGTCTGTCGTGACAGTCGCGTGCGGGCGGGGACGGCTGCGATGGAGCCGGGCGCCGCACTCGCTCGCCGGCCAGGCCGGCTGCCTGGCCAAGAGCGAGGGTGGCGATCCGGCGCTGTATCGCAGCCGCCAACTGGTGTGCGCGACTTTCACGACAGGCTCCTAGGCCAGCGTGTACTCAGGGCCTGAGCCGCCCTCGGGCGGCGTCAGCCGGCCGCCCTTGGCGGTGATGGCGCCACACTGCACGCAGTTCGAAGGCGAGAGCTCGACCGTCACCGTGCCGTCGCCGTCTGCGTCGCCGAGCTCGTAGACGCGCGCGGGGCACATGTTCACCCACAGCTCGGCGAGCTCGCGCGGGACGTGCCGCTCGAGCCGGATGTGGTTTGGCTGGTCGTCCCGGGTCCGGTTCCCGGAGAGGAAGACGGAGGACAGCTTGTCGAACGTCAGCTTCCCGTCGGGCGCCGGGTAGCTCTTCGCCCGGTCGGTCTTCATCAGCGCGTGCCGGGCGTTCGGCTCGCTGCTGAACTCCCGGGGCGGAAGCTTTCCCTTCGTGACGGTCATCGCGCTCGCGAGCGCTCCGCCTACGAAGAAGCCCTTGTCGAAGACCTGGCGCATGTTGCGCACGGCGTGCAGCTCCTTCGTCACCCAGCTCGAGCGGAGCGCCTCGTCGTAGCCATCGAGGGCTCCAGGTCGCGACGGGCTCTCGCCACGCTGAAGAGCTCGGAAGGCGGTCTCCGCCGCGAGGATCCCGGACTCGACCCCGTAGTGGATCCCCTTCAAGGTGGGGACGTTCACGAGTCCCGCGCCTTCGCCGACGAGCAGCATCCCGGGCGCGTTGAACCGCTTCGGCAGCGCGTGGTAACCGCCTTCCGTAATCGTCTTCGCCCCCCAGGCGACCCGCTCCCCGTCGCGGAGGATCTTGCGAACGATCCGGTGGGTCTTGAACTGTTGCAGCACGTCGTGGACGGAGAACTCAACGTCGCGGTACTCGAGCCCGGCGACGAACCCGAGCGAGACGAGGTCGGCTCCCATCGGGTAGATGAACGAGCCGCCGAACTCTCCGTACCTGGCGGGCTTACGAAGTGGCCACCCCAGCGTATGGACGATGTGGCCAAGCGGCTTCGGCACCTTCCACACCTCCTTCACCCCAAGCGCCCAGAGCTGCGGGTGCGCGCCCTCGAGCCCGAAGTGCGAGATGGCGGCTCCCGTCAGGTGCCCCTGTGTCCCTTCGGCCAGCACCGTGATCCTGGCGACGATGTCCGACCCCGACTCGAAGTTCGGGAGCTTCTGGCCGTCGCGCCCGCGGCCCTTGTCGCCGGTTCGGATGCCCTGGACGCGGCCGTCCGCGACGAGCAGCTTCTGGGCGTCGGTCTCGGGCAGGATCGCCGCACCGCTCTCCTCCGCCTGCTCGGCGAGAAAGCGGCCGAGCTGCGCGAGGGAGGCAACGTAGTTGCCGTGGTTGCGCATCGTCGGCGGCGGCGGGAGGCGGATGGCGGTGCTCTTCGTCAGCATGTAGACGGCCTCGCCGTGAACCTCGCCGAAGGTGGGTAGGTCGTTCATCGTCAGACGGCCCTTGAAGAGCCGCCGGAGGCCGCGCGGGTTGACGACGGCGCCGGAGAGGAGATGCGAGCCCGGCTTCGCGCCCTTCTCGACGACCGCGACCGGCACGTCGCCGAGCCGCTCCGCCGTCTCTGGGGATTCCTCGAGCAGCTGCCCGAACCGGATCGCGCAGGCCAGCCCCGCCGGGCCGGCCCCGACCACGAGCAAACCGACCTCGATCCGCTCGCCCGACGGGTCGGTTGGAGCGGCAATCACCTCTGCCGGCGAGAACGGCGGCGGGTAGTCCGACGGTCTGACACGGCTCGCCGCGCGGCTCATGACGATCGGGCGCGCACGAGCTCGGTCAGCTTCGGGACGATCTGGTTGACGTCTCCGACGACGCCGAGATCCGCGAACTCGAAGATCGGCGCGTTCGGATCCTTGTTGATGGCAACGATCACCTTTGAGCCCTGCATGCCGACCTTGTGCTGGATCGCGCCTGAGATTCCACAGGCGACGTAGAGCGCCGGGGACACGTTCTTGCCGGTCTGGCCGACCTGGGAGGCGTACGGGTACCAGCCGGCGTCGACGACGGCGCGCGTCGCTCCGACGGCTCCTCCCAGCGCCTTCGCGAGCTCCTCCACCATCCCGAAGCCCTCGGGCGCGCCCAGCCCCCGGCCGCCGGCGACGATGACGCTCGCGTCCTCGATCGAGGGGCCGCTCGTCTCCTCGTGCGCCTGCTCGAGCATCTCGGCGAGCAACGAGTGCTCTTCGAACCTAACGTCCAGCCTCTCCAGGGTGCCGGCTCCACCGGTCTCGACCGGATCGAACACGCCGGCCCGGAAGAGCCCGAGTCGGGGCGTGGAGGTCCAGCCGACATCGACGAGCACGGAGTCGCCGAGCGCCGACTGCTTGCCGACGAGCACGCCGTCCTGCTCCTCGAGGTCGACGAGTTGCCAGTTGAGGCCCGCGTCGAGCCGCGCAGCCAGCGCGGCCGCGATGTCTGCGGAGAGGATCGACTGCGCGAAGAGCACGGTCTCGATCCCCTTCTCCTCCACGAGCTGAGCGAGCGCGTCGACGCGCGGTTGCGGGAGCGGGGCCTCGAGCCTGAGATCGTCGGCCACGTAGACCGTGGCCGCGCCGTAGCGGCCGGCGTCGGCCGCCAAGCCCTCGACGCCCGACCCGAGGATGATCCCGGAAACCGGGTGCCCGAGCCCGGCTGCCTTCCCGAGGACGCCGAGGGAGCCCTTCTGCAGCTCGCCCTCGTGGTGCTCGAGGAAGACGAGCGTCGTCACTGCACCAGCCGCTTCTCTGCGAGGAACTCGAGGATCTTCTCGGCGCCCGAGCCGTCGTCCTCGATCTTCCGAGTGTCGCCTCGCGGCGGCGGTGCCGACAGCGCGAGTACCTCCGTCCGGGACCCGGCCGATCCGGCGCGGTCGGGCTCGATGCCGAGCTCGCTGAGCGTCACCACGTCCTGCGGCTTCTTCTTCGCGCCCATGATCCCCTTGAGTGACGGGTAGCGCGGCTCGTTGATCGAGTCGGCGACGGCCACGACGGCCGGCAGAGACGCGCGGATCACGTCGTAGCCGAACTCCGTCTGGCGCTTGCCGGTCACCGAGCCGTTCTCGAACGTCAGCTCGGCTGCCTGCGAGATCATCGGCCGGCGTAGTCGCTCGGCCACCGCCGCCCAGAGAAGGGCCCCGTCCCCATCGGAAGCCTGCTGGCCGAAGAGGACGAGATCGGCGCTTTCCCGCTCGAGCGCGCGGGCGAGCGCGTAGCTCGTCGCAACGAGATCGGAGCCGGCCGCAGCGTCGTCGGAGACGAGGACCGCGCGGTCGGCACCCATCGCAAGCGCCTTGCGCAGCGCGTCGAGCGCCTTCTCGGGGCCGAGCGAGACGACGACGACCTCACCCTCGCCCGACGCGTCCCTGATCCGCAGCGCCTCTTCGACCGCGTTCGCGTCAACCGGATTGAGCGCGGCCTCGCCGGAGCGGTCGAGCCGCTTCGTCGCCGGATCGATGCGCTTTGTCACAGCAGCGTCCGGAACCTGCTTCACGCAAACGGCAATCTTCATCGCGCGAAGACTCTAGCGATGCGGTGAGCGTCTCACGAGCGGGACGCGCACGCATGTCATTTCCCCCGTTTGCGTCCTTTTCTGCCGCATCGCTGCTAGTGTCCCGCCCTTCGAGCGCGAACCGGAGCTCTTATGAAACGCCACCGGACGACAGCCCGAGGGACCTCTTTCCTCATCGCGGCCCTCCTGATCTGCACAGGGTCAGCTGCCGCATACCCCTCCGCGTCGCCGTCCGCCGAGGGTCAAGGGGGCCTCTCGCGCGTCGTCTTCCCCGTGCTCGGCCCCGTGCAGTACAGCGACGACTTCGGCGATGCGCGCGGCCAGGGCGGGCATCAGGGGAACGACCTGGTGGCGCCGAAGCGGGCACTGGCCTTGGCCGCAGAAGCGGGGAAGATCTCGTTCCACACGACCTCCTCCCGCGCCGGCTGCATGCTGTACCTCGACGGCGCGAGCGGGACGCAGTACCTCTACATCCACCTGAACAACGACCTCACGTCCGGGAACGACAACCGCGGCAAGTGCGTGGCCGGCGTCTCCTACGCCGACGGCCTGCGCGACGGGGCGAAGGTCGCCGCCGGGCAGCCGATCGGCTTCGTCGGCGACTCGGGGGATGCCGACGGCGGCCACTCGCACCTGCACTTCGAGGTTCATCCGGGCGGCGGCGGCGCCGTCAGCCCCTACCCGTACCTCCAGAAGGCGTCCCGGCTCCTGTTCGCCGCAAGGCCCGGCAGCACGTTCACGCTTGCCCTGACCGGTACCGTCTTCGCCGCCCGAGGAGCCGCGCTCGAGCTCAGCCTCGACCAGGTGCGCCAGTGGCCGGGCGGGCGAAGGATCGTGCAAACGGGCCAGAAGGTCGCCGTCTCCCTTCCTCTGACGACAGCGGTCGAGGGTGTCGCCCCGGCAGAGCAGGTTCCGGATGGTCTTCCGTTCTCTGCGCTCGGGCTCCTGACCCGGGGTCGCCCGATCACCGTGTGGACACAACCGGCGAAGGTGACGCTGGCCGCGCAAGCCGGCGCGAAGGGCACGCTCGCCGCCTCCCGCATCGTCGTCAAGCCATGAGCGAGGACGCGAGGACGCGCAGGGACTCAGAGGGCTGGGCGGAACGTCGCTCGGACGGTCAGCTCGGCCGATGTTTCGCGGAACCCTCCTAGATCGGGATCTGCGCCTTCAGGAAGTCGACGATCTCGGTCGTCGGCGCACCCGGCGTGAAGATCTCCGCGACGCCCAGCGCCTTCAGCTCCTTGGCATCGTCTCCCGGGATCGTGCCGCCGACGACGACGAGAACGTCCTCGACGCCGTTCTCCTTCAGTCCCGCGAGAATGCGCGGCACGAGCGTCATATGGGCGCCCGAGAGGATCGAGATGCCGACCGCGTCCGCATCCTCCTGGATCGCGGTCTCAACGATCTGCTCCGGCGTCTGGTGGAGGCCCGTGTAGATCACCTCCATGCCGGCGTCCCGAAGCGCGCGCGCGATGATCTTCGCACCCCGGTCGTGACCGTCGAGTCCGGGCTTCGCGATCACCACTCTGATCCTTCGCGTGTTCCGCGACCCAGGGGTAGGCATAGGTCGGCAAGTATATGGCGGTGAAGCTCGACGTCATCGGCTCGTCGCCTGCGTGGCCCAACCCCGGCGGCTCGTGCTCGGGCTACCTCGTCAACGGCCGCCTGCTCCTCGACTGCGGCCCCGGCGTGCTCGCGCGCCTACGCGAGCGGGAGCCCTGGCCAACGCTCGACGCGATCGCGATCACGCACCTCCATCTCGATCACTGGGGAGACCTGATCCCGTGGGTGTGGGCCTCGCTCTTCGGCCCCGGACGAGCCGGCGCGCGACTCTGGTTGCCGCCGGGGAGCGTCGAGGCGCTCCGCCCCGTCCTTGCGCAGCTCGGAACCGAGGACATGTTCGAGCGCGCCTTCGACGTGCAGGAGTACGAGCCGGGGCGGCCCTTCTCCGCCGGAGGGCTGGAGGTCACGGCCAGCCAGGTCGTGCACTACAACATCGACGCGTTCGGGTTCCGCGTCGAAGGGAGCGGCGTCCTTGCCTACTCCGGTGACACCGGCCCCTGCGATCCGCTCGACGAGCTGGCTCGCGACGCGGATGTGTTCGTCTGCGAGGCGACCCTGGAGCATGGCGCCGACGAGGGTGCCGAGCGCGGGCACATGTCGGCCGACGAGGCGATCGCCGCGGCCGAGCGCGCCGGTGCGAAACGGTTGCTCCTCACGCACCGGCCGCAGGAGCGAGCGCTCCCGACCGATGCCGAGCTCGCCTACGACGGCCTCGAGCTCGAGCTGTGACGCCAACAGAGCCCTCGGCTGATCTTGTGCCGGATCGCACCCCAGGGGACTTCAAGCTCTAAACCGCCAGGTCCTGAAATGATCTTGGCCGCGGGGCGGCCCCTTCAGGGGTCTTCGCGCGATGAGCATCTGCTTTCAGATACTCAGCTTGCGCAGACTAAAAGACAGGCTGCTCGCGCCAGGTGCCCCACACCTCGCGCCAGGCGTCGCACATCTCGCCCATCGTGACGTAATCGCGTGCGGCGTCGAGGATCAAGGGCATCAGGTTGACGCCTTCGCGTGCCGAGGCCGCCTTCAGGGCTGCGAGGCGCTGCTCGACCTTGGCCGAGTCGCGGCGGCCTCTCAGGGTGTGCACCCGCGCGATCTGCTGCTGCTCGAGCGCGGCGTCGATCTTCAGGATCTCGAGCGGCTGCTCGTTCTCGAGCACGTAGCGGTTGACGCCGACGACGATCCGCTCTCCACGCTCGACCTCCCCCTGGTAGGTGAACGCCGCGTCGGCGATCTCCTGCTGGGGGAAGTTCTGCTTGATCGCCTCGACCATCCCGCCGAGCTCTTGGATCCGGTCGAAGTACTCGTACGCCTGGGCCTCGATCTTGTTCGTCAGATCCTCGACGTGGAAGGAGCCGCCCAGCGGATCGATCGAGTTGACGACGCCCGTCTCGTGGGCGATCACCTGCTGGGTTCGGAGCGCGATCCGCACCGCATCCTCCGTGGGCAGGGCGAGCGCTTCGTCGAAGGAGTTCGTGTGCAGGCTCTGGGTGCCGCCGAGCACCGCGGCGAGGGC
>Ga0136611_10001872_pt1 | contig 14638 bp, 10 predicted proteins | sample AntDrymUQ2232306_2_FD_106645 | JGI IMG/M metagenome (GOLD analysis project Ga0136611, IMG submission 106645) | Polar desert sand microbial communities from Dry Valleys, Antarctica - metaG UQ223 (23.06) | ecosystem: Environmental > Terrestrial > Soil > Desert | place: Antarctica: Dry Valley...
GCCCGAAACTCCTCCAGCGCGCGCTCGATCGCGCCGACCCCCGGCAGCTCGCCGGGCAGCGCCGGGTGGAGGTTGACGACCATGTCCGGGAACCAGCCGAGGAACGACATGGTGAGGATCCGCATCCAGCCGGCAAGGACGATCCAGTCGGGGGAGAACGCCGAGACGATGTCGGCGAGGCGGGCGTCGTAGTCGCTGCGCGGCTCGCCGTCGCGCCGGACCACGTGCACCCCCGCCACGCCCGCCGACGCAGCGCGCTCCAGCGCCCGCGCCTGCGGCTGGTCTGAGACCACGGCGACCACCTCACCGTCGAGCGTGCCGGCGGCGCATGCGTCGAGGATGGCCTGGAGGTTGGAGCCGTTGCCCGACGCGAGCACCACGATCCGAGCGGTCATTGCAGGTGCACCTTTCGATCCCCAGGCGTGACCGTGCCGATCCGCCACGTCGGCTCCGGGATCGACGCCTGCACGGCGGCGACGTCCGCAGCCGCACACACCACGACCATCCCGATGCCCATGTTCAGCGTACGGTGCAGCTCGTGCGTGTCGAGGCCGGTCGCGACCTGGCGTACCAGCTCGAACAGCGGCGACGCCGGCCATGATCCGAGCTCGATCGTTGCGTCACAGCCGGACGGCAGCACCCGCGGCAGGTTCTCGGGAAGCCCGCCGCCGGTGATGTGCGCGAGCGCCTTCACCTTGCGCGAGACCAGCGCCGGTTCGAGCAGTCGGAGGTAGCTGCGGTGCGGCGTCAGGAGCGTCTCACCGAGCGGCCGGGTGAATCCCTCGGGCACCGACTCCATCGGCAGCCAGCGGAACAGCGTCCGCAGCAGCGAGTACCCGTTCGTGTGCGGACCGTTCGACCCGATGCCGAGCAGCACGTCGCCCGGCACGACCTCGCCGATCGGCAACAGATCGGCGTGCTCGACGACACCGACGAGCGTGCCGGCGATGTCGAACGCACCCTCCGCGTACACACCGGGCATCTCGGCGGTCTCGCCTCCGAGAAGCGCACAGCCGGCGGCCTCGCAGGCCTCCGCCATGCCGGCGACGACCTCGGCGACGTGGGTGGGGTCGAGCCTGCTCGACGCGACGCAGTCGAGGAAGAACAGCGGCCTCGCACCCTGGACGAGCACGTCGTTGATGCAGTGGTTGACGATGTCGACGCCGACGCCGTGGTAGCGGCCGAGCCTGGCGGCGAGCTCGACCTTCGTGCCCACGCCGTCGGTGCTCGCCACGAGCACCGGGTGGTCCATCTCCTTCAACGCAGCCGCGCTGAACGCGCCGCCGAAGCTGCCCAGGCCGCGCAGCACCGACGGGCCGTGCGTGCGCTCGACTGCGGCGCGCATCGCCTCGACTGCAACGGCGCCGCCGTCGATGTCGACACCCGTTGCTGCGTACGACGTGATCGTTGCGGCCGCAGCTTTCCATGCGATGTCGCGGCGGACCTGCATCCCGTCGAACCGGATCGAGTTCATCCGCCCGTAGGCGTTGGCGCGTGCTTCCTCGAGGTCGGCGCCGAGCCCGGTCACCGCGAGGACCCGGCCGCCCGAGACCGCACCGTCGGTGACACCGCCGGGGAAGAGCAGCGCGCGGCCGGGGCGGTCGTCGTCACGCGGGTCCTCGTCGAGGCCGTCGATCACTCCACCGAGAGCTGGCGCGGCGGGATAGCCCGGCGCCGCAGCGACGACAGCGCAGGAGGCGCCGTGGCGCAGGGCGATCGGCGGTCGCCCTTCGAGCTCGCCCCGGCAGCAGGCCAACGCGAGCTCGGCGAGATCCTCGTCGAGCAACGGCAGCACCGCCTGCGCCTCCGGGTCACCGAATCGGCAGTTGAACTCGAGCAGCCGTGGTCCGTCGGCCGTGAGCATCAGGCCGGCGTAGAGCACGCCGACGTACGAGAGCCCGCGTTCGCGAAGGTGGTCGAGCACCGGCTGGATGAAGGTCGACGTCAGCTCTTCGGCGGAGTAACGAACCGGCGCGGGGGCGAAGGCGCCCATTCCTCCGGTGTTCGCCCCTGTGTCGGCCTCGCCGATCCGCTTGTGATCCTGCGCGATCGGCAAGGCCCGCGCAGTCGTGCCGTCGCACAGCGCCATCAGGCTGCACTCCGTCCCGGTGAGCCGTTCCTCGACGACGATCGGTCCCTGCGCCACCAGCGAGCGGATCGCTGCGTCCGTCGCCGCTGGGTTCGTGGGAACGATCACGCCCTTGCCTGCGGCGAGCCCGTCGAGCTTGACGACGACGGGCTGCCCGAGCTGACGCCACCACTTGATCGCATCATGGTGATGGTCGCTGCGGAAGAATTGCGGCGAGGGGAGCCCGAGCTGCACGGCGAGCGCGCGCGTGTAGCCCTTCGAGGTCTCCAGCCGGGCGAGTTCGGCGACCGGGCCGAAGCACGCGATGCCGGCCGCTGCGCATTCGTCGGCAACACCCGCGGCGAGAGCGGACTCAGGCCCGACGATCACGAGGTCGACATCCGCACCTGGGTTCGCGGCATCGAACTCAGGAGTGATGGCGGCGTCGTGCCCGTGTCGCGCGCAGGCCCATGCGATCGCCGACTCGCGGCCACCGGACCCGACGATGACGACCCTCACGACAGAACGCCCTCGAAGCCCAGCTTGGGTTGGGCGAGCGTCACCTCGACGGGGTACGCGCCCGTGTAGCAGGCGTTGCAGTAGCCGGGATCCGCGGCGTCGCCGGCGATCGCACGCATCATGCCGTCGAGCGACAGGAAGTGCAGCGAGTCGGCGCCGATGTGACGGCGGATCTCGTCGACGTTGAGTCGCGCGGCGATGAGGTCGTCCTCGTGGCCCATGTCGACGCCGAAATGGCACGCATGCGTGACCGGCGGGCAGGTGATCCGCACGTGCACCTCGATCGCGCCGGCGTCGCGGAGCAGCTTGACGAGCGGGCCGGCGGTGGTGCCGCGGACGAGCGAGTCGTCGATCATCACGACGCGCTTGCCCATCAGGTTCTCCGACAGCGCGTTGAACTTCAGCGCGACGCCGCGATCGCGGAGATCCTGCGTCGGCTCGATGAACGTCCTGCCGATGTAGCGGTTCTTGATCAGGCCGTCGTTGTGCGGCAGCGCACTCGCGCGGCTGTACCCGATGGCTGCGGGGATGGAGGAGTCCGGCACCGGGATGACGACGTCGGCGTCGGTCGGGCACTCGCGAGCGAGCTCCTCACCGAGGCGCTGGCGGACGTGGTGGATGTTGCGCCCGGCCCACACGCTGTCGGGGCGGCTGAAGTAGACGAACTCGAACGTGCAGCGAGCCGGTGCGGCGGCCGGCGTGAGCGCCCGGCGACGGTGGATCTCCGCACCCTGCAGCGTCACGATCTCGCCCGGCTCGACCTCGTTGATCTCGACGCAGCCGAGGGTGTTCAGCGCGCACGTCTCCGACGCAATGGCGTAACCGCCGTGCGGCAGCCGACCGACGCTCAGCGGACGGAAGCCCCACGGGTCGCGGACGCCGATGACCCGGTCGGCGGCGAGGACGACGAGCGAGTACGCGCCGCGCCATGCCGGCAGCGTTCGCTCGAGGCGCTCCTCCCACGTCCGCCCGCCCGCGGCGGCGAGCATCAGCGTGAGCACCTCGGTGTCGCTCGTCGCGGTGAGGCCGAAGCCACGGCCGAGCAGCTCCTCGCGCAGGTTCGGCGCGTTCACGATGTTGCCGTTGTGCGCCACCGCGAGCGGTCCGTGCATCGTCTCGACGAGGAACGGCTGCACGTTGCGGACGGCGTTCGCGCCGGTGGTGCTGTACCGGGTGTGACCGATCGCGTGGTAGCCGGTGAGCGGCGCCATCGACTCCGGTGTGAAGACGTTCGCGACGAGACCGGAGTCCTTGTGCAGGCGCGCTCGCGTCCCGTCGCTCACTGCGATGCCGGCTGCCTCCTGACCCCGGTGCTGCAGTGCGAACAGCCCGAAGAACGCGATCTGCGCAACACCCTCGCCATGCGGTGTCGAGACGGCGAACACGCCGCACTCGTCATGCGGCTTGCCATCGTCCTCGTGTGCGCCGACGACGTCGATCATGAGACTCCCTCCAGTGCTCGCGCGATGCGCGGCGCGGCGGGCTGCTCGCCCGGCTCGAACGAGCGGCCGGTGAGCCGCTCGTATGCGTCGACGTAGCGCGCCGTGGTGGCGTCGATGACGTCGGCCGGCAGCACAGGCGCTGGACCCTCGCCGCGGTAGCCGAGATCCTTCAGCGCACGGCGAACGTTCTCCTTGTCGAGGCTCTCCGGCTCGTCGCCGGCGGCGAGCCGATCCTCGTACGTGTCGGCGATCCAGTACCGCGACGAGTCCGGTGTGTGGACCTCGTCGATCAGCATCAGCTCGCCACTGTCGATTGCGAGGCCGAACTCGTACTTCGTGTCGGCGAGAACGAGTCCTGCGTCCGCCGCCCGCTGTCGGCCGCGCTCGAAGACTCGCAGCGCCGCGATCACGACCTGCTCCCACAGTGGCGCGGCGACGAGTCCGCTCGCCACCACCTCGGCGCAGCTGATGGGCGCGTCGTGTCCACCGGCGACAGCTTTGGTGGTGGGTGTGACGATCGGTCTCGGCAGCGGAGTGTTCTTGTGCAGACCATCCGGGAAGCGGTGCCCGTACATCGACCGGCTCCCCGCCTCGTACTGCGCCCACAGCGACGTCGACGTGACGCCGGTGATGTGACTGCGAACGACGACCTCCACCTGCAGTGGCTCCGCCGCCCGCGCGATCGTGACGTTCGGGTCGGGGACGTCGAGAAGGTGGTTGGCGACGATGTCGCTCGTCTCGGCGAACCACCACGCCGACAGCTCGTTGAGGACCTGGCCCTTGTACGGGACGCTCGCGATGACGCGATCGAACGCCGACAGCCGGTCGGTGGTGACGAACAGCCGCCGGTGCGCGCGGAGGGAGTACGACACCCGGACCTTGCCGTCGCGGCGGTCCGGCAGGTACAGCTCGACGTCGTCGAGCGTCGACTGCGTCAGCACGGAGCGAGCTCCATCACATGGCGCACACCGCGCTCGAACAGCTGCAGCCCGAGCGGGCCGCGACGGCCGCGCGTGAACAGCGGGTGCTGGCGGGGAAGGACGTGGTTCTCGGGGTGCGGCATCAGCCCGAGGACGAGTCCGGTCGCGTCGCAGACGCCGGCGACCGACCTGGCGGAGCCGTTCGGGTCGACCCGGTAGCGCAGCGCGACCTGCCCTGCGGCGGCGAGCGCGTCGAGGTCCGGGTGCACGAACCGGCCCTCGCCGTGCGCGATCGGGCAGTCGAACGGCTGAGTCTGCTGGGTCCAGATGCAGTGGCTCGGTTGCGGATCGAGCGTCACCCACTCGCACTGGAAGCCGCCGCTCGCGTTGTGCCCGAGCGCACCCGGCAGCAGCCCGGCGCGCACGAGCGTCTGGAACCCGTTGCAGATCCCGATCACAGGGCGGCCGCTGTCGACGAAGCGTCGCAGCCTGTCGCCGACGCGGAGCGTGAGCGTGAGCGCGAAGACGCGGCCGGCACCGAGCGCGTCGGCATGGCTGAACCCGCCGGGCACGACCACCATCTGCACGTCGTCGAGCAGCCGTGCGCTGTCGACGAGCTCGTCGACGAGCACGGTGCGCGGCTCGGCTCCTGCGAGGTCGAGCGCAACCGACACGTCGCGGTCGCGGTTCGTGCCGGGCGCGGCGACGACGAGCGCAGTGGGCCGGGTCACGATGCCGCTCCGGAGAACGCCTGACGCGCGGCAGCGACCGTCATCTGGACGGGTCCGAGCCGGAGAATCTCGTCGTCGCTGACCGCGCCGAGGATGTGCACCGGTTCGCCGAGTTCGCCCGCCATCCACTCGACGTCCGTCGGCGCGATCTCGCAGACGAAGCGACCGGTGCTCTCACTGAAGAGGGCGACGGTGAGGTCGTCGTGGCCGAGCCACGGGCAGTCGACGCCGAGCCGCCCGCCGATCGCCATCTCCGCAAGCGCGACGGCGAGCCCGCCCTCGCTCAGGTCGTGGCACGACCGGATCCTGCCGCTGCGGATCACACGGTGCAGCGCGCGGTAGCGCGCAGGTGCGGCGGGGTCCGGCGCCGGCACGGCTGCGCCTGCGGGGATCGTCGTGCCGACGAGGCCGAGGTGGCTGCCACCGAGCTCGGCGCGGGTGTGACCGACGAGGACGAGGAGGTTGCCCGGAGCAGCCAGATCCGGTGTGACCACCTGCGTCGCGTCGGGAACGTGCGCGACAGCCGTGATGACGAGCGTCGGCGGAACGCTGTGGCGCTCACCGTCGGAGCCGAGGTACTCGTTGTTCAGCGAGTCCTTGCCGCTGACGAACGGAGCCCGGTGCGCGATCGATGCATCGCAACACGCCTCGACCGCTTCGACCAGCGCGCCGAGTGTCGACGGACGCCGGGGGGCGCCCCAGGAGAAGTTGTCCATCAGCGCGATCGCATCCGGATCTGCACCGACCGCGACGACGTTGCGGATCGCCTCGTCGATCGCGGCGTGCGCCATCCGGTACGGATCGCAGATGCCGTACCAGGGGTTGACGCCGATGCCGATCGCCACGCCGTGGGCGTCGCCGGGCGCGGCCAGGACGACGCCGTCCGCCGGCGCATTCGCGTCGACGCCGACGAGCGGGCGCACGACCGTCGCGCCGCCGATCTCGTGGTCGTAGCGGCGGACGATCGCCTCCTTCGACGCGATGTTCGGGTGCGCGAGCAGCGCGAGGAGCGTCGTTCGGTGGTCACGCACGTGTGGGACGAGCGGCTCGCGCGCCGGCGTCGGGCGCACCGCCGTCATCGAACGCTGCGGACGGCCGTCGTGGAGGAAGTGCGTGTCGAGCTCGAGCACCACCTCGGTGCTGGACCGGACGCGCAGGACGCCGTCGCCGGTGAACCGACCGAGCACCGTGAGCTCGACGCCGTGGTGCGCAGCTCGAGCTGCGAGCTCGGCGAGTCGCTCGGGCGCGACCGCGACCACCATCCGCTCCTGCGCCTCGCTGAGCCAGATCTCCCATGGCGCGAGGCCCGGGTACTTGAGCGGCGCGAGCGCGACGTCGACGTCGGCTCCGACGCCTTCGGCCATCTCGCCGATCGCAGAGGAGAGGCCGCCGGCGCCGCAGTCAGTGATCGCCGAGAAGACGTCGGCGACGTCGGCGAGCAGGTCGATCAGGAGCTTCTCGGTGATCGGATCACCGATCTGCACGCTCGCTCCCGCGACGTCGCCCGTCGTCGCGTCCATCGTCGCGCTCGAGAACGTCGCGCCGCGGAGACCGTCGCGACCCGTCCGCCCACCGAGGACGACGACGAGGTCGCCGGCGTTCGGCGTCATCCTCATCTCCCGCTCGGGCGCGATCCCGATGCAGCCGCAGAACACGAGCGGGTTCGCCGTGTAGCCCGGGTCGTACAGCACCGCGCCGGCGACCGTCGGCAGGCCGATCTTGTTGCCGTAGTCGGCGACGCCCGCGACGACGCCGGCCTCGACGAGCCGCGGGTGGAGCACGCCGGCGGGAAGCGTCGTCGCGTCGGTCTCGGTCGGGCCGAAGCAGAGCACGTCGGTCGTCGCGATCGGCCGGTGGCCGGCACCCATCACGTCGCGGATCACGCCGCCGACGCCGGTGTTCGCGCCGCCGAACGGCTCGACCGCCGACGGGTGGTTGTGCGTCTCCGCCTTCACGGCGATCGTCGTGCCGGGGAGGAAGGACACGATGCCAGCGTTGCCGACGAACGCGCTGCGGACGAACGGGGCGGCGACGGCGTCCGTCGCGTCGCGGAGCTGACGGAGGAGCGGCGCGACGCTGGTGCCGTCGTCGAACGTGATCGCGGCGCGGAAGGTCTTGTGCGCGCAGTGCTCGCTCCACGTCTGCGCGAGCGTCTCGAGCTCGACGTCGGTCGGGTCACGGTCGAGCGCGGTGAAGTGCGTCGCGATCACGCGGAGCTCTTCGAGATCCAGCGCCATGCCTCGGTCGCCGTTGAGCTCGAGGAGCTCGTCGTCGCTGCGACCGCGCAGGGGGACCGGTGTGCACGGTGCCGGCATGCTCCCGTCGACGAACGACGGCGCGATGTGCCCGATGCTCGCCCGCTCGATCACCGGGTTCGAGAGCAGCTTCGTCGCGAGGGTCCGTAGGTCGGCGTCGGAGACGTCGCCGGCGATCTCGAAGCGGCGACCCGACGCAGCGCCCTTGAGCTCGATCCCGAGCAGCCGTGCCGAGGCGTCGAGCGCAGCCGCGATGGGATCGGTGACGCCCGGGAGCGGCGTCGACTCCACCGCAACTCCGTCGGGCAGCTCCCACGTCGCACGTTGCAGGAGCGGGTCGACGAGCAGCGCCTCGATCCGCCGGCGCTGCTCGGTCTCCAGCGGCGCCGAGATGAAGTAGGTGTCGGCGACATCGATGCTGGTCACACCGGTGATCCCGAGCGCGTGGGCGTCCGCCAGACGGGCCGCGCCCCGGGGGTCTGCGCCGATCGTGCGCACGGTCAAGCGCCCCGTCTCCTCCACCACGCCGAACCTATGAACGGCGACGGTTCGAGCCGTCGCGGCTGAACGAAAAGTACGCACGCGGGGCACTCACCCCGTGGGAACCGCCGCTTGTGTCCCGGCGGGAGCACGTCCAGCGTGCTCTTGCCGGGATGAAGAGACGAAACGGCCGTCGCAGAGAGCGGTCGCGCCCGCAGTCGGCCCACCGCACCTCCTTCGGAGCATGTTTTGGTTCACTCGCGCGCAGGACGCTCGCCTCCGCAGGTCACACACACCGGCGCACGCACGAAGCAATCCGTAGAATCCGGCGGTCATGACGCGGATGGTCTACGTGCGCCACGGTGAGTCCAACTCGACGGTCGCGAGGGTGATAGGCGGGCATCGGACGTGCAGCGGGCTGTCGCCGCTCGGCGTGCAGCAGGCGGAGCGGCTGCGCGACCGCTGGCGCGACCACGCCGAAATCATGCCGGACCGCATCCTCGCCAGCCACTTCACGCGGGCGCAGCAGACAGCGCACATCGTCGCGGAGGGGTTCGACGGGATCGACGTCGAGGTCGACGACCGCTTCGGCGAGCACGACCCGGGGCCTGACTGCGACGGCATGGTCTTCGACGAGTTCATCGAGAAGCACGGCACCGGGAGCTGGGCGGAGGATCCATTCGGCATCACGTTCCCCGGCGGCGAGACGCTCGCTGCGTTCCACTACCGCATCGGCACGGCGATCCGCAGCCTCACCGACACACAGCCGGAGTCGACGATCCTCGTCGTCTGTCATGGCGGCGTGATCGACGCTGCAGTGCGACTCGCGCTGCGCACGCCATCCACCGGAGGCTTCCTCCTCTCCACTCTGAACACGTCGATCACCGAACTGCACCTCACCGAGCCGAACAAGTGGGTGATGCGCCGCTACGGCGACGCAGCGCACCTCGCCGGCCTCCCTGCGTCGACCGCAGCTGCTGCGGCATGACGGGCGCGGCGCCCGGGCGCGCCGACGTGATCGTTGTCGGCGGAGGCTCGGCCGGCGCCGTCCTCGCGGCACGCCTGAGCGAAGACCCGGCGTGCCACGTCCTCCTCCTCGAGGCCGGCGCGGACGAGGGCGGGAGCCGGAGCGCGTCCTTCGCCGACGCCGTGGCCACGCCAGGACGGCAGTGGGAGGGGCTCGAGGCGACGCTCGCGGCGGGTGAGGCCGCCAAGCCGTACCTGCGCGGTTGCGGCGTCGGCGGATCGTCGGCGATCAATGCGATGCTCGCGCTGCCGGGGGAGCCGGAGGACTACGACGAGTGGGAGCGCGACCTCGGTTGCGACGGGTGGGGATGGAGCTCGGTCGCACCGTGGCTGACGCGGACGGCCCTGGCACTGAACCGTGCGGCACGGGACGAGTGGGGCGCGATCAGCACCGCGTTCGCGCAGGCGGTGCCGGACGCAGCCGGAGGCGTCGACTTCACACGCGACGCCGCGGGTCGCCGGGTGTCCGTCGGGGACGCATACGTGACCCCTGCGCGGTCGCGGCCGAACCTCACGATCCGCGGCGAGACGTTGGTCGACGTCGTGCTCCTCGCGGGCCGGGCGGCGCGGGGCGTCCGGCTCGTCGGTGGCGAGGAGATCGAGGCGCCGCTGGTGATCCTCTCGGCAGGCGCGTTCCACTCGCCCGCCCTCCTGCTCCGCAGCGGCATCGACACGCCCGGAGTGGGCGACAACCTGCACGATCATCCGTCGTTCCCGATCACCCTGCTGCGCGCCGACCCGGCCGACACCGGCGGCCTCGCGATCACGACTGCGGCGTCGCGTTCGTCGTCGACCGAGCGACATGCGCTGCAGCTCCTGCCGATGGAGTACGTCGATCCCGGCGATCCGACGCACGGGCTGTTGCTCAACGCGGTCATGCGCGTGCACTCGCGCGGCACGCTGCGACTCGCGAGCGACGACCCGACCGTCAACCCTGTCGCGGAGTTCGGGATGCTGAGCGACGAACGGGACTGGGTCGCGCTGTCGCAGGCGATCGACGACGCGGAGCGGGTGCTCGACCATCCGGCGATGCGCCGCGTCTGCTCGCCGATGGCGTACGACCGCTCCCGTGCCGGCGCGGCAGCGGCACTCGGGCACTACTTCCATGCGGCGGGCACGTGTGCGATGGGCACCGTGGTCGACCCTGCATGTCGCGTCCGCGGCTACGACGGGCTGATGGTCTGCGATGCCTCGGTCGTGCCCAACCTGCCGCGGGCGAACCCGCATCTGCCGACGGTGATGATCGCCGAGCGCGTCGCCGCGCTCACCGCTGCGCGTTGGCAGCGATGGGAAAGATGATCGGTTCGTCCGCTGCGGACGCGAGCTGGGCGCTCATCTCGTCGGCCGTCGCCGGCCGGAACTCGGCGGCGGCGGCGAGGACGTCCGGCAGCAGGCGCACGTCGCCGGGCGTGCAGAACGCATGGACGCCGGGGGTGGACAGCGCGAACCGGACGCCGGCGGAGATGCGGTCCGCCTCCGTCCACGGCTCGTACCAGGTGGTGTGCGTCGGTCGCGCCTCGCCCCACGGCCGCCGCGCTGCAGCCTTGATCGCCATCACACCGACGTCGCGCCGTGCGCACTCCTCGAGCAGCGCGTCGAGGTCGCGCCGGTACTGCTCGACCGCGAGCGCCCCGGCGTACACGGGCAGCATCACCGTGTCGAGGTCGTAGCGGCGGACCGCCTCCAGCTGTGCGGCCGCAGTGCCGAGGTCGTGCCCGGTGATGCCGACGAAGCGGGTCAGCCCCTCGTCTCGCGCAGCGAGGATCGCGTTGAACGCGCCTGCTCGGCGGTCGAGCTCCGCGAGGTCGGTCACGCCGTGCGCTTGGTAGAGGTCGAAGTGGTCGCAGCCGAGTCGGGTGAGCGACGTCTCCAGCTGCGCGCGCACTCCGTCGGGGTTCGCGCGCCCTGTCTTCTCACCGATGAACAGCCGGCCACGCACCGCCGGGACGAGCGGGCCGACGACGAGCTCCGCATGGCCGTAGCTCGGCGCGATGTCGAGGTGGTTGACCCCGGCCTCGAGTGCGAGCGCAAACGCGTCGGCCGCCGTGTCCGCGTCGCACTCCCAGAACGCCGCGCCGCCGAGGATCGCGACGGAGGAGTCGTGGCCGGTGCGGCCGAGTCGTCGCGTCTGCATGGCCGCCGTCATCCTGCGGCCCACTGTAGGTCGTGCTACGAATGCCGCGAGACACGAGGAGCTCGCCATGACGACACAGGTGATCGGACGCCCGCCCTACGAGCACGGGCTGCACGAGCTCGGCAACGGCTGCCTCGGGTACCTGCAGCCCGATGGCGGGTGGGGATGGAGTAACGCCGGCCTCGTCGTGGGCGACGGCGCATCGCTGCTCGTCGACACGCTGTTCGACCTGACGCTGACGCAGCGGATGCTCGACGCGATGGAGCCGATGACACGGACGGCGCCGATCGCGACGCTCGTCAACACGCACGCGAACGGCGACCACTGCTACGGCAACCAGCTCGTCGGCGACGCGGAGATCATCGCCTCGTCGGCGACCGCGCACGAGATGGCGGAGGTGCCGCCATCGATGATGGCGGCGCTGAACGACGCCCCGGGCGACGTGGGCGAGCTGTTCCGTGGCTTCTTCGGTGCGTTCGACTCCCACGGGATCGACGTGCGGATGCCGACGCAAACGTTCGATCACGAGCTGACGGTCGACGTCGGAGGGCGACGGATCGACCTGATCGAGGTCGGGCCGGCGCACACGGCGGGTGACACGCTCGTCTTCGTGCCCGACGCGAAGACGGTCTTCACCGGCGACATCCTGTTCATCAACGGGACGCCGATCGTGTGGGCCGGGCCACTGTCGAACTGGGTTGCGGCGTGCGACCGGATGCTCGCGATGGACGTCGACACCGTCGTCCCCGGGCATGGGCCAGTCACTGACAAGTCCGGCGTGCGCGAGGTGCGCGACTACCTCGCGTTCGTCGACCGAGAGGCGACATCGCGCCACGACGCCGGCCTCGACGCGTGGGAGGCGGCACGCGACATCGCCAAGGACGTCGGCGCGCGCCCGGATTTCGCCGGCTGGGGTGAGTTCGGCCGGATCGTCGTCAACGTCGAGGCGGTGTACCGCAACCTCGACCCGGCGCACCGCACGCCGAACGTCGTCGAGCAGTTCCGCCGGATGGCGCAGCTCGAGTCCGGCAGCGACGCCGCTCGATGACGTCACCCCGCCGTCCCGCCGACGTCGTGATCGTCGGTGACGGCCCGGCCGGGCTCGCGCTCGGTGCGGCATGCACGAACACCGGCGTGGACGTGGTCGTCGTCGGTGGCGGTCGGCCGTGGACGGCGACATACGCGACGTGGGTCGACGACGTGCCGGAGCACGCGTCGGCGCTCGCGTCGCGATCGCCGATCGACGTGGTGGGGACGACGCGGCGACAGCTCAAGCGGGACTACGGCATCTTCGACAACACCCAGTTGCAGGCGTCACTCGACATCGCGCCGCACGTCGTCGCGGAGGTGGTCGGCGTGGAGCACGGCGACGGCCGCAGCGACGTGATGACGGCTGCGGGAGAGCGGTTGTCGGCACGGCTCGTGGTCGATGCGACCGGCTCGGATCCGGTGCTGGCGGAGCCACCGCGATCTCGGCGGACGCCGTCCGTCGTGCAGAGCGCGTACGGGCTGGTGCTCACGTCACGGCCGGACGCGATCGACGGGGACGCGGCGGTGCTCATGGACTGGCGACAGCCTGTCGGAGATGAGATGGGCTCGGACCCGACGTTCCTCTACGTCGTGCCGCTCGTCGACGGGACGTGGCTCATCGAGGAGACGTCACTCGCGCGCCGGGCGCCGTTCCCACCGGAGGAGCTGCGACGGAGACTGGCACAGCGGCTCGGGGCCGACCTGACGTCGACGGCCGAGCGCGTGGAGCACGTCCTGATCCCGATGGCGAGTGGCGTGCCGCGCCGGAGTCAGCGCGTCGTCGGCTTCGGTGCCGCAGCGGGCTACGTCCACCCCGCGACGGGCTACTCCGTGGCGGCGTCGTTGCGCGCCGCGCCCCGCATTGCGGCCACGATCGCTGCTGCGCTCGACGCTGCGGAAGATTCGCATCGGCTGTCGCTCGCTGTGTGGAACGCGGTGTGGCCTGCGGACGCGAGGCGTGCGCGTGCGCTGCACGACTTCGGCGCCGGCGCGATCCTCAGGATGTCGCCGGCGGAGATCGCGATGTTCTTCAACGCGTTCTTCGCGCTGCCGCAGGAGCAATGGGCGGAGTACCTGCGGATCGACACCGACGCGACCACCGTCTCGCGTGTGATGCGCGACGTGTTCAGTGCAGTGCCGTGGGCAGTCCGTCGTCGACTGGCACTGGGGAGCGCTTCGGCGTTCGCCGGCCTGATGCGGTGAGCGCTGAGCGGCGCACGGCGAAGAACCAGCCGACGATCGCGCAGAGGCTGAAGATGAACCACTGCACCGAGTACGAGAGGTGCGGCCCCTCGCTCAGCTCCGGATCCGGCACCGGCGAGAGGACGTCGCCCTGCGCCGGCGTCGACTCGCGCAGGTCGACCGTGACCGGCTCGACCTCGCCCGGCAGCTGCGGCGCGATCCGCTCGATGTCGAGTCGCTGGAACTCCGTGCGCTCGCCGTCGGACGCCTCCGTCAGCTGGCCCGTACGCCGCTCCTCTGAGGCGCGCACGACCCCGACGACGTCGATCGGTCCGCTCGGCGCAGACGGGATGTCCACCGCATCCGGGACGAAGCCGCGCGTCACGAGCAGCAGCGAGCCGTCGTCGAGGAGCAGCGGCGTGACCACGTTGCGGCCCGCGACGCCGCCCTGCGAGCGGTTGACCACGAGCACCTCCTCGTCCGTGAGGTACGTGCCGCGCGCGCGGACGATGCGCCACTCCACGTCGTCCGGGTCGGTGCCGTCGTGGAGGACATCCGAGTAGTCGGCCGCGGGGATCGCCGACCGCGAGCGGACCGATTCGTTGAACGCCTGACGCTCGTCGAGTCGGCGCAGCTGCCAGAAGCCGAGGTTCACCATGACCACCACGAGCAGCGCGATGAGGAGATGGAACGCGATCCACTTCGGACGAAGGAGGAACCGGTACATGGCCGGCCCGACGGTACCGGCGCAGGGGTACGGTCGCCCCGTGACAGCGGACCTGCCGGACTTCCACATCCCGCACGCCGAGAAGATCACGCACCGATCAGGGATCTTGCGGCTGCGAGGATGAA
>Ga0136611_10001873_pt1 | contig 14633 bp, 12 predicted proteins | sample AntDrymUQ2232306_2_FD_106645 | JGI IMG/M metagenome (GOLD analysis project Ga0136611, IMG submission 106645) | Polar desert sand microbial communities from Dry Valleys, Antarctica - metaG UQ223 (23.06) | ecosystem: Environmental > Terrestrial > Soil > Desert | place: Antarctica: Dry Valley...
GCCCAAGCCTGCGATACGGGCGGAGTTCTTCCCCGAACGTCGTGGACCGTACCAGCCCGCAACCTGCCCGGTTCAGTATCGGCTAGTACGACGACGATAGGCCATCGCGCACCTCTTGCCGATACCTGAGGGGTCAGGGGGCGGCGCGAGCGGGTTGCGGGCTGGTACGGTCCACGACGTTCGGGGAAGAACTCCGCCCGTATCGCAGGCTTGGGCGCATCGTTCGGCATGAATTTTGCTGTCGATATCACGAGCATATTCATGAAACACGAGCGGCTCAGACGTACACCGAAAGGAAGCTACCAATGTCAGCGAACGAACAGTCCGTACCGGATGGAGAGCAGGCGGGAGTCTGGATGGTCACGGCCGGCAAACTCGCTCCAACCAGGAAGCCAGACACGTATCGTGAGGACGGGACCGAGAACCTGACCTACAGCAATCCCTACGGAATGGAAGTCGAGCGCGTCTGGTTCGACGGTCGCATCGTCTTCGCCATCGAGAGCGGCGAAGTCGAGATCGCGTTCGACGAGCAGCGTGTGGCGCAGGGTAACAAGGTCGCGCAGGAGTTTCAGATCGTCTACGCGGTCGACCTCGACGACGATGGCAAGCTGCGCGACGACAAAGAGCCAGAGATGGTCGAAGGACAGTACAACATCTACGACTCAGTGCCTGGCATGGAGAAGTACTCACCACTCTGGCAGTTCAATTATGTCATCGTACCGCGCGATTACGAACCGAATACGCTGCGATCAGAAGCGGACTGTCTGAACAGCGGCTACACGATCGAGCGCAGCACCATCGTCGAGAACTGACCCGTTCTGTAAGTACTGCCGTCGGTAGTACAGAACACGTCACATCGTCGGATATAGGTCGAGGGAAGCCTGAACGGTCCACTGGAGGTCAACGCTAACCGTGGCACGCCGGATGCATAGAAGAGCTTCAACAATATCTTTCACGGGTTGAGCGTCCCGCAAGCGATGCCTGACCTGGGGCTAATATACGTACGATTCCGACTCCCTCCCCACCCATACTCACCAACGAGCGGCTGGCAATATCCGAGCCGCTCGTTGGTATCCGTCGTATCACCAGCAGCATGCCTTCCAGGCGCTATCCGATTGTTGACTCGGGTTCGGGTGGAGACTCGGACAGCAGCGCATCAGTTGCGACTCGCCGCAGGCACAATTCGATCTCGGCAAGAAGAATGGCTATATCGAACGGCTTGGCGATGACCGCGTCCACCTGCAAGCGGCCCGCTTCGCGACGCAGATTGAAGCCAGCCGAGCAGGCGATGATACCCATGCCGCGGGTCGCAGGGTCACTGCGCAGCTGATTGATCGCCTCGATGCCATCGACGACCGGCATCATCACGTCCATCAGCACGACCAATGGCCGCGCCGAATGGGCCAGCGCGACACCCTCCGCGCCATTCCTGGCGGTTATTGGCTCGTATCCGTCGCTCTCCAGCAGATCGGTGAGCATCATCCGGATGGCCGGGTCATCATCGACGATCAGAATGCGAGCATTCACGTCAGTCACTTAGCGAACTCTGTCCACTCACATCAGGATTGGCGCTGACCAGATACGGACATCCAGCACGCTGTATGGTACGAACGACCGCGTTAACCGGATGATATTCAATGAACTCGGCCTGCTGCCAGCACCCCTAGCTCAGCGCGACATCGAGCACCATCATGACGCAAAAGCCAACAATGGTGCCGGTCGTGGCGAGATCAGTGTGTCCACCGCCCTGTGATTCGGGGATCAGCTCCTCAATGACGACGAACAGTATGGCACCAGCCGCGAACGCGAGGGCGTACGGCAGGATCGGGGAGATCACCACGACAGCCAGTGCGCCGATGACTGCGGCCACTGGCTCCACCGCCGCCGAGAGCTGCCCAAACCAGAAGCTCTTCAGCTTCGAAACCCCCTCCCGACGCAATGGCATCGCGACCGAGAGTCCTTCCGGGAAGTTCTGCAACCCAATACCAATCGCGAGCGTCACCGCTGCCCCGAATGTCCCAGCCGAACCATCGACCGCGCCACTGGCGAGCGCGCCGAACGCTACACCAACCGCCAGACCCTCCGGGATATTGTGCAGCGTAATCGCCATCACGAGCAGCGTCGTGCGCTTCCAGGCACTGTTGAGTCCCTCGGCCTACGACTTGTCCATGCCCAGGTGCAGATGGGGGATGAAGGCGTCCGCGAAACGCAGAAAGATCGCACCGGCCAGAACACCGATCGCCGCCGGCATCCAGCCGATATTCCCGCGTGCCTCGGAAAGCTCGATCGCCGGAATAATCAGCGACCAGACACTGGCGGCGATCATCACACCAGCCGCGAATCCAAGCATCGCATCGAGCAGCCGCTGCGACAGCTCGCGTGTGAAAAACACGAGCGACGCGCCGAGAGCGGTGATGAACCAGGTGAAACTGCCAGCCAGCAGTGCCTGAACAACTGGCGGAAGATCGCACATCCAATCCAACATCGCTTGACTATCAGTTCCTTGTGTCTGCTACGGCTGCCGACATGCGTCATGGTGATGCCGAACCATCGCACCATCATACGGGCTCGTCGCCATTAATTAATTTGAGTGCCGTCCTGAGAAATTGGCATACGCAACGCGCTCGTCGTTGGTCTACCAGAAGTTCTGGTGAGGTTCCGTTGAGGTTCCAATGCTCAAGAATACTGGCCTACGTCCCGTCCGCAGCCTCGGAGCTGATAGTCGATTCCGCTTGAGGCGCTCGCTCGCTCGCAAGGCGCGCAGCCTGCCGCTCCTGCTGCACCTTCCGGTAGCGCTTCTGGCTCCCGATGCATCCAGCGACTAAGTAGGTAACCAGGCAGATCACCAGCCCAATAAACGGGATCAGGAGCACAAATCCTATCCAGTCCCAGGTACTCATATCGGCGTGTCCATCATTTCTATCAGCCTCGCGTGTCACATGTCTGACGCCGCCAACGCGAACGCAATCGGCAGGTTGCATACCATCACCCAGGACCGTTGGCGGTGTCCGGTTGAACGCCCTCCGCATCGCGCATGACACGACGATCTCTTGGAGATACGCTCCAGAGAAGCAGTCCATTGGCAACCGAAAAGTCCATATTGAAGGACACGTGGCCGAACATAACGCCGGGCCAACATTTCCTTCGTGAAACCCATTCTCACGGGTGACATTGAATTGTACGCGAGTTCAAGAATCACGATCGTGCCGGTCAATCAGCCGGAATCACAACATTGGGGGCTGCGTCTTTTGGCGCGGTGTACTATTATCGGAGACAATCGCCTGGCCGCGCCGCTCTCGCACGTGTCACGATCCCCGCAAGGCGGCAACGCAAATGACCAGAAATGGGAGCGGACTCCCGTAGACAGCGGATCGATCGCCGCTCGCATCCAAAGTAAAGAGCAGTGGGTACAGGGTAGTGGGAGTGGCCCGGCGGCTCAATCCGCCTGGAGACGATTGGTAATCGCCATGGCACACAACACAGACGCAGGACCTGCCCAGGCAGGCCAGACGACCAATACCGGCACCGACACGATCTTTCACGGGCCAAACTCAGGCTACGCGCTCGAGCTCTACGAGCGTTATCAGGCCGATCCGGCATCGGTCGATCCCGATACGCAGGCGTTCTTCGCGACCTGGACACCGCCAACGTCCAATGGCAATGGCGTCTCAGCGCCATCAGTCAGCGCCAGCACGGCCTCGGTCGATGTTACGCGCATCCTGGCGGCGGCGCAGTACGCGCAGGCGATACGCGCCTACGGGCATCAGGGCGCGGTCGTCGCGCCGGTCGGTGATGTGCGGCCCGCGCCGCGTGAACTGGCGGCCGAAACGCACGGCATCTCGGACGCTGATCTCACGAATCTGCCAGCCAGCATCGTCGGTGGGCCGCTGGCCGAGAGCGCCGCGAACGCCCACGAGGCCATCGAGCGGCTGCGCGAGGTCTACAGCAGCACGATCGGCTACGAGTTCGACCACGTCCAGGACGCCAGCGAACGCGAGTGGCTACGCGATGCCGCCGAGACGGGCCGCTTCTTCGAGCCGCTGAACGCGGAGCAGAAGCGTCAGCTGCTCGAACGGCTCACCGAGGTCGAGGCGTTCGAACGCTTCCTGCATACGACCTATCTCGGTGTGAAGCGCTTTTCTATTGAAGGGACCGATACGCTCGTGCCGATTCTCGACGAGATCGCGCACGACTCCGCCGAGGCGGGCGTTCGCGAGATCGCGCTCGGGATGTCTCATCGTGGTCGCCTGAACGTGCTCGCGCATGTGCTGGGCAAGCCCTACGAGGCCATCTTCAAGGAGTTCGAGCACGGACCGCGTTCGGGCGTCTCCGCTAGCGACGCGTCGGATATCGGTTGGACCGGCGACGTGAAGTACCATCTCGGCCTGCGCCGCGCGGCGGGGCCGGGCCACGGCCTGGTGGTCGATGTCCCGCTCACCATGGCTCCGAATCCCAGCCATCTGGAGTTCGTCAACCCGGTCGTCGAGGGCATGGCCCGCGCAGCCCAGGAGCAGCGCGACGTGCCAGGCATGCCGATGCAGGACCTGGGAGCATCACTGGCGATCCTGATCCACGGTGACGCCGCCTTCCCCGGCCAGGGGGTCGTACCGGAAACGCTCAATCTGGCGGCACTGCGCGGCTACACCATCGGCGGCACGATCCACATCATCGCCAACAACCAGATCGGCTACACGACCGACCCGATCGACTCGCGCTCGACGCTGTACGCCAGCGACCTCGCTAAAGGCTTCGAGATTCCGATCGTGCATGTCAACGCCGATGATCCCGAGGCGTGCCTGGCGGTGGCCCGCATGGCGGTCGCCTACCGACAGGAGTTCAAGCGCGATTTCCTGATCGACCTGATCGGCTACCGGCGCTGGGGACATAACGAAGGCGATGAACCGACCTTCACTCAGCCGCGCCTCTACGCTGAAATCACCGCCCGCAAGACGGCGCGCGCGCTCTGGGCCGCGACGCTGGAGGGCGACGGCACGATCCAGCCTGGTGAAGGGGACACGATCCTCAACGCCGCGCTCGACCGGCTAGGAGAGCTGCGCTCGGCGGCGCTCGGAGACGGCGGGCACGCCGCACAGGAAACGAACGGCCATGCCACCGGACCGCTGCCAACACTTCCCGGGGAACCGGAATCAGCAGTTGCTGAGAATGATCTGCGGCTCTTCAACGACGCGCTCCATTCGTTCCCGGACGGATTCACGCTCAACGGCAAGCTCGACCGCCAGCTCCAGCGGCGGCGCGGCGCGCTCGACCGCGAGGGCGGCATCGACTGGGCACATGCCGAATCGCTCGCCTTCGCCAGCATCCTCGACCAGGGCATTCCCATCCGCCTGACCGGGCAGGATGCCGAGCGCGGCACCTTCTCGCAGCGCCACCTCGTGCAGCACGATCCGGAGACCGGCGCGCGCTTCACCGCGCTTCAGGCGCTGCCGGTCGATCACGCGGCCTCGTTTGCGGTCTATAACTCGCCGCTCTCGGAGCAGGCCTGCCTGGGCTTCGAGTATGGCTATGGCGTCTACGCTCCGGAGACACTGGTGCTGTGGGAAGCGCAGTTCGGCGACTTCGCCAACGGCGCGCAGGTCATCATCGATCAGTTCATCGCGGCGGCGGCGGCCAAGTGGCGGCAGGGTTCGTCGATCGTGCTGCTCCTGCCACACGGCTACGAGGGCCAGGGTCCGGAACACTCCAGCGCCCGCCTCGAACGCTTCCTGGCGCTGGCGGCAGGCCGGAACCTGCGAGTGGCGAACTGCACCAGTTCGGCGCAGTATTTCCACCTACTGCGTCGTCAGGCGCTGCTACTGACGACCGACCCGCGCCCGCTGGTTGTGATGACGCCCAAGAGTCTGCTGCGCCATCCGAAGGCCGGCTCCAACCTGAGTGAACTGTCGAGCGGCAGCTTCCAGCCGGTGCTCGACGATCCACAGACACGGGATAACCGCGACGCGGTCAGCCGCATCGTCTTCTGCTCCGGCAAGGTCGCGATCGACCTGTTCGGCAGCGAGCAGTACGGTAACGACGAGCCACACTCGGTCGCGATCGTGCGCGTCGAGGAATTGCATCCATTCCCGAAACAGGAGATTCAACAGATCCTTGCTGGCTATCGTAACGCACGGGAGATCGTCTGGCTCCAGGAGGAGCCGAAGAACATGGGGTCGTGGAGCTACATAGCCCCGCGCCTGCGCGACGTGGCTGGCGATGCGCTGCCGCTGAACCACATCGGACGCCAGGAACGCGCCAGCCCAGCCGAAGGCTCGTCCGACGCGCACGCCGAGGAGCAGGCACGCATCATCAGCGAAGCATTCGCCGGTGCGGGCGTGCTGGAGCCAGCAAACTGACGTTCGCTGGCTGCTGTCAGCGTTCAGCTGTGAGCAATCCCGCGATTACGAAGTGACAGCCACGAAGTACACGACACGAATCTGCTGGTAGCTGAACGCTGACAGCTCGCAACGAAGAGGAATCTATGGCGGTCGAAATTCGAGTCCCAACCCTTGGCGAGTCGATCGTGGATGCGGTCATCGTCAAGTGGCTCAAGCAGCCGGGGGAGCAGGTTTCCCGCAGTGAGCCAGTCGTCGAGCTGGAGACGGACAAGGTCAACGTTGAAGTGCCAGCCGAGCAGGCCGGTGTCATCGAGAGCCACAGCCGCAACGAGGGCGACACCGTCGCCGTTGGCGAGCTGCTCGGCGTGATCGCCGCCGGAGAAGCGACGGCCGCCGCCGCTCCAGCACCAGCAGCTGCCGAATCGGATGCTACTCCTGCCGCACAGGCCGTCGTCGAGCCGACAACGGAGCCGGTCGTGTCTGGTGCGAACGTCGCCGGGTCAGACGCGCGCCGGACGAACCCGGCCGCGCGCAAGCTGGCCGAGGAGCGGGCTGTTGACCTGGCAGGCGTCTCCGGCAGCGGCGTCGGCGGCCGCGTTGTTCCGAACGACGTCCTGCGCTATACACCGGCGGCTTCCGCTGCCCCACTCGCACCCGCGCCTCCAGCAGCGGCCCCGCAGGCACCCGCGACAGCAGCAGCCAGTATCGGGCCATCACCGTCACCGTCACCGTCACCGAACGGTACGGGGCGTGACGCTCGCGAAGAACGAGTCCGCATGTCGCGACGGCGGCAGACGATCGCTGCCCGACTTGTCGAGGCGCAGCAGACCGCCGCGATGCTGACGACCTTCAACGAGGTCGACATGACTGCCGTGATGGAGACGCGCAAGCAGCGCCGCGACGCCTTTAAGGAACGCCACGGCGTCAACCTCGGCTTCATGTCGTTCTTCACCAAGGCGTCGGTCGGCGCGCTCAAAGCCTTCCCGCGCGTGAATGCCGAGATCGACGGCAACGAGTTCGTCTTGAAGCACTATTACGACATCGGCATCGCGGTCGGCGCAGACGAAGGACTCGTCGTCCCTGTTGTGCGCGATGCGGACCGCAAGTCGTTTGCAGAGATCGAGGGCGAGATCATCGAGCTGGCGACCAAGGCGCGTGAGAGCCGCCTGGCGATCTCCGAGCTGCAGGGTGGCACCTTCACGATCACCAACGGCGGCATCTTCGGCTCGATGCTCTCAACGCCGATCCTCAACACCCCGCAATCCGGCATCCTCGGCATGCACAAGATCGAGGAGCGTCCCGTCGTCGTCAACAAGGAGATCGTCATTCGCCCGATGATGTATCTGGCCCTCTCCTACGACCACCGCATCGTCGACGGTCGCGAAGCCGTGCAGTTCCTCGTCCGCATCAAGGAACTGCTGGAAGACCCGATGTCGCTGCTCCTGGAGGGGTAGCGAGCGACGAGGCAATAGGCAACAGGGCGGTCCGCGTGGATCGCCCTGTTCCATTCCCAACGATCCAATCCCCAATGAGAATACCCCAGCAGCATGCATCCCGGGTGATAGTGGACACGAACGGCATTTCAGGGTATATACACTTCAGATACTTGGCCATTCCAGATTGCATCGCGAAGGGAGAGGGGAGACGGAGTCTTCCTCGCCTGAGATTCGGGAGCCATTGACAATTTGTGCTGCTCTCAGCAGCGCGATCGTGCGATTGGCGAACGCACCCTATCGGGGGATGGGGGTGCATCGGGCAGGGATAGGCAGGAACCGGGCTGTCCACAGACAGTCGCAACACCACAGCAATGCATCGAAGTGTGTGGAACAGGTGAATCGAAAGGTCAGAGAAATGTCGACTTCGGCAACACTCAGGTCCATAAACCTCTATCGCTTGATCGCGCTCCTCACCATCCTCGGGATGCTGCTGTTTACCCTCAGCACCCGCGCCGCGAACCAGGTTTCGGCGGCGGAGGAGCTGACGAACGAAAGCGCCATCGACGCGGCCAACCGTCTGGTCACCGCGTCCGGCGGCCAGCTCGCCATCCGCTACTCCGAGGCGACCGGCGTCGCCCGCTTCGTCCGCGCCGTCGAAGGCACGACCATCCCGCTATCGGGAGAGGCGTCGTCGCCGGAAGACAAGGCGTACAACTTCTTCGACCAGTACGGCGCAATGTTCGGCATCACGGCAGCGCGCGACCAGCTGCGCGTCGATAAGGTGCTGTCCGACGATGCTGGCACGACTGTGCGTCTGAAGCAGTTCCACGGCTCGCTGCCGGTTTTCAACGTCACCATGGCAGTGCATCTGAACCGGGACGGGGCGGTTACAGCTGTCAACGGCACGTTCGTCCCGAACATCAAGGTACGTGACGTTTCCACCCTCAGCGCGGATTTCGCGTCAACGGCGGCGATCGACGCGGTCAACGCATCAACCAAGCTGGCAGAGGGAACGCAGTTGGAAACAACTGAGCCGGTGCTCGGCATCCATAAGGTCGGTCTGGCCGCGGACGAGCCGGGACGACAGGTTCTCGCCTGGCAGGTCGAGGTGAAATCGATCTCCGGCACGCCGGTGCGCGAGTTCACGTTCGTTGACGCCGCAGACGGGTCGATCGTGGAGTCGTTCGACGCGATCGAGCACGTACTCGACCGCACCACCTATACCACGAATGGCACGAACAATTACGATCTCGCGACTGTCTGCCGTGATGAAGGCGACGGGCCAGCGGTTGATCCTGACTGCAACGCTGCCCATGAGTTCGCAGGTGATATCTACAATGTCTTCCAGAATGGCTTCCGCCGCGACGCAATCGACGGCTAGGGCGGAGAAATCATCTCCTACGTCAACTACGTCGACCCGATTTGCCCGAACGCGTTCTGGAATGGGCAGTTCATGACGTATTGCCCGGGTCTGGCGAAGGACGATGTCGTTGGCCACAAACTGACGCACGGTGTCACCGAGTTCTCGGCCGGCCTCGTCTACGCCTATCAGTCCGGCGCGCTCAACGAGAGCTTCTCCGACATCTTCGGCGAGTCGATGGACATCCTGAACGATGCAGAGAACGAGCCAGACTCGCGCTGGAAGGTCGGCGAAGGTGTCCCCGGGTTCCCGAACGGTCTCCGCAACATGTCCGATCCGGGCCAGTTCGGTGATCCAGATTCCTGTTCGTCGGAAAACTACTGGTGTGATTCTGGCGATTCCGGCGGCGTCCATATCAACAGCGGCGTGCCAAACAAAGCCTTCGTCCTGATGGTTGATGGCGGCACGTTCGGCGGAGTGACGGTCAATCCCGTCGGCATGCACCGCGCGTTGGCCGTGCAGTATCGTGCCCTGTCACGCTACCTAACGGAGTATTCCAACTTCACCGACAACTACGAGGCGCTGGCCGCAGCCTGCAACGATCTGGTTGGCACACGGGTCCGTAATCCCGATCCAGAGACCGGCGGTGCGCTGTCTGTGACCATTCTGCAGCGCCACTGCACGCAGATCCGCAATGCCGCGAACGCCGTCGCCATGACGCAGGATGTCTGCACCGATGTCGATCCAGGTCCGGCAGGGCCATACTGTTCCGGCGGTGGCAACTGGCGCAGCATCTTCCTTGAGAAGAACGATGGTACGACCGCCAAACTGACGCCATCAATCAACACCGAGCTGTTCCCGGTGCGCTTCAAGCGCGTGACTGGCTTTACCTTCAGCGGCGCGAAGGCATGGCGGATCAACAATCCGCTGACCGATTGCAGCGGTGAAGATGCGACATCGGATGCCTATCTGACGACCCGCTTGATCAATCTCAGTAATACCACCCGTCCCATTCTGCGCTTCGTCCACGACTTCTTCACGGAGGGTGCCTACGATGGCGGCATCGTCGAAGTGCAGGTCAATGACAGCTGGGTGAAGGTACAGGCTGCCGACTTCTTCCTGAATGGCTACAACGGCGAGATCGACGCACAATCGACTGCTCCGATCGCGAACCCAGCCAGTCCGGAAGCCTTCACCGGCTACCGCTCACCGGGGAACTTCCCGGATCTGAAGTACTCCGAATCGCGAGCCGACCTGTCGACGTACGCGGCGACGGATACCGATAAGGTCATCCGCGTCCGCTTTCGCTCCGTCGCTGACTATTGCAACGGCACGAATATCGGCTGGTATATCGACGATGTCGAGGTCTACGACTGCCTCGTACCGATGCTGGCGCTCGTCGCCAACAAGGACTGAGGCGAGGCAACAGGCAACAGGCAACAGGCAGCAGGGCGGTCCGCAAGGATCGTCCTGTTCCGTTCCCAATGAACCAAAGAACCGAATTCCCAATGAATATACTCCCGGAGCATCCGCGCCGGGTGCCCTTTGGGCGATGCCGGATGACGCTCGCAGGCGTAGTGCGGGAAGACACGTGTTGTTGAGGAGAGATAACCTTAGCGGGTCGCGCAAATCAATATAGCCCATGAATCAACGTTCCCATTGATGGACCAGCGAAACCTTCTTCTCCATGCGACGATACGCTGTTCCAACGCAACGCCGGGTGCCCTCTGGGCGCGGCGTCATCCGGCATCGCCCAAAGGGCACCCGGCGCGGATGCTCCGGGGGTATATTCATTGGGAATTGATGCATTGGGACCGCCCTGTTGCCTGTTGCCTACCGGATCGCCGCGTACATGGCGAGCGAGAGTTCGCTGACGATCAGGGCGGCGGCGGCTGGCAGGCCAATGGTGGCAAAGACTACGGTGGCTGCGACCAGGCTGAGGACGACGAGCGCGATGAACGCGAACCAGAACGTCCCATGATCGCGGAACCGGCCTCGGCTCCTCTGCATGTCTCTGTCAAAATATGTGTTCATCGTCGATCACCTCCTCGCGCCTTCGCGAACTATTCAGGACGCTCCCGTCACGTCTCGCCGTCCCGCTTCATCGCGGCTGGCCAGTCATCGTCGTCCGGCCTCTCCGATCTACGATAAGCATACGGGCGACACGACGATTGCGGATCAGCCAGGTGGACGAAATCTGCCCTGTTCCTTTGGACAGTTCTCGGCGATCATGTCCAGGGGTGACGGGTGACGGGCAGTGCGGCATGCCAAAGCCAACGCCAGTGCCAGTGCCAGTGCCAGTGAGCTGATGCAGCGCCAACCGCTCGGGAATGAGAACGCCATCGGTGATGGAACTATTTCGGCGGCTGGCGCTACCGGCCAGCGCGACGAGTGATGCGCGTGTGCTGGTCGGGTCGCGGGCGGTGCGGGCCTTTGGCGATGGATTCGTCAGCGTGCTGCTGGCGGTCTACCTGCGTGAGCTGGGATTCTCCGGTTTCCAGATCGGGATGGTGACGACAGCGACACTGCTTGGCTCGGCGATGCTGACGCTGGCACTGGGCATCGTCGCCTACCGCCTGCCGCGCCGTAGGACACTGTTGGCGGCGACGCTGCTGATGGCCGGTACGGGCATTGGCTTCGCGTTCGTCCACGACTTCTGGCCGCTGCTACTGGTCGCGTTCGTCGGAACGCTCAATCCATCGTCGGGCGACGTGAGCGTTTTCCTTCCATTGGAGCAATCGCTGTTGCCACAGACCGTCGCGGACCGTGAGCGCACCGGTCTGTTCGCGCGCTACGCGTTCATGGCGTCGATGGCCGGAGCCTTTGGCGCGCTCATGGCTGGCGTGCCAGGCCTCGTCGCAGACCAGACCCGCCTGAGCTTCCAGAACGCGCTCTCCGCCATGTTCCTGTTCTACGCGCTCCTCGCGCTGGTCGCCTTCGCGTTCTACCGTCATCTGTCGCCGGTCATCGAGCCGGAGTCTGGCGTACCGACCGCACCACTTCGGGAATCGAAGCGCATCGTCTATGTGCTGGCGGCGTTGTTCAGCATCGATTCGTTCGGAAGCGGACTCATCGTTCAGTCGCTACTGGCGTTGTATCTGTTCGAACGTTACGATCTGGCGGTTGCGACCACTGGCACGATCTTCTTTGCCACCAGTATGCTCGCGGCTGTGTCATACCCGATCGCCGTCTGGCTGGCGCGACGCATCGGTCTGCTGAACACGATGGTCTTCACGCATCTACCAGCCAACATCCTGCTCATACTCGTCCCGTTCATGCCGAACGTGCAGCTCGCAGTTGGGCTGCTGCTGCTGCGAAGTATCCTCTCGCAGATGGATGTGCCGACCCGCAACTCGTATGTGATGGCAGTTGTCACACCAGCGGAGCGTCCAGCAACGGCCAGCGTCACGGCTGTACCCAAATCGCTGGCCTCGGCGTCCGCGCCATTGTTGGCAGGCTGGCTTTTCGGCCTGTCAACCTTCGGCTGGCCGCTCATCGTCGCCGGCGCGCTCAAGGGCATCTACGACCTGCTGCTATTCGCCATGTTCAAGCGGGTTCGACCGCCGGAGGAGCGTGGCGAGGGATGACGTTCGAGGTTCGAGGTTCGAGGGGTGGCGGATCCGCGTTGCGGTGATTGGGTGCTGAGTCACCTATCATGCGCTGGATACCGGACGATCAGCACGAATCATCAGCGGGAGCGACATGACTACACACGATCTCTTCCCAACTGTCGACGCGATGCTTGCGCCGGAGTCGCTGGCGGCGCTAACTGGCCTGCCGGTTCGCGCGGCGCGGGTGACGACGCTGGGAACGCAGGATTCCGCCTATTCCGGCAGCGCAATCAGTGAGGTCCAGCTCGACGCGCATGGCTCCACGCAGCGGCTGCTGCTGAAGCGTGTGTCACCAGCCTGGGACTATTTCATGCGCGTCACGAACGATCGACGCGGACGCGAGACGCTGGTGTGGACGAGCGGCCTGCTCAATCGCCTGCCCCCGCCGATGGCGCACCCGTATCTCGCATGTTCCCACGATGGCCGCGACGCCTGGGCGATCCTCATGCGCGATGTCGGCCCGGCCCTGTTGTCGCACCCAGGTCGCCCGACACGCACCGTCGCTGACCATGATCGCATCCTGGCGGGACTGGCCGCCGTCCATGCGATGTTCTGGGAAGATGCCACTGCGGCAAATCCGACCACTGGTTTCTGTGAACCGCGACATCACTACCATGTGATCTCGCCAGTCGCGGCGGGTGCTGATCCGGATCAGGACGGCGTTATGCCGCGCATCGTACGGGACGGATGGGAGCGACTCGGCGCGCTGCTGCCTGACATGCTGGCTGAACGCCTGCTTGGCCTGACGAACGACCCGACACCGCTGGTGGCCGCGCTAGCGCGCCTCCCGCAGACAGTCGTACACGGCGATTTCCGAACAGCCAATGTCGGGCTGGAGCCAGGAGAGGCGGGACGTGCGCTGGCAATCGACTGGGCGCTGGTCGGGCAGGGCGTCGCCGGGTTGGATCTGGCCTGGTATCTGACCGGCATCGACACCGCCAGCAGCGTCACTCGCGAACAGGCAGTGGAACGCTATCGCGGCCACCTGCACAACCAGCTCGGCCCGCGCTTCGACGATGGCTGGTGGACGCCGATGCTCGATCTCTCGATGCTCGGAGGCTTCATTCGCTGCGGCTGGATTGCCGCCCGCGCCATCGCCAGCAACGACCACGAACGGCGAGCGCAGGCAGCACACGATCTCAGCTGGTGGCAGACCGCAGCGCAACGCGGACTCGCGCGACTGGAGTGAGTGCCGGTGGGCGAGCCGAGGCTCGCATGATCCGATGCCACGTCTCGCGTCTCGCGTCTCGCGTCTCGCGTCCCGCGTCACACGAGTCAGGACATCTGACTCATAGGCGGCGTCCCATGCGGTAGCGAATCATACACTCAGCGGGCAGTGCATTCGGCTTGTGTCATCTCTGTGACGAAATGGCGCGCCACAGGCACCCATCTTCGAGCACACTTAGCGCGGATGTTGCCGTTGTCACAAACATGCGGTCGCCGCGTCGATACTGTTGGAGTTCACATATTGGCATCCATGTCCTCCTCACCGCCCAACCGAGCTGCACCGCAGGGGATCGCCCAGCTCTTCGACGCGCTCCCTGATGCCTGCCTGGCGTTCGACCGTGACCTGCGCCTGACCTGGCAGAACGCTGCCGCCGAGCAGCTCTCCGACGAGTGCCTCACGCGGGTGACCAGTATGGCCGCATCCGTGTTACACGACGGCGTCGCGTTCGAACAGGAACAGCAGTTGACGCTGCATGGACGCTGGTATGAAGTGCGCGCCATTCCTGACGAATGCGGTACTCGTGTCCTCGTCATGTTGCGCGACATCGATGACCGACGACAGGCGGAGCAGGCAACAAGCACGGAGGCGGATTTCTTTCGGACACTCGTGGAGCACGGCGACAGCGTGATGTCGGTCGTCGATCGCGACGGTCGACCACTCTACGAC
>Ga0136611_10001874_pt1 | contig 14632 bp, 13 predicted proteins | sample AntDrymUQ2232306_2_FD_106645 | JGI IMG/M metagenome (GOLD analysis project Ga0136611, IMG submission 106645) | Polar desert sand microbial communities from Dry Valleys, Antarctica - metaG UQ223 (23.06) | ecosystem: Environmental > Terrestrial > Soil > Desert | place: Antarctica: Dry Valley...
CAGCAGTTCCGCGAGGTCATCGACGTCAACCTCAACGGCTGCTACTGGATGGCGCAGGCGTGCGGCCGGGTCATGCCGGCCGGCAGCAGCATCGTCAACATCTCCAGCGTCCTCGGCCTCACCACCCTCGGCCTGCCGCAGGCGGCGTACTGCGCCAGCAAGGCCGGGCTCATCGGCATGACGCGCGACCTGGCCCAGCAGTGGACCGGGCGCAAGGGCATCCGGGTGAACGCCGTCGCCCCCGGCTTCTTCCAGAGCGAGATGACCGACAGCTACCCGAAGGAGTACCTCGACTCGCAGGCGCACCGCATCCTGTCCGGCCGCATGGGCGACCCGCAGGAACTGGCCGCGGCGGTGCTGTACCTCGCCAGCGCGGCGGGTGGCTACGTGACCGGCCAGTGCCTCGCGGTCGACGGCGGGATGACCGTCACCTGAGGCAGGCCCGGTGCTGCGCGCGTGATCTGCTCAGTGCTTCGGGGAGCGCGGTGGCACGACGGAGGTGTTGCCCGAGTCGCCGGCAGCGGCCCGCTTGTCGGCCCGCTTCTCCTTGATGGACTTGCCGGCGGTCTTGCTCTGGTGCTGGCGCGGAGACTTGTCGGCCATGACGGGCTCCTCGGGGTGGGTGGCCTGGCGCCACGTCCCGGACTGTCCTCGCGGCGGGTGGCCGTGGCAAGCCGCCGCGGCTGGGTCAGGCGGCGGACCCGGCCCACGACGGCGCCGGCCCGGTGCCCAGCCGGTAGCGGGCTGCTTCCTCCGACGGGCTGTGCGCCCCCAGCGCCAGCCGTAGCCCGCGCAGCTGCGCCCGGGTCAGCCGCAGCTGGGCCCGCGCCCGCGCCGATCGCTGGCCGCGGCCCGGGACCCCGGCCAGGGGCGCGACGGTCGGCGACACCAGCAGCGCGGCGCTCGCCGACAGACCGCGGTAGAACAGCTGCTCCGGTCGGCTGAGACCGGGCGGCGCGGCCAGGAACGTCCGCAGGTCGGGCGGGACCGGCTCGAGCTGCGGTCCGAGCTCGGCGAGGGCCTCGGCCAGCTCGGCCTGGGTCGACGGCAGGTCCGTCGCGCCCAGGGCCTGGGCTGTGTGCGACCAGGTCCCCACGTAGGCGTCGGGCCACCGCGGTCCGAAGCGCGGAACGAGGTCGTCACCCAGCGCCAGGTGGGCGGCCAGGAAGGCGTCGGTGAAGGCCAGGTGCACCCAGCGCAGCAGGGCAGGGTCGGAGGCGGCGTACGCCCGCCCCTGCCCGTCGACGCCCGACACGACGGTGTGCAGACCCCGCACCCGAGCGGCCTCGCGCCCGGCCAGCTCCGCCGACGCGAAGGTGCTGACGACGAGCCAGCGGGCGGTCCCGGCCAGGCGCTGCCACGGGTCGAGCTCGTACGACGAGTGGCGCTGCACTCCGGCCAGTGCCAGCGGGTGCGCCCCCTGTCCGAGCAGGGCCCCGACGCCCCCGACCAGGGTCGCCAGGTCGCCGTGCACCTTCCAGACGACGCCGCCGGGCTCGAACCAGCCCGGTCCCTCGCCGACCCGCGCGATGTCGCGCACCCAGTCCGGCGCGCCCGTCGGGTCCCCGGACACCCGGGCCCGGAACCGGGTCCGGGCGAGGTCGGGCAACGACGAGGGGGACAGCACGCGCTCAGCCTGCCCTAGGACCACTCCGGCGGCCGACCGGCAGTCCGAGGGCTCAGGCGAGCAGCGCCACGGCGACCTGCGCGGCGACCATGGCGTTGTTGGCGGCGAGCGCGAGGTTGGCCGGGACGCTGTCACCGCCGGTCGCGCGCCCGACCCGCTCCAGGACGTACGGGGTCACCGCCGCCCCCGTGATGCCGGCCTCGGCGGCGGCGGCCAGGGCCGTCTCCAGGGCCACGTCGTGCCGGTCGCGGTCGAGCGCGTCGGCCTCCGGGATCGGCACCGCCAGGAGGACGCCGGTCTGCAGCCGGGACCGGGCGCGCAGCACCCGGGCTACCTCCTCGGCGGTCTCGACGACGTGGGGCACGGGCAGTCCGCTGGACCGGACGTAGAACGCGGGGAACTCGCCGTGCCGCCAGCCGAGCACGGGAACACCTGCGGTCTCCAGGTTCTCGAGAGTGCGAGCCAGGTCCAGGAACGACTTGGCGCCCGCGCAGACGGTGACGACGGGGTGGTTGGCCAGGGCGTCGAGGTCAGCCGAGACGTCCCCGCTGACCTCCACACCGCGGTGCACGCCGCCGATGCCACCGGTCGCGAAGACCTCGATGCCCGCGCGGTGGGCCAGGGCGACCGACGCCGAGACGGTCGTGACACCGACGTCCCAGCCCTGCGCCGCGGCGACCGCGAGGTCGCGCTCGGCGACCTTGCGGGTGCCGGTCAGCACCCGCTCCTGCTCGTCCTCGGACAGCCCGACCCGCCACCGGCCGTCCAGCACGGCGGTCACCGCGGGGACGGCGCCGCCGGCGACGACGGCGGCGGCGCAGCGGCGCAGCGCCTCGGCGTTGTGCGGGACCGGCAGCCCGAGGGTGGAGAAGATCGTCGACTCCAGGGCCACGACCGGCCGGCCCTCGTCCAGGGCGGACCGGACCTGCTCGGACACGACGATCACGCGTACTCCTCCGCCTCGCTGGCGGTGCCGGCCCCGGGGGAGGTCAGCACCTGCCGGGCCAGCGCGTGCGCACGCACCACCCGGGCCGCGTCGTCCAGGCCCTCCATCCGCGCGGACAGCCAGCCCCCGGCGAAGGCATCGCCGGCGCCGGTCGAGTCGCGCACGCCCCACACCGGCTCGACGGGCACGGTCAGCGCGCCGCCGTCGGGCAGCAGGACGGTGGTCGGTCGGGCGCCGTCCTTGAGCACGACCGTGACGCCGCGCAGGCGCCCGAGCCCCAGCTCGCGGGCCTCGTCGGCGTTCGCGAACAGCACCGCGGGCCGCACCCGCTGGACCAGCGCGAGGTAGTCCTCGACACCGATCGCCCGGAGCACTGCGGACGACGACGCGTCCAGGCTCACCTCGACCCGGCCTGCCGTCAGGAGCAGCTCCCGCACCGAGCTGGCCGTGCGCCCGCCGTGCAGGCCGTACGCCGGGACGTGCAGCACGACGACGTCCCGGAGGTCGTCGCGGTCGACGTCGTCGAGGTCGGCGGCCGCCGCGCGGTCCGGCAGGAAGGTGCGCTCACCGTCGACGTCGACCAGCACGACGACCGTGCCCGTACGCCCGCGCCGCTGCGCCCGCACGTCGACGCCGGCCGCGGTCAGCTCCTGGACCAGCCGGTCACCGAGCGGGTCTGCGCCGACGCAGCCGACGAAGCGGGTGGAGGCGTACGGGGCGGCGGCGACCGCGACGTTGGCCGCGCTGCCCCCGCGCGCGCGAAAGACCCGGGCGGGCGTGTCGGTCCCGCGCTCGAGAGGTCCGTCGGGCCAGACGACGACGTCCTCGACGAGGTCGCCGACGACGGCCAGGACGAAGCGGCTCAACCGCAGCAGCCGCCCCCGCAGCACCCGCCGGCAGGTGGCGCCCCGGTGGCGACCGAGCTCGACGCGCGACCGCCCACGGCGACGGCGGTGAAGACGCGGGAGGTGGCGCCGTGCCCGCGCGGGCAGTCCACGGGGACCTCGGGCTCGTCCACCGCCCGGCGCACCTCGAAGCGGACGTCGCAGGTGCGGCAGCGGTAGTCATAGGCAGGCACGCCCGCCAGCGTACGGACCCTGCAGCGCACGGGCACTAGCGTCGGCTCGTGCCCACCGCCGGTGTGTTCCGCCCCACCGACCCGGCGTTCGTGGCCGACCCGTACCCGTCGTACGACGTCCTGCGCGCCGGGCCGCGCGTGGTGCGCGACGAGGCGACGGGCACCTGGTTGGTGAGCCGGCACGCGGACGTCGACGCGCTGCTGCGGGACCGGCGGCTCGGCCGCAGCTACCTGCACGTCGCGACGCACGCCGAGATGGGGCGCCCCGAGGAGCCGGCGGCGCACGCACCGTTCTGGCGGGTCATCCGCGGCGGCATGCTCGACGTCGAGCCGCCGGACCACACCCGGTTACGGCGGCTGGTGAGCCGAGCCTTCACCCCACGGACGGTCGAGCAGCTGCGCGGGACGGTGCAGCGGGTGGCTGACGAGCTGGTTGAGAACGCCATCCAGGAGGGGGAGTTCGACCTGATCGCGACGATCGCCGAACCGCTCCCGGTGACGGTCATCGCGCAGATGCTCGGCGTTCCGGACAGCGACCGGCACCTGCTGCGGCCCTGGTCCGCCGACATCTGCGGGATGTACGAGCTGGACCCCTCGGAGCAGGCGGCCGTGACCGCCGTGCGGGCCTGCGAGGAGTTCGGCGCATACCTGATCGAGCTGTCCCGCGAGCGGCGGGTGAGGCCGCGGGACGACCTCGTCACGGCGCTCACGCAGGTCGTCGACGGCGGCGACGTGCTCACCGAGGACGAGCTCGTCGGTACGTGCGTGCTGCTGCTCAACGCCGGCCACGAGGCGACCGTCGGGGTGACCGGCAACGGCTGGTGGTCGCTGCTGCGCCACCCGTCGGAGCTGGCGCGGCTGCGCGCCGACCCGTCCCTGCTGCCCTCGGCGGTCGAGGAGCTGCTGCGCTTCGACACCCCGCTGCAGCTGTTCGAGCGGTGGGTGCTCGAGGAGGTCGAGATCGGCGGGACGACGGTGCCGCGCGGCGCCGAGCTCGGGCTGCTGTTCGGCTCGGCCAACCGCGACCCGGCCGCATTCGACGACGCGGCCCGTCTCGACGTGGGTCGCCGGACCAACCCGCACGTCTCGTTCGGTGCCGGCGTCCACTTCTGCCTGGGGGCGGCTCTGGCCCGCCTGGAGCTGACGACGTCCTTCCAGACCGTGCTGCGCCGGCTGCCCCACCTGTCCCTGGTCGAGGAGCCGAGCTGGCGCCCCGGCTACGTGATCCGGGGGCTGGAGCAGCTGCGCGTCCGGGTGTGAGCGGGCCGCGGCAGGGCCAGACCAGACCAGACGACAGGAGATCGAGTGTCCGAGCACCGTGACAGAGGTGAGCAGGGCGTGCTGTTCCCCCGGGAGCAGGACGGCCGGCGCAGCACCGCCGCGACCGGCCGGGCCGTGTGGGCCGATGCCGTGCGCCCGGTCGACTCCGGGCTGGCCGATCGGATCGAAGCAGCGGGGGACTGGCGCAAGGACTACGTCGACGCCGTCGTGGCGCACACCGCCGCCGCGACCCGCACCGCCGAGGGCGCGTCGGCCGTCGCCAGGGCCGGCCTGGCCTCGCTGGCGGGACGCATGGTGTTCGAGCGAGACGGTGGCAGCGCTGCCATGGCCGACGCCGTGCGGGGCGGCCGGCCACTGACGACCAGCACCGTGCCCGGCGGCGGCGAGCCCGAGCGCGAGCTGGTCGTCCCGTACCGCGGGGCGCAGCTGCGCGGCGACGCGCTGCGCCGCCAGCTCGACACCTGGGTGACCCGGGGCACGATCGAGAGCTCTTGCGCGGCAGCGGTGTCCGCGGTCCTGGACCAGCCCGAGATGCTGCGCCTGTCGGACCGGTCGTTCGCGCTGCTCGGTGCCGGGGCCGAGATGGGACCGCTGGAGCCGCTGTCGCGCTGGGGCGCCCACGTGATCGCCGTCGACCGGCCCTCGCCGCGGATCTGGGACCGCCTGCGCCGGATCGCCGCCGCAGGCGCAGGGACGCTGACGGTGGTCGAGGGCGAGCCCGGAGTTGCCGGGGTCGACCTGCTCACCCGCACCCCCGAGGTCGCCGCGACACTGCTCACCGCCGCCGACGGGCTCCCCCTGACGGTCGGCAGCTACGCCTACGCCGACGGTGCCCGGCACGTGCAGGTCGTGCACGCCAGCGACACGGTCATCGACCGCCTGCTCGCGGAGCGGCCGGACACCGGCTACGCCGAGCTGGCGACCCCCACCGACGCCTTCGCCGTCCCGGCCGACGTCGTGGCGGACGCCCGCGAGCGCTGGCAGCGGCGCGGCTGGCGGTCACCCGCCCAGGTCCTGCCGCGTGCCCTGTCCCGCGGATCGCTGTACACGCAGGCCTACGCCACCGACGTCGTCCGCGCCGACGGCGCCCGGGTCGGGATCGCCGACGTGCTGGTGCCGCAGCAGGGGCCCAACTACACGCTGGCCAAGCGGGTGCAGCGCTGGCGGGCGCAGGTGGCCCAGGCTGACGGTCTGGCCGTCTCGGCCAACGTCGCCCCGCCGACCGGCACCCGCTCGGTGACCCGGAACCGGGTGCTCGCTGCGGCGTACGCCGGCGCAGGGCGCTTCGGCGTCGAGGTCTTCGACCCGAGGACCACCCGGGTGCTCATGGCGGCGCTGCTGGTGCACGACGTGCGCGCTGCGGCCCCGGCGCCGCAGCACCCGGACGACCTGTTCGTCTCGCAGGCGGCGCACGGCGGGCTGTGGCGCTCGGCCTACACACCCCGGTCGGTGCTGGGGCTCGCCGCTGTCACCGGGCTGCCCAGGGCCCTGCTGCACCGATAGCCCGGCAGCCCGACAGGCCGCTGGGCGGTCAGGCCAGCAGGTCCTCGACCCGCTGCACCTTCGCGGTCAGCTGGCCGGTGTGCCCGGCCCGGATGTCGGCCTTGAGCACGAGCGAGACCCGCGGTGACCGGGCGGCCACCGCCTCGACCGCCCGCTTGACCACCGCCATGACCTCGTCCCACTCGCCTTCGACGTTGGTGAACATCGCATTCGTCTCGTGCGGCAGGCCGGACTCGCGCACGACCCGCACCGCCTCGGCGACGGCCTCGGCGACACCGCCGTCCGGGTCGGCGAGGGCAGGGGCGATGCTGAAGGCGACGAGCATCCCCGCAGCCTACGGACGAGCCGTCCTCTGGAGGACCCGTGAGCGACCTGCACTTCTGGTTCGACCCCGTCTGCCCGTTCGCCTGGATGACCAGCAAGTGGGTGCGCATCGTGGCGGGGCAGCGCGAGTACAGCGTCGACTGGCTGCCCATCTCGCTGCGCCTGCTGAACGCGCACATCGACTACGACAGCCACTTCCCGCCGGAGTACGAGCGCGGTCATACTGCGGGGCTGCGACTGCTGCGGATCGCCGAGCGGGCGCGTCAGGAGCACGGGCCGCAGGCCGTCGCGCGGCTCTACGAGGCGTACGGCGAGCGGATCTTCCAGGCCCCGCCCGGCCAGGACGTCCCGGCGATGCTGGACCGGGGTGAGCTCGTGCCGGACGCGCTGGCCGCCGCGGGGCTCCCACTGGAGCTCGCCGGTGCGCTGGACGACCCGTCCTGGGACGCCGGCATCCAGGCCTCGACGGACGCCGCACTGGCCCTGACGGGCAAGGACGTCGGCACGCCGATCCTGCACTTCCAGCCGCCGCAGGGCGTCGCGTTCTTCGGCCCGGTCATCAGCCGGCTGCCGAGCGAGCAGGACGCCGCCGAGCTCTGGGACCACGTCGTAGGGCTCGCGTCCTTCGCCGGCTTCGCCGAGCTCAAGCGCAGCCTGCGCGAGCTGCCGCAGCTGCCGGCCCTCGGCGTCTCGGCCGACGAGGCGGGCACGACCGAGGACTGGCACGGCGGGAGCCGCCGCCAGAAGCGCTGAGGCACCCTTCAGCCAGCCAGGGGCGGGACCGTCCACAGCTCGGTCCCGGGCACTGCGTTGACACCGGCTGCCGTCGACGCTTGCCCCCGTGCGCGACGATGGCACCGACCCGAGGAGGCAGCCGTGCCCGTGTCCCTGCTGGACCGCGCCGGACCGTGGACGCTGGAGGACCTGGCCGGCCTCGGGGACGACGGGCGTGGCTACGAGATCGTCGACGGGCTCCTGCTCGTGAGCCCGCCGGAGATGCTCTTCAACACCCGGCTGGCCCATCGCCTCGCGCGGCAGCTGGAGCTGCAGGCGCCGGCGCCTCTGGAGGTGCTGCACGAGGTGTACGTCCGCCTCGGCACCGACGCCCGGCGCCCGGACATCGCCGTCATCCGGGGCGACGCGCCGGTGGCCCGCCGCCAGCTGGGGGTGGCCTCGTCGCACGTCGTGCTCATCGTCGAGGTGGTCAGCCCGTCGAGCCGCAAGACCGACCGGTTCTTCAAGCCGGTGGAGTACGCCGCCGCTGGCGTCCCGGCGTACTGGCGGGTCGAGACCGAGCCGGCGGTCGTCGTGCACGTGCATCAGCTCGTCGGCGACCGGTACGAGGTGATCCAGGAGGTGAGCGGTGTCGAGCAGGTGGAGGTGCCCTTCCCGGTGCTGCTCGACGTCCCCGCGCTGGTCCCGCCGACCGCCAGCGGCTGACGCGCCGCGGAGCCCCGCCAGGGCGGACCGGTCAGTGAGCCGGTCGCAGCAGCAGGTCGTGCTCGTCGAGGGCCGAGGGCAGCACCTGGCCGAGCAGCTCGTCGCGGTCCATCTGCGCGTTGTCCCCGAGCACGGCCGCGAGCGCCTCCAGGCAGGCCAGCCCGGCCGACAGCGTCCCGTGACGACCGACCCGCTGGGCCGCCTTGTCCGGGTCGGGAGCGGGCTCGGCGACCAGGTAGCTCGACAGGTCGGCAGCCGCCCCATCGTGAGCGGGGGCCTCGCGCAGCAGGGCCGCCATGAGCCAGCGGGCACCGCGCGGCCCGCCGGGCACGGACGAGAGCAGCTCGGCGACCTGCGTACGGCGGGCGTCGGCGTCGTCGCTCTGGTCCACGTGCGCGAGCAGCTGGGAGGTGGCGCAGACCAGGCCGTCGAGCAGGTCGGCGGCGCTGACGTCCGGCGCGAGCAGCTCGGTGAGCAGGTCGACGACCAGCTCGCGGTCGCGTCCTTCCAGGTGCGCCCGCATGACCGCCTCGGCGGCTACCGGTGCGGGGACGGCGAGCCAGGCGCCCGGCCCGACCCGGCCGCGGGTCCTGACGTACGGGGCCAGCTCGAGCACGGCGGCGACCCCCTCGGACAGCTTCGGCTCGGGCTGGCTGAGCGACTGCAGGCGGGCCAGCGGCGCGGCGATGCGGTCGACGGCCCGTCCGGCCACCCGCAGGCAGGCGACCGCCAGCGGCTCGGCGGTGCCGCGCAGGAACACCGCGCCCGGAGGTCCCTCAGCGGTGAGCCGCCGGACCAGGTCGGCCGCGTCGGGGGAGGGCGAGGCCAGGTCGACCCACACCGTCGCGAGGCGCAGCAGCGCGGCGTCGTCGACCATCCCCAGGTGCTTGAGCACGTCGTCGTCCTCGAGCGCCGGGCCGAGCTGCGCGCGGGCCAGGCGCGCGACCAGGCTGACGGCGGCGCGCACCGTCTCGTCCCGGTCGGGTGCCTCGAGCATGACCTCCATCACCGCCTGGACCCGGCCGTGCGTCGGGCCGGCGAGCGCCGGGGGGACCGCAGCGAGCAGCCGCAGGGCCTCGGTCTCGAACGGCCCGGTCTGCTCGGTGACGGTGTCGACGGCGTCCGAGGACGCCAGGTCGAACGCGGTCACCAGGGCCGCGCAGAGCCTGGCCCCCAGCTCGGCGGTGAACTCCTCCGGCGCGAGCTCGAGCGCCCGGACGACGGCAGTGGTCGCGGGGTCGGCGTCCAGGCTGCCGCGGTAGCTGAACAGCACGGCGGAGGCGAGGGTTTGCGCCGGCGTGCGGTCGACGGCACGGTCGTGGGCGTCGTCGTGCAGCAGCAGGTCGAGGTCCTCGGCGAGCCACGGGGTGAGCCGTCCCCGCAGCGCCTCGGTGAGGTCGGCCACGGGGATCTGCAGCTCGGCGGCGAGCTGCTCGCAGTCCGCGGCCTCGGCCCAGAACGAGCCCTCCGGCTCCCGGTCGACGATGGCCAGCAGCACCATCCGGCCGTCGTCGCCGGGCTGTCCGGGCAGGGCCGCGACGAACGGCGCGATCGGCAGCCGCCATGACAGCGACGTGCCGTCGGCGAGCACCCGCAGCGTCAGCGTCCCGGAGCCGGGGCCGTCCCCGTGCACGTCGACCCGCGCCGGTACGTCCCGCAGCTCGACGCCGGCGGGCAGGAAGGTGTGCAGCAGGACGGCCGGCTCCAACGTGTCGCCGGCGTGCGCGTGGACCACCGCGCCTGCCGCGACGGCGTACACCGGCGGGTGCTGCTCAGGTGCCGTCACGAGGCTTGGCTCACCGAGCTCATGTTGAAGTCCGGCACCCGCAGCGTCGGCATCCTGGCCCAGGTGAAGTCGTCACTCCACTCGCGCGGCAGGCAGGCCGTGCTGCGGCCGACCTCCGACAGCCGCCCGAGCAGGCCGATCGGGCTCTCGTTCCACCGGAAGTTGTTGACTGCGCCGACGACCGTGCCGTCCTCGACGAGGTAGACCCCGTCGCGGGTCAGCCCGGTCAGCAGCAGGGTCTGGGGGTCGACCTCACGGATGTACCACAGGCAGGTCAGCAGCAGCCCGCGCTCGGTGGACGCCACCATCTCGTCGGTCGTGGCCGTGCCTGCGCCGTCGAGCGAGAGGTTGCTGACATACGGCGTGACGGCGCTGCCGGTGGCCGCGGCCGTCGACCGGGTCTGCACGAGCGCCGAGAGGGCGCCGTCGGACACCCAGTCGGTCGCCGGCAGGGGCAGTCCGTTGTCGAAGACGCTCGACATGGCCGAGGAGGCCGTGGTCACGACGAAGGGCGTCGTCGCGAGCGCCGGGTCGGCCGGGTCGCTCCACATCCGCAAGCCCGAGGGGCCGAGGTGCTCCCCGACGCGGGTGCCGCCCCCGGCGCGGGAGAACACGGTGCGACCCTCGGCGGCGTCACGGCCGGCGGCGGTCCAGTAGGCGTACGCCATCAGGTCGGCGACGGCGCTCGGCGGCAGCAGCGTCTCGTACCGGCCGGCCGGCAGGCTGCACTGCCGTGCGCCCCAGCCGAGCCGGCGGCGGACCTCGGCGTCGAGCACGGGCACGGACAGGTCGGACCAGTCGCGGGTGTGCTGACCCACCCAGCTCGAGCCGCCGCTGCTCTTGCCGGTCAGCTCGACGTAGCCGGTCGGCTGGCTGTGCCGACGCCGCAGACCGGTCGAGGACCCGAGCCAGGTGGTGGTGACGTCGTGCGAGGCGTAGCCGTAGAGTTGGACCCCGTCGGTGCGCGCAGCCCGGAAGGCGCCGCCCAGGTCGGTCGCGAGGCCGGCGAAGACCGACGGGGAGGTCTGCTCCGCCGGCGTCGAGAAGTCCGGCTGCGCTTGTCCGTCGACCAGCGGACTGAAGTCCTCGGCCGGCGCGGCGTCGCGGGCCGCCTGCTCGCTGGCGCGCACGAGGGACTCGAGGTCGTCCAGGACGCTCGCGCTGCGGACGCCGACGGCTTCGCCGACGACGCTGATGACCGACACCGACCGGCCTTTGACGACGCCGTTGGTGGTCAGGGTGTTGCCCGCCCACCGCAGGTTGGCGCTGCTGGACTCCCGCACCACGACGAGGCAGCCGTCGGCCCGCGACAGCGCGAGGCATCTCTCGACCGCCCCCTCTCCGCCGGCCAGCTCGGGCGCGCTCATCGCCCGCCCTCCCGGGCCGTGTTGAGGATGCTGACGCCGCGGAACAGCGCCGACGGGCAGCCGTGCGAGACCGCCGCGATCTGCCCCGGCTGGGCCTTGCCGCAGTTGAACGCGCCGCCCAGCAGGTAGGTCTGCGGCCCACCGACTGCCTCCATCGACCCCCAGAACTGCGTGGTCGTCGCCTGATAGGCGACGTCTCGCAGCTGGCCCACCAGTCGGCCGTCCTTGATCTCGTAGAAGCGCTGCCCGGTGAACTGGAAGTTGTAGCGCTGCATGTCGATCGACCAGCTCTTGTCGCCGACGACGTAGATGCCGCGCTCGACCCGGCCGATCAGGTCTTCGGTCGACGGGTCGGCCGCCGCGGGCTGCAGGTTGACGTTGGCCATCCGCTGCACCGGCACGTGACCGGGGGAGTCGGCGAACGCGCACCCGTTGGACCGCGAGACGCCGAGGGCGGCGGCGTTCTGCCGGGCCATGCGGCGGTCGAGCTGGTAGCCGACCAGCACCCCGTCGCGGACGATGTCCCACTCCTGCGTCTGCACGCCCTCGTCGTCCCAGCCGATGGTCGCCAGGCCGTGCGGGACGGTCCGGTCACCGGTGACCTGCATGACCGGCGAGCCGTACCGCAGGGTGCCGAGCTGGTCGAGGGTGGCGAACGAGGTCCCGGCGTACGCCGCCTCGTAGCCCAGGGCCCGGTCCAGCTCGGTCGCGTGCCCGATGGACTCGTGGATCGTCAGCCACAGGTTGGTCGGGTCGACGACCAGGTCGTAGCGGCCCGGCTCGACGCTGGACGCCTTGGCCTTCTCCGCCAGCAGCTCGGGCATCCGCGCGAGCTCGCCCGCCCAGTCGAAGGTGCTGCCGGTCAGGTACTCCCAGCCGCGCCCGGCCGGCATGGCGTTGGTGCGCATCGTCTCGAAGCCGCCCCCGGGATCCACCCGCGTCGCGGTGAGCCGCGGCTGCACCCGTACGCGTTGCTGGGTGGTCGTCGTCCCCGCGGTGTCGGCGTAGAACTTGCCGTCCAGGGCCTGCAGGAGGCTCACGTCGACGTGGTCGACGTCGTCGGAGGCGAGCAGCGCCTCGCTCCACTCGGCGAACAGGGCGGTCTTGTCGGCCGGGTCGACGTCGAACGGGTCGAGGTCGTATGCCGACACCCACGTCACGTCGTCGTAGACCGGCTCGTCGGCCAGCTCGACCGGCTCGACGTTGAGCGGTCGGCTGGTCCGTGCCACCTCGACGGCCGCGCCTGCCAGGCGCACCGCCTCCGCGACGCTCACGTCGGGACCGCTTGCGAACCCCCACGTGCCGTCGTGCACGACCCGGACCGCCAGCCCGATGGTGGTGCTGTCGGACAGGTGCTCCAGCCGGCTGTTGCGCATCGTGAGGTCCTGGTGCCGGAGCCGCTCGACCCGGACGTCCGCGTGGCTGGCGCCGGCGTCCGTCGCGGCCTGCAGCGCGGCTGCCGCGGCCTCGCGCATGGGCAGGGCGAGGAAGGCGGGGTCGACCGGGGCGCTCACGCCCGCCACCCTAGGGTGCTGCTCGTGTCCGGACGGTCGAGCGTGGCTGCGCTGAAGGGGCTTGGCGTCCACCTGGTCGCGCCGGTGGCCTTGCCCGCGCACCAGGCGCCGCACCGGGCGGGGCGCTGATGGAGCTCGCGGCCGTCCTGGCGGCGGCCGCGGCCGCGCTCGTCGACGAGCCGGTCGCCGACCGCACCGTGCTCCTCGCCCGCCTGGAGCGGCACTGGCCCGACCTCGTGGCCGGGCTGGAGGTGGCGTACGGCGGGAGCGCCGTCGTGCTCGCGCCACGCCTGGTCGAGACGGCGGTGGCCGGGTTCCTCGCCCGCCCCGCGGCGCTGCGGCTGCTCGACCTCCGGCGGCACGTCGAGCCCGACTGGTTCCAGTCGCCGAGGATGCTCGGCTACGCCGCGTACGCCGACCGCTTCGGCGGTGACCTGCGGGGCGTCGCGGACCGGGTGCCCTACCTGGCCGAGCTCGGGGTCACGTACCTGCACCTGATGCCGCTGCTGGCGTCGCGGCCCGGGCCCGACGACGGCGGCTACGCGGTCGCGGACTTTCGGCAGGTCCGCGCTGACCTCGGGACCATGGAGGACCTGTCGGCGCTGGCGGAGGTCCTGCGGGCCGAGGGCATCTCGCTGGTGCTGGACCTGGTGCTCAACCACGTCGCGGCCGAGCACGAGTGGGCCCGTCGGGCGCTGGCCGGTGACGCCCGCTACCGGGCGTACTTCCACGTCTTCGCCGACAGCACCGTGCCGGACCGGTTCGAGGCGACGCTGCCCGAGGTGTTCCCCGACACCGCTCCCGGCAGCTTCACCTGGGTGCCCGACCTCGGCTGGGTGTGGACGACCTTCAACGGCTACCAGTGGGACCTGGACTGGTCCAACCCCGCCGTGCTCGCCGAGTTCGCCGAGATCGTCTGCCACCTGGCCAACGCCGGGGTGGAGGGCCTGCGACTGGATGCGATCGCGTTCCTGTGGAAGCGGGTGGGGACGGCCTGCCAGAACGAGCCGGAGGTCCACGGACTGACCCAGGCACTGCGGGCGGTGGCCCGGATCGCGGCGCCCGCAGTCGTGTTCAAGGCGGAGGCGATCGTCGGGCCGTCCCAGCTGTCGGCGTACCTGGGTACGGGGGCGCACGCCGGCCGGGTCTCGGACCTGGCCTACCAGAACAGCCTCATGGTGCAGATCTGGTCCGCGCTGGCCTCCCGGGACGCCCGCCTGACCGTCGCGGCGCTGCGCCGCCTTCCGGCCAAGCCGGTGACGACCTCGTGGGCGACGTATGCCCGCTGCCACGACGACATCGGCTGGGCCGTCGACGACCTCGATGCCGCCGCGGTCGGACTGGACGGGGCCGCCCACCGGTCGTTCCTGTCGGACTTCTACGGCGGGGGGTTCCCGGGGTCGTTCGCCGACGGGCTGGTCTTCCAGGAGAACGCCGAGACCGGGGACCGCCGGATCAGCGGCTCGCTGGCGTCTTTGGCCGGGATCGCGCAGCCGGACGGGGTGGAGCGGGTGCTGCTGGCGCACCTGGTCGTCCTCGGGTACGGCGGCCTTCCGGTGCTGTGGATGGGGGATGAGCTGGCCCTGGGCAACGACACCGCGTGGGACGCCACGCCGGCGCACGCCGGCGACAACCGCTGGGTCCACCGGCCCTCCATGCCGTGGGACGTCGCGGCCCGGCGGGACGTGGCAGGGACCGTAGAGCACCGGGTCTGGCAGGGCATCCGGTCGGCGGTGCGCGTACGGGCCTCGCTCCCGGTGATGCAC
>Ga0136611_10001875_pt1 | contig 14628 bp, 13 predicted proteins | sample AntDrymUQ2232306_2_FD_106645 | JGI IMG/M metagenome (GOLD analysis project Ga0136611, IMG submission 106645) | Polar desert sand microbial communities from Dry Valleys, Antarctica - metaG UQ223 (23.06) | ecosystem: Environmental > Terrestrial > Soil > Desert | place: Antarctica: Dry Valley...
CCGGCCGACCTGTTCGCGACGGTCCGTAATGCCTTCGAACTGCGCGCCCTCGTCCGATTCGCCCGCGCCCGCACGATCCCGCACCTGATCCTGGGTCGCGGCAGCGACATCGTGATCAGCGATGCCGGCGTGCGCGGCCTGGTCATCCAGTGTCGGGCCGAGGGCTCCCGGACGGACGGCGAGCGCTACACCGCGGAGGCCGGCGTGCCGATGGCCCGCGCGGCGACGGAGACCCAGCGAGCCGGCCTGTCCGGGCTTGAATTCGGGCTCGCCATCCCGGGATCCGTGGGCGGCGCGGTCTGGGCCAACGCCGGGGCGCACGAGTCGGACGTGGCGGGCGTGCTCGAGTCTGCGCGGATCCTCGATGCTGCCGGTAGAGAGGCGGTCGTGCCGGCTGCCGCGCTCGGGCTCGCCTACCGCGATACCCGCCTGAAGCACCCGCCGGCGGATGGCCCCGCCGAGCTCGTCCTAGAGGCGACCTTCCGCCTGACCCCGGCAGACCCGGAGGTCATCAAGGCTCGGCTCGACGACATCCGCCACTGGCGCCAGGCGCATCAGCCGCTCGGCCTGCCATCGGCCGGGAGCGTCTTTCGCAACCCACCGGGCGATTCCGCGGGACGGTTGATCGATGCGGCCGGCCTGAAAGGGACCCGGATCGGCGGGGCGGTCGTGTCCCCGAAGCATGCCAACTTCATCGTCAACGACCAGCGCGGCACGGCCGCCGACGTCCGCCAGCTGGGCGAACACATCCAGTCCGTGGTCGCCGCACGCCATGGCGTGGACCTGGAGTTCGAGATCGCGTTCGTGGGCGACTGGAGCGCCTGGCCGCCGAGCGAACCGGCGGCGATCCAGCCGTCCAGCGCCGATCCCCCGGCGGAGCCCATCGCCGAGCCTACGGCCGGTCCTGCGACATGACGGACCCACGCACCGCCGAACGCGAGCCGGATACCGCCTCGCTGCCCCCGATCGCCGTCCTGCTCGGCGGCCCGTCGGCTGAACACGATGTCTCGATCGTCTCGGGCAGCGCCATCGCTGACGCCCTCGCCGCCGACGGGACCGACGTCCGCCAGATCGTGCTGGACCTGGCGGGTGCCTGGTGGTGGCTTCCGGCCGGGCATCGTCGCGACGGACGACCGGCCACGGCCTACGACGACCCCGCGACCCTCGGCGCCGACGGCCCGCATCTCCCCGGCGCCGCGCTGGACCGACTGGCAGCCGAGCGACCCGCACCGGTCGTGGTCATCGCGCTGCACGGTCCGTTCGGCGAGGACGGGACGATCCAGGCGATGCTGGACGCAGCCGGCCTCGCGTATACCGGGTCTGGCGTGGCCGCCTCGGCGCTGGGCATGGACAAGGCCCTGTTCAAGCGGATGTGTCGCGGGCTCGGATTGCCGGTCATGGACTGGCGCGAGATCCGACAGGACCGCTGGCAAGCGGATCCCGACGGCGTGACCGACGAGCTGTCGGCCTTCGTGACGGGTGCCTTGGATCCGCGCTTGATGATCAAGCCGGCTCGCCTCGGCAGTTCGGTCGGGATGACCCTCGCCCACGACCCGGGCGAACTGGCCGGCGCGCTCGATCTCGCCTTCCGCTACGACAGCCTGGCTCTCGCGGAGACCTACCTCGCCGGCGCCCGGGACCTCGAGATCTCGATCATCGGGAACGACCCGGCCCGCCTGGAGACCTACGGCCCGGGTGAGATCGTCAGTGGTCACGAGTTCTACGACTACGCCGCCAAGTACACGCCGGGGCTGTCAGAAACGGCCACCCGGGCCGAGGTGAGCGACGCCCAGCGCGCGGTGATGCACAAGCTGGCGCGGGACGTCTATCGCGCGATCGGTGCGGAGGGCTTCGCCCGGCTCGACTTCCTCGTGTCCGGCGAACGGATCGTCGTCTCGGAGATCAACACGATCCCGGGCTTCACTCCGATCAGCCTGTTCCCGACCATGCCGGCCGACGGTGGGTACACCTTCACGGACGTCTGTCGCCGGATCGTCCGACTCGCCCTGGAACGCCAGGCCGGGCGGCCTGCGACGGACCTCACGCCGACCGATCTGCCGCGATGACCCAGCGTCCGACGACGCGGCGCCCGGTGTCCAGCCGCCCGAGCGGTCGGGGCCAGGTCACCGCCCGCCCGATGCGCCGAAACCGCCGCGTGCGACGTGCCTCGGGCGGCCTCTCGCCCATCCGCGCGGGCGCGATGCTCGGCCTGCTCCTGGCTGGTGCCGCGCTCTATGGCGTGGCTCATTCGTCCGCCTTCACCTTCACCCGAGTCGACCTGCGCGGTGCCGCCTTCACCGACCCCGCGGCCGTGGACGCCTTCCTCCTGGACGCCCGCCAGCGCAACCTGTTCGTCCTGTCGACCCGACCGCTGGTCGAACGCCTGCGGACCCTGCCGACGGTCGCCGACGCGGCGGTGACGGCTCGCCTTCCGAACGCGCTCGTCGTGTCGCTCAAGGAGCGCGAAGCGATCCTCGTCTGGCGAGTGGGGGATCGGCGCTACCTCGCCGACCCCGAGGGGAACCTGTTCGCCCGCATGGACGGCGACGGGGTGCCCGGAGAGGTCGCCGGCCTGCCGGTCGTCGAGGATCGGCGCGCGGCATCGGCCGGCCTGAGCATCGGTCGTCGCCTGGAGGTCGTGGACCTGGACGCGGCGACCCGTCTCGCTTCGCTCCGACCGGGCGACGTGGGGAGCACCAGCGCCCGGCTGCAGGTCGTCGTCACGGACGCGAGCGGGTTCATCGTCGGGGCTGAGCCGGCGGGCTGGCGCGCCGTGTTCGGCTTCTATACCCCGAGCCTGCGAACACCGGAGCTCATTCCCGGACAGGTCCGACTGCTGCGCAGCCTGTTGCTCGGGCGCGAGGCGCTGATCGATCGGATCGTCCTTGCCTCAGAGACGGACGGGACGTATACGACCCGCGCGCCGGCCACGTCGGCCTCGCCGGCCACCACGCCGGTCTCGGAGGCGCCCACGCCGGACGCCTCGCCGTGATGTCGTTCGTCCGTGCCGGCCGCCGGGCCTCGTCGTGGCCGGTTAGCGGCCGCGCGTCCGGTCGAGTAGCCTTGCAAAAACCACCGGAGCGAGGACCACAGGCTCGTGTTGCTACCCCTGCTCGGGCTCCTCGTGGGCGTCCTTGCGGGGCTCGTCCTCAACGTCAACGTCGGCTTCGAGCTCAGTCGATATTCAGCCGTGGCGATCCTCGCCGCGCTGGATTCGGTCCTTGGAGCGGTCCGCGCGGAGCTGGACGGGGTCTACGACAATCGGATCTTCATCAGCGGGTTCCTGGTCAATGCGATCATCGCGGTCCTGTTGACGTTCATCGGCGATCGCCTGGGCCTGGACCTCTACCTGGTGGCGCTCATCACCTTCGGGTTGCGCATCTTCGATAACGTGGCCCTCATCCGGCGCCACTTCCTCTAGATCGAACACAACGGAACGGGAGACGACGACAGGGTGGAACGAGAAGCGGTCCTCGTCGGCATCGACGTCGGCACCAGCAAGGTCTGTGCCCTCATCGGCGAGGTGAGCCGGGACGGGCGCCTGACGATCATGGGCCACGGCACGGTCCCGGCGTCCGGCCTCAAGAAGGGCGTCGTCATCAATATCGACCAGACCGTGCGCTCCATCGCGGACGCCGTCGAGCGCGCCGAGCGCCTGTCCGGCTGGAAGATCGACCGTGCCTTCGTCGGCGTCGGCGGCCAGCATGTCGAAAGCCTCAACTCGCCGGGGCAGGTCGCGGTCACCGGGCATCAGCGAGAGGTCGCCCGCCAGGATATCGATCGGGCCATCGAGGTCGCCCGCGCTGTGCCCATCCCGTCCAACCGCGAAGTCCTCCATGTCGAGCGGCGAGGCTTCAGCGTGGACGGCCAGGAAGGGGTCAAGGATCCGCTCGGGATGAGCGCCCTGCGCCTGGAGGTCGAAACGCACATCGTCACCGCGTCGGCGACGGCCATCCAGAACCTGTCGAAATGCGTTGCGGCCGCGGGCGTGAAGATCGATGAGCTGGTCGTCAACTCGCTCGCCTCGGCGGAAGCCGTCCTCAACCCGACGGAGAAGGAACTGGGCGTCGCGGTCGCGGACATCGGCGCGGGCACGATCGACCTGGCCCTGTTCCAGGAGGGTTCGCCGTTCCACACTCGGGTCCTGCCGGTCGGCGGAAACAACGTGACCAACGATGTCGCGATCGGGCTCAAGACGAGCCTCCAGGTCGCCGAGGAACTGAAGATCCGGCACGGTTCATGCGACCTGCGGACGGTGACCGATGACGAGGAGATCAGCGTCAGCGTGCTCGGGGAGGATGCCGGGCGCACGGTCAGCCGGATCGAGGTCTGCCAGATCATCGAGGCGCGGATGCGCGAGACGTTCGAACTGCTGCGCAACGAGATCCGCGCCTCGGGCGTGGAGATGCTGCCGGCGGGGATCATCCTGACTGGCGGCGCCGCGCAGCTGTCCGGGCTCGCGGAGCTTGGTCGCGAGGTGCTCGAGATGCCCGTCCGGGTCGCTGCGCCGGCGGGTATCGGCGGGCTCGTGGATACGCTCCTGGCTCCCGGCTACAGCACGAGCGTTGGGCTCCTCCAGTGGGGCGCGCTGAGCCTCACCAGCGGAGAGCCGTCGCGCTACGAGTCAGCGCCGGCGATGGGCGGCCTGGGACGGTTGCGCGACGCCCTGCGGAGCATCTTTCCGTAGACGGCCCGACCGTTTCAGGCCGGATGGAAGGTGTCAGCGACCTCGCCGACTGAGGGGCACGACGGCGCTCGCCGCCGCGACGGTCGAGAACAGGATCAGCAACGCAAGTCCGACGACGTTGCCGCCGGTCCCGTCCGTCTTCGGGGAAACGGTCCCGGCACGGTCCGTCGGCGGGAGGGTCACACGTGGCCCGTGTTCGGCGCCGGGCGACTTCGGGCCTCCGTCCTCCTCGACCGGCTCAGGTGTTCCCGTGGTCCCGCAGACGGTGGACGTGATCTCCGGTTCGGCCGTGAGCGTGACCGGTGCGGGCGGCTCGGGGTCGCTGAGCTGCCAGGCGCCGCGGGCCACGAGGGACGTGGTCACGACGCAGCCCTCGGCATCCGTCGTGGTCTCGATCGCGGGGCCGACGATGACGACTGCGACGTCGATCCGGGCGCTGATGTCGGACCAGCGCGGGATGTCGACCTGGAACCGGCCATCCTCGTCCACCGGGAACGCGCTCGAGGACAGGTTGCCGTCGGCGTCCGTGGTGCTGGCCTCGGCGGACACGACCGGGAACGGCTGGCCATCGGCATCCAGCGCGCGACCCGCGATGGAGACCAACGGGCACTCCTCGCTGGAGTTCGCACCCACAAGCAGTTCGATGGTCACCTCCGCCGCCGCCGGCGCATCACCGGAGCCGAAGTAGCTGGACGAGCTGACACATCCGTTCTCGCCCTCCGTCGTCCGCTCCAGGCCCGCGGTGACCTGCAGCTGGATGGGCGGCGCATCGGCGCCATCGGGGCGCGCGACCTCGGTCAGGACGAGCTGTCCCTGCGCGTCAGTCGTGCCCTTTAGCTCCTGGATGACCTCGTCCTGGATGACCTCGCCATCCGCAGAGCTTGTGCGCACCGCCCGCAGGGTCACGGTCGCCCCGGCCAGCGGTCCCACGCCGCCATCGGTCGAATCGACGAACGGCACCGTGACCGTGCCGTCGAGGACCGCGCCCGCCGGGGGATCCACGGCCAGGACGGGCCCGACGTCGGCCAGTGCCAGGACAGCTCCTATGGCCAGGGCGGTGACCACGCGGATCTTCTGGTGCACGGATCCCCCTCTCCTGCAAGTGCCGACGCGCCCAATATGGGATGGTGCGACCGCCCAGTCCAGCCTTGGACGGCCGAACAGGCGCTCGAACCGCCCCTCCCGGGCCGTTGCGCCCGGGCAACACCTGCCCCAGTGGCTGGCAACCGGCCGCGGTTTTCGAGTGGCCGCGGGCCGACTTGCGGCGCTATACTCCGCGAGACCCCAGGACCCGGATCGGACGAACGCCCGCCGGGACGCACCATTCCCACACCCGTCATCGCCATGACCCACGAAGGGTCGCCGGAGGAGTACCCGATGCCGCTGCGTTCCGATTCCGAGAATTTCGCCCTGATCCGCGTCATCGGTGTGGGCGGCGGCGGCAGCAACGCCGTCAACCGGATGATCCGGGCGGAGATGATGGGCGTGGAGTTCATCGCCTGCAACACGGACGCCCAGGCGCTCCTCCAGTCGGATGCGCCGCACAAGATCCGGATCGGCGACAAGGTCACCCGCGGTCTCGGTGCCGGTGGCGACGCGACGATGGGTCAGCGCTCGGCGGAGGAGGACTCGGAGAAGATCGCGGCCGCCCTCGCGGACTCGGACATGGTCTTCATCACGGCCGGGCTGGGCGGTGGGACGGGCTCGGGCGGGGCGCCGGTCGTAGCCCAGATCGCCAAGGAATCGGGTGCTCTGACGATCGGCGTCGTGACCAAGCCGTTCAGCTTCGAGGGCAACAAGCGCAAGCTCGTCGCGGAGAAAGCGGCCGAGGAACTGAAGAGCCAGGTGGATACCCTGATCACGGTCCCCAACGACCGGCTCAAGGACGTCGTCCAGAAGAACACCAGCATCCTGGATGCGTTCCGGGTCGTGGACGACGTCCTGCGCCAGGGCGTGCAGGGCATCAGCGACATCATCACGATGCCGGGCCTCATCAACCTCGATTTCGCCGACGTGCGCGCGATCATGAAGGACGCGGGCTCCGCACTGATGGGCATCGGCCGCGCCAGCGGCGAGAACCGGGCCGTAGACGCCGCCCGCCAGGCGATCGCGAGCCCGCTGCTCGAAGTCGATATCGCGGGTGCCCAGGGCATCCTCTTCAATATCTCGGGGTCCTCCACGCTCAGCCTGTACGAGGTGACGGAGGCCGCGGAGGAGATCCGCGCCGCAGCGGACCCGGAGGCGAACATCATCTTCGGGACCAGCTTCAACGAGCGGTTGGGCGACGAGGTGATGATCACGGTGATCGCGACCGGCTTCGACGGCGGCAAGAAGCGCCCCAACCTGCAGCGGGACGCGACGGCGGTCATGGACAGCGGTGCCGCCGCCCGCGCCCCGCGCGAACGCGACTTCCTCGGTGAGCTGCAGCGCCAGCGCGACGAGGCCGGTGAGAACGGGGCCAGCCCGTTCACCAGCCCGGGCCGCGATGACGAGGCCGCGGCGGTCCTCGCCACACCGCGTGTCGAGCGCTCCGTGGGCGAGAACGGCAGCAGTAACAGCCGTCGTCCCACGAGCTACGACGCGGACGACCTGGAGATCCCGAGCTTCCTCCGGCGCAAGTGAGCCCGGCCGGCTCGGGAGCCGGCACGGCGCGATGAGCCTCTCCGGCCCGGATGGCTCGGTCGGGGACGAGCGGCAGCGATTCGAAGCTGCCCGCCGGGACGTCCTGGAACGGATCGAGGTCGCCTGCGCGCGCGTCCGGCGCCAGCCGGGGTCGGTCACGCTCGTGGCGGTCTCGAAGACGGTCGATGCGGATCGCCTCGTTCTTGCGGTCGCAGCGGGGCTCACCCGGCTCGGCGAGAACCGGGTGCAGGAGGCGCTGGTCAAGGCACCCAGCGTGCCCGGCGTCGACTGGGAACTCGTCGGTCCGCTCCAGTCCAACAAGGCTCGCCGGGCGGTCGAGACCTTCGCCCGCATCCAGACCGTGGACTCGATGGACCTCGCGCGGCGGGTGGATCGGCTGGCCGCCGAGGTCCGACCCGGTCGGCGGTACCCGGTCCTGCTCCAGGTGAACGTGGACGACGACCCGGCCAAGGCGGGGTTTCAGCCAGGGGACCTCGAGTCGGCGTTGCCCGAGTTGCTCGACATCGCGAATCTCGATGTCGAGGGCCTCATGACGGTCGGTCGGATGGTGTCGGCCCCGGAAGCGGCGCGCCCGACGTTCGTCGCCCTGCGCGAGCTGAGCGAGCGCCTTCGGGCTCGATGGCCGGCGTGCGGCGGGGGACTGTCCATGGGCATGTCCGATGACTTCGAGATCGCCATCGAGGAGGGGGCCACGATCGTCCGCGTGGGTCGGGCGTTGTTTGGCGAGCGAGCGCCGTCAGATCCAGCAGATGGTGCGGTCAGCGTGGGCTGAGGGGCCTTTGCTGCGGTTCGGCTGGTAGACTCAACGGGTGGTCGGCTCGTTCCTCGCGAATTTCCTCCAGTTCCTGCTGATGGCGCTGTGGGCGCTCGTGCTCGGGCGGATGCTGATGTCGTGGGTGGATCCGACCGGCGCCAATCGGGTATCGACGTTTCTCATCCAGTCGACGGAACCGATCCTTGCGCCCGTCCGGCGGATGCTGCCGCAGACCGGGATGATGGATTGGTCCGGATTCGTCGTCCTCCTGCTCCTCGGATTCCTGTGGCGAGCCTTCTGAGACCTTGAGCTCCACCGACACGCGCTTTGCCGTCCGGCTCACTCCGCGAGGCGCGGACGAGCGCGTGGACGGTGTGGTGGACGGGATCCTGCGCGTCCGGGTGGGTGCGCCGGCGGTCGGCGGGGCCGCGAATCAGGCCCTCATCCGGTTGCTCGCCGAGGAGCTCGGGATCGCCCGGAGCGACGTTCGGATCGTGGCCGGCGCGACCAGCCGCCAGAAGCTGATCGTGGTGGATGGCACCCTGCCCGAAGCGATCGTTGCCCATTGGCCGGGCCTGCGGGTATGATCGTCGTCCGCGTCGCCACTCCCCGTGGGTGCCGTGACCGGGGCGATTAGCTCAGTGGGTTAGAGCGCACGGTTCACATCCGTGAGGTCACTGGTTCGAGCCCAGTATCGCCCACCATCCCGATCGAAAGGGTGCTGCCACAGACGCCGTGGCGCAGCCCAGCGGCAGGTCGACTTGGGCGTCGACTTCCGGGGGAGGATCGGCGCCTTTGCGGCCCCGCCCGGTCCCTGGCGAACGCTCGGACCAGCCGTGCAGGCGGGCGTGGTCGAGGTGGCGGAGCCGTGGCAGGCGTGCCGGCGGGCCTTCCGGTGCTGCGTTTCCGCCGTCTACGATTCCCTGTAATGGAAGTCGACCGGTCCATCCCGCCCGGCCGTCGCGGACATGATGTTCGTGCTCGGCCGCATCAAGGAAGCCCTTCTGGATGCCTCCGTGCGAGGTCGCGCCGGGTCCAGCACGAGGGTGGTTCGTAGGTGTAGGCCCAGATTCGTCCCTGGCCGAGGGAACGGCACCGTCGGGCGGCCCCTTGGATCTGCCACACGTTGGCGCATCCGATTTCGCTGGGACCGGAGGATCCGCCTGTATGGGCGGTCGAACGGCGTCGCGGCGGCTCCGGAAGGACGCCGGGTGCCTTCGTTGAGCGTGGGTCCCGATCGGGACGATCTGGCGACGACTCGTTCGGCCTGCGGTATCCGCCAAACGAACGGTCCGAGCGGAACCCGGGTGCCCAACGACCCCCGACCGACCGCGAACCGAGCCCTGTCGCCAGCACCGCGGCGCCACCCCTCGACCGCCGCCATGCCCGAGTTGGCCGATCCCGGTTCCGTCCGCTACAAAGGGGCCGCGGGCCGTGACCGTCCGCTAGACTGGCCGGACCCGCAAGGCCATTCGTCACCGGGTCAGATGAGGGACATGTGACCGAGGACCCCCTGGCGCCCGCCCCGCCCGCTGCGCCGATCCTCGAGATCCGCTCTGTCTCCAAGCGCTTTGGTTCCACCCAGGCGCTGGATGGCGTCTCCCTCGCGCTGCAGCCGGGCGAGATCCATGCGCTGCTCGGCGAGAACGGCGCGGGCAAGTCCACCCTGATCAAGATCATGACGGGGGTCCAGCAACCGGACGCCGGCGAGATCCTGGTGGACGGCCAGCTGGTGCGCATCGGGAGCGCGCTGGACGGACAGGCCCTGGGCATCGCGGCGATCTACCAGGAACCGATGATCTTCCCGGACCTGTCGGTCGCGGAGAACGTATTCATCGCGCACCGTGACAGGGGTCGCATCGTCGATCGACGGCAGATGCACCGCGACGCCCAGGCCGTGCTCGATCGGCTCGGGGTCCGCCTCGACGTCGGTCAACCGGCCCGCGGGCTCACGCTCGCTGAGCAGCAGACCCTCGAGATCGCCAAGGCCATCTCGCTGCGGGTCCGGGTCCTGATCATGGACGAGCCGACTGCCTCGCTGTCCGCACACGAGGTCCGCCGCCTGTTCCGGATCATCGCCGCGCTCCGGCGTGAGGGCGTGGCGATCCTGTTCATCTCGCACCGGATGGAGGAGGTCTTCGAGATCGCGGATCGCGTCACGGTGTTGCGCGACGGTCGATGGATCTCCACCCGCCAGGTCAGCGACGTGACGCCCGACCTGGCCATCCGCGACATGGTCGGCCGGGTCCTCGAAGACCTGTTTCGACGGACCCCGACCGAGCCCGGCGAGGTGGTGCTCGACGTTCGGGATCTCGGCCGGGACGGAGCGTTCTCCGGCGTCTCGTTCACGGTCCGCGCGGGTGAGGTCCTTGGCTTCGCCGGTCTTGTCGGCGCCCGGCGGACGGACGTCGGCCTGGCCCTGTTCGGGATCGCCCCGGCGGATACCGGCGAGGTCCGGCTCGATGGGCAGTCGATCACGGTCACGAGTCCACAGCAGGCGCTCGAGCGCGGGATCGCCTATACGACCGAGGACCGACGAGAACTGGGACTCATCTTCCCGTTGTCGATCGCCGCCAACATCAGCCTGCCCACGCTGCGCCGATATCTCAGCCGGGTCGGATTGGTCCGCCGCGCCGCCGAGGACGCCTCGGCTGGGGCGTTCAAGGATCGACTCAAGATCCGAGCCGCCACGGTCAAGGCGCCGGTCGGGACCCTGTCTGGCGGAAACCAGCAGAAGGTCGTGCTGAGCAAATGGCTGAATACCCGGCCACGCGTCCTGATCCTCGACGAACCGACACGCGGGATCGACGTCCGCTCGAAGGCGGAGGTCCACCAGATCATCGATGAATTGGCCCACGAGGGGATGGCGATCATCCTGATCAGTTCGGATCTGCCGGAGGTCCTGGCCACCAGCGACCGGATCCTCGTCATGCGCGAGGGTCGCCAGATGGCCATCTTCGACCGCACAGAGGCCACCCAGGAGCGGGTGCTCGCGGCTGCCATGGGTCGCGACCAACGCACCGCGGCGGATGCGCTCGCATGAGGAGACTCATGCGCTACGTCCGACCCGAACAGCTCCGCGAGCTCACCCTGGTCTTCATCATCATCGCCGTCCTCGCCTTCTTCGCCACCCAGATCCCCGATTACCTGTCCGGTCGGACGTTCACCCGGATCAGCACGAGCGTGGCGGTCATCGCGGTCGTCGCCGTCGGCCAGACGCTCGTCGTCCTGACCCGCAACATCGACCTCTCCGTGGGCTCCATCGTGGGCGTCGTGGCGTACGTCACGGGCACGCTCTTGACGAACGACCCGAACCTGTCGCCGGCGGTCGCCATCGCGGTCGCCATCGGCCTGGGCGGGGCCCTCGGAGCGCTCAACGGGTTGCTCGTGGCCTACGGTCGAGTCCCGGCCATCGTGACCACCCTGGGCACACTCGCCCTGTACCGCGTGGCGCTCGTGGAACTCTCGGGTGCGAAGACGGTCACCACGGACGCCCTCCCGAGCTGGCTGCTCGATCTTCCGGCGACGTCGCTGGTGTCGCTCGGCGCGTTGGACATCCGGCCCCTGGTCGTGCTCGCGCTCCTGATCGTCGTGATCTTCCAGCTCGGCCTGCGGTATCTCCCGTACGGCCGGCGCCTGTTCGCGATCGGCTCGAACCCGGACGCCGCGCAGGTGGCCGGGTTCCGGGTCCAGCGCGACGTCTTCGCTGCCTTCCTCCTGTCCGGCGCGCTAAGCGGCCTGGCCGGCTTCATGTTCCTGGCCCGCTTCGGGAATATCACCGTGGTCGCCGGCCAGGGGCTTGAGCTCCAGGCCGTGGCGGCGGTCGTCGTCGGTGGCGTCAACATCTTCGGCGGGATCGGTTCCGTGGTCGGCGCCCTGCTCGGGGCGACCCTGATCGACCTGCTCCAGCAGAGCCTCATCCGCTGGCTGGAGGTGAGCGAGTTCCTGCGTGATGCGTTCCTGGGCCTGCTGATCCTGCTCGCCGTCGCCTCGGACAAGGTCATCCTGGGTCGATTGCGAACGATCTGGGTTCGTGCCCGCCGGGAGCGTGATGGATCGGCGGCGGCCGCGGAGGCGTCCCATGGGGCGTGACTTCGTGCGCCGCCTCGGGACCTGGGAGGGGCTGCTCCTTGCGATCCTCGTCGTGGTCGTCCTCGTCAACACGCTTGCCGTCCCTGGGTACCTCCAACCACAGAACCAGATCAACCTCGTCCAGCTGAGTGTCGAGAAGGCGATCGTCGTGCTGGCCATGACGTTCGTGATCGTGAGCGGCGAGATCGACCTGTCCGTGGCGTCGGTGATGGGCCTGGCCGCGGTGACCGTGGCCTGGCTGTCCGGCGAGGGGGCACCGTTTCCGCTGGCGATCGTCATCGCGCTCGGTGTCGGGGGCCTGTGCGGCCTGTTCAATGGGTTCTGGATCGCCATCGTCGGGCTGCCGTCACTGGCCGTGACCCTGGCCGGGCTGATCGGGTATCGGGGGATCGCCCGGCTGCTCATCGAGGACCGCTCCATCGGCGGCTTTCCCGACTGGTTCGCGCGGCTCGGACAGCAGCCGTTCCTCGGACCGCTTCCGTTCGCCCTGGTCGTCTTCGGGGTGCTGCTCGTGGTGGCCTTCGTCGTGCTCGGCTACTCCGGATTCGGCCGATATCTGTACGTACTGGGCAACAGCCTGGAGGTCGCGCGCTTCTCCGGGGTCCGGGTCGCCCGGATCAGGATCGCCACCTTCACGATGAGCGGCCTGGTCGCCGCGCTTGCCGGTGTCCTCCTGGCCGCGCGACTGGGCGCCGTGCGTGGAAGCACGGCCGAGGGCTTCGAACTCGACATCATCACGATGGTCCTGCTCGGCGGGGTGAGCATCTTCGGCGGGCGCGGCACGATGGCGGGGGTCATCCTGTCCATCCTGCTCATCCTCAACCTGCGCAACGGCCTGGGCCTGGCCAATATCACGGGCAATACCCAGACGGGCGTGATCGGCGTCCTGCTCATCCTGTCCGTCCTGGTGCCGAACCTCGCGTCTTCGGCGCGGACCCGATGGCGTCGCTCCCGCGGGGCGGCGGCGGCGGCGGGCGCGGAAGGTCCCTGACCGGTCGATCCGTGCCGTCGGTCGCGTTCCTGCCGCTCGTTCGGGTACCATCCTGAGCCCCCACCGGGCGCCGGTGAGGCATGAGGAGGAGAATCGATGCAGTCCAAGTACACCAGCAAGCTGGCCATGATCGCGATGTTCGCGATCGTCGCCGGTTGTACCACCCCGTCGGGAGCCTCGCAGTCGGCGAGCGCACCGGCCGTCGCCAGCGCGTCCGCTGCCGCATCGGTAGCCCCGACCGCGGCGCCCTCGGAGGCCGCATCGGAGGCCCCGTCAGAGGCCGCATCGGTGGCCCCGTCAGGGGCGCCGTCCGAGGCGCCGTCCGCCAGCACTGGTGGCGTCGCCAAGGCCGAGCCCGGCCAGAGCGTCAAGATGATGCTGCTGCCGAAGTTCCTCGGCATCCTGCCGTTCGACCAGGCCAACAAGGGCGCCCAGGAAGCGGCCACAGAACTCCAGAACCCGGAGGCGCTTGCCTTCGTCGGCCCGACCGCTGAGAACAGCGTCCAGGGCCAGATCGAGTTCATGACCAACGCCCCGACACAGGGCCAGAAGGTCGTGATGATCTCGAACAACGCCGGCGACCAGATCGCCGCGGCCGCCGAGGCCGCCCAGACCGCCGGCACGAAGGTCGTGACCTGGGACTCGCCGATCCCGTCGGCCAAGGGTGAGAGCCTGTTCGTCGCCCAGGTCGACTTCGACTCGATCGGCGTCGTCATGGCCGACATGACCCTGTCCATCACCGGACCTGAAGGCGGCAAGTTCGCGGTCCTCTCGGCTTCGCCCGATGCCGCAAACCAGAACGCCTGGATCGAGGCGCTCAAGACTGCGCTCAATGATCCCAAGTACGCGAAGATCGAACTGGTCGACACCGTCTATGGCGATGACCAGTCCGAGAAGAGCTACAACCAGGCCCTGGCGCTGGTCGACAAGTACCCGGACCTGAAGGTCATCATGTCGCCCACGACGGTCGGCATCGCCGCCGCCGCCAAGGCCATGCAGGACGAGAAGCTGTGCGACAAGGTCAAGGTCTCCGGCCTTGGGCTGCCCAGCGAGATGGTCTCGTACACGCTCAACGGCTGTGCCCCGCAGTTCGCGCTGTGGAGCTTCGTCGACCTCGGCTACCTCACCTACCAGACGTCCTATGCGCTCGCCACGGGCGCGATCAAGGGCGAGGAGGGCGAGATGTTCGAGGCTGGCCGGATGGGCCAGTTCACGATCGAGAAGGATCCGACTCGTGACGCCGGCCTGCGCGTCCTGATGGGTGACTTCAAGGTCTACGACAAGAGCAACGTGGAGGCCGAGGCGAAGTAACGTCTCGCGCTGAGCGTTTCCGGTCGGGCCCGCCGTCAGGCGGGCTCGATCCATGTCCGGCTGCGCCCGCCGTCGCTGTGCTGACCACAACCTGGCACCGTGGCGCCATGCGAGCTCGCGCGCTTGAGAGATACGACTGGGGTCGTCAGC
>Ga0136611_10001876_pt1 | contig 14623 bp, 13 predicted proteins | sample AntDrymUQ2232306_2_FD_106645 | JGI IMG/M metagenome (GOLD analysis project Ga0136611, IMG submission 106645) | Polar desert sand microbial communities from Dry Valleys, Antarctica - metaG UQ223 (23.06) | ecosystem: Environmental > Terrestrial > Soil > Desert | place: Antarctica: Dry Valley...
CCATCCCCCGCCTCCTCTTCCTGCGCACCGAGAAGGTCGTGACGACGTGAGCGAGTTCCTCATCATCACCGGGCTGTCGGGGGCGGGCCGCTCGACCGCCGCGGCCACCTTCGAGGACCTTGGGTGGTTCGTCATCGACAACCTGCCCCCCGCATTGATCCCCAAGGTGGCCGAGCTGGCCAGCCGGCCGGGCTCGGAGACCGAGCGGGTGGTGCTCGTCGTGTGGTCGAGCCCGTTCCTCGACGAGCTGCTCCCGGCACTGGAGGAGCTGCGCGAGGCCACCGGCGGCACCGTGCGCATCCTCTTCCTGGAAGCCTCCGACAAGGTGCTGGTGCGACGCTACGAGGCCACCCGTCGTCGCCATCCGCTGGCCAGCGAGGGCGTCGTCGACAGCATCCGACGCGAGCGTGCCCTGTTGGAGACGGTCAAGAGCCAGGCCGACGTGGTGGTGGATACCACCGAGCTCAACGTGCACCAGCTCCGGGACCGGCTGATGTCGATCTTCGCCGGTGACGACTCGGCGCCCATGCAGACGAGCGTCGTCTCCTTCGGCTACACGCAGGGCATTCCGCTCGACGTCGACCTGGTGCTCGACTGCCGCTTCCTGCCCAACCCCCACTGGGTGGACGAGCTGCGCCCGATGACCGGGCTGGACGAGCCGGTGCGCGACTACGTGATGGCCCAGCCGGAGACCGCCGTCTTCCTGGACAAGATGGGCGAGCTGTTCGACCTGCTCCTGCCCGCCTACGTCAAGGAGGGCAAGTCGTACCTCACCGTGGCGGTGGGCTGCACGGGCGGGCGCCACCGCTCCGTGACCATCGCCCGCGAGCTGGCTCGGCTGATGCAGGAGCGGGGGTTCTCGCCGTCCGTGCAGCACCGGGACGTGACCCGTTGACCGCCCAGGTGGGTCCCCGGGTAGTGGCCCTCGGAGGCGGCCACGGCCTGGCCGCCACCCTGGCGGCGGCTCGCCGTTACGCCGGGGACGTCACCGGCATCGTCTCCGTGGCCGACGACGGGGGGTCGAGCGGCCGCCTCCGTGACGCGCTGGGCATTCCCGCGCCGGGCGACTTGCGGCGGTGCCTGGTCGCCCTCGGGGAGCCCGACTCCGTCTGGGGGCGCGCCTTCGAGCACCGCTTCGAGGCCGGTGAGCTCCAGGGCCACGCCCTGGGCAACGTGGTCATCGCCGGCCTGACCGCCACCACGGGCAGCTTCATCGACGCGCTGGTGGAAGCCGGCCGCCTGGTCGGGGCGACGGGCCGGGTGCTGCCGGCCACCCTCGATGCGGTGGTGCTCAAGGCCCAGTCACGCCGGGGGGACGTCGAGGGGCAGGTGGCCGTGGCCGCCGCCGGCGACATCTCGTGCGTGTCGGTCGTCCCGGTCGACCCGGCGGTGCCGGAGGAGGCGCTCGAAGCCATCGCCGCCGCAGATCAGATCCTGCTCGGCCCCGGCAGCCTCTTCACCAGCGTGCTGGCGGTGGTGGCCGTGCCCGCCCTGCGCTCGGCCATCCGGGAGGCGGGCGCCCCGCTCATCTACATCTGCAACCTGCGCGATCAGGACGGTGAGACGGCGGGTTTCGACGTAGCCGCCCATGTGGCTGCGGTGGTGACCCACGGGCTCACGCCGGACGTGGTGATCTACGACCCGGACGCCCTGCCGGTCGGGACGCTCCGGGGCCGGGCCATCGCCGCCGCGGTGGCCGACCCGGAGACGAGCGGGCATGATCCGGGCAGACTGGCAGGCGTGCTCGCCGATCTGGTCGGATAAGGGCACTCTCCCCTCGACACAATCGCAAGGAGCTGCGGACATGGCAGTACGAGTCGGCATCAACGGGTTCGGGCGCATCGGACGCAACTTCTTCAAGGCGGCCAAGCAGCGGGGCGTCGACATCGACTTCGTGGCCGCCAACGATCCGTTCGGCTCCAAGGAGCTGATGGCCCACCTCCTCAAGCGCGACACGATCCAGGGCACGTGGGACGTCAGCGTCGAGGTGGTCGGCGACGGCATCAAGGTCGACGGCGACACCATTCAGATCCTGGCCGAGAAGGACCCGTCGAAGCTGCCGTGGGGCGATCTCGGCGTCGACTGCGTGATCGAGTCGACGGGCGTCTTCACGTCCAAGGAGCAGGCGTCGGCCCATCTCACCGCGGGCGCCCCCTTGGTGATCGTCTCCCAGCCGTCGGCCGGTGCCGACGCCACCTTCGTGGTCGGCGTGAACGACGACACCTTCGACAAGGAGAAGCACAAGGTCGTCTCCAACGCCTCGTGCACCACGAACTGCTTCGTCCCGATGGTGAAGGTCCTCGATGACGCCTTCGGCGTCGAGAAGGGCCTGATGACCACGGTGCACGCCTACACCGCTTCCCAGTCCATAGTCGACGGCCCCAGCAAGGACCTCCGCGAGGCCCGTGCCGCGGCCGTGAACGTGATCCCGTCGTCGACCGGCGCGGCCCGGGCCACGAGCCTGGTGCTCGAGTCGATGAAGGGGCGCCTCGACGGTTCGGCGCTTCGGGTGCCGATCCCGGACGGCTCTATCACCGACTTCACCGCCGTCCTCAACAGGGAGGCGTCCGTCGAGGAGATCAACGCCGCCTTCCGTGCCGCCGCGGAATCAGGCCCGCTGAGCGACGTCCTCGTCTACTCCGAGGACCCGATCGTGTCGAGCGACATCGTCGGCTCGCCGGCGTCGTGCACCTTCGACGCCCCCCTGACCATGGCCATGGGCAGCCTGATCAAGGTCTTCGGCTGGTACGACAACGAGTGGGGCTACTCCAACCGGGTCGTCGACCTCATCCTCCGCACCGCCGGCAAATAGTGTCCGCGGTCCCGCAGCTGGAGGACCTCCCCGATCCGTCGGGGCGGTCCGTGCTCCTTCGCGCCGACTTCAACGTGCCCATCACGGATGGCAGGATCGATGACGACCTGCGGATCCGGGCCGCGCTTCCCACCATCCAGTGGCTGCTGGACAAGGGCGCCAAGGTCACGGTGTGCAGCCACCTGGGTCGACCCAAGGGCACGCCGGATCCCCGGTACTCGATGGACCCGGTGCGAGCACGGCTGGCCGCGCTGGCGCCCGGGGTCGAGCTGCTCGAGAACCTCCGCTTCGATGCGGGGGAAGAGGGCAACGACCCGGCCTTCGTCGAGCGTTTGATCGCCGGCCACGACCTGTACGTGAACGATGCGTTCGGGGCGGCCCACCGGGCCCACGCATCCATCGTCGGACCGCCGGCCCGGTTGCCGAGCGCGGCCGGCCGCCTGCTGGCCCGGGAGGTGGAGGTGCTCGGCGGCTTGCTGGACTCGCCGAAGCGTCCCTTCGTCGCCGTGCTGGGAGGATCCAAGGTCAGCGACAAGCTGGGGGTCATCCAGGCGCTGCTCGACAAGGTCGACTCGTTGGTGATCGGTGGCGCCATGTGCTTCACCTTCTTCGCGGCCATGGGCAAGCCGGTGGGGGACTCGCTCCTCGAACCCGACCAGATCGAGACCTGCAAGGAGCTGCTGGCATCCGGCAAGCGCATCCTGTTGCCCTCCGACGTCGTCGCCCTCGGGCCGGGCGGCCAGATCGGCAACCCGGATGCAGGCGGCGAGGTGGCCATGGTCGGCCAGCGGATCCCCGACGGCTGGAAGGGCCTCGACATCGGGCCGGGAGCGGCAGCGGAGTTCGCCGAGGAGCTGCTCTCCGCCCGTACCATCCTCTGGAACGGCCCGATGGGCGTGTTCGAGGACCCGCGGTTCCAGGCCGGGACCCGGGCGGTGGCCGAGGCCTGCGCGGAGACCAAGGCGTTCACGGTTGTGGGTGGCGGCGACAGTGCGGCCGCCCTCGCCAAGTTCCATCTGGACGATGACATCGACCACGTCTCGACGGGTGGGGGCGCCTCGCTCGAGCTCATCGAGCACGGCGATCTGCCGGGCCTCGAGGCCCTGAGGAGTGCTTCCAATGCCCACTGATGCCACGAGTCGCAAGCCGCTCATCTCCGGCAACTGGAAGATGCACCACAACCACTTCGAGGCGATCCAGGTGGTGCAGAAGCTCTCCTATGCGCTGAGCAAGGACACGTACCAGGCCGTCGACGTGTCGATCCACCCGCCCTTCACCGACCTCCGCTCGATCCAGACCCTGCTCGATGCCGATCGCATACCGCTGCTGCTCGGCGCGCAGGACTGCCACTGGGAGGACAAGGGCGCCTTCACTGGCGAAGTGAGCCCGGCCATGCTGTCCAAGCTGCAGGTGGCGTTCGTCATCGTCGGGCACTCCGAGCGCCGCGAGCTCTTCGGGGAGACCGACGACGCCGTCGCCCGCAAGGTCCGGGCCGTCCTCCGCCACGCCATGACCCCGATCCTCTGCGTGGGCGAGACGCTCGAGGAGCGTGAGTCCGACAGCACCGAGGCCAAGGTCAGCCGCCAGATCGGGCAGGCCCTCGACGGCCTGGCCGCCGAGGCCGTCGCGTCGATGGTCGTGGCCTACGAGCCGATCTGGGCCATCGGCACCGGACGTACGGCGTCTGCCGAGGACGCGCAGTCGATCTGTGGGCTCATCCGCTCGAAGATCACCGCCGGCTTCGGCGCCCAGGCCGGTGACGCGGTGCGCGTGCAGTACGGCGGGTCGGTGAAGCCCACGAACATCGCCGAGCTGATGTCCCAGCCGGACATCGACGGCGCACTTGTCGGCGGGGCCAGCCTGGACCCCGACGAGTTCGCCCGGATCGTCCGCTTCGGCGGCTGATCCGGCCCGCGGGCTGGTAACTTTTCCGGCACCCATGAACAGGAGGGGCGCTCCGCTGTGCTGACCGCCGTCGTCATCGCAATTCACGTCATCGTCTCGGTCGGCCTGATCATGCTGATCCTCCTCCACAGTGGGCGAGGTGGTGGGCTCTCCGACATGTTCGGTGGGGCCGTCGGCGGCGCGACCGCCGGGTCGACCGTGGTCGACCGGAACCTCGACCGCATCACGGTGGCTGCCGCGATCATCTTCGCCTTCACCACCGTGATCCTTGGCCTCCAGCTCTCGCAGTAGCTCCCGTCGCGGCACAGTCGGCGCCGCCCGGCTCCGCCGACTTGGCGCCCTGGGTGTCGGGGTCGTGGTCCTCGCCGGCGTGTGCACGGCCGCCCAGGGCTCGACGAGGTCCCGTGAGTCCAACGGCCTTCCCAGCTTCGTATCCGACATCGAGGATCGCGCTCCCGGAGGAAGCCTGACCTACGCCGCTGAACAGGAGCCCACCGGCTTCAACGGCAACACCTCGACAGGGGCCACCACCGCGGTCAAGAACGTCACCGAGAACCTGTTCTTCTACGCGATGAAGGCCCGGCCCGACTCGGGGGTCGACTACGTCGGGCTGGAGCGCGAGCCGAAGGTCATCTCCAGCCAACCCCAGCTGATCGAGTGGGAGCTGCGGCGCGAGGCCATCTGGAGCGACGGCACGCCGGTCACCGTGGCCGACGTCCAGCACTACTTCGAACAGGTGATGCTCAAGGACCCGGCGCAGGTGTCGACCGAGAACGCCAACGGTTACGTGAACGACGTGGCCAGCCGCGTCGGCTACGACCAGATCACCAAGTTCACCCGGGTGGACGACAAGACGTTCCGGGCCGAGTTCGGGCCGGCCTACGGGGACTACCGGAGCCTATGGACCGACATCCCCCAGGCCCGCTTCATGCGGGCCCAGCGCGGAGGGTGGGACACGGGGCTGGACGACACGCCCGGGCCGTCGGCGGGCCCGTACCTGTTCAAGGAGTGGAACAAGGGCGAGAGCCTGGTGCTGGTGCGCAACGACCAATGGTGGGGGAGCCCCAAGCCCACGCTCGACAGCATCGTCTTTCGGTTCCTGCCCGACACCGCCTCACAGGTGACCGCCCTGCGCAACAACGAGGTAGACATGATCTACCCGCAGCCCCAGGTCGACCTGGTCCAGGAGATCCGTTCCCTGCCCGGCATCCGTCACTCCATCGGGTTCGGCCCGACCTTCGAGCACCTCACGTTCAACCTGAAGCACGAGCTCCTCTCGGACAGGGCCGTGCGCCAGGCCATCGCCTGGGGGGTCGACCGGAACGAGATCGTCGACCGCCTGCTCAAGCCCTTCTCGTCCAGAGCGGTCCGGGTCGACAACTCGGTCGTGCTGGTGGGCCAGGCCGGCTACGAGGCCCACGGAGCCGAGTACCACTCGGCCGATCCAGCCCGCGCCCGCGCCGCTCTCGACAGCTCCGGCTACGTGCGCGGGGTCGACGGCATCTATGAGAAGGGCGGTCGACGTCTCTCGTTGCGACTGGCCACGACCGCCGACAACCAGCTGCGGGCCCAGCAGGCCGAGCTGATGCGGAACCAGCTGTCCCGCGTCGGCATCGAGGTTCGCATCGAGACCGTCTCGGCCCGGCTGTTCTTCGGTGAGCGGCTGCCCGGGGGCGACTTCGACATCGCCAACTTCGCGTGGGCGGGCGGCCCGTTCCCCATCTCCGCGGCCAAGCAGGTCTGGCAGACGGGCAGCGACTCGAACTACGGCGGCTACTCGAGCCCGGCCTTCGATCGGGCGGCAGCCGAAGGAGCGGTGGAGCTCGACCGAACGGACCAGCTCGTGTTGGCCAACGCGATGGATCGGGCGCTGTGGGAAGACCTGGCCGTCCTGCCGCTCTATCAGAAGCCGACCCTGCTGGCTGTGCGGGACCGGTTCGTCAACGTGACCGACAACCCGACCAACGAGGGCCCGTTCTGGCGAGCTCAGGTGTGGGGACTGCGGAAGAAGACCTCGTGACTGCGGCCGTCGCTGTCCGCTGAGGGGCCGGCATGGCCCGGTTCCTGATCCGTCGGCTGGCCCACTCCGTCCCGGTCGTGGTGGTGTCCAGCTTCCTGGTGTTCGCCATGGTGGCCGCCGCCGGTGACCCGCTGGCCGAGCTGAGAAGCCGACCGGGCGTGGCACCTGAGACCATCGCCCTCCGGTCGGAGCAGCTACAGCTGCACAAGCCGGTGCCGGAGCGGTACCTCGGCTGGGTGGCGAGGGCGGCGCGCGGTGACCTCGGTACCTCGGTCACGGGCGAGCCGGTCGCGCCGCTGATCCTCCGCCACCTGGGCGTCACCCTGCGGATGGTGCTGCTGGCCGTGCCGCTCGGGGTCGCAGGAGCGGTGCTGATCGGCGTCGGCTCCGCGCTGCGCCCCCGGTCGGTGCTCGACCGCGCGGGCACGGTGTTGTCGATGGCTCTCGTGGCCACGCCGGTGTTCTGGCTGGCCGGCCTCTTGAAGGAGGCCGGAGTCCGGTTCAACGAAGCGGTGGGCCGCACCGTCGTCTTCACCGTGGGCGAGCGGTCGCCCGGCATCGAGGGCTCGTGGCTGGCCATGGCCGTCGATCGGGCGGGGCACCTCGTGCTCCCCACCCTCACCCTTGCGCTGGTGGCCATGGCCGGCTGGAGCCGCTTCCAGCGGGCCGCCACCATCGAGGTTCTCCACGCCACGTACGTCGAGTCGGCACGGGCTCGGGGCCTACCGGAGCGGCGTGTCGTCGGCGTGCACGCACTGCGCAACGCCCTGATTCCCCTCACCGCGGTCGTGGCCACCGACTTCGCCGCCATCCTCGGCGGCGCCGTTCTGGTCGAGGTGGTATTCGCCTGGCGGGGCATGGGCCGCCTCCTGCTCGACGCCGTCAACGGGTCCGACGTTCACGTGGCCACCGGCTGGCTCGTCGTCACCGCATCCGTCGTGATCGTGCTCAACCTGCTGGCCGACCTGGTGTACGCCGCCCTCGACCCCCGCATCCGAGATGCGTGATGGGGAGCTCCGTCGTCGCCCGCCGCTTCCTGCGGCACCGCAGCGGGGTGCTCGGCGTCGTCGCCCTGACGGGGCTGTTCGCGCTGGCCACGGTGGCCGGGAGGGTGACGCCCGCCGGGCATCGCCGCCTCACCACCGACTACTCGCAGGCACCGTCCCTCCGCCACCCCATGGGCACCGATGCCATCGGGCACGACCTGTTCCTTCAGGTGCTGCACGGCGCGCAGAAGTCCTTGCAGGTGGCGGTGGTCGTAACCGTGCTGGCGACGGTGACAGGCACCGTCCTGGGCGCGGCAGCGGGGTACCGGGGCGGCTGGGTCGACTCGGTGATCTCCCGTCTCACCGATCTTGTGCTGACCGTGCCGGTGATCGTGGTGCTGGTGGTGGCCGCCGCCCGCCTCCGCCAGCAGCGGGACAGCTGGCTGATCATCGCCTTGATGATCTCCGTCGTGGCCTGGCCTCAGATCGCACGAGTGGTGCGGGCCACGGTTCTCTCGCTGCGCAACCGGAGCTTCGTGACCGCGGCACAGGGGCTCGGTGCCTCCTCCGCGCGCATCATCTTCGTCGACCTGCTTCCCAACGCGGTGGCGGCGATCTCGGTGAGCGCCACCCTGACGATGGCCACGGCCGTGCTGCTCGAGACGGCGTTGTCGTTCCTCGGGCTGGGCGTGTCCGCCCCCGACCCCTCACTCGGTCGCCTCGTGGCCACCGGGCAGGGTGCGGCGAGGACGCGGCCGTGGTTGTTCTACTTTCCTGGCATCGTGCTGGTCTCCATCTGCCTCTGCTTCGCCGCCATCGGCGAGGGCCTTCGATCCGCCCTCGGCCCGGACGACGACGAACGGTGACGGCGCCGTGATTCGGCCCGGATGGCGCGTCGCGATCGGAGCCGCCCTGCTCTTGGTCGGGCTGGCCGGCTGCACCGGCAAGGCCGACCCGAGCCCTCCGCCCGCAGTCGAGGAGCCGCAGCGTGGCGGCACGCTGCGGCTCGGCATCGTCAGGCCGGCCTCGCTCGACCCGGCCCGGGCGACATCGATCCATGAGCTGCTGATCGCCGACCAGCTCTTCGATTCGCTCACCAGCTACGCCGCCACCACGGCCGAGCCGCGTCCCTCGCTGGCCGCCAGCTGGACGGCCAGCGCTGACCTGACGATGTGGGAGTTCCGGCTGCGACCCGGCGCGACCTTTGTCAACGGGCGCGCCATCACCGCAACCGACGTCAAGTACTCCCTCGACCGTGTTGCCGCACCGGCGACTCGGTCGTCGGTCGCCGACCTGCTCGAGGCCATCACCGGCTTCGGGGCGGTGGCGTCCGGTGCCGCGGTCGAGCTGAGCGGGGTGTCGGTCGAGGCGCCCGACGTGGTGCGCATCGGTCTGGACCGACCACTGACCACCCTCCCTTCACTGCTCGGTTCGCCTGCTCTGGCCGTCGTGCCGCGAGAAGCGGTCGAGGCCAGCTCCGTGCCCTTCGCCGAGCGGCCCGTTGGCAGCGGGCCCTTCCGGCTCCTGTCGAGGGATCCTCAGCGCCTGCTCCTCGGTGCGGCCGACCCGTCGAGGGCCTACGTGGACGATGTGGAGGTGGCGCTGTTCGACAGCGACGGCGCGTCCTACGACGCCTTCACGCGGGGCTCGCTCGACTGGAGCTCTGTCCCACCGGATCGCACCACCTCGGTCGACGGTCGAGAGGTCGTCCGTCCCTACGCGGGTGAGCTGTTCTACGGCTTCAACCTCCGCAACCCCAAGTACGCCGACGTGCGCTTCCGTGAAGCGATCGTGCGGGCCGTCAGCCGGGACGCCATTGCCCGGAGGATCTACTCGGGGGCGCTACGCGCCCGCACCGGCTTCGTCGTCGAGGGCGTCCCTGGCTACGTCGCTGACCCGTGCGGTGAGCGGTGCCGGAACGACCAGGCACGCTCCCGTGCGCTCCTGGCCGAGGCGTTCCCCGATGGCAGGTTCCCCGAGGTGGTGCTCGACCACGAAGACGAGCGCACACAGATCGCGGTGGCCGCCGCCATCCAGACCGACCTCCAAGCCGTCGGTCTCTCCGTCACCACCAGGGCCACCTCGGCGGCGGCCTACTCGGCCCTGTTGGCCAGCGGTCAGCAGGAAGTCTTCCGCCTCGGGTGGATCGCCCCCTATCCGACGGCCGACGCCTTCCTGGGCCCACTCTTCGAGTCCACGTCAGCGAGCAACCTGACCGGCCTCCGCTCACCTGCGGTCGACGCCAGCCTGGCCGCGGGGCGAGCGGCGGCCGACCCGGCCGCACGAGTCGAGCACTTTCGGGCCGCCGAGCGCGCCGTGCTCGACGCCGTGCCGGTGGTTCCGATTGGGCACTTCGAGACGCGAGCCGCTCTCGGGTCTCGCGTTCGCGGCCTGGACGTCACCGTCATGGGCACCTTCGACGCGACGGCGGTGTGGTTGGTGGCGGCGAGGTAGTCGATGCGGCCTGGTCTGGCCTCGCGAACGACTATGGTGACCGGTCCACGCGGTCGTGGCGGAACCTGGTAGACGCGCTAGATTGAGGTTCTAGTGGGTGAAAGCCCGTGGAGGTTCAAATCCTCTCGACCGCACCCAGCAAATCCTGTAACGGAGATGCCGTAGCAGAGGAGCGGGGCTTCGGCCTCGCTCCTTTCGCGTCTCCCGGGGCTCACCGGGTGGGATCGAGCAGCACCTTCAGCACGCCGTCTTCGCGTGCTTCGAAGACGCGGTAGCCCTCCACTGCCTCGGACAGGCCCAGACGATGGGTGAAGACGTCCTCCGGCTGCAGGCGCCCCGCGGCCACGAGGGGCACCAGGGCATCCCATGTGCTCGGCACCGAGGCCAAGGTTACCCGGAAGGTGAGCCGGCGCATCAGCGCGAGCGGCAGGGGGAACGGGAACTCGAAGTTCATGTTGACCCCGATGACCGACACCGTGCCCCCTGGGGCGGCGCAGAAGATGGCCTCCTTGATGGTCGAGTCCGTGCCCACCGCCTCGATGACGGCGTCGACCCCCCGACCACCGGTGAGCTCGAGGATCTGTCGAGCGGCGCTCACATCGGTGGCGTCCACCGGCTCGGCGCCGAGCGCAGCCGCCCGCGCCAGCCGGTCGGGCACCCGATCGACGGCGAAGACCCGGGACGGCCCGTAGAGCTGGGCGCACTGCAGGGCGAAGACGCCGACCGGACCGAGGCCGAGAACGGCCACCGTGCTACCTGGGCGGATGTCGGCCCGCTGCGCGCCCAGGTAGCCGGTCGGCAGGATGTCGGTGAGCAATACCGCCTGCTCGACCGAGATGCCGTCTGGGATGGGCAGGGCAAAGGCATCGACGGCGGGAACCGCCACCGCCTCGGCCTGACCCCCGTCGAGGCTCGCGCTGGTGCCGAAGACCTTGACCCCGCCGTTGCGGCACAGCACCGGGTCGCGCGCGATGCAGGGCGTGCACCGACCGCATCCGATCACTCCGGAGACGAGGACGCGATCACCCTTGCGCACCCTGTGCGTCTCCGCGCCCACCTCCTCCACGACGCCGACGAACTCGTGGCCGAGCCGCACGCCGGGTGCACCTTGGAGGCCGTGGTACAGGTGGAGGTCCGAGCCGCAGATGGCCGTTCGCTCGACGCGCACGACAGCACCGTCGGGGCCGGGCAGCCGAGCGTCCGGAACCTCGTCGACGGCGACTTGGCGCTCTCCGTGCAGCACGACGGCTCTCATGGGCGGACCCTATCCAACGAGGGCTGCTGGGCACCGCCCTTCTGCCCAGCCCCCGCACCCGGCGCTAGGGTTGCAGGTACAACCGTTACCGGGGGGTACCGATGAAGAAGTTCCTGCCAGTGAACGAGCTGGCCCGCGACAGCCGCTTCTCGTGGGTGACAGAGGGAGACCGGTTCAAGGACCCGCGCGCCGGTGACCGCACGAGCGGCAATTACCAGCGTGCCGACAAAATGACGTCGAAGAGCCAGGACGCTCCGGAGCGGGCCGCCTCCCTCATGCACGGGATCTTCATGGGCGAGGTGCAGGCCCTCGAGGCGTCCGGACGCACGTGCTACGACTTCGAGGTGGGCGATGGGCCCGACGAGACGCCCTTCGCCCTCAAGCTCGACATGGCCCGGCAGTGCTGGGACGAAGCTCGCCACGTCGAGATCTCCGTGAAGCTGGCGGGCTGGATGGGCACCGAGCTGGGCGAGTTCGCCGAGGGCCGCGGCCTCTATCAGGCTGGCTGCAACCCAGACCCGGCGCTTCGGCTCACGGCCGTCAACCGCGGCATCGAAGGCCTGGCCATCGACGTCTTCGCCAACATGAAGAGCTTCGGCGAGGAGTGCGGCGACCCGGTCATGACGTTCTGCGAGGACTGGATGCTGGCCGACGAGGTGACCCACGTGAAGATGGGCTCGGACTGGTTGCGTCGCCTCACTGCGGGGGACGCGGAGCGCCTCAAGCGGGCGCTCGACTTCCAGCGACTGGTGGACAAGATCTTCAGTGGGGCCGGGCGCAGCGGAGACGTGGAGGGCGCCCGGGCCTATCGCAAGCTCGCCGGGTTCACCGACGAGGACATGGACGAGGCGCACAAGCCCTTGCCCCGTGACGAAGAGAAGGCGGCCCGCAGGAGCTTGGTCGCCGGTTCGCAAACCGACCGGTAAAGAGAGAGATGACCGACACCACCACCACAGCAACGCCCACCGTCGACGAGCGCATCGAGGCCGCCAAGATCGGCATGACGTATGCGCTGCACGCGAGGTACGCGCCCGATCGGGTGGCCATCCTCTCGACCAGCGGCAACCGCACGTTCGGAGAGCTGAACGGCAATGCCAACCGGCTCGTCCGGGCGCTGCGGGCACGTGGCCTCACCGCCGGAGACTCGCTCTCGCTGGTCTGTGGCAACCGTCCCGAGTTCGCCGAGGTCATGGCGGCCGCGGTGCGCATGGGCGTCCGGATCACCACCGTCAACTGGCACCTCACCGGCGACGAGATGGCCTACATCGTCGACGACTCCGACGCCAAGGCCATCGTCGGCGACACGCAGTTCGCCGGCCCGATCGCCGAGGCCGCGGCGGCCTCGGCCAATGCCACCATCCTCCTCGCCGTCGGCGGCCCCATCGACGGCTTCGAGTCCTACGCCGACGCCCTGTCGGGTGAGGCACCCGAGGACATCGACGACCCCGTGCTCGGGCGCACGATGCTCTACACCTCCGGCACCACCGGCCGTCCCAAGGGTGTCGACCGCGCCGCCGCCACCACCGCGGCCACCGCGGCCGCGGCAGCGGCGCCCGAGCGGGCACAGGGCGAGCTGGCCCGAGCCGCAGCGTCGGCCACCGCCGCGGCGTACAACGCGGCCACCGACATGCACATCTGCACCGGGCCGCTCTACCACGCCGCTCCGCTGGCCTTCTCGCTCAGCACCCCGCTGAGCAACGGAGTGGGCGTCGTCATCATGGACAAGTGGGACGCCGAGCATGCGCTGCAGCTGATCGACGAGCACAAGATCACCCACACGCACATGGTGCCGACCATGTTCCACCGGCTCTTGGCCCTGCCCGACGACGTCCGGAACAAGTACGACGTGTCGACGTTGCGCTACGTCATCCACGGCGCGGCGCCGTGTCCCGTGGCGGTCAAGGCCGGCCTCATCGAGTGGCTTGGCCCCGTGGTCTACGAGTACTACGCCGCCACCGAGGGCAGCGGCACCTTCGTCGGCCCCGAGGAGTGGTTGGCCAAGCCCGGCACCGTGGGCAAGCCCGGCGACCCCGAGCACGTCCACATCCGAGACGAGTCCGGCGCGCTGCAGCCCGCCAACCAGGTCGGCGTCGTCTTCCTGAAGTCCCCCGCAACCGGTGGCTTCAAGTACTACAAGGACGACAAGAAGACCGAGAGCAGCTATCGCGAGGGCTACTTCACCCTCGGCGACCACGGCTACCTCGACGACGAGGGCTACCTCTTCCTCACCGGCCGCAGCGCCGAGCTCATCATCTCGGGCGGCGTGAACGTCTACCCGGCCGAGGTCGACGCCGTCCTGCTCACCCACCCCTCGGTCGGCGATGTCGGCACCATCGGCATCCCGCACCCCGAGTGGGGCGAAGAGGTCAAGGCCGTGGTCGAGCTGCGCAAGGGTCAGGAGCCCAGCCCGGAGCTGGCCACCGAGCTGATGGAGTGGTGCCGGGCCCGCTTGGCCCACTTCAAGTGCCCGCGTTCGCTCGACTTCGTGGACGAGCTGCCCCGGCACGACAACGGCAAGCTGTACCGCCGCAAGCTGCGGGAGCTGTACGTCACCGACGACGATCCGACCGGTCACCGCGCTGCCGCGGCCGCCGCCGCCAACAAGGGAGCATGAGCACATGTCCGTGATCGAAGGAACGCTGCGCGACGAAGCTCGCGCCTGGATGGCCGAGAACTGGAACACCGACCAGACGCTGGGCGAGTGGTGGCACAAGCTGGCGGCTTCCGGATTCGCCTTCCCGCAGCTGCCCGAAGGGTACGGGGGCCGCGGCCTGCCGCAGTCGGCGGCCCGCATCGTGGCCGAAGAGATGGGCCGAGTCGGAGCGGTAGCTCCGCCTGGGGGCCTGGGCCAATCGATGGGTGCGCCCATCATCATGGACTTCGGTACCGAGCAGCAGCAGAAGGATTGGGTGTTCCGGCTCTCCGCGGGCCAGGAGTCCTGGTGCCAGTTCTTCAGCGAGCCCGAAGCCGGGTCCGACCTGGCCGGCCTGCAGACCCGGGCCGTCCGCGACGGTGACGTCTGGATCCTCAACGGCCAGAAGGTGTGGACGTCGGGTGCCCGCACCGCGGACCGCGGGATGATGGTGGCCCGCACCAACCCCGACGTGCCCAAGCACAAGGGGTTGTCGTACTTCATCATCGATGTCGACGCGCCGGGCATCGAGATCCGGCCGCTCAAGCAGATGAACGGC
>Ga0136611_10001877_pt1 | contig 14605 bp, 15 predicted proteins | sample AntDrymUQ2232306_2_FD_106645 | JGI IMG/M metagenome (GOLD analysis project Ga0136611, IMG submission 106645) | Polar desert sand microbial communities from Dry Valleys, Antarctica - metaG UQ223 (23.06) | ecosystem: Environmental > Terrestrial > Soil > Desert | place: Antarctica: Dry Valley...
GCCACCAGTCGGTTATCGCCTTCGTCGAGTGGGACGAGAGCCGCAAATGTGTCGCCGCTAGCCGTGACCGGGTGAGACGCGCCATTCACGCGCAGGTCCAAAGTCGTGCATTCCCCGCCCACGGCGCAGTGACCCGTGACGTATCTCTCCCAGGACCAGACATCGGCATTGCGGCCGTCGAGGGTGGGGATCTGGGACGGAGCCGCGGGTTTCGTGTCTATCAGGGGACCTCCGGGGTGAACAATCGGGTTTCCTTGGCTACCGAACGTGGCACGTACATGGTGCCCTTCCGTGGTCCAAATGGCAGCCACCCAGCGTAGCCAGCGACCCAGGTGCATGGCATGCAACGCCGCGGCGCGTGTCGGCCGTTCAGTCAACCAGTTGCGCAAACGTTTGTCAGCAGTATAAGATGCTCACCGTCGACGGTCAACACCGGGGGGCTGTACTGGTCGGCGTGCGGCGGAGGCTCCTGGTGTACGGAACGAAGGAGAACACATGTATACAGCGTTGGCGCCGCACGCGATCGGGGTGCGGGTGGCGGATCTACCGGCGGCTATCGCGGCGGCTCGAACCGGCGGCTTCGAGGGGGTGGAGTTCGTCGCAGAGGAGGTTGCGGGCCTTGTAGAACAACACGGCGCGGAGCACGTGCGTCGACTGTTCGCGGATGCCGGTGTGCGGCCTGCGGCGTGGTCGCTGCCGACCAACTGGCGGGGCGACGAGGAGACATGGCGCGGCGACCTGGAGAAGCTGCCGCGCCTGGCGTCCGCAGCCGCAGCCATCGGCTGTCCGCGTACGACGACGTGGGTTCTGCCCAGTTCCGATGAGCGTCCGTTCGAGGAAAACTACCGCTTCCACGTGGAGCGCTTCAATTTGGTCGCCCGGATACTCGCGGACCACGGCTGCTTGCTCGGCCTGGAGTTCGTCGGCACCAAAACCCTGCGCGACAGCCGCCAGCACCCGTTCATCTATACGATGGCGGGAATGCTCGCGATGGGCAATGAGATTGGGCCGAACGTCGGTCTCCTGCTGGACTGTTGGCACTGGTACACCTCGGGCGGGACGCTGGACGACCGTCGCGCCCTCCGCCCGGAGCAGGTCGTGTACGTACACGTCAACGACGCGCCGGCGGGCGTAGAGGTGGACGAACAGGTGGACTCGGTTCGCGCGCTGCCCGGCGAGACGAGGGTGATCGATATCAGCAGCTTCCTGCAAGCAGTGCGCGCCATCGGCTACGACGGGCCGGTCACGCCCGAGCCATTCAAACAGGAACTCGGCGACTTGCCGTCGGATGCCGCGCGGCTTGAGCTCGTCGGCGCAGCGATGGAACGGGTGTTCCGGAATGCCGGACTGCGCGCAGGCTAAGGCTCCGGCGCTCCCGGACGGCGGTGTTGGATTGCTCGCCGTTTGTCTACGGGGTTCCCTTGGCTGGCGTGTTTCTGCGCGGGCCAACCGTCCGGTTCTCCCGGCGGAGGCTTGCTTCGAGCGCGAACGCGCCGAACGGGATCACCGACGCGATGAGCGCGGTCCCGACCCGCACGATGGACCACCGTCGCGCGAACCAGACGTTGGCAACGGCAAGCACGAACAGGATGGTCAGGGCGCCATGGAGCGACCCGGCAACCCGAACTGCCTCCGGGCGGTCGGCGAGGTACTTGAGCGGCATCGCGATCCCGAGGAGGAGGAGGTACGAGACACCCTCCATCAGGCTGATGACGCGCAGGCGCCCGAGCGAAGATCTGAGCATAGATGTTCCTCTTTCCGTTTCATTGTGATGAATCACGCCGAGGGGCAGGCGGACGACTGACCGGTGCTTTGTGTCTTCGGGAAATGCCTCGTGATGGCATTGCAGGGGCGAAGCATTCGGAGCACGTCGTTTGGATTACCAACACAACCCAAGACCCGAATGCTTCTTCCCTACGCGGTCGTCCGCCGCCGATTATTCGGATGGGTCCGGCGAAAATGGTCCACACTCCTATTGTCCCATCAATTGGCAAGAAGGCAAATGACCGGAGACATACACCGGCAGGCGCCACCGTTGAGCCGGGAAGGGGCAGGTCTCCGTGCCTGCCCGCGGGCCGCAGCCCGCCACCCTGCCGTTCCGGAGGTTCAATCTTCTCGCTCACCGCTGTAGTGGTAGTTTGTTGCCTTGGGAAGAATGACACCTGGCGGGTGTTACCGGTGAACGGAACCACAGCAATTACGTCGGTAACCTCGGCATCAGCCGCCAACCTACACACCACTAAACCCGACTCAACAAACTACCGGTAGGGCGTCCGATACGGAATGAGGTGCGTTGTCGGAGTTGCCGCTATCCATCCTTCCCTAGTGGGTCCCCGCCATTCCCCGACTCGTCGTTCGATACGCCGGTCAGCAGCGCCCGCTCCACCGGTGGCAATTGCTCCCACCGCCCGCCGAGCCAGCTCACACCAGCGAGGAACGCCTCGGCCCGGTCGAGCTCCGGGCAGACCTCGCGAGCCAGCGACCAGAAGGCGGGGGAGTGATCGGGATGGACGACGTGCGCCAGCTCGTGCGCGATCACGGCTTGCAGCACCCAGCGCGGCATCTCGCGCAACGCCGCGTGGAGCCGGATCGTGCGCGTCCTCGTGCTGTAGCTGGCCCACCGCTTCTGCTGTGTCGTGACAAATAGCACGCTGGCGATAGGCGGTGGTGTACGGAAACGGGTGGCGACCTGCCCGGCCAGCGCGAGCGCGTCCCCTTGCGCGTTCAGGCACCCTTGCCGTTCCCGGCGCACCAGCGTGCGGGCGAGGTTGGCAATAATCGGGTCGAGCTCGCCCTGCGCCATGTTGAATGGTGCGCTCACCGAGAGCGTCGTGTTCGTAAGCCGGGCATTGACGTTCTTCACGCGCTTGCGCACAAGGAACAAGGTGAGCGTCACACCGTCAACGGAGATGGTACGAGTCAGCGAGTTCTGGGGCATGAGGCCATTTTAGCGCCCCCGATCGCGGGCGGGTAGCCCATGAGCCGGGCGTGTTATGCAATACTATAAGCACAAGGGGAATCACCTCTCGGGCCAGCGCGTTCTAGCAGGGGGCCAGCGAGTTCTAGCAGGGGGCCAGCGAGCTTCCACAGAGAGGAGAGGCGGCATGAACTTCACCCACCAGAGACTGATCTGCGTCGACTGCATGAATGGGTACCTGTTCCCGGCGGAAGAGCAGCAGGCGCACGCTGATGCCGGGCAATCCCGGCCGATATCTCGCTGCCCGGACTGCACCACCTCGCGGGCGGCGATACAGGCCGCGCGAGCCGCCGCGCCGGTCGTAGCCTCGAAGCGCCGCTATTAGGGAACAAGGGTGCGGCGCCGCCTGCAGGGTCGTTCCACTGAACGCCCGCCCAACCCCATCGTTCCGCGCGACCACTCGAACCGCCACGCCTCCTCTGGTCCCACTGGACCGGTTCGGTGTACACTGCCGCGTGGAGGTGGCAGGATGGACGATGTGCGGATCACCCGTGTCGAGTGGGGTCGGCTGACGGGACGGCGTCCCAGAAGCGCAGGCAGCAACGCTCGCCTCGGCGACCACGGCGTATCAGTCACCGTGCCCATCGCTCGGCTGACTGCACAGGAAGGCTTTACCGGCTTCGGCGTGTCGCACGGCCCCGCGCACGTTCTCGACACCTTGCTGGGTGCGCGGCTCGGTGACTTGTTCGCGCCCGGGCTCGGAGTCGCGGATGCGTGGCTTGGATGCGACTACCCCATCTGGGATCTGGCTGCCCGGCGAGCAGGGGTCCCTGTCTATGCGCTCGCGGCAGCAAACAGCGGCCAGATCCCAACTGAGCCGTTCCGGACGCGCTGCTACGATACATCACTCTACTTCGACGACCTGCACCTGCCCGATGATCGCGCCGCCGCCGCGCTGCTCGCCGCCGAAGCGCGCGAAGGGTACGAGCGTGGCCATCGGTCGTTCAAGATCAAGGTTGGGCGCGGCGCGCGGCACATACCGACCGAGGAGGGGATGCGACGCGACATAGCCGTTGTGCGCGCGGTGCGCGAGGCTGTGGGTTCCGAGGCGGTGCTGATGCTCGACGCGAACGACGGCTACACCCTCAATCAGACGAAGCGCGTGCTCGCCGAGACCGCGGACTGTGAGATCTTCTGGATGGAGGAGCCGTTCCGCGAGGACCCCGTGCTGTATCATGACCTGCGCACATGGCTGGAGCGCGAGGGGTTGCCAGTGCTCATCGCGGACGGAGAGGGAGAGCCGAGTTCGTCGCTCCTGGACTGGGCGCGTGCGGGGCTGGTGGACGTGGTGCAGTACGACATCTTCGCCCACGGCTTCTCCCGCTGGATCCAGACGGGCCGGTTGCTGGACGGCTGGGGCGTTCGAACCGCACCACACCATTACGGCGGCCACTGGGGCAACTACGCCGCGTGCCACCTCGCGGGCGCGATAGAGCGTTTCGCCTACGCCGAGTGGGACGAGGCGGCCACCCCCGGCCTGGACGCGTCTGGCTACACCGTTCGCGACGGCTGGGTCGAGGTGCCGGACGCGCCTGGTTTTGGGCTTGAACTGGATGAGCAGATCTTCCGCCACGCAGTTGAAGATGGGGGCTACAGCCGGACGGTATAGCACGGCGCGGGTCGATCACGCCGTCGGTCGTCCCGCTTCCGTCGCGAAGGGAGAGTCGCAGGCGCCGTACGACGCTGAGGAGCAAACCGATGGATGGACCCGATGTGCGGCGGGCGACTGGGATGGGTGCTCCTACCATACCGGATGCGGATCCCTACCTCCCCGCAGCGAAGGAGCGGCGTCAGGGCGTGGCGCTCTGCTTGTCTGGGGGAGGCTTCCGGGCTGCGCTGTTTCACCTCGGTGCAGCCCGCCGCCTCAACGAACTCGGCGTGCTGTCGCGGGTGGACACGTACTCAGCCGTTTCCGGAGGCAGCATCTTCCTTGCCTTTCTGGCCGACCGTGTCCATCCCTGGCCGGCGTCCGGCGAGTCCGTGGCGGACTGGGAGGAACGCGTGGCAAGGCCGTTCCGGGGGTTCACGGCGCACAACCTGCGTACGCCACCTTTAATGCGCAGGCTCCTGCCGTGGAACTGGCTCAACGAGAGCGCAGCCGTCGAAGCCCTGCAGCAGCGATATCGCGACCGCGTGACGCGCCTGACGCTCGGGGAGCTGCCGGATCAACCGCGTTTCATCTTCTCCGCGACCGACATGGCGTACGGTGTCAACTGGATCTTCCAGAAGGGGCGCGTGGGGGACTACCGCGCAGGCTATCTCCGACTGGCGGAGGGGTATCCCGTTGCGCGGGCGGTGGCGGCTTCCTCGTGTTTCCCGCCGGTTTTCCCGCCGATGCGCGCTGGCATCGAGCCAGAGCAGCTCACCGGCGGAACGGAGCGGCGAGGTGAGGAGCGGGACAAACTGGTGCGGGACCTGCGGCTCACCGACGGTGGGGTGTACGACAACATGGGATTGGAACCGGTCTGGAAGTCCCATCGCACGGTGCTGGTCTCGGACGGTGGCGGGACGTTTGATCCCGTGCTCGACAAGGGCCTGCTGCTGCGACTGTCACGCTACGTGTCGCTCCTCGGCAAGCAGTCCTCGGCGCTTCGCAAGCGCTGGATCATCGCCAGCTTCAAGACGGGCGCGATGGAAGGGACGTACTGGGGCGTGGGCAGCCATGCCGCGCACTACGGCCAGGAGGCAACTGGCTACTCCGGGGCCATCGTGGACGCCATCATCTCCGAGATGCGGACCGACATGGACGCGTTCTCTCCAGCGGAGGCCGCCGTGCTTGAAAACCACGGCTACCTGCTCGCCGACGCCGCGATGCAGAAGCACGCGCCGGGACTTCTGGGAGCGAACGCGGTGCCGCTCCGCATTCCCCATTCGGCATGGATGGACGAGGACCGCGTGCGAGCGGCGTTGTCCGACAGCCATCGCGTCGTTCTTCTGGGTCGGTGGCGGCTGCCGCGCGCTGTGGCTCGCTTCGTGAACTGGACGTTGTGACGGTTCAGTGACAGGACAGGCACGGAGGGATGCACGGTACGGCACGTAGCTGACCAAGTCGAAGCCGTAGTGACTGATAGTTACGGAATGGAATCTGTCTAAACTCACCGCCGTAGCGACATAATGCTAGTGCTGCCTGGATACATCCGCGTGTTCTGGGCGCACGCTTTCGGAGGTGGAGTAGGGGGAAGCTCTCTGGCAGGCAATTGTGCTTGTGGTACGATGCGAGTGAGACATGAAAGGTGGGTCCCCGATGCCAAAGACGGCCAGTCGCGAACCCCTGGTGCGCGATCCGGAAGTTATGGGAGGTGTGTCGGTGTTTGGCGGCACCCGTGTACCGGTCGTCACGCTTATAGACTATCTCAAGGCTGGGGACATCCTCGACGAGTTCCTCCACCAGTTCCCGACCGTTCATCGCGAACAGGCCCTGGCATTGCTTGAGTTAGCGAAGGAAGCCGTGACCAGCGACAATGTTCACCCGCCAGCTTGAGCACGGTACTACTCGATGAGAACCTGCCTCACGACCTGGCTCATGAATTGACGGGTAACGAGGTCCACACGGTCCGCCAGATGCACTGGAATGGTCGGAAGAACGGCGAACTACTGCGTCTCGCCGCCCCGATATTTGATGTGCTCGTGACCGCTGACCACAGCCTGGAGCATGAATAGAACATCATGGAAGTCCCGATTGCTCTCATAGTGCTGTCCACTTTCGACAACCGGCTCGGGACACTGCGATCGCTTATTCCTGATCTGCTGATGGCCCTTGACGCGCCGCAGCCTGGAAGGGTTGTGCGACTGAGGACCTATCGCGGACGGACTTGATGTAGATTCATTGGTCGCCAAGCTCCCTCGGTTTTTCCGTCCCGCACTCTACGAGTACTGTCGCTTCGACTTTCTACTTCGATGCATCGATGTATGGCAAGGGTTGATTTCTTCGGGGCGCCTGCTATACTGGGGCCACAGACATAAAGGCTGTGAGCAGGACGAGTACGCGCGGATAGTTACCGGACAGGGATGGCGGGCTACAAACTGAGAGCCCACCAGGTGAGCGCCACGCGGAAAACCACCTGTGAGCCGGCTCCTCAAAGCGCGTGAGTAGGGAGCCCCGGTCGCCACCGTTATCGGCATGCAGCGAGGCAGATGGCGCAAGCCGCTGCGAACTCGGGTGGAACCACGGAAGATCGGCCTTTCGTCCCGTATCAGGGACGAGAGGTTTCTTGCTTTTTAGGAGGCGCACGATGAGCACGCAGGTTGAGCCAGGCGCGGAGAACCAGGCGTTCCACGGCGGGGAGATGGTGCAGATGTCGCCGCTCGACCAGATGCGCCACTCCGCCGCACACATTATGGCGGCGGCAGTGCTGGAGATGTTCCCGGATGCCCGCTTCGCGTACGGGCCGCCGATCGAAAATGGCTACTACTATGACTTCGAGCTGCCTCGCTCGCTGACGCCCGATGACTTTGCGGAGGTCGAGGAGCGGATGGCGCGACTCGTCAAGGCCGACGATCCGTTCGTGCGCGAGGAGCTGTCGCGCGAGCAGGCGCTGATGCTGTTCGCGGACCAGCCGTACAAGGTGGAGACGATTAATGACCTCCCCGAGAGCGCGACGATCTCGACGTATCAGGTCGGTCAGTTCACGGACCTTTGCCGCGGCCCGCACGTTCCGAGTTCGGGCGGAGTGGGGCGGGTCAAGCTGCTGAGTGTCGCCGCGGCATACTGGAAGGGCGATGAGAAGCGACAGCAACTCCAGCGCCTGTACGCCACGGCGTGGCCAACGCAGCAGGAACTGGACGACTACCTGTGGCGGCTGGAGGAGGCGAAGAAGCGTGACCACCGGCGCATCGGCAGGGACCAGGGGCTGTTCATGACCTCGGAGCAGGTGGGTGGCGGCCTGGTTATCTGGCTGCCGAAGGGGGCAACGATCCGCCGGGAGCTGGAAAACTTCATCGTGCGTGCCGAGGAGCGTGCCGGCTACCAGCACGTCTACAGTCCCCATATCGCGAAGATCGACCTCTACAAGACGAGCGGCCACTGGCAGCACTACCGCGACTCGATGTACGCGCCGATCAAGATCGATGAGGAGGAGTACATCCTGCGGCCGATGAACTGCCCGCACCACATCATCGCGTACAAGCACGACCTGCACTCATACCGGGAGCTGCCGCTGCGGCTCGCGGAGCTGGGCACGGTGTACCGCTACGAGAAGAGCGGTGAGCTAACAGGCATGTCGCGCGTGCGCGGCTTTACGATTAACGACGCGCACATCTTCTGCCGTCCCGACCAGCTCCGCGACGAGTTCGTCCGGGTGGTCGAGCTGATCCAGGAGCTGTATCAGGCCGTGGGCTTCCGCGACTACGTATACCGGGTCTCGCTGCGGGATCCGGCTGACACGGAGAAGTACGTCGGCGGTGACGAGATGTGGGCGATCGCCGAGGACGCCATCCGGGACGCGCTCGATTCCATTGATGCCGAGTACGAAGAAGCGGTGGGCGAGGCCGCGTTCTACGGACCGAAGCTCGACATAATGGTGCGCGATGTGCTGGGCCGGGAGTTTGCCGCCTCGACGAATCAGGTGGACCTGTACCTGCCGGAGCGTTTCGATCTGGAGTACGTGGACGCGGACGGTTCGCGCCAGCGTCCCGCGATGATCCACCGGGCGCCGATTGGCAGCCTGGAGCGCTTCTTCGCGTTCCTGACGGAGCAGCATTCGGGCGCGTTCCCGGTGTGGCTCTCGCCTGTGCAGGCCGTGGTGATCCCCATTGCGGACCGGCACGCGGCGTACGCCGAGGCGGTGGCTGCCACGCTGCGCGCTGAGAACATCCGCGTCGAGGTGGACGCCCGCTCGGAGCGGATGCAGCACAAGATCCGCGATGCCCAGATGCAGAAGACGCCGTACATGCTCGTTGTTGGCGACCGGGAGGCGGTGGCCGAGGCGGCCGCCGTGCGTCTGCGCGACGGCACGGACCTCAAGGCCCAACCCCTTGCGGAGGTCATACGGCTGATCGGCACGGACATCAGGGAGTATCGTTAGGCCCGCTCCACGCGGGGAAGTCGACTCGAAGCATTCCGCGTTCCCGGATCGTAGCTTCAGGGAGGAATGAAGCCATGAAGGTTAGGTATTACTCCGAAACGGATACCCTCTACATCGACCTGAACAACGCTGTGGAAACGGACACAGCGGACGTGGCACTCGATGTGGCAGTGGACCCGGACGCGGACGGGAACCTGGTCGGAATCGAGATCGAACACGCGAGTCGGTGGGTGGACCTGTCGCGGCTCGTTACCCAGTCCTTTCCTCGGACCGGACTATCGCTGGTCGGGTCATCGTGAGCGGCGAGCAGAGTGTAGGGTCTTTCTCGACCCCAAGGAGTCCAGGATGGTGACAGGTTCAACGACCACCGAATCTCTGCAATGCGTCCGCTGCGGGCAAGACCAGAACCTTTGGCAACTCTCCCCACGCTGCACGGCATGCGGAGGGCTGCTGGCTGTGTCGAGAGACCTTTCGGCGTACGACGCGACCACGCTGCGGGAGGCCTGGGCCGCGCGCAGGGGGAGCCTTGCGCCGCATGATCGCAGCGGGGTTTGGCGCTTCCGGGAGCTGATCGCGCCGCTGGATCTTGATGAGATGACGGCGCGCGGGGAAGGCAATACCGGGCTGTACCCCACGGAGGAGCTCGCACGCTGGGCCGGCGTTGCGAGCCTGCACCTCAAGCACGAGGGGGAAAACCCGACCGGCTCCTTCAAGGACCGGGGCATGACCGCAGGCGTGAGTGTCGCCCGCAAGCTGGGTGCCCGCACCGTCGCGTGCGCCTCGACGGGGAACACGAGCGCCTCGCTCGCCTCGTACGCCGCGCTCGCCGGACTGGGATGTCTCGTGCTCGTGCCCGCCGGAGAGCATATCTCCGCGGCGAAGCTCTCCCAGGCGCTGGCGTATGGTGCGAGGACGCTCGCGATCCGCGGCGACTTCGACCGCGCGCTCGTGCTCCTGCAGGCGCTCGCGCCCGAGCTGGACCTGTACGTGCTGAACTCCGTAAACCCGTGGCGGCTCGAGGGGCAGAAGTCAATCATGTTCGAGACGCTTGAGGCACTCGGCTGGGAGGCGCCAGACTGGATCGTTCTGCCGGGGGGCAACCTGGGCAACACGAGCGCGTTCACGAAGGCGCTGCTGGAGATGCGCGAGCTTGGCCTCATCGCGCGCCTGCCGCAAATCGCCGTCGTGCAGGCAGCCGGGGCATCGCCGTTCGCGGCGTCGTACGCGGGCGGATGGGCGCCCTTGCAGCCCGTGCGCGCCGACACGATCGCCACCGCGATCCGCATCGGCGATCCCGTGAACCATCCGAAGGCGAGCGCCGGAGTGCGAGCGCTCGATGGGGTTGTGACAACCGTCACTGACCCGGAAATCATGGACGCGAAGGCGCTCGTCGACCGCGCGGGGATCGGCTGTGAGCCCGCGAGCGCGGCAAGCATCGCGGGACTCCGAAGGCTGTGCAAGGAGGGGGTTATAGGGGCAGAGGAGCGAGTTGTCGCGGTGCTCACCGGCCATCTCCTCAAGGACCCGGATGCGAGTTCCCGATACCACGCAAGCGCGGCTGAGCACGCGAACCCCCCCACCGAAGTGGACGCGGACGAGCGTTCGATCCGCGCCGTGGTGAGGGAGCTATGAGGTTTCGTGTGCGGGTGCCGGCGGCGAGTGGCAACCTCGGCTCGGGGTTCGACTCCGCGGGCCTGGCGCTCGATTTGCACAACGAGGCGGTGGTCGACACGGAGACGCAGGGAGTGTTGATCGACGGGCAGGGCGTTGGGCACCTGCCAACGGATGATCGCAACCATTGCGTCCGCGCCATGCGCGAACTTGCCGCGCGCACGGGGCGGGAGCTCCCGCCAATAGGGCTGCACCTGCACAACCACATCCCGGTCGGGCGCGGCCTGGCGAGCTCCGGCGCGGCGGTGATCGCCGGGCTGATGCTGGCGAACGCGCTGCTCGGCGAGCCGTGCAGCCGCGACGATCTGATCGACATCGGCACCGAACTCGAAGGGCACCCGGACAACGTGGCCGCAGCGATGCTTGGCGGGGCGGTCGTGAGCGTGTGGGATGGTGTGCGGGTCGAGGCGGTGCGGATCGAACCGCCGCCGGAGATGAGCGCGGTGCTGTGGGTTCCGGAGGTGGAGTTGCAGACGAGGCGGGCGCGGGCAGCGCTGCCGGATGTGGTGCCGCTGCACGACGCGGTGTTCAACCTGAGCCATGCCGCCCTCTTCGCCGCCGCGCTCGCGACGGGGCAGTGGGACCGGCTGCGTACTGGGGCGCAGGACCGGCTACACCAACCGTACCGAGCGCCGCTGGTCGCGGGGCTGTACGAGATCATGGCGGTGGCCCTGGATGCGGGGGCGCTCGCGTCCTGGCTGTCCGGCGCGGGGCCGTGCGTGCTCGCGCTCTGCCTCGGCGACACCGCTCGCGTGGAGGAGGCCGTCCTGGACATGGGACGGCGCTACGCGGGCAAGGGCGCCATCATGCGGCTGGGCATCGATTTGGACGGTGCGCGGATCATGCGCGATTCCACGATGGCGACTCCCACGACCTGAGAGCAAAACTTGGCACTGGCGCGCACAACCAGGGGGTGAGAACTGGCGATGGATGCGGCGCATTTCGAAGCAATCGTGGGGCGAGTGCTCGACGCGCTGCCGGAGCCTCTCGCGGCACGCGTCGCGGACATCGCCGTGGTTGTGGAGGAGGAGCCGACCGCACAAGAACGGCGCGTCTATGGCACGGATGGGGTGTTGCTGGGGCGCTACAGTGGCGTGGCACTGCCGCGGCGACGGGTGCGTGGCCGGAGTTCGATTGCTCGAATGCCGGATCTCATTAAGTTGTATCAGGGGCCGATAGAGCGTGCGTGCGATGGAGATGAAACGTGTATCGCCCACTTGATCGAGGAGACGCTGCACAGGGAGATCGGACGGTACTTCGGGATTCCCTATGCGTCCACCTAATGGCGCGCATCCGGTCAGGCGCAGGGCTACGTCCGTGCCCATGTGACGGAGCAGTGATTCTGGCGCCGTATGGGAAGAGGTCAGTGTGCCTGGACACGTGCTACGCAGAAGCAGTATGAACGGCGTCTATGCCCCTTTGTGCCTTGGCAGCTTAGCAGACTGGCATGCCGCATGCTAGACTGGTTCTCCTATGCATGAACAACCCGCCGACTGGCACGGCGTGCCACCACCAACGCCCGACGCTGACCTCGACATCTCACGCTGGCGTGAGTACGCGGATATCATCACCGACAGCCTCTGGTTGCTCGGAGCGCGTGATCGCTCGGGGCCGCATTCCGCGGAGTATCACGGCAACTTCGTCCCGCAGATACCGAACCAGATCGTCCGCCGCTTCACCACGCGGGGCGAGACGGTGCTCGACCTGTTCAGCGGGATGGGCACGACGCTGATCGAGTGCCGGCGGCTGGGGAGGCACAGTCTCGGGGTCGAGCTGAACCCGGTGGTCGCGACGCGCAGCCGGGAACTTGCTGCCCAGGCAGGAGATTTGCACACGGTTCGGGCGGGGGTGCTGGCCGGTGATTCCTCGTCTGCCGAGGTCGCCCTGGAGGTGCGGGAGACTTTGCTACGGCATGGCGACGGCTACGCCGACTGCGTGCTGCTCCACCCGCCGTACCACGACATCATACGCTTCAGCACGGATCCTCGTGACCTCTCGAATAGCGCGTCTCATGACGAGTTCCTCGAAGGTTTCCGCCGGGTCGTCCGCCACGCGCGCGGTCTGCTGCGGCCGGGCCGTCACCTGGCGCTCGTGATCGGCGACCGGTACGCCGGTGGCGAGTGGGTGCCGCTGGGGTTTGAGTGCATGCAGGTGTGTCGCGAGGAGGGCCTGGTGCTGAAGGCGATCAACGTCAAGGACATGCAGGGCAACGAACGCGGCAAGGGAAAGGCGAACAACCTGTGGCGCTACCGCGCGCTCAAGAGCGGGACGTATGTCTTCCGGCATGAGTATGTGATGGTGTTCCACAATGCCGGTTAGGTTGTCGGCAGATTCCAACGGGAAGGCCCTTAGCGTCAGCTTCGGCAGCTCTGTGGTCCCATAGTCCGACCCCGGATGCGAGGCAACTGCGGGGCTACTGTGCCGAACCGAGAAACGCCTCCAGCAGCCTGTTGAACGCGCCTTGCTGTTCGAGGTTCACCGAGTGGGCGACGCCGGGGCGCAGTTCCAGGTTGGCGTTCGGGATTAGATCCGCGAGCTGCTGGCCGTGCGCGGGCGGGACGAGCAGGTCGTGCTCGCCGTGGACGACGAGTGTCGGCGCGGTGATCGTGTGCAGGCGGTCGAGGGTGTCGTGCGTATGCGTGGCCCCGACCTGCCGGGTAAAGGCATCGGCTTCCTGCGGATACGGCGCTTCCTCTACGTAGCGGAGTAGCGGACGCAGGTTTGCCGGGTTCTCGAAGAAGACGGGGGAGAAGAGCCAGGGCTCGGTACTCCGGTGGAACATCACCGTCCCGAGCCGCTCGTACAGATCGGCCCAGAGCGCGGTGATCGCCCGCATTCGTGCGTCCTCCCGCGCGAAGCCAGACAACAAGGTCAGTGACCGTACGCGTTCTGTCGCGCGCAGCGCGAGTTCCTGTGCGATCGCCGCGCCCATCGAGAGGCCGACCACGTGCGCCGCGTCCACCCCCTCGGCGTCGAGGACCGCGAGGGCGTCTGCCGCGAGCGTGGCGATGTCATATGGGCCAGGCGCGCGAGCCGAGCGGCCGGTGTCGCGGTTATCGGGGAGGATGCACTGGAAGGCGCGACTGAAGTGGATCGTCTGCACGGTCCAGGCGGTGTGGTCGGCGCCCAGTCCCTGGAGCCAGAGAATTGGTTGGCCCGCGCCTGCGGTGGTGTAGTAGAGGTCGAGGTCCCCGTTGTGGGTGGTGGGCACAATTACCTCCGAGCAGGGCCGGACGCGGTGATATCGGTACCTTGTTGTCCAGGGGAAAACCCTTCCTGGTTGGTGTCGCGGTTCAATAGCAGGGGTGAAGCATTCGGAGCAACACGCTCTGCTTTTCACTACAAGCCGAACCCCAAATGCTTCGCCCCTTGCTGCGTTAGCGGAGCAAAGATCAGGGGCCGGCGCTTTCCTTTCAAGCTTCCGACCCCTGGTCCTGTTTCCGTTTGGCTGTGGCGCGTGGTTTCTTACGCGACGTGCGATTCCAGGACGCGCGTGGCGTCTGGCTCGCGCAGCCGACGTAGCGCCTCCTGCTCTATCTGCCGGGCGCGCTCGCGGGTGACGCCGAGATGCTTGCCCGCAGCTTCCAGGGTCATCGGCTGACCACCGTTGAGGCCGAATCGCATCGTCACGATGGCCCGCTGCCGGTCGGTGAGCGGCGACAGCGCCCGGTTGATGTCCTCTCCGAGCATGGTGTGTCCGGCAGCTTCTGCAGGGTCCGCAGCGTCGCCATCCTCCAGCACCTCGCCGAGATTCGTCTCGCCATCCTCACCGATGGGCGCCTCCAGCGACAACGGCAGCCGCGCTGCGCTCATGTACTCGTCGATTCGCTCCATCGTGAGGCCAGTTGCCTCGCTGAGCTCCGGCGGCGTCGGCTCGCGGCCAAGCTCTAGCGAGAGCCGCTGCGATTCTCGGCCGATCCGGGTCAATGCTTCC
>Ga0136611_10001878_pt1 | contig 14589 bp, 11 predicted proteins | sample AntDrymUQ2232306_2_FD_106645 | JGI IMG/M metagenome (GOLD analysis project Ga0136611, IMG submission 106645) | Polar desert sand microbial communities from Dry Valleys, Antarctica - metaG UQ223 (23.06) | ecosystem: Environmental > Terrestrial > Soil > Desert | place: Antarctica: Dry Valley...
CGTCTGGCTGTATGAAGGACTGGTGCCGAAGATTCTCTTCCTCAGCGCGCATCCCGCGCAGATTGAACTCGTTCAACGCTCCGGCATTTTCTGGCCAACGCCCGAACTCACCCTTATCGCGCTTGGCGTCGCACAAGCCCTCGCCGGGATCGTGCTCATGATCGGCTGGGCGGAGCGCGCCGCGGTCGTGGTCGCGACTGCGGCAATGTTTGTCCTCATCTTCCTCGTTGCCGCCGGCATCCCGGCGATGCTCACCGACCCTTTTGGCGCTCTCGCCAAGGATCTGTGCCTCATCGCCTGCGCGTTCGTCGTCTGGCTGCTCGCTCCCGCCACGCGCCGCGGACACGGTTCATGAAGCTCCCCGCGATCCGAGGGATCATCCGGCGCCGGATCCTCGTGAACTTCCGCGTCGATCCCGAGGTCATGCAAGCCCAGCTGCCTGGGCCGTTCACGCCGAAGCTCTACGCCGGCTTTGCAATCGCCGGCATTTGTCTCATCCGGCTGGAGCAAATCCGCCCGATGTTCCTGCCGCGGTTCCTCGGCATCAGCAGTGAAAACGCCGCGCATCGTGTAGCCGTGCGCTGGGACGACGCGACCGGTCCCCGCGAAGGTGTTTACATCCCTCGCCGCGACACGGGCTCATGGCTCAATCACCTCGCCGGTGGCCGGCTGTTTCCGGGTGAGCACCATCTCGCGCACTTCAATGTGCAGGCCGCGGGCGATGCGATCGATCTGGAGATGGAGTCCCATGATGGTGCGATCGCGCTGCGGCTCCACGCCACGCCTGCCACCTCGCTTCCGGAAAGTTCCGGATTCGCGACGCGAGAAGACGCCTCCGCGTTTTTCGAAGGTGGTTCGCTCGGCTACTCGGTGACGCGCGACGCGCACCTGTTCGACGGCATCACCCTGCGCACCGAGCAGTGGTCCCTGGAACCGCTGAACGTCACAGACGTTTACTTGAGCTATTTTTCTGACGAGACGAAGTTCCCGAGAGGCAGTGTGCAGTTCGATTGCGCCCTCCTGATGCGCGACCTCGCTCACGAATGGCACCCCGCGCCGGAGTTGTCGGTCGAGCCGTAGCGACTGCTTACAAAGCGACTTGGCCTTCGAAGACGAAATCCGCCGGGCCCGTCAGCGTCACGTTCGTAAAGGCGTCGTCCACCCGCTCAAACCCGACTTCCAGCGTCTCGCCGCCCCGCACTTCCACGCCGATCGGCGAAGCCGCGCCGGTCAGGGCGTGATGGATCAGCGCCGCTGCACAAACTCCCGTGCCGCAGGCGAGCGTTTCGCCTTCCACGCCACGCTCGTAAGTGCGAATGGCGAGCGACTGAGCGGTTCGCACCTGGATGAAGTTCGCGTTCGTTCCGCGTGGCGAAAAATGATCGTGATACCGCAGTCCGGCGCCGAGCGTCAGCACGTCCACGGTGTCGAGATCGTCCACGACGACGATCGCGTGCGGCACGCCCGTGTTTACGGAGTGCACCGTCAGTTCCTGGCCCGCGGCGGTCAGGCTGGCCCCGAGCGCCAGATCGCGCGGCGCGCTCATCTGAAGCTGCACGTCGTCGCCGAGAAGCTGCGCCGCGACCACACCGGCCATCGTTTCGAAGCTGACGCGCTCCGCCGCACCAAGGAGGCGACTCGCAAACCGCGCAAAACAACGCGCGCCATTGCCGCACATCTCCGCCTCGCCGCCGTCCGCATTGTAGTAGCGCATCCGGAAATCGGCGCTGTTCTCCGCTCGCTCCACGGCGATCAATCCATCTGCGCCGACACCGCGATGCCGATCACAAAGCCGCGCGATTTGACCCTTTGAAAGCGTCAGGCCTCCGTCGCGATTATCGACCATCACGAAGTCGTTCCCGGCGCCGTTCATTTTCGTGAAATTCAACATACTTGCGCTCCCTTAACACGCCACGGAGGGAGCGTCCAACCGGTCGCCACGGGTCGAGTGTGACGCCTGATCGGTAGCGCGGATTTTTGGGAGTGGATAATGCAACTGCTCTTCGCCAACCTCTGCCACCGCGCCATCCTCTTTTCCCGGCGGCTCCCGACAACCATGAACCAGCCCCAACAATCCCTGACGCTGCAGGAGTTGCCGCAGCGACGCAAGAATACGGAGCTGGTCTCCGCACTGCTCCAGCAGGAGCTCGCCGGTCACCTCGAGACTTTGCGCTTCCTCCTTTCACCCGATCGAGCGCTGTCGAAATATCCAGGGGCTCGGCTGGATGTGGGGGGAATTGGGCAAGCATACCAGGAATTCCTCGACAGCTATAAGAAGCACACCGGTGCGGCCTTCGATGTCGGCCATCCTTTCGATAGCGACTCGGTGAGCGACATCAGCGGAAAGCTCGAGCTCTACCGCTGGGAGTATCCTTACGAGATCAAAACGGCGGGAGGTGCGAAGACGATCACGATGACTTCGCCGCGGCGGTGGGTGCTCAATTACCCCTCCGGCTATGACCTCGCGCAATTGCGACAGGCCGTCAGCGGGCGTGAAGGGCGGCGGGCCGAACAGATGCGCCAGTTCGTCATCAACTCGCTGGTCCTGCAGCAGTCCGCGGCGAAAACGCCGGGACTTGCTGCTCTTTTCACTGCGCTCCGCTATAGCTTCTCGCGGGGTCCAGTGGCCGAGCTGAACGGACTTCCACTGGTGGTGATCGAGTCGTCGATCCCGTCGTTCCGCCCCCCTGACGAACTCATTCTCGCCGCGACGGAATTCTCTGGAGTGCCCGCTTTCATCGAGCTGATCGACACGGACGCGATCGATCAATGGGAGGATCCGCTGAAGGTGCGGATCCAGGAGATTCTGACTGCGCCTTCTCCTTAACGGGAGGCGCTCCGACCCCGTCTACGGCAGCCTGTGATAAGGCGGAAGGTGCGACGCGCGACGGTCGCAGAGGTCACGGATCCAGTGGAGGCTAGGTGTTCCCGGCATCGGCACCCGCGATCACCGCGTGAACAATCCGAATCGCCTGAACGGCGGCGCGGACATTGTGCACCCGAACGATGGCGGCACCACTCAGAACGCCGCTGACGACGCACGCCACCGTGCCAGCATCACGGCTGCGCGCCTCGGGTAAATCAAGCACGTCTCCAATGACCGTCTTCCGCGAAACCGGGAGCAGGATCGGGCGATCGAAGCTCCGCAATCGCGCCAGTTCACGCAGGATGCAGAGGTTGTCTGCACGTTGCTTCGCGAAATCGATTCCGGGATCGAGAACGATGGCGTTGCGGGAAACGCCCGCGGCCTCGGCAATTGCCATCTTCGCGGAAAAAAACTCGTCGAGCACCGCCATCACGTCGCCGTAAGCCACATGCGTATGCGGTATCTTCGGTTCCCCGACGGTATGCATAATCCCCAGGGCAGCGCCCGTTGATGCGCACACTTCGGCATTTTCCGAAGTGGGCAAGCCTCCGATGTCGTTCAGGAGGTCGCCTCCGAAAGGCAGAACGGCACGCACCACACCCGGCCGCCAGGTGTTGATCGAGAGCAGGGGAAAGCCCTGCCCCTTTGCGAAGGGTGCGTGAACCTCGCGCCATCGCTCGATGAAAAGGAGCAGCTGCGCGCTTTCCCGCTCTCCGGAAATCGCCTGCCGATTCGTCCGCGCCGATTCCGCGCCAATATCGATGATGTCGGCTCCCTCGCGCAGCAGCGCCCGCGCATGCGCCATCGCTGCATCGATATCTTCGAGCCCATCGCCGCTAAAGGAATCGTTCACGAGATTGACGATGCCCATCACCAGGGGTCGCTGCGGAAGATCGTGAATGACGCCGCGCGTTTGGAGCTTCATTCCAAGGGCGCGCTGGTGCGCTGGCGCTGCTGAAATCGGGCAATCTCGGTGTAGCCGACCTCGCGGGCGAGCGCGGCGGCTTCCGCAAATCCTGCAGTCAGCTCGGCTGGAGAATGCGCGTCCGAGTTGATCAGCATGGGAACGTTGGCGCTGCGGGCGAGCTCGAGAAAGTCGCGGGCCGGATACAGCTCCTGGCACTGTTTGCGCAGGCCCGCCGTGTTCATTTCAAACGCGACGCCGGTTTCCGCGAGCGCCTGGATCACCGGCTCATAAAACCGCCGCAAATCACCGGGGGGCCGGAACCCAAACTTCTTGGGCAAATCCGGATGTGCGACGAAATCAAACAGCCCGCTCCGGATGGCGAGCTCGTAAGTGCGCCAGTAGGCCGCCCAAATCTCTCCGATTTCCTGCCCGCGAAACCGGCTCATGTGCTGCGGATCGTCGAGGGCCCAATCCGCGCCCGGAAGGTAATGCACGCTCCCAATGAAGAAGTCCCATGACGCCATCCCCGCTAGTTTTTCAATCCACGGTTCCTGCCCGCGGATGAAGTCGCATTCGAGACCGAGCCGGATGCGCAGCTGAGGAAACTCAGCGCGCGCGGCGAGCACCGCGTCGATGTAGCGCGGGAGGTCGTCGATGCTCATCCGCCACTCGTCGAATTGCACCGGCATCGGGTTGTGATCAGCAAAGCCGAGTTCCTCCATGCCAAGCTCCATCGCCCGGCGCGCGAAGTCCGCGGGCCAGCCGACCGCGTGGTGACAAAGGGGCGTATGAATGTGGTAGTCGGCGTGCACAGCCGCGCAGAATACGCGCGGCGGGTGGGTGCCAGAAGCGCGAAGCGACGCAAACGAGCGGACTGGACACATGCGGCGTGCTCCCAAACACTCCGGCCGCCATGAAATTCATCGAGTCCGTCTTTCAAAAGCTGAAACAGGACCCGAAACGCATCGTCTTTCCGGAGGGGACCGAGCCGCGCGTGCTGCGGGCCGCCGCTCGTTTTGTGAAGCTGCAGCTCGGGGCGCCAGTGGTCCTTGGAAACAAGGAAACCATCGAGAAGACCGCGCTCGCGGAAGGGATCAGCCTCGATCATGTGGGCGTCATTGATCCGGCGACCGCGTCGGATCTTCCGGTCTTTGTGCAACGGCTCGAGAAGCTGAAACGCTACCGCGATCTCGGTCCGAAAGCGGCGCACGAGATCATGGTCCTGCCGAACTATTTCGCCGCGATGATGGTGCAATATGGGCAGGTCGATGGCCTCGTCACGGGCGCTGCGGACACTGCGAGCAGCACCCTGCGCCCGCTGATTCAGCTGATCAAACCCTGGCCGGACGTCGAATGCGTCTCCAGCTGCATGATGCTCGACCTGTCCAACAAGCGCTATGGCGAGCGGGGCGTGATGTTTTTTGCGGATTGCGCCGTGATCCCGGAGCCCGGCATCGAGCAGCTTGCCGCGAATGCGGTTGAAACCGGGAAGATTTGCCGGCAGCTCACCGGAAATAAACCCCGTGTCGCGATGCTGAGCTTCTCGACGAAGGGCAGCTCGACACTTGCGTCACCGCAAAAGATCGCGGCGGCGACGGCACTCGCGCGGCAGAAGGCGGATGAGGCGATGATCGAAATGGAAATCGATGGGGAACTCCAGGCGGACACCGCGCTCCTGCCAGATCTCGCGCTGAAAAAGGCGCCCACGAGCCTCGTCGCCGGCAAGGCAAACGTGCTCATTTTTCCGGATCTGAACTCCGGGAACATCGGCGCCAAGCTCGTGCAGCATCTCGCCGGCGCAGAGAGCTACGGCAACATCCTCCTCGGGCTTTCCAAACCGTGCGCAGACATGTCGCGCGGCTCGACCGAGGACGACATCGTCGCAGTGGCGGCGATCCTCGGTTTGCAGGCGATCGAATATCGGAAGCTGTATCCTTCGGGCGGCGGAGCAGAACGCTTCGATCCGGCGGTGAGGACCGATTCCGGAAAAGCCGAAGGGAACTGATGTCTTAATGCGCTGAGGAAAACGAACTTTGGCGAACGGTTTAAATACCACCACTCCGCGGATTTTTGTTGCTGCCACGCAACAAAACGACGGGAAGACCACCACCTCGCTCGGGCTTTTCTCCGCCCTGCGCGGCAAGTTCGGGCGGATCGGCTTCATCAAGCCCGTCGGCCAGCGCTTCGTGGAAGTCGAAGGCCAGCGGATCGACGAAGATACCGTGCTCATTGACCAGACGTTCGGCGTGCACACGCCGCTCGAGGCGATGAGCCCGATCGCGGTCGAGCCGGATTTCACCCGGCGCTATATCGAGGATCAAAACAATGAGTTCCTCACCCGGCGCATTCAGAACTCATTCGATCGCGCGGCGTGGGAAAAGGACTTCGTGATCATCGAGGGAACCGGCCACGCCGGCGTCGGTTCGGTGTTCGATCTTTCGAATGCGCGCGTCGCGCGGCTCTTGCACAGCAAGGTGGTGCTCGTCACGAAGGGCGGCATCGGCCGCCCGATTGATGAGGTCGCGTTGAACATGGCGCTCTTCGATAAAGAGGGCGTGGAGGTCGTCGGCGTCGTGCTGAACAAAATCATGCCGTCGAAATTCGAATACGTGCGGGATTTCGCCCGGCGCGGCTTTGCGCGGCTGGGAATCGAGCTGCTCGGAGCGATCCCCGAGGAGCCGCTCCTTTCGAATGCGACCCTCGGGCAGATTCGCCAGACGATCAAAGGCACGTTCCTCAATGCCAAGGAACGCTCCCGCCGCCGCGTCAAGAAGGTGATCATTGGCGCGATGAATTCCACGCATGTGATGGAGCACTTTCAGCCCGGCACGCTGGTGATCACGCCGGGCGATCGCGAGGACGTGATTCTCGCGGCGCTGTCAACATGCACCCTCGGCGCCCACGACGGGAACTCCATCGCCGGCCTCGTGCTTTCCGCAGATCTCCTCCCGCATCAGAGCGTGCTCGATCTGATCGCTAATTCTGACGTCCCAGTGATCGCCTCATCGCTCGACAGCTACGCGGTAGCTCTGGCAATCCACTCGATGACGGTCAAAACCCTGCCCGGCGACGTGGAGAAAATCGATAAGATCCAGGCCATGATCGACCGCTACGTCGATGTCGACCGGCTTGTTGCAAAGCTTCAGAACGCGTAGCCGCGCTTGTCTTCCGCAGCCCTGCCGGGTAGCTCGACAAGAACGAGCCTGTGAAAAAATTCATCCTCCTCTCGCTGTTCTCCGCTGCCATCACGACCGCCAGCTTTGCGCAGGCCGCGCAAGCTGGAGTGTCGGACCCGGTCGAGCCCTCAATCGTCAAGAAGGGCGAAAAACTGCGGCTGCAAACGGTGGTGAAGCTGACCGACGACCCCAGCGAGGTGATCGTGATCGGTTTCGGGCCGAAAGCATGGGTCCTGGTGGAATACGAGGTGACGCTCGCTCGGCGCAATGCGGAGGGGGCCGCCGAGCAGGCGAGAGAGAAGGTGCAGATCTGGGTGAACTTCGATCACGTCATCTCCGCGAAGCAAATCCCTCCCGTGCCGGCCAAGTAAGTCGCGGCTCCCTTCGCCGAGCATCAGCTTGGAGGCGCTCCCCCAGGAACGCGCCCCTGCGGCTGTCTGCGCTTCTTCAGGTTCGCCATACCTGGCGCCCCCGCGTAAAAAAGCTGACATGTTCCTCCGAATCTTTACTGCTCTTGCCGTGCTCGTTTCTGCGTGCGCCGCACCCCTCTTCGCGCAAGCTGCGAAAGAGAGCACGCGCGAGTTCCTTCCGCCGCCGTGGGACCGCTACTTCGCGCGACGCGTCACGGAGCTTTCGACCGCCGATTGGCAGAAAGAGATCACGCGAGAGAACTGGCCCGCGGTGCAGGCGAAGATGCGCGGAGAGTTGCAGCACATGCTGGGGCTCGATCCCTGGCCTGCGCGCGGGGCGCTCAACCCGAAAATTACCGGCACCGTTCAAGGGGACGGGTATGTCATCGAGAAGCTCCACTTCGAGTCACTGCCGGGCTTGTATGTGACCGCGAACCTTTACCGGCCGACGACAGTGGCGCAGCCATTGCCCACGGTGCTCTACGTGTGCGGTCACTCTCGTATCGTGGAAGACGGCGTGAGCATGGGGAACAAGACCGATTACCAGCACCATGGGATCTGGTTTGCGCGGCACGGCTATGTCTGCATGGCGATTGATACGATCCAGCTCGGCGAGATCAGCGGCTTTCATCATGGCACTTACAATTTAAACCGCTGGTGGTGGCCGTCGCGCGGCTACACCCCGGCGGGCGTGGAGGCGTGGAACTCGATGCGCGCCCTCGATTACCTGGAGACGCGTCCTGAAGTCGACAAGGCCCGTTTCGGGATCACCGGCATCTCCGGCGGCGGCGTTTACTCCTGGTGGACTGCCGCGCTCGACGAACGGATCAAAGTCGCCGTCCCGACTGCCGGCATCGCGACGCTAAAGAACCACGTGCTGGACGGATCCGTCGAAGGTCATTGCGATTGCATGTTCAAGGTCAACACCCATCGCTGGGACTACGACCGCGTCGCCGCGCTCCTCGCGCCGCGCGCTCTGCTCATCGCGAATACAGACAAGGACACCATCTTCCCGCTCGATGGGGTGGTGGAGATTTATAACCGCACGCGTTCACTTTATCGGACGCTCGGGAAAGAGGAGCACATCGGCTTGCACATTGCCGAAGGCCCGCACGGCGATTCACAGCCGCTGAACACCGGAGCGTTCCATTGGATGGAGCGGTTTTTGAAAGGCGCGAAGCTCAAGGACGTTTTGGACGAACCGGCGAGCAAAGTTCATCCTCACCGCGAGCTGAAGGTGTTCGCGGAGCTGCCCAAGGACGAAAAGGTCACCACCGTCGATGAGTTCTTCGTGCCGGCTTTTGGCGCGAAGGCCGACGGGCCTTCTGCGGCCGAGTGGCCCCAGCTGCGCGACGCCTGGATGAAAGCGCTGCGTGAGGATTGCTTCCGCGCGTGGCCAGCGGAGCCGGCTCAGGTCCAGGCGAAGCAGACGACTTCCTCCGCGCAAGGTTTGCGGCTGACGAAGCTCGAGTTCAGCACCCAGGAGACGTTTGAGCTTCCGATGTGGATCCTGCATCGCGAGGACACCGCGCCCGAAGCTCTGGAGTTGATCGTCCTGAACGTCCTCGATGATCAATCGTGGGCAGCTTCGCAGGCGAGCAGCGCCGCGGGGTTTCCTGCGCAGTTTCCTGGCGTGACGGCAGACGAGAAAGCGTTTGGGGATGAGCGCAAGATGCTCCTCGGGACGAAGTGGGGAATGGCCTATGTCGCGCCGCGAGGCGTCGGGCCGAGCAGTTGGTCGCAGCTTTCCGCCGGCAAACAGACTCAACTGCGACGGCGCCTGCTGCTGCTCGGCGAGTCGCTTGAAAGCGCGCAGGTTTGGGACATTCACCAGGCCGCAGCAGCGTTGCGCAGCGTGCCTAGCTTCGCCAGGACACCGCTCTGGTTGCAATCGCAAAAAGCCATGGCGGCGAACGCCCTTTACGCGTCGCTCTTCATCCCGGACGTCAAACGGCTCGACCTTCACGCCATCCCCGGCTCGCATCGTGATTCGCCCACTTACCTGAACGTCTTGCGCCATTTAGACCTGCCCCAGGCAGTCGCACTCGCCGCGGAGCGCTCCACCATCGCGCTCTATACGAGCAACGCCGCGCCTTGGGAGTATTCGCAAAAAGTGGCGGCGGCACTCGGGTGGGGTGAGAAGCGGGTGCAAATTCGGCAACCCGCGGATTTGCCGACTCCGCGTTAGGCGCTGGCCATCGCGCGGGCGCGTGCTTCCGTCTGCGTCCCTGCGTTGCCACACTTCCACGGCGCGTCCCCGTCTGCCTTCTGATCATGAAAAAAGCCTTCGCTCACCTTCTTTTACTTTCCTGGTTCTGCGCATCCCTTTGCGCCGCGGAAAAGAACCCCTTCCAGGAACTCGTCCGCCCGACCGAGCCGCTCACACCTGAGCAGCAGCGTGCCGCGTTCCACCTGCCTCCGGGCTTCGAAATCCAGCTTGTCGCGAGCGAGCCGGATTTGCGCAAGCCAATGAACATGCAGTGGGACGTGCTCGGCCGACTTTGGATTACCGAGTCGCGTGAGTATCCGTTTGCGATCAAGGATGGCGGGCCGGGCCGCGACACCGTTCGCGTATTCTCCGACCTCGCGCCGGATGGCCGCGCCCGGAAAGTGGAGATCTTCGCCGATGGGCTGAACATTCCTACCGGGCTTTATCCCTTTCGGACCGCGAACGCCGACGGGAAGCTCACGTGGAAATGCGTCGTCTGGAGCATCCCGAACATCTGGCTGATGGAAGACGCGGACGGCGACGGCAAAGCGGACAAGCGCGAGGTTCTTTATGGCCCGCTTGGCTGGGAGCGCGACACGCACGGTAATCTCTCGTCTTACCGGCGCGGGCAGGATGGCTGGCTTTACGGCACGCACGGTTTTAACAACGAGAGCACGCTGCGCGGGCGCGATGGGAGCGAATTGAAGCTGCACAGCGGCAATACCTGGCGCGTGCGGCTCGATGGTTCGCGCGTCGAAGGCCACACCTTCGGACAGGTGAATCCTTTCGGGTTGTGCTGGGATGATCGCGGCAATCTCTTCAGCGCGGACTGCCACAGCTCGCCGATCTACCAGCTCCTGCGCGGCGCTTTTTACCCAAGCTTCGGCAAGCCGCACGACGGCCTCGGTTTCGCCCCGCAGACGGTGCTCCACTCGCACGGCAGCACCGCGATCTGCGCGCCGATCTACGTCACCGACCCGACGTGGCCCGCGGAGTATCAGAATCACATGTTCATCGGGAATGTGCAGACGAGCCGGCTGAATCGCGACGCGATCGAATGGCGCGGCGCGTCGTCGAAAGGGAAGGAGCTGCCCGATTTCCTGAGCACCGATGATCCGTGGTTTCGCCCCGTCGACCTGAGCTGGGGACCCGATGGCGCGCTCTACATCGCGGATTTCTACAATAAGATCATCGGCCACTACGAAGTGCCGCTCTTGCATCCCGGCCGCGATCGCGAGCGCGGGCGGCTTTGGCGCATCGTTTACCGCGGAGAAAAAGGCGACGCACCTTCACTCCCAACGGCGATCCCGTTGGAACTCGCAAGCCTGGTGGCGGAGCTCGGGAGCGGGAATCTGACACGCCGCACGCTTGCGCTGAATGAGCTCTGCGACGTCTCGGGACCGGCGGCGATCGCGCCGCTGAACGCTGCGCTCGAGAAGCCGACGAACGCGTTGCAAGAGGTAAACGCGCTTTGGGCGCTCAGCCGGCTCGGCGCCCTCGAGGATTCGGCGCTCGTCGCCGCGATCAAGGACCCGGATGCGCTCGTCCGCACGCACGCGCTCCGCCTTGCGCGCGAGCGCTGCTGGACGCTGGCGCTCACGCCCTCGGACAAGAGACGCGACACTCGCTCGCTCACCGCGGCTGCTCGCGAGGCGATCCGCGACGAGGACGCGCTCGTCCAGCGGTGCGCCGCCGAAGTGCTCGGCGCACAACCTTCGAGCGAGCACGTCGGTCCGCTGCTCGCCTTGCTGCGCAGTGCGTCAAAGGAGGACGACCATCTCATCCATGTCGTGCGCATGGCGCTCCGGGATCAGCTTCGCGCGCCGAAAGTCGCGGCAGGAGTCGCGCTCGAAACCCTCAGCGTGGACGATCTACGCGCGCTCCTCGACATCATGCTCGCGGTGCCGGGCGAAGAGACGGCGCTGTTGCGGTTCGCCGCTTTTGAGAGAGTCGAAGTCCCCAAGGACTTACTCGCGAAACAGCTGCCAAGCCTTGCGAAAAACCTGCCGGCCGAGCGGATCGGCGCGCTTGCCGCGCTCGCGCGAAAGCGCTTGCCGGGCGATCTTGACGCGCAGGCTGAGGTGCTCACGAATCTCCTCGCAGCGGTCGCGGAGCGCGGCGAAAAGCCAGACGAATCGCTCCGCCAGTGGGGCGGTGAACTCGCTGCCGCGCTGCTCAACGCCCGCGAAAACGAGGGAGGCTGGGTCGCCAAAGAACTGAATGGCACATCCGCAACGCAATCGCCTTGGGCGGTGCAGGAGCGCGTGTGCGCCGACAGGAAGAAGGCGGCGGTGATCTCGAGCTTGCCGCGCGGAGAACAGCAGACTGGCGTGCTCCGGAGCGCGCCGTTTCCGCTGGCGGGAAAATTGAGCTTTTTCCTCTGCGGACACGACGGGCCGCCCGACAAGCCTGCCGCAAAGAAAAACTTCGTCCGGCTGCGGGACACGGCAGATGACAAAATCCTGCGCGAAGCGGCGCCTCCGCGGAACGATACCGCCCAGCGCGTCGAGTGGCCGCTCGAGGAGTTCAAAGGCGTCGAGGGTTATTTCGAGATTACCGATGGCGATAACGGCACGGGTTTCGCCTGGCTCGCTGTCGGGCGCTTCGACCCGGCACTCCCGCAATTGGCGGTCCGCAATCCCGGTGGAAATAGCCGCAGCATCCTCGCCGCGGATCTCGCGCGCACCCTCCGGCTTGTCGCGCTCGCACCGCCCTTGTCGAAGCTCCTGAGCGATCCCAAACGCGATGTGGAAGCTCGCATCGCCGCAGCGCGTGCGCTGGTCGCGATCGATCCCAGCTCGATCCCGCAAATTGGCGCGCTTGTCGCGAGCGGCACCATCCCGGTTGCCCATCGAGAGAAGTTCGCGGCGGCTTTGGGCGAAGCGAAGTCGCGGGACGCCGATGCCGCATTGGTGGAAGCGTTCAAGGCCGCACCACATCGCCTGCAGCTCGCGCTCGCCACGGCGCTTGCCGGCACCCGCGAAGGTGCGGAGACCCTGGTGAACGCCTGCGCCGAAGGGAAAGCGGCGTCCGCCCTGTTGCGCGAAAAGCCGCTTGCCGACCGGCTGAAGGCGCTCAATCACGCCGAACTCATCGCACGCATCGAGAAGCTCACGTCCACCCTTCCGCCCGCCAACGCGCAACTCGACAAACTGATCGCCACGCGCCTGGCCAGTTTCGATGGGAAGAAAGCTGACGCCACTCGCGGCGCGGATGTTTACGCGCGCAACTGCCTCGTCTGTCACGCGCTCGATGGCAAAGGCGGCAACGTTGGTCCGCAGCTCGACGGGATTGGCGGCCGGGGCACAGACCGTTTGCTCGAGGACATTTTGGACCCGAATCGCAACGTGGATCGCGCCTTCCGGCTGCTCGCGGTGACGAAACGCGACGGCAGCGTGATCGCCGGTCTTTTCCGCCGCGAAGAAGGCGCGCAACTCGTCCTGGCCGATCTCGCCGCGCAAGAGATGCGCGTGGCGAAAGAGGACATCGCTGATCGAAAGGAGACGGAAACTTCTCTCATGCCGCCGACCTTCGGCGAAGCGATTCCGCCCAACGAGATGAACGACCTGCTCGCCTTTCTGCTCAGCAAGCAGGCGCCTCACTGAGAGCCGTGATCTGGCTGCCACGATGGTTTCTGCTGCTGCTTGCCTGCGCCGCGAACGCGGCGGCGGCGCGGCTCGAGGTGCTGGACGTGCCCGGCGCGACGCTGCGCGGCAATCCCCTCGGAGATCCAGCCCAGCGGCGCGTGGCGATCGTCACTCCGGACGACGCGAAGGCGAACGCCGCAAAAGCGCTGGTCATTTACCTCCCAGGGTGGGGCGGCTCGTCCGAGGACGCGATCAGCGGCGGGAGTAGTTCGTGGTTTGCCGGCGCGGTGGAGGAACTCGCGCGCGCCGGGATCCGCGTGAGGTTGGCGGTCGTGGATGGCCGCTCGCGCTATGGCGGAAGCCAGTTTTTGAACTCCAGCGCGACGGGCCGTTACGCCGATTACGTCGCGGATGAAATCCTCCCGCTGCTCAAACCAGAGCCCGCCCAGCGGTCCATTATCGCCGGCCATTCCAGCGGCGCTTATGGCGCGCTCCTCCTCGCGAGCAGCCGGCGTGAGCTATTTCATGCCGTGGTGGCGCTGTCGCCCGACAGCGACTTTGAAGTCACCCACAAGCCGCTGGTGCAACAACCGGCGATCCGCGCTGTGAAGCCCGATGACCTGGAGGCTGCGGTAGCACCCGTCGGGAAAGCGCGGCTGCCGGAAGATGGAATGGCGCGGCTAGTGTTGGGGCTTTGCGCAAATTATGCGCCGAGCGAGGGAAAGCCGGGGCGCTTCGAATGGCTTTATGATGCGCGTGGCGAGTGGCGTCAGGACGTGTGGCAGCGCTGGTTGGATCTCGATCCGCTCACCCTCGTAAAACGCCGCAAAGATGCGTTCACGCCGGAGCAACGCATCTATCTCGATGGCGCGGAGCACGACGAATTCGGCGCGAACATCGGCGCTCGCAAGATCCACGAAGTGCTCCGCGAGCGAAAGTCGGCGGTGACGTTTTCCGAATCGCCGGGGCATCACAGCGACCATCTTCAGAAGCGCCTCGTGCGCGGCGTGAAGTGGGTGCTCGAGAAGCGTTGACGTCCAACAATCAGATGGAGCGCGCTCGTGGCGCCTTGCGAAGACCTGATGCCCGATCTGCGCAAACGCGCTGGCGCAGCGGCTCGGTCCAAACGATTTCCGCGCATGAGCATCAACAGTCTTGACCGCGCCGGCATCGTGCTCGGCATTGGGATGGGCGGGTTCCTCGATGGGATCGTGCTGCATCAGATTCTCGGGTGGCACCACCTCATCTGCACGACCGCAACTTGCCACCCGCCGACCGTGGAGCACCTGCAGCGGCAAAACACCCAGGACGGTGAGGATTCGCCCTGGCGAATGGCCCTCGCGAAAAAGACGAACTGGCTGATGACGACAGTGATCTCGCCGTTGATCGGGCTCGCGCCATTCCGCGACACGGTGCTCGGGTTACTGACGAACA
>Ga0136611_10001879_pt1 | contig 14583 bp, 12 predicted proteins | sample AntDrymUQ2232306_2_FD_106645 | JGI IMG/M metagenome (GOLD analysis project Ga0136611, IMG submission 106645) | Polar desert sand microbial communities from Dry Valleys, Antarctica - metaG UQ223 (23.06) | ecosystem: Environmental > Terrestrial > Soil > Desert | place: Antarctica: Dry Valley...
ATCGCGTCCGATTACATAAAAAGCGATGCGCGCTTTGCCGGTCGCGCCGACGACTGCCGTCGGCTGCTCTGCGCCCAAAATGGCTCGGGCGGTGTCATCGAAATTGGCTTCTTTGACTTTAAAGCGCGCGTCTTCGATTTCGGAAAAATGGGCTGTAAACTCCGACCACTGTATAAGGAAAATCTCGCTCGTTGTCTTGTTAACGCTTGACGATTTAATCGAAGCGTTGTTAATTTTGTCGCCCGTCATCTCCCAGTTGTGCGCGCCGATCCATTTTATTTGATTTTTGATTGTTGTCGGACGTGAAGGAAACGGTTTAGCAGCGAGTTCGGTGGGGAAAAATTCCGCCGTTAACGCTTGATCGCGGTCACGCGCGGCAACCGACAGTTCCAGTAAATCATTGGCGAGCGACTCGGATAATTCTTCGACCGTCTCCAGGCGATTGCGGTCAACCGCCGCTCTTTGCTTGTTAGCCGGCGCGACTTTGCCTGCTTGTCCGTGAACTTTAAGCGAACCGCAGAATACAGATAATAAAATTAATGTCAGTGTCAGAGCGGTTCGGTCTGAACAAAATCGGTAAGAACTTGGGTAATTCATTAAGCTATTATGATTTTTCGCCAATACGCTGTTTTTTAATTTTGTCCGACTGCTTGGCTGTAGTTGATTCAATGTAGATTTTATCATAAAACTTTTGCCCGTCGCCACCACAAAGTTGTGTTGTGACTACTGAGAGCAGTTTAAGAATACCGACTGCAACGCGTATTTTGTGATGGCTCTAAGCACCAGGACAAAAGTTTTGAGGTATTTAGAAAAGTTCGGAGTTCCGCCTTTAGGCGGCACCGCCAGCGAAGCGCGGCGGAAAGCCGCCTAAAGGCGGAACTCCGAACGAAAAGCAAAACGTCGCAAAACTTTTGGCTAGGTGCTTAGAGCCGGAAACAATTATCAAACTCGGCGGCGCGATCAAAACGAAAACGAAAATTTAATGCCCAAACTATTTTAAACGGCTTTTCGATTCGTCAATTAACCGATTATTTTCCTCGTAAGAAAGCGTCGCCTCCGCGTCATTCGACTTCGGCGAATAAAAGTTTTTTCGATAAACCGGATAAGCCTCGGTTCGCAAATGCGCCAGCATCGAATGTCCGCGCCGAACTTCGCGTTCGTGACGCAGTGCCGAAATGTCAACGGGCGCGACGACGATGCGCTCGCCCGGTCCGGGACTGGCATCGGCGAGCAATCTGCCTTCAAAATCAACGATTTGGCTGCCGCCCGACCATGAATACGGCGGGTAATAACCAAGCCGCGCGGCTTGGTTGGCGGCGACGACGTAAGCGGTGTTTTCGATGGCGCGGGCGCGGTTGATAACCGTCCACCAATCCATCGGCGCGCTGGCGTTCCACGGATCCATATACGCCGAAACTCTTACCAGGACTTCCGCGCCGTTCGCCGCGAGCTGCCGCAGCACTTCGGGAAACAGCCAATCGTAGCAAATCGCCGCGCCGATTCTGCCGATGTCGGTTTTGGCGACGGGAAACAATTCTTCTTCGTAGCCTTCGATGTCGTGCGGGCTAGTGTGAACTTCATACGGAATCCAAGGGTTGACCTTACGGTATTTATACAAAATGCCTTCGGGCGCGATCAAACAAGTCGTGTTGAAAACGTGACCGGGATATTTCCGGTCAACTTCGAGCATCGAGCCGCTCTGAATATAAATTCCGTATTCCTTCGCCTTCCGGTGCAGACGTTCGGTGTGTTCGTTCGGAATTTCGACGGCGAGCTTTTCGCGTAATTCTTCGACGGTCGGAAAAACCGGCGCGGCGTGCGCGAATTCGGGAAAGACGACGAGTTTAACCGGCAAAAACGGCGCGGCTCCGGCAACCGCCGAATCAATCATTGAAACGATGCGGTCGGTGTTGCGGCGCATCGCTACACGGTCAACCGGATTCGGCTGATCAACCTGGCAAGCGGCGGCGGCATATCTGATGTGTTCCATTATTTAATAAGGGAATTTTAAACTACGAATCGGTTGTTGGCTGTCGAGCAGCTATTTTAATAAAAAAGTTTCAAGTCGCGGCAAACTTCCTCTGATTGTCCGCGTCGTATATTCGTCGTAAATCCGGCGTTTTTCTTCGGTCATCGGAAAACGTTCGTCCGCGCCGTAAGGATATTTGCTCATCCGTTTGAAGGGCATCGGAGAAACGGCATCGGGCGAGCCGGAATTAATATCCATTTCTTTGCTGTAACCGTCGGCGAAAAGCAAAAAAGTATATTTTTTATTTTCCGGCAAAGCGGGCAGAGCGTCGAAACTCAAAACCAATTCGTCGCCGGTTTTCGAGACGACAAAAACGTCGTCAACCGCTTCGAGCAGCGGATTGACCGCGCCGAATCGAGTAAAATTTCCCGAAAAATACTTCCAACGTCCGTCGTTCGTCACCGTCTCGTAACTTGCCTGGATCATTTCGCCGTATTTAATTTCTGCGGAAAATCCGCGCTCGCCTAAATTCGCCTGCGACGATTTTAGATCAATTGTCTTCACTTCTTTTTGCTCGCTCGTGTCAACCGCGATTTTGTCCCAAAAGGTTTTGAAATTCGTCACGATGCGGACTTCGCGCGAGTCGGACAGGAATTTGCCGGTCAAATCTACAACCAGCGTTTGCGGTCGCCCGATGGAGATGCCGATGCTGTCAATGACGGTCTGCCACTCGCCGCGTTTATTTTTAACTTGCAGTTTCGGCAAAAACAAGGATTTCCCGCTTTGCGACGCGGCGAGATTGTCTGAGGAAAAAGCGTAATCCGTCCAGCCTGTAAGCAGCAACAGCGTTCTGCCGTCATAACCCTTTTCGTCGTCTAAATTTACGGTTAGATTATGCGTTTCGGCATAACCGCGAATATTCAGCGATTTAAATGAATCGTAAAATTTGCGGTCGAGCGTTTCGATGTTTGGCAAAACATTTTTTCCGTTCGTATCAAACGCCGAAACCGGAGCGTGCGCGTCGTTCGTCGTGTATAAAATCCGTTTTCCAGCGGTCGGAATTCCCAAACCTTCATTCGGATAAACTTCCACGTCCGCCGCGTGTTCGACAGCAACGAGTTTTAATTGGTCGAAAAATAAAACTTCTTCGAGTTCATTGGTGACGCGAACCTCATATTTGCCATTTTTCGGTTTCAATTGGTCGGAAGTGATTCGCACGAACTCGTCCGAGTCCGGGTAGTGATATGCGCCCGCTTCTTTCCAATTGCCCATCTCGCCGCCGCCTAAAAAATCCGTGACGAATTCAAATTTTTCGCCGTTCCAAGTGTAAAGATACGGACACGACGACGGTTTGCGGTCGAGTTCTTCGATTTTCAGCGGCGGGCGAAACGCGCCGACTTCTCGCTGCGGCGCGGCGGAAATTTCGGTTTCCGACTGCACGACACCCGAAGTCCAGATGACGCGCACGGCATCGGGCTTGATGCGTTTTCCCAAACCGAAATGCGCCTCCGACGGCGCGGGCGCGGGACTTGCCGCGTAAGTCTCCAACTTTTGCGCGAGACTGCCCGAACGCATATCAACTTTCGCGCCGATGCCGACACGGTTGGAAACGCGCCCCTGCAAGGCGATAGTCACGGATTTGTTCGAGCTATCGTTCGCGTTTTCGACGAAACGCAGTCGTCCGCTCGCCGTAAACGCGAGCAGATCAACGTCGCCGTCGCGGTCAACATCGCCCGCCAGCATCTGCCGTGAACCGTTCAAGGCATCGTTTGCGCCGCTTTTAATTTTGAACGCCGACGCGTCGGCTTGCGCCCAACCGTCGCCCAGATTGCGGGCGACGACGAAACCTTTGTTTGTGTTGGCAGTCAGATCGAGCAAGCCGTCGTTGTCGTAGTCGAAAAACTGCGCGCTCGCAGCGTTTTCGGTTCCGGCGGGCGCGTCCTTTAACGCGAACTTGCCCAGCCCGTCGGAGACGGCGAAGATGCCCGCCGCGCCGGATTTGCCGAAAAAGAAATCGGTGTAAGTGTCTTTGTTGAAATCGCCCGCCGCCGCGCACGTCCAGTCGCCCGTTTGGTTTAATCCGACTTCACCGGAAACGTCACGGAAAGAGCCGTCGCGCAGATTGCGAAAAAGAGCGGGTCGCCCGCCGCGATTCAAAACGAGCAGATCAATATCCCGCCGATTGTCGTAATCGGTCGGGACGACGGCGACAGCGCGGCTCGCAGCATTGATTTTCGCGGCGGCGGAAATGTCGGCGAAAGTGCCGTCGCCGTTGTTGCGCCACAATTGATTAACATCCGCTGCGCTAATTTTTTTGCCATCGCCGAAGCCGCCCAGGAAAATATCCAAATCGCCGTCGTGGTCGGCATCAACGAACGCCCCGGAAATTGACGCGGCGGCAAGCGGCGGAATTTTCGCCGTCGCCGTCGCGTTTTGAAAACCGCCTTTGCCCGTGTTGTGGAAAAGCGTCGGCTGTCCGCTGCCGAAAACGAGCAGATCGGCGAGATTGTCGTTGTCGTAATCGCCCGCGACGACGGCGAAATTTCTACCGGCGAGCGGTTTTGCCAAATCGTCCGCCGCTCTGGTTCCGTCAACGAATTTGCCCCGGTCGTTGCGATAAAAGCGCATTTGCGCGCCGACGACGTGCGCCAAGTCCAAATCGCCGTCGTTATCCGAATCAAAAAGCGTCGCCGCGCGCGCCGGTAAATCGGCGAAAGCGTCGGTCGGCGATTTTTTCAAGCCGCGTTCGCTTTGCGCCGCGCCGGGCAAACCGATTTCCGCGTCCCGAAAAGTAACGGGCGGCGCGGTTCTATCCACCAAATCATTTTCCGCGCCGGTCGAAACAATCGCTTCGGCGTAGCGTCCCTGTTCGAGATAATTCTGTCCGATATTCGTCGCCGCGCCCGACTGCCGCAATGCTTGGAAGCGCGTCATCAATTGCTGTCCTTCTTCGCGGGCATTGTTTCGCAAAAGCGCGGTCGCCAGCGCATACATCGCCGTCGAATTATACGGTTCGGCGGCGAGCGCAACGCGAAAAATCGGGACGGCTTCAGAATATTTGCGCTGCGAAACGTAGATTTGTCCGAGATTGACGTTCGCACCGACATCGTTCGGGTCAATCGCCAGAACTTTTTCGAGCGAGGCGACGGCATCTTCGGCGCGATTTTGATTTTTGGCGATGAGTCCGAGAATATAATGCGGCTGCGGAAGTTCCGGCGCAGCATTGGCGGCGATTTCGGCTGCTTGCCGCGCCGCGTCTAAATCCTGCAAATTAAACAGCGCGACGGCGAGATTAACGCGCGCCATCACGAGCTGCGGATTCGCTTCGAGCGCGCGCCGAAACGCCGCCGCGCCCGCCTGATGATCGTATTGTTCGAGCTGCGCCGCGCCGAGATTATTCGCCCGGTAAGCGTCTTCACGTTTGCCGTCGGAAATTTGTTCGGCTGTCTGCGCCGAAGTTTGCGTAAAACGCGGCGCAACCGAAATCAGCCAGATGGCGACGGCAAAAAAAATAAACACGGCGACGAAAAGGCGCAAATTTACTTTCATAAAATTATTGTAACAGTTTCGTTTCGATGCGGTTGATGAGAATCCGGCTGCTGCCGAAGCCTAAGCAATCGAAAGTTTCGGTTAATTAAAATCATAAGCGTAAATTTGTTTTTTTCAGCTTTGGTCACACAGTTTTTCCAGCTTCACGCTGACCGCTTCAATTTCCCGATCCGTGATGCGGTTGAAGAAAGGCAGCGCGATGACTCGTTCGGCGGCGTATTCGACAACGGGAAAATCACCGGCGCGAAAACCGAATGTTTTGGCGTAGAATGGCTGAAGATGAATCGGCGCGAAATAGCGTCCGCAACCGATTCCGGCGGCGTTCATTTCTCTGACCATCGAATCGCGCCGCGCTCTGGTGAAATTTTCATTCAACCTGACGACGTAAACGAACCAACTGACGCGCCCGTCTGGAAAATCAACTGGCGGCAAAACGAGATGCGGATTGTCGCCGAGCCGCGCGTTGTATTTGCGCGCCGCCGTTTCTCTCTGTTGCAAAATAAATTCGAGCCGTTTGAGCTGTTCGATGCCGACGGCGCAATTGATGTCCGACAAGCGATAGTTGTAGCCGAGTTCGACGTGTTCGAACCAATCGGATTCCGCGTCGCGCCCTTGATTTTGCAGTATTCGGGCTTGTTTTGCGATTGAATCGTCGTTTGTGACAATTATTCCGCCTTCGCCCGTCGTGATTTGTTTGTTCGGGTAAAAAGCGTAAACTCCGGCGTCGCCGATTGCGCCGACTCTACGATTTTCATATTCCGCGCCGATGGCTTCGCACGCGTCTTCGATAATTTTTAAGTTGTGACGGCGGGCGATTTCCAAGATTTCGCGCATCGGCGACGGGCGACCGAAAACGTGGACGATCATTATCGCTTTTGTTTTTGCGGTAATCGCCGCCTCGACCCGGCTCGCGTCAATGTTGAGCGTGTTTGGGTCAATATCAACAAAAACCGGAACGCACTTTTCATACAGTAAAACATTGGCGGAAGCGACAAAACTGAACGGCGTGGTAATCACCTCATCGCCCGCTTTCAAATTAATCGCGCGAACGCAGAGATGCAAACCGCTCGTGCCGGAATTAACGGCGACGGCGTGTTTTGTACCGGCGTATCCGGCGACGTTTCGCTCGAATTCTTCGAGTTTCGGGCCGAGACTTAAGCGCGGCGAGCGCAGAACCTCGACGACCGCGTTGATTTCGGTTTCAGTGATGTCGGGCGCGGACAGCGGAATTCTCATAAACTTTCAACCGCCTCATTACGCCGCCGATTCATATTTTCGAGCGGCACTTGGCGTTTGATTAGAAGCTCGTCGCCCAAAGTTACATTGCATAAAATTTCCGCGATTTTTTCCGAAGCGCGTCCGTCGCCGTAAGGATTCGTCATTCCTTGCAAGGATTTACGAAAATCCGCGCTCAAGGCTTTTTCTATCGCCCGTGTAATCGCGCCGATTTCAGGCGCAGCGTTTACTACATTGCGCGCCTGTTCGCGTCCTTTCTGGCGGAATCCGATGTTTATCGTCGGCAACGGAATTGACGGCGTTTCCATAATTCCGCTGCTCGAATTGCCGACGAGCAAATCCGCGTATTTGAGCAAACTCCAATATTTCAAATGATTTAGATTGACGAAAAGATGCCTGTTCGGACGAGCGGCGCAAAATCGGCGGGCGCGTTCGATTATCTGGTGACTTCCGGCATCGGCATTCGGGTAACAAAAAACAATTTGCTGCGCGGTTTTCTCCAACGCGCCGAAAACTGCGTCGGCTTCCGTCACGGTATCGCGCTGAATCGTCACCGGATGATATGCGACGACAATCGTCGGTTGATTAAATTTCAACCGTAAATCAGCTTCCAATTCCGCCTGTGAAATCAGTTTGCGGCGGCGCAGATTGTCGAGCGACGGTGAGCCGACCAGATGTACGCGCCACGCTTCTTCGCCCATCGCCACAACTCGCAAGCGCGAATTTTCATTCGTCGTAAAATGCAGATGACTCATTTTCGTCAGCGCGTTTCTAACGGCATCGTCAATCGCGCCTTCGCTGACATCGCCGCCTTCGATATGCGCTATGGGAATCCGCAGCGCGAGCGCGACCGAAGCCGGCGCGAGCATCTCATAGCGGTCAGCGATCAGCAGCAAAATGTCGGGACGCATTTTTCCGAGAACGTCGGCTAAACCGAGCGTCGCCACGCCGATAGTTTTCGCCATTCCGACATCCGTGTCGGAACTGAGCAGACACTCGACGCGCTCGTCAATCGTAAATTCGTCCGTTTCGATTTCGCTGAAAGTTTGTCCGAACTGCGGCGAGAAATGCGCGCCAAGCGCGATCAGTCGGAGGTTGACTGCAGAGCGATTCTGCAATTCTCTCAACGTCCAATAGAGATGTCCGTAGTCGGCGCGTGAAGTGGTGACGACCGCGATTTTTCGCCGCCCGTCAGTTTCCTTATTGCTCATTTCAAGTAAATTTTCCCGTAAATTTGTTGATAAGGATTTAGCGTTCGGAGGTTGTTTTTGAATTACGAATGTTGTCCGCCGCGCCGTCGAAATAGCTTTTAATCTTCGGATAAATATAGTCGGAAACTTTACGTCCGAGATCAAGTCCGGCGACGTTATCGGCTTGGATGTGGTAGCCGCCCATCACGCGCGACAGTCCAGCCATTTCCGCCGTCGCCGAAAACGTCGGCAAATCAAGGGCGACATCGCACGTCAAAGCTGCGTCTGTCGGCGACTGTCCGAGCCGCACCTGCATCACTTTGCATTCGTATTCAGATTCGGTCATCGTTCCCGCTTTCGATTTCGCCGAAACGGTTGCTGCCGGTGAACAATTCCAACACTTTCGCCGCCGCCGCGCTCACGGTGCTGTGACCGGGAACGTAACCGGGAAATGGCGGCGTGACAAAATTGGCGGGCGAATACGGATGCCATTTTTCGGCGGGCATTTCGATAACGCCTTTGCCGGGACCAGCCCATCCGGTTACTTTTGACCCTTGCAATAATGCCGCACGAGCGTCCAGAGACGCGATGAATCGTAAAAGCGTTTCGATTATAATAATTCTGCGTGGTATTTTCACCGATTAGCCGTGAGTCAAACCGGTAGTAACGCTTCGTTTGCTGATTGTAATTGATATTATCATATCAAACGAGATCAAGCCGCCAGTGTTCAACGTGTTCGGACGACGCGCCCGGTTCGAGTTTTTCGAGCGGTGCCAGCGATTCGATTTCGACGAACGAGCCTGCCGTGTATAGTTCGGTGTTTGAATTCATATCGGGATAAATTTTATTTTCCTCGAATTCAAATCGCTTGGTGAAAATTAAATTCCCCGAGCGGTATTTCGCCCAGCCCTGCTTATTTAAAACGCCGATTTTCTGCGGCTCTGCCAGGCTTTCGTCAACGCTAAGTCGAATAAATTCGCGGTCGAAAGACCAGCGCGAATCAGACAAATCGGTGTAAGACCAAACGGTCAAAGTTCTGACCGGTAGCAGAGTTTCGCTGCCGTAAGGCGCGTAAGTTTCATTCGGAATTTCGCAGATGCCGCCGCCGCGCACGACGGTTAAAGCCCACGCCGCCAATTCGATGTTTTTCTCGCCGTAATTGGTGATTTTGTGATGCACTGCCACGCCGCTGCCGGTTTGGTCAAGCGTGACCGTAATCTCCTTCTGCGTTTTCGTCACCGGTTCAATCGGCTGAACCAAACGAATTGAGTTTTTCGATTCGTCAAAAAAGTATGTAACCGGCGTGTTGTCGGGCGCATAAGAATTCGGCATATTTTCCGGCGCGATCCACAGGCGATGACCGCCGTACGGCTTAAATTCGCCAAGCGCGGTTTCGACCGTCGCCGCCGGATGTTCGCCCAGGATATTTTCGCCGCCGACGAAAGCGTAACCGATGATGCGCGGTCCGACATCGGTCGTGACGACGACTTCCACCGTGCCGTTTGAAAGGCGCACGCAGTTCGGCAGATTTAAACGCTCAATCGTTTCCATTGATTATTTCACTCGCGCCGTTCGCCGCGTCCGAAACGTAAATCGCCGTTTCGATTTGCGTCTGCCGGCGGTATTCGGCGGAAATTACATCGGTAAATTCCGTTAAATTTCGGCGCGCGACCAGATTAACGGTCGAACCGCCAAAGCCGCCGCCGGTCATTCGCGCGCCCAAGACAAACGGACAGTCGTCGGCGGTGCTGACAAGTAAATCTAATTCCCGGCAACTGACTTCGTAATCATCGCGCAGAGACGCGTGCGATTGCCGCATCAAAAGTCCGAACTCGACTAAATCACTCGTTTCGAGTGCCTGCGCGGCTCGCAGAGTTCTGGCGTTTTCGGTAACGACGTGGCGACAGCGTTTTCTGATTGTCTCCGGCAAATTTAATTCGTATTTTTCAAACGCCTCAACGCTAATGTCGCGCAAATGCGTCGTATTCGGCAAAAGTTTCCGCAAAATCTCCACGCCCTGCTCGCACTCGGCGCGGCGCGTGTTGTATTCCGAAGCGGAAAGCTGGTGTTTTACTTTCGAGTCGCAAATGACCAAAGCCGTTTCGTCAGTTGAAAAAAGAACTTGTTTCGCCTCCAGACTGCGGCAGTCAATCAACAGCGCGTGTCCTTTTTCCCCTAAAGCGGAAACGTATTGATCCATTATCCCGACTTTCGCGCCGACGAATTCGTGTTCGGCGGATTGTCCCGCCAGTGCCAGAGTTTTTCTGTCAATCGGGCTGCCGGAAATCTCGGAAAGTGCTAGCCCGACGGAAATTTCCAGCGCGGCTGACGAAGAAAGTCCCGCGCCCGACGGCACGTCTGAAGCGATCAGCAAATCGGCTCCGCCGAGATTGACGTTTCGACGAATTAAAATTCGCGTCACGCCTTCGACGAAATCCAGCCACGAGCCGCGCATTTTTAGTTCGGGCGCGTCCAAATTTATTTCGCCCGATTCGTTTAAGTTCAGCGAGTGAACCCGAACAATTCGGTCTTCGCGTCGGGCGGCAGCAACGGTCGTATCGTATTGAATCGCCATCGGCAACACAAAACCGTCGTTGTAATCGGTGTGTTCGCCGATGAGATTGACTCTGCCCGGAGCGCGGAAAAAGCGCGGCTCGCGCCAGTAAATTTCACGAAACTCGGCGCGTAAATTTTCGAGATTTATTATCATTAAAAATTATCTTACCAAACGACCGGCTCGACGAGTTTGCGAAGTTCCGCCGCTTTTTCCTCCGGCAAAATGTCGTTGATAAACATTCCCGCGCCGACTTCGCTGCCCGCCAGAAATTTCAGCTTCGTTGCGGTTCGCATCGGCGGATAAAACTCGACGTGGAAATCGAACGAATCGTAATTCGCCGCGTCCGACGGGCGATTGTTCATCGCCATTATATACGGAAAACTGACATCGAATAGCTTATCGAATGCCTTCAAAACCTGCTTGAAAATCGCTGCTAAATCCCTTAACTCCTTTAACGAAAAATCGGTCAACGCTTCGGCGTGACGATTCGGGTAAATATGCAGCTCATACGGATAACGGGCGAAAAAAGGAATGAACGCGGTAAAGGATTCGTTTTCGGCGACAATTCGCTGTCCGCTGTTGCGTTCATTTTCCAAGATATTTGCAATCAAATTTACGCCCGTTTTTTCTTTGTGCCGGCGGCATTGTTCGACCTTTTTCGCCATTCGCGGCGGGACAAACGGATAAGCGTAAATCTGCCCGTGCGGATGCGGCAAAGTTACGCCGACGGCTTCGCCTTTATTCTCGAAAATGAAAACGTATTCGACGAAATCGTGCTTGTCCAAATCTGCAAATCTGTCCTGCCAAACCTGCATCAATTTATAAATCTGCGCGGCGGGTTGCTGCGCCAAACTCCAATTGTGTTCGGGCGTATAAACCACGACTTCGCATAAGCCCTGCGCCGGTCGCACCGGATAAAGCTCACTGCTTTCAATCGCCGGTTCGGGCGGATTTGGCTGCAGACTCGGAAACTTATTTTGAAAAACTACGATGTCGTAATCTGGTTCGGCAACTTCGGTCGGGAAACCACTCGGCACGGTCGGACACAGCGGGCAATAGCCGGGCGGCGGAAAAAACGTGCGGTCTTGCCGGTGTGTCGCCGTCACCGTCCATTCGCCGTAAAGCGGATTCCAGCGGAGTTCAGACATTTTCTTTGACCTCGTTTTCCGTTTCAATTTTCTCGTCGCCGAAAGTGTAAAAAATTATGTAGCGTTCGCCGTCCGCCATGTTCTCGCGCCGTTTGTGCATTTCACCGGCTTCTGTTTCGATTGATTTTTCCTCGGTTTCCATTTGAATTTTAATAGGCAAACGCCTGATAAACTTCGCGCGCATCCGCTTCGTCGAGCGATTCGACGCGCGGGTTGTAGCGCAGCAGATGCCGCGCCGTTTCCGAAAGATTTTCCCACGTCGCTTTGGGAATTCTGATTGAAACTTCCGGTCGAAACAACCAGCGGCGACTATAACCGATGACGCACATCGGACGCGGTTCATCCGTTTTATTCGGCGTTCCGCGATGAATCGCCCGCACGTCCCGAATCATCAAATCGCCGGTTTTCATCATCAGTTTTTCGAGCTTTGTTTCGCCGGTTTCCAATTTTCGCAAACTTTCCTCTTTCGTCAATAGATGAGTGCCGTAAGTCGTCTCGAACGGTCCGTTCTCTTCGGTGATGTCAACGAGCGGGAAATTAACGGCAAGCTGAAACGACGGCGTTTCCTGGTTCAATTCCGGGAAAAGCGGCGGCGTGTCGCGGTGCAGTTCCTGGTAATCCGAACCCTTGAGCGGCGTGTCGGTCGCCAGTTGGCACATCACAAAATCTTTCCCGACCAGATTTTCGACAATCGCCAAAACGTCCGCGTCCGCAAAAATTTCTTCGTCGGCAAACGGCGCGATAAACGGCAAAGTCACGTAATAACGATGCGAGCCGCGATTTTCATTGCCGCCTTCGCGCTCGACGTGCGCCGCGAGCAGCGGCTGAAACTCTTCGTTCCAACGGCGCAATTTTTCCGCCGAAAGATGCCCGGGCAAAACGCATTGTCCTTGCGTGATCGCTTCGCGAGTGAATTGTTCGATTTCAGATTGGCTGTAGCGCATAATTTTTTTAGGTGGTAAGTGCTAAACGGTAAGTGGTAAGTGAAAACCTTTTCTTAAACTTAACACTTACCACTATTTAAGTTTCGTCAGACGATTCTGCACGACGACGACAAATAAAAGTATCACGCCGCGCAAAACGAGTTGCCACCAAGGGCTGATTTGACCTTCGAGATTGAACAAATTAAAAATCACGCCGAGCAGCAGCACGCCGACGAGCGTGGACAAAACGCTGCCCTGTCCGCCGGTTAAAAGCGTGCCGCCGATGACGACCGCCGCAATCGCGTCGAGTTCCCAACCGATTCCGGCAACCGGCTGTCCGGTTCCAAGACGCGATGCGAGAATCACGCCCGCCAGTCCCGCCAGCGCGCCGCTAATTGCGTAAACCGCAATAGTGACGCGGTTGATATTGAGTCCCATCAGACGCGCGGCTTCGTCGTTATCGCCGACGGCAAAAACATTGCGCCCGAATCGAGTGTGATTCAAAACGAGCCAGCCGACGGCAAAGGCGACGATTAAAATTGCAATCGGAACTGGCAAAAAATCACCGATCAAACCGCGACCGAGCCAGTTAAAATTTTCATTCGCGCCGGTAATTCTAACCGATTGTTCGCCCGTCGCCGCCAGAGCCAGCCCGCGCGCCGCAATCATCATCGCCAAGGTCACGATAAACGACTGAATTCGCGCCTTTGCAATTATCAAACCGTTGATCAAACCGAGAAAAGTCGTTGCCGCGACCGCTGCGGCGAGTGCGATGATTAAACCTTGTTCGGCGAGATTGGCGGCAATTACGCCCGCGACGGCAAGTAACGCGCCGACCGATAAATCAATGCCGCCGGTCAAAATCACAAACGTCATTCCAAGCGCAACCAGACCGAGCATCGAATTTTGGCGCAAAACGTTCAGCAAATTTTCCGGCGTGAGAAACGCTTCGTAACGCGCAAAGCCGATGACGCAGACCAGCACGAGCATCACGAGCGCGCCTTGCTGCTGCAGAATCGAACCGATTTTTGCCCGCCTCGAAAGGCTCGCATCCGTATTAACTTCGTTTAAGGTTTCGGCTTCGCTCATAGTAAATAATGGTAAATTGTAAATGGTAAATGAAAGAGCAGTTCGGCAAACAGATTTCATTTACCATTTAGCATTTACCGTTTACTGTTAAATTAGTTTTGCACAATTTTCAACCAATCAAATCGTGCTTCTCGCCCCTTGCCGACGTGCGTTAATGCGACGCGCGCGCCTTCGACGTGACTGCCAATAATCGGTTTTCCCAAATCCGTCCAGGTTTTTCCGTTGAGGCTGTAGGCGAATTGATAAAACTCGCCGCCGGTTGCGGTCATTCGCAGACGAATGTTCGGGGCGTTCGCCACATTCGCGCTCGCGGCAATTTCCTGTTTGCCGTTTTCGCGCCGAAAGACGGAAACTTTTCCCGCGCCGAAACCGATGCCGACCGCGTTTCCGCGCCAACTGTAGGCGGCGAGTCCAACGATTTCATCAGCCGTCGCACTCGCCGATTCGATGAGCGTTTCCGCCGTGTAATTTCCTGAAACGGTGCGCTCGGCGATGACCGCTTCGCTCGCGTCCGCTGCCGTAAACGCCAGCGTTCCCGCTTTCAAATCAACGATTTCCGTCGGCGATGCGGGCAATTGATAGTTCGGGCTAAGCATCGAAGCGTCGAATTCATCCAGCAACGATAATTTTTTCTCCTGCTTTGTCCAACTGAAAGGCGCGTTTGCGGTATTCGACGCGCCGCGCCCGCCGTTGATTGTCGCCCAGCCGTCCTTAGTCCAATCAACTTTGTCGAGCAGAGCTTCGCGCCCGATGTTAAAAGCGTCGCCGCGTTTCCGATAAGCGTGATACAGCAAAAAATCCGAGCCGTCCGGCGTTTTGACAATCGTGCCGTGACCCGGACATTGCCAAACTTCATTTGCGGCTAAAATAGGATTCGCCGGATTTTTCTCCCATTTTCCCAGCAAAGTTTTCGAGCGCGCTA
>Ga0136611_10001880_pt1 | contig 14582 bp, 13 predicted proteins | sample AntDrymUQ2232306_2_FD_106645 | JGI IMG/M metagenome (GOLD analysis project Ga0136611, IMG submission 106645) | Polar desert sand microbial communities from Dry Valleys, Antarctica - metaG UQ223 (23.06) | ecosystem: Environmental > Terrestrial > Soil > Desert | place: Antarctica: Dry Valley...
ACGCGGCAGTCACGCACGCGTCTCGAACCGGAGTCGGTCGTCCGGCGATCCGGAGCTTCCTTCCGGGGCGGAGACTAGTCGCGCCGTCTCCGTGCTGTCAACGTTTCAGGGACATATCGGTTTCGTCCCGGTGGCGCCGGCGGACTCGGGTCAGCGTCGTTGCCGCAACTGGACGGTCCGGATCTCCCATGGACGGACTTCCAGATGGAGGCCGGAATCGGCGTCGAGCGCCAAGGTGGGACCCGGGCGTCCGAGCAGGTCTGCCTCGCACGCCGCTTCGAACGGCCCGCGCAGATACGCTCGAACCGGCGCCGTGGATTCCGCCACGAGCCTGGCTTCTAGCCAGTCGCCCCGCCGGCGAAGCGATGACAGCACGACCCCGTCCCCGGCCAGGGCGAAGATCGACCCGGGATCCGGCCGGTCGGCGATGGCCGGGTCGTCGGGGGTGTGACGCGGGGCCTTGCCGTCCACGACGAGGAATGGAAGGTGGTAGGCCTCGACCGACCCCAGCACGTTGGCCTCGGACCACGACCCGGCGTGCGGCTGCAGCGCGAACCCGAACCGCCAGGGGCCGAGCATCTGGGCGCCGGGGATCGGTACCTCCGGCCCGGCCGGATCCTCACGGAACGGATTGTCGTTGCGACTGATCAGGCCGGTGCAGCGGAGCACCGTCAGGGCGAGTTCCCGGCCGTCCACGACCTCGTACTCGGTCAGGTGGTCCAGCAGGGCGCTGACGCCGGCCGCGTGGACGAAGCCGTGGGCCGGATAGGTCGGCGTCGCGACCTCGCCATGGCCGGCCTCGAACGTCAGGCCGCGCTCGACGACGGCGAACTGTCCCTCGGCCATGGAGCGATCCGTGGGGACGGGGAGGGGGATGTGCCACCGGACGCGGTGGTCGCGCGCCGGATTGTCGAAGGTGACCGTGACACGCACGAAGGACTCGTCCACTCGAAGCTCGAGCTGCGTCGTCACCTCGACCGCGTCGGTCAGTTCGGTCCGGGCGCGCCCATCAGAGAGGACGCCGCGAGGCCACGGATAGGTGCGCTCGATCTCGAGGCGCCCTCGCAGCGGCCCGTTCTCGAGTGCCCGGACCGCCACGGAGGTCGGAGCGTCCACGAGGGTGTCGTTCGTCGGCGGTGCGTAGTTGTAACTGTCGCCGAAATCGCCGCCGTCCACGATCCGGCCGACGCCGGTCAGTAGGACGCCGTCGCCCTCAAGGCTGAATGTCCCATCGTCGGCCACCTCCAGGTGCACGAGGTGGTTGGACAGCGACCATTCTCCGACGACGACCGGCTTGACGACGCCGACCAGGGCGGCGTCCACCCCGTCGACCGACTCGCCGGCCTCCACGGCGCGGGCCACGCTCCAACCCAGCGCCGGAACCGGGACGGCCGCCACGATCCGCTGCCGGTCACCGCGTAGGACGACGACGTCCCAGATCTGGTCCAGGTCGGACGCGGTCGCCGCCCGTACCGCGTCGATCAACTCATCGACATCGAAATCGTCCGGCGTCGATGGGTCGTTCATGAGCAGGTCCAGCCGTGGCGTCGGCCCGTCGCGATCGATCCGGTGACCGTCCAGCGAATGGCCGAACAGCTCGCGGCCGTGCAGGCGTCGCTCGAACAGTTCGGTGAGCTGGCTCCCAATGAGCCGCATCCGTCGCAGCGCGGACTCCGGGCGTTCGATCGTCTGGGTCGGCACTCGTCTGCCGTCGTCGAGTTCGAGTTCGATCGCCTGCCATCCGGCGTGGCTGTCGACTTCGAGCTCCACCAGGTCGGCCCGCTCACGCGGCGACGGGTTGACGATCGCCCAACCTCCGCGGGGCGCCGAGGCGGCCGCGCCCCGGAGGGCCATCCGGACGACGCCCCGGGCGATCTGCTCCGCCTCGGCAAATCGGGTCAGGACCTGGTCCACGACCGCGTCATGCGAGCAGCCACAGATCGAATCGTGGGCGGAGTTGTCGATGAGCCGGCGCCACGCCAGTTCGAGCAGGCGTTCCGGCCAGGCCGCGTCGTGGAGCGCGGCGAGCGGTTCCGCGTAGCGCTCGATCAGCCGTTCCGCGCGGGCGGCCGCAGCCTTGAGGTCCATCCGGGCGGAGGCCACGTTCATGAGCATGTTCGCCCGGGCGGCCGAGCGGAGTTCGCCGGTATGGGTCGGGAGCGTGTCGGTCGAGACGGCGACGCCCGCGATGTAATCGCTCAGCGTCTCGATCCGGACGGCGATGTCCGAGCGCGCTTCGTTGGCCTGGGCCACGATGTCCGCCAGCCGCGGGGATGGCACGGCGTGGTCCGTCCCGTACATCGCGAGGACGGATCGGTCGCCGTAGAACGACCGTCGGCCTTCGAAGTAGCGACCGACCTTCTCGCCCAGCCGATCCGGGATGGCCAGCAGGTACGCGCCATTGCCGTAACCGCCCACGAGGTATTCCGTTCGGACGGTGGAGCCGTCCGGGCTCGCCCAGGTGAAGGCGTGATGGTCGATGGCCGCCGGGACGCCGCGCCAGACGACGGCCTGGTCGATGCCCGCGCGGCGCAGGATCTGGGGCATCTGGGCGATGTGCCCGAACATGTCTGGCAGATAGCCGATCGGCATCGCCCGACCGAGCGTCTCAGCCGCATGCCAGCCGAGTTCCAGGTTGCGCACGATCGTCTCGCCCGACACGAGGAACTCGTCCATCAGGATCTGCCACGGTCCGATCGCCAGGCGTCCCTCGGCGATCAGTCGCTCGATCCGGGCTCGGCCGTCCGGACGCACCTCGAGATAGTCGTCGACCGTCGTCACCTGGCCGTCGAGGGTGAAGGCGAGACGGCGGTCCGCCTCCATCCCGTCGAGCAGGCCATCGACGAGCTCGACGAGGCGCATCCGGAAGGTCTGGAACGGCTCGTACCACTCGCGGTCCCAGTGGGTGTGCGGGACGAGGTGGATGATCGCAGGGCCACCGTCGGATGGCGGCGAGGGGTCGGACGGTGGTTCCACGATCGTCGTCATGCGCGGCCTGCCTCGCCACCGACCGCGACCCCCCGATCGGCGGCCAGGCGCGCGACGATCCGCTGGCACGTCACGAGATCGGTCCGGCCGTCGGCGATCCCGGTCCGTGGCGCGACGCCATCCCGCACGAGGTCGCGAAAGGCCATGAGCTGGACCTCGAATGCCTCGTCGATCGCCTCGAAGCGGACCTGCGATCGGCGCTCGTCGCCCCCCGTCGAGACGACCAGCTTCGTGGGCAGGTGGAGGCGGTACGGCGCCGGGAACGTGAGCTCGACGGAGCCGCCTCGGTGATGGAACCGAACGTCCTCGCGGTAGGCCGGGTAATGGTCGAGGAAATGCCATCCGATGGCGACCCGGACGCCGTCGGACCGGCGCGCCGCGATCGTCACCGAAGGCGGCCATGCACCTTCCGGAAAGAGGTCGACGTGATCGATCTCAAGAGGCTCGGGATCGCCGGTCACGGCCCGGATGACCGCAAGTTCGTGGACAAGGCTGCCCACGAGGATGCCGCCGTACAGGCAACCGAACTCGGACCCGGCGTCGCTACCCAGCGCGACGGCCAGGAGCCGGGCCGACTCCGCGTGCAGGCGCTCCATGACCTCTGGGTCGATATCGGCCGGGGCCGGCGCGAGGTGGGCGAAGGCGAGCTGCGACTCGTTGGTCGGGTGGAGGACGGTCACCTCGATCTGGCGAAGGTCGCCCAGTCCCGAGGCCGGGTCGAGGAACCGCCGTCTGGCCTCCTCCACCGCTGGGTCGAAGACCTTCATGTAGCCAAGGAGCAGCCGATCCGCGGCGGGAGAGGCTGCGAGACGATCAGCCTCTGCGAGGGTGTGCGCCAGCGGTTTTTCGCACAGGACCGGGATGCCGCGGTCAAGCGCCGCCTGGGCCGCGCCACCGTGCGAACCGTTGGTCAGGATCACGACGCCGTCGATGTCCTCCATGTCCAGCATCGTCGCGAGGTCCGTGGTTCGCGCCTCAGGGGGGACGCCATACCGCTCACCCATGACGCGGAGGAGGGTCGGCGACAGGTCGCACAGGGCGGCCAGCCGGATGCTGTCGCTTAGCCGTGCGATGAGCGGCAGGTGGACGGCCTGGGCCACGGCCCCGAGGCCGACGACGCCCAGGCGGACGGCATCGCGGGACGGAGCATCAGGGCTGGGGGTCACGGACAGGAAGGATAATCGGTTGACGGTTCGCCCGACACACCGCCAGAATCCGCGACCATGCCCGACCTGGACCTGCCGCAGCCCATCCCCACCGCCGACTGGCGCGACGGGGCGGTCTATCAGATCTACCCGCGCAGCTTCGCGGACAGCGACGGGAACGGGGTCGGGGACCTGCAGGGGATGATCGATCACCTCGACCACCTCGGCCCGGACGGCCTGGGAGTGGACGCGATCTGGCTGTCTCCGTTCTACCCGTCCCCCGGCCACGACCTGGGCTACGACGTCGCCGACCATACCCGCGTGGATCCGCTGTTCGGGTCGGAGGCGGACTTCGACCGGCTCGTGGACGCGTGTCACACCCGGGGGTTGCGGGTGATCATCGATCTCGTGATGAACCACACGAGCGACGAGCACGAGTGGTTCAGGCAGTCCCGGATATCACACGAGGGTCCCTACGCGGACTACTACCTGTGGCGCGACCCGTCCGGCTGGGACGCCGCCGGCAACCCGTTGCCGCCGAACAACTGGGTCTCGTTCTTCGGCGGGTCCGGCTGGGAGTTCGAGCCGGCCCGGCAGCAGTTCTACTACCACACCTTCCTGGTCCAGCAGCCCGAGCTGAACTGGCGGAATCCGGCGGTCGAGGCAGACCAGTGGTCGATGGTCCGAGGCTGGCTGGAGCGCGGCGTGGATGGCTTTCGGCTGGACGTCTTCAACGCGTTCCTGAAGGACCCAGGACTGCGGGACAACCCGGTCCTGTCCGAGGGGTCCTCGCCGTGGGCCCGGCTGGAGCACAAGAACGACCTGGACCATGCCGATTTCGCGGATCTGATCGCCAGGTTCCGGACGATCGTCGATGGCTATGCCGATCGGATGTCGGTGGGTGAGCTCTTCAGTGGCGGGACGCTGGCGGCCGCGCGCTATACCTCGGGCCGCCACATCGTGTTCGACTGGTCGCTCATCGAAGCGCCCTGGACGGCTGCGGCATTCACGGCCGCGATCCAGAGTCGCGAGGAGGCGTATGGCCCAGATCGGTCGCCGACGGTCGCCCTCTCGAATCACGACCGCGAACGCCAGGCGGGTCGGCTTGCGGCCTCGGTCGGGCGCGAGGCGGACAGCGACGCCATCGCGCGGGCCGCCGCCGTCCTCCAGTTCGGCCTCCGGGGGACCCCATTCCTCTACTACGGTGAAGAGATCGGGATGGTCGATGTCCTGATCCCGGACGACGAGATCGTGGACCCGCCGGCTCGCCTGGCAGGCCCAGACTTCCCGTGGTATGACCGCTCGCGCTGCCGGACGCCGATGCAGTGGACCGCCGGGCCCGGCGCGGGGTTCACCTCCGGCGCGCCCTGGCTCCGGATCGCGCCCGACACCGATGCTCGCAACGTGGCCGCCCAGCGCGGGGACCACGGGTCCGTGCTGGAGACCTACCGTCGCCTGCTGGCTGCGCGCCGCGAGTCCCCGGCCCTTCGGATCGGACGCCATGACTGGATCGCCACCGGGCAGCCCGACGTCCTGGCCTGGAGTCGCACGGCGGGTCGCGAGTGCCGCCTCGTGGTGATCAATTTCGTCGGCTCGGACCGGGACATCGTGGTCGATACGGCGGGCGACGCGTGGACGCCCGTCGCGGGAAGCCATCCGGATCCGGCGCCCGTCGCCCAGGATGGACGGCTCCGTTTGCGGGCCGATGAGGCCGTGATCTTCCGGCCGGCCACAGTCTGACCCGCGCGCTGAGCGCTGCTACCATGCCGTCACCCACCCCGAGCCTCGGAGCTGACGCGTGCCTCTCGATTTCCTGAAGCGCAAGAAGGGCGATCTGCCCGGTGCGACCCCGGCCGCCGCGGCGTCAACGGGATCCGTGGTCCTGCCCGAAGAGGTCGTCGCCCAGGAGTACCAGCTCAAGCTGTACTACGCGGGCAAGTCCAGCGAAGGCGTCCGGATGAAGACCGGCCCGGGTGCGATGGGGGAACTGTCGTCTATGCTGGTCGGGTTGGCCAAGTCGGAGATCGAAGTCGTCGAGCCCCTGCCCATCGAGTTCAGCCAGGCGACGCCCACGATCGCGCGACCGTCGGAGGCGATGCAGTGGCTGAATGCGCACCACGTCCACTCGCCGATCACTCGCCACGCGCTCGTCGTCCTCGAGTCCATCGATGCGGTGGACCTGGCGTTCGATACGTTCGTGTGCTCGCTCCTGGAGGGCGAGACCGACACGAGCGGGTACCCCGAGTACAACGCGGTCGTCGGGGGCGTGGCCGCCCACTGGGACGAGGCGACGGGCGACATGGTCTGCCGGGCCGTCGTGGGCTGGGGTGGACGGGGCGTTCGCGGCGATACGGACCGGATCGGAGCCAGGTTGCTGGCCGGCATCCTCACGAACATCCTTGCCAGTCAGTACGCGCTGGGGCTGACCGCCATCGATCGACCGGTCCCGGCCGCGGGCCGTGGCGGCTTGGTGTGCGCCCACTGCGGGTTCGCTTCCGCGCACGAGCGAGCCTTCTACTGCCCGAAGTGCGGCATGCGCCTGCTGCGCGGCTGACGGCGACTCGGAGCCGCCCATGCCCCTGTACGACTATCAGTGTGCCGCGTGCGGCCACCGCTTCGAGGTGATCTACGGCGTCTACGCCGATGGCCCGACGATCTGCCCATCGTGCGGCTCGGGTCCGCTGAAGAAAGGGTTCAACGCGCCGGCCGTCCACTTCAAGGGATCGGGCTGGGCCAAGAAGGAGCGGCGCGCCACGGCGTCCGCAGGTGGGTCGAAGTCGAGCGACGACGAGTCCGGCGGCAGCGATAGCGCGGCACCCGCGGCGGTCAAGGACGTCGAGGACGGCAAGGCGTCGAAGGACGCGCCTGACTCCGCCCGTGCCCCTGACGTCGGGGATGCCGGTGGCGCCGGCAAGAAGAGCAGGGCGAAGCGGGATGGCCGCGAGGGCGCGAAGGATGGTCACGGGGTGGCCGCATCCACGCCCGCCGCTCCGGCCCCGGCGGGGAGTGGCGACTGACCATGGCGGCGGCGTCGGACTGGATCACCCTGGCTGAAGCCCAGGCGATCCTCGGGGCGGCGAATGTGCGGTTCAGCGCATCGACCATCGGCGGATGGGCACGATCCGGGCGCCTGCAGAGCATCAAGCTCGGTGGGCGTCGGTTCGTGCGCCGCGGTGAGGTTCGCGCGCTGCTGGTTCCCCCACGGCGCGTCGCGGCGCGCGACCTCCAACCCGCCTTGTTCGAGGAGCTGGTCGACTGAGCGGCAAGGTGGCGCAAGTCAAGGCGCTCGTGGAACGCTCCCTCGTCCGGCCCCGGGTCGTGTATCTCCGAGCCGTGTTGGACACCTACGGCCAGGCCCCAGGAGGGCTGCTCGCCAACGGCCTTGCGTTCGCCGCCCTCTTCGCGACCCTTCCGATCGCGATCGTGACCCTGGGTGTGGCGGGCTGGCTGGTGGACGACCCGGCTGTGCAGGCGCAGCTCGCGGCAACCATCGGGTCGTTGTTCCCGCCGCTGCGCGACCTCGTCGACGAGGCACTCGCGAGCCTGTCCGCGGGCGCGGCGCTGACATCCGTGCTGGGCGTGGTCGTCCTGATCTGGACCGTCAGTCGCTTCTTCGTCACCCTTGATGTGGCCTTCGCGCGGATCTTCACCGGACGCCCAGAGCGCGATGTCGCACAACAGACGGCGCGCGGATTCGTCTGGGTGGTCGGGTTGATCGGGACGGTCATCGCGCTAATCGTCGCTGGGGGCCTGGCTACGATCGCGGATTCCCTCTTTGCGGCACCGGAAGCCGTCCGGGCGGTCCGGGCGATCCTCTCCTCATGGCCATTCCTGCTGCTCCTGGGGATGGGTGCGACGCTCCTCGTCTACCGGACCGTGCCACACGAAGCGCCAAGCTTGGTCGTCGTCTGGCTGCCAGCGGTCGTGGCCGGCGCAGGGATCGTCGTGCTCAGCCAGTTGTTCCTGTCCGTCTCATCGTTCCTGCTCGGGAGGTCGGCGCTGGCTGGTCCATTGGCCGCGGCATTCATCGCCCTCGCCTGGCTGTCGTTCACGTTCCAGGTGCTGATGTATGGCGCCGCGTGGGTGAAGGTCCGAGACGATCACGAGCGGGCAGCCGACCCTTCGCCAGATTCAGGCCTGGCGGGTCCCGCAGCGGCGGCAGAAGCGAGCGGTCGCGGAGAGTGACAGACCACAGCTGACGCATGGCTGGACGCCACCGGCTGCCCGGGCCGCTGATGCGGCCGGCGCGGTCACGACCTCCCGGGCGGATTCGGCCCAGAGCGACTCGAGGCCACCGGTCGAGGCCGCACGCCCGAATGCGGGGCTGGCCGCGGCTCGCTGATTCGGCCATTCCGGCTGGGTCGGCCACTGTGGTTCCGTCACCGCGACCGGCGAGGGAGCCGGCGAAACGGGCGCGATCGCCGGCGCGGCCGGCGGCGCGGCCGGATCGGGCGCGGGGCCGGCGTCGGGGGCGACGATGCGCCAGGTCGGTTGCGTGATCACATCGGGCCGCTGACGTTCCTCGGGCTCGGGCTGCGCCGCGATCGGCTCGGGCTCGGGCTCGGGCTGCGCCGCGATCGGCTCGGTCACCTCGATCGCGTCGGCAATGCGAGGCCGCGAACGCAGTCGATCGAGGAATCGAGCGCCGCGGCGCGAGCTGTCGATCGCCCGGCCATCAGCGTCGTGTGCCTCATGCGCTGCGGCAGTGGCGTGGTCGGTCGGCGCCTCCGTCGGCTGGTCGATCGGCGCCTCCGCGGCGACCTCCATGGCGGGCGCGGGGTCAGACGTGGATCCAGATCTGCCGAGATCTTCGGGTGGCGCCTCGTTCCACAGGCCCGCCAGGCACCCGGCGACATCGACCGGCTCCAGGTCGTACGCAGCCTCGTCCGCAACCTCGGCCGATGCCTCGGGCATCTCCTCGACGAGCAGCCGGTCGGAGGTGGGCCAGGCCAGCGGATCCAGGACAGGCGAGGCCGCGGAAGGTTCGACGGGATATCCGTCTGCCTCACCAAAGGCGGCCGGCATGATGTCGTGGCCCAGGTGGGGTGCGCAGCTCAGGCAGCGACCTTCGACCTCGTTCCAGCAGTTGCCGCACGTGTACTGGCGACAGGACATGCAGAAGTTGAACGTCTTGTGGAACGCATCCAGTTGCTGGGAACTGACCCGCCGGTCCGTCTCACTGCGGGCCGCCGCCATCGCTTCGTCCATCGACGTGTCATCCGAGAGGACGAAGTTCTTCAGGCCGCGGGACAGGACCTTGATGCCGGTGAGACGGGCTGCTCGGGGCGCGCCGGATTCGAACGTGTAGCGGGTGCCACACCGCTCACAGAACGATTCGGTCAGGATCTCGGTCATCTGGTCCCCGTGGATGGCGCTGGGCGTGCTCGGACGGCTGCGGCCTTCGAACCGGCCGAGAGTACACCCCCCGGTGCGGTGTGGTCCGGTGCCCGGAGTACCGCCGGGTCGCGCGGATGGTCCGGGCCGGCAACGTCTGCGACCGACCCTCTGCTAAGCTCCGCGACCCACGATGCCGCCGCTGACCGCCATCGAGCGGTTCTTCGAACGACTCTTCGAGCGACCGTCTGCGCGCCTGTTTCGGGCGCGCCTGCAACCCGTTCAGATCCAGCGCCGGATCGAACGCACGATGGAAGCCGAACGGCTGGCCGGAGCCGATCGCACGCTCGTCCCGAACCGGTTCGTCGTTCGATTGAATCCCGAGGACCTGGCCTCGTTCGACGACATGACCGGGTCGCTCGCCGCGAGCCTGGCGGACGGCGCCCTCGTGTTCGCGCGCGCACGCAACTTCACGCTCGTGGATCGGCCGCGAGTGGAACTCGTCGCCGACGAGACGGTGCAACGGGCAGATATCCAGGTCGTCGCGCGCTTCGCCGACCCGCTGCCCGGTCGCGCAGCGGTGGCCGATGCGGGCGCCGCGCTCGTGTCGAGTGATCGGGATCCGGACCTGCCCGGTGCTCCCTCGGAGACGATGGTCTTCACCGTTCCTCGGGCCGCCGCGCTCACGGCCCGGCTGCGGATCGTTCCCCCCGGCGGGGCTCCGCTCGAGCGTGCCTTCGATGGGTCGAGCCTGACCCTGGGGCGTGGTTCGGACAACGACGTCGTCCTGGTCGATGGACGCGTGTCGCGCCATCACGCTCGGCTGAGCGGTCGGCGCGGGACGCTCGTCTACACCGACCTCGGCAGCACGAACGGCTCGCGGGTGAACGGTTTCGCAGTCGAGGAACTGGTGCTCGGGGTCGGCGACCGGATCGAGCTCGGCGATACCACGATCGTGATCGAGTCGGCTGGGGATGTCAGCTGAATGGACGGCTTCCTGCTGCTTCTGTGGGTCGTGCGCCTGGCCTTCCTTGCCCTGCTTTACCTGGTCCTGGCTCGCGTGATGCGGTCGCTCCTGCGCGACCTGCGTGCGGCCGCTCGGGAACCGACCACGTCGCTCGGCCGGCTGATCGTGCTTGAGTCGCCCGGCGGCGAGCCCGCGACTGGGCTGTCCTTCGACCTGGACGCCATCACCACCCTCGGCCGGGATGTCAACAACGCGATCGTGGTCGAGGACCCGTTCGCATCCTCCGAGCATGCGGTGCTGACCTTTCGGGGCCGGAGCTGGTACGTGGAGGACACGGGCAGCACGAACGGGACGTATCTCAACGGGCGCCGGATCGAGGATGTCGCCGCCATGGGCTACGGCGACGAGATGTCCATCGGCCAGGTTCGACTGCGCCTGGAGCGCACCCGGACGACATGACCATCGCACCCGACCTCGGGGCACGACGCGCACCAGTGGCGCGTTCGGCCCGAGCCGGGCGGCGGAGGCGGGTCCAGCCTCGCGCACGCTGGGGGGAGGCGCGACTCCTGCTTCTCGTGGCCGTCACGTTGCTGGTCGGCAGCATCTCGCTCGGCGCCACGCTGACCGGTGCCTTCGTGCCATACGACGCGCGCGATCTGGCGATCTATCTCGGGGCGCTGCTGGTCGCCCACCTCGCACAGGTCCTCGCCGGGCGTCGTTCGGATCAGATCCTGCTGCCGGTGATGGGCATGCTCGGCGGCATCTCGCTCCTGCTCATGCAGCGGTTGCCGCAGGGCCTCGTGACGATGAACCTCGGCGCGACCGAGCTCGGTCTTGGCGAAGTCCAGTTGCTGTGGCTCGTCCTTGCGATCGCAGTGGCGACGGTCGTCGGTGTCGCCGTGCGTTCGGATCGCTGGCTGCGCCGCTACAAGTACACCTGGGCCGCGCTGGGGATCGGTTTGCTCCTCCTGGCGTTCGTGCTCGGCACGGACATCGGCGGGTCCCGGCTGAGCGTCCGGATCGGTCCGTTCAGCGGCCAGCCGTCTGAACTGCTCAAGGTCATCCTGGTGGTCTTCCTGGCGGGCTACCTGTCCGAGAACCGATCGCTGCTCATCGAGCAGGACACGCGTGTCGGTCCGCTCCGATTGCCGCCCCTGCCGTACCTTGCCCCGATGGTCGCGATGTGGGCGATCGCCCTCGGCATCGTCGTCATCCAGCGTGACCTCGGGGCGGCGTTGCTCTTCTTCGCCGTCTTCCTGGCCCTGGTGTACGCCGCGACCGGGCGGGTAAGCCTCGTCGTCATCGGTCTCGTCCTGTTCCTCGCGGGGAGTGCCCTGATGGCCGCCCTGTTCGGGCATGTCCGCGCCCGGATCGAGGTCTGGCTGGATCCGTTCGGCGATCCACTGGGCGTCGGCTACCAGATCGTCCAGTCGCTGCACGCGTTCGCGAGGGGCGGGCTGCTGGGCGTCGGCCTGGGCAATGGGCTGCCGCTGGTCGGCGGACGGCTCCCCATCCCGGAAGTCCATACGGACTTTCCGCTGGCGGCACTGGGCGAGGAGCTCGGGCTCGTCGGGATCGTCGCGATCCTGGCCCTGTATCTGGTGATCGTCCAGCGCGGGCTGCGCATCGGGGCGGCCGCCGCGGATGACTTTCGGGCGATCCTCGCGACGGGCCTCGCGCTTGTCATCGGGGTCCAGGCGTTCATCATCGCCGGCGGCAACCTGAGCGTCCTGCCGCTGACCGGGGTCACGTTGCCGCTGATCAGCTACGGCGGATCGTCACTCCTCGCCAATGCGCTGGTGGTCGGCCTGCTGCTCGCCCTGTCCGACAAGGGCGTCGAGCCGCCGCCACCTCCCGGCCGGCGTGGCTGGCTCAGCCGACTCCCCCGCCGAGGTCGATGATGCAGTCGGGTGCGTCGCGCCGACGCCCGCTTGGACGAACGATCATCCACGTTGCGCTGGTGCTTTCACTCGCGTTCGGGGTCCTGGCCGGCGCGGCAGGGTACTGGGCGGTCTTCCGCGCCCCGGAGCTCGTTCGCTCGCCGGATGATCCGGCCGTCATCGTGGCCGCGAGGACGGTCCCGCGAGGTCGGATCCTTGATCGTGATGGTGTCGTGCTCGCGGACAACGAGACGGGCCCGAACGGAGAGCTGCAACGCGTCTACAAGGGTCGCGCGATCAGCCAGGTCGTCGGCTACGCCTCGAGCCGCTACGGTCGGGCGGGGCTGGAGCTCGCGTTCGATGCGGAACTGTCGGGCCTGGCGAGCGACCCGCTGAACGACGCCCTGCGCAAGTTCGGGGCGGATCCGTACGATCCCCAGGACCTTACCCTGTCCCTGTCGTATGACCTCCAGAAGGCCGCCGTCGCGGCGCTCGGCGATTTTCGAGGGGCCGTCGTCATGCTGGATCCGACGACCGGCGAGGTGCTTGCGCTGGCGTCGACACCCACCTACGACGCCTCCAAGGTAGCCGACCCGGCGACGGCGCGGCAGGCGTTCGAGGCCCTCCAGGCGGACAACGGCCAGCCGCTCCTGCCGCGGGCGACGCTGGGTCGCTACGTGCCGGGATCCGTGTTGAAGATCGTGACCGCCATCGCGGGCCTGGGCTCGGGCGCGATCACGCCCGCCACGACGTACGAGGAGCAGCCGGGCGCGGAGAAGAACGGCCTGCTGGTGGACGGCTTTCGAGTCCGGGATGGGCACCACCTCACTACTGGGTCCAAGGCGCTCGACTTCATCGAGGCGACGGAGGCGTCGTGCAACATCTGGTTCGCCCTGACGGGCCTGCAGATCGGTGGCAGGGAGTTCGTGGACTATGCCGGGCGACTCGGGTTCGGGGCACCGCTTCCGTTCGACCTTCCGACGGCGATCTCGCAGGTGACGGGAGGGAGCGGTCCTGCGCCGGGCGGATTCAAGGACGATGTCGAGCTGGCCAACGCCGCGTACGGTCAGGCGGAGACCTTCGTCACGCCGCTCCAGATGGCCCTCGTGGCCAGCGTCGTGGCAAACGGTGGGGAGATGCTGCGGCCGCGTCTCGTGACCTCGTTCGCCGGCAAGGCGGGCAAGCGCGAGGTCGGGCCTGAGACGCTGCGACGGGTGATCGATGCGGAGGCGGCATCGTCGATCACGGAGGCGATGGTGGCGGCGGTGGAGGGTGACCTGGGACGCCGGTTCACGGCCGGTTCCAAGGTCCGGGGAGTCACCACGGCGGGCAAATCCGGAACGGCCGAGCTGGGCGGCACGGGCGAGCCGCACTCATGGTTCATCGGGTTCGCCCCGGCCGACGCGCCAAGGGTGGCCATCGCGGTCGTCGTGGAACAGGGTGGGCGCGGCGCCGAGATCGCGTCGCCCATCGCCGGCGACCTCATGACGCGCTACCTGGCAGCGAACCCGTGATCGGCGATCGGCCGGACGACTCGGACGACGTCGGCGGCCCGATGGGCTCGAACGGTCTGGGCAGCACAGACGGTCCGGCGCGTGAACCGCGGCCCATGATCGAGCGGTTGGGGTTGGCCGGCGTGGCCGCGGTCCTTGCCGCTCTGTTCGGCGGGGTCGGCCTGGCCGCCTGGTCGGGCGGTGAGCCGTTCCTGGCCGTGATGGGCGGGATCGGTTGCCTGATGACGGCGTGGGTCGGTGGCATGACCCTGTTTCGAGGTTGAGAAGATCACACGTGTGGCGTTGCGATCGAATGAGGCCTTCGCGCCGGGGTGGTGAGGTGATCCACCGGAACACGCTGTGATCCACCCGGTTGGCGCCAGCAACGTTCCAACGGACCGCCGAAACAGGGCTCAGCCGCGTTTGGAACGCCACACGTCCCCGTTCGACGGCTGAACCCGCCGCCGCAGATCTCTCCTTCGTCGGTTGGAACGCTCCTGGCGCCAAGCGGCATCCAACGGGCGCCAGGCCTCGCGCGAGCCCCACCAGGCCGCCAAGCGGGCGCCGGGCAGGCTCGGATGGACCCACCCCACTTCATCATCGGCCCGTCAAAAGGCCCGCCTGAGAACCATCCGTGCAGAACCGACGTACCATCGGGTGACGCCACACGTCCCCAAGGTGCCACGTCGCTCGACCGCCCGCCCCGGCGACCGTCACCGCCGCCGAACCCCGCGAGAGAGGCCGATGAGCAAGATCCAGGAGACCGGCGACAGGG
>Ga0136611_10001881_pt1 | contig 14581 bp, 13 predicted proteins | sample AntDrymUQ2232306_2_FD_106645 | JGI IMG/M metagenome (GOLD analysis project Ga0136611, IMG submission 106645) | Polar desert sand microbial communities from Dry Valleys, Antarctica - metaG UQ223 (23.06) | ecosystem: Environmental > Terrestrial > Soil > Desert | place: Antarctica: Dry Valley...
CACCGGCCGAGCGCCGGGGTGGGTGGCACCAGGCGCGGGGTGAAGTGCCTTCATGCCCACTACGCCTGGTTCCTGGCCGGTGGCCCGGACCCCATCGGCCGCTGGGTGCACGAGAGGTTGTCCGCTTGAAGCCGGTGGCCGCCATCGACTGCGGCACGAACTCCACCCGCCTGCTGGTGCATGACGGGGCGCGGACCCTCGAGCGGTTGATGACCATCACCCGGCTCGGCGCCGGTGTGGACGGCTCGGGTCGGTTGGCACCGGAGGCCATCGGGCGGACGGTGGAGGTGCTCGGCCGGTACCGGGAGGTGATGGACGTGCACGGCGTGGGTCAGGTGCGCATCGCGGCCACGTCCGCCGCCCGGGACGCAGCCAACCGGGACGAGCTCTTCGATGCGGCCGAAGCGGTGGTCGGCACCCGTCCGGTGCTGCTGTCGGGCGAGGAGGAAGGCCGCCTGTCCTTCGCCGGCGCCACCTCTGAGCTCGATCCGGCCGACGGGCCGTTCCTGGTGGCTGACATCGGCGGCGGGTCGACCGAGATCGTCGTCGGCACCACCGAGCCCGTCGGAGGCTTGTCCATCGATGTCGGCTGCGTGCGGGTCACCGAGCGGTTCCTGCATAGCGACCCGCCGACCGCCGGTGAGCTGAGCGACGCCCTGGCCGTCATCCGTGGATACCTGGAGGACGTGGTGCGCATCGTGCCGGCCGGGCGCGACGCGCGCACCTTCGTCGGGTTGGCCGGCACCGTGGCCGCCATGGCTGCGGTCGAGCAGGGCCTGCACACCTACGACCGCGACCGCATCCACCACTTCCGGCTGACCCGCGCCGCCGCCGAGGACGTGTTTCGCACATTGGCCATGGAGCCGCGAGCCGATCGGGTCTACAACCCCGGGCTCGAAGCCGGGCGGGCCGACGTGATCGTGGGCGGTGCCCTGGTCGTCGTGTCTCTCTTCCGCTACTTCGACTTCGACGAGTGCCTCGTGTCGGAGACCGACATCCTCGACGGCATGGTGATGGACCTGCTGGGCGGCGCCCAGAGCCGGCCGTAGCTGCACCGGCCGACCAGCGACCGGGCGGTGCCCCGATCGTCCGTCGTAGAGTGCCGCTGTGCCCTCAGAGCCTGTCCAGCCGGTGTTCCCACGTGTCGACTGAGCGCCCCATGACCGACCGCGTGCTCATGGGGCCGGGGCCGTGCAACCCCTATCCGGAGGCGGTCGCCGCGCTCTCCAGACCGATGCTGGGGCACCTCGATCCGGAGTTCGTCGACATCCTGGACGAGACGTGCGAGCGGCTGCGGACGGTGTTCCGCACGTCGAACGCCCGGACCCTGCCCATCAGCGGCACCGGTTCGGCAGGCATGGAGGCGGCCTTCGTCAACCTGGTCGGACCCGGCGATGTGGTGGTGGTCGGGGTCAACGGACTCTTCGGCGAGCGGATGTGCGACGTCGCCGCCCGTTGCGGCGCGGAGGTGGTGAGGGTCGATGCGCCGTGGGGCCAGTCGCTCGACCCGTCTGCCCTCCTGGCTGCACACCCGTCACCCAAGGTCATCGCTGTCGTGCACGCCGAGACCTCCACCGGGGTGCGCAACGATCTGGAGGAGCTCGGGGCCGGCAAGGGCGAGGCCCTGCTGCTGGTCGACGCAGTCACCTCGCTCGGAGGCATCCCGCTCGAGGTCGACGGCTGGGGCGTCGACGTCAGCTACAGCGGCACCCAGAAGTGCCTCGGCGTGGCGCCGGGCCTGGCGCCGCTGACCATGAACGACCGGGCCTGGGCTCGGCGGGTCGACAAGCCGCGCTCGTGGTACCTCGATCTCGGGATGATCGGTGAGTACGCCGGCACCAGCGGTGCCCGCAAGTACCACCACACCGCCCCGATCTCGATGGTCTTCTCGCTACACGCCGGGCTCGGTGCGCTCCTGGCCGAGGGGCTCGAGCAGGCGTGGGCGAGGCATGACGCATGCGGCCGGCTGTTGCACGAGGGCCTCGAGCGTCTCGGCCTCGAGCTGTTCGCCGAGAAGGGGCACCGCCTGCCCGAGCTCACGACGGTGGTCATTCCCGACGGGGTCGACGACGCGGCCGTGCGGCGCATGCTGCTCGAGCGCCACGGCCTGGAGATCGGCGGCGGCGTAGGTCCGCTGGCCGGCCGCGTCTGGCGCATCGGGTGCATGGGCCACACCGCCCGGCCCCGCAACGTCACGCTGCTGCTGGCCGCGCTGGCAGAGGCGATCGGGTGATGCTGCGGTCGAGCGCGGTCGAGCTCAGGGGCAAGCGCGTCCTCCTGCGGCCGCTGGGCGCGGCCGATTGGGATCAGTGGCGGGACGTGCGCCAGCGCAGTCGCGACTGGTTGGTGAAGTGGGAGTCGCGTCCGGCGCCGGGCCACCCCGACCCGGCCGACGACCGGCGGGCGTTCCTCGCCCGGTGCGGGGCGAGGGACCGCGAGCGCGAGCTCGGCGCCGGGTTCGGTTTCGGCATCTTCCAGGACGGGCGCCTGGCCGGTGAGATCAACCTCAACAGCATCCAGAGGGGCTCTTTCCAGAACGCCTACGTCGGCTACTGGATCGACCAGTCCCACGCCGGGCGGGGCCTGATGCCGGAGTCCCTCGTCACCCTCATGCGCTTCGCCTTCGAGGACCTCGGTCTGCACCGGGTGCAGGTGTCGATCATCCCCCGGAACGCGCCGAGCCGCAGGGTGGTCGAGAAGGTGGGGCTACGCCACGAGGGAGTGGCCGAGCGCTACCTCGAGATCAACGGCGTCTGGGAGGACCACATGCGCTTCGCGTTGACCGCCGAGGAGTGGCAGGCTCGCCGGGATGATCTGCTCAGCGCGTGGGTGTGGCCCGCACCCGGCGGCTGACAGAATCGCCATCGAATCGAGCCCGAAGGGGATCCCATGCCTGCCAACCCGCTGAACCTCGACGACTTCGGAGGCGAGCTCTACAACCTCGGCATGTCCGAGGGGGCCCGCCCGCTCCTCGAGGCGGTCAAGACCTTCATCTCCCAGGAGGTCGACCCGATCACCGAGGAGTTCCACCGGCTGGGCGAGGAGCGGGAGGACCGGTGGAGCTATGCCCCGGGCCAGCTCGAGCTGCTCGACGGGGTGAAGGCCAAGGCCAAGGCCAACGGCCTCTGGAACTTCTTCCTGCCCGACTCGGAGACGGGCAAGGGGCTGAAGAACCTCGACTACGCGTACATCGCCGTCGAGCTGGGCAAGAACCGGCTCGCCTCCGAGTGCCTCAACTGCTCGGCGCCCGACACCGGCAACATGGAGGTCCTCGAGCGGGTCGGCACCCCCGAGCAGAAGAAGCAGTGGCTCGAGCCCCTGTTGAACGGCGAGATCCGCTCGTGCTTCGGCATGACCGAGCCCGACCATGCGTCCTCCGACGCCCGCAACATCGCCACCTCGGCCGTGCTCGACGGCGAGGAGTGGATCATCAACGGCGAGAAGTACTACATCTCCGGCGCCGGTGATCCTCGCTGCAAGGTGATGATCTGCATGGTCCGCACCAACCCGGATGCAGCCAACCACCTGCAGCAGTCCCAGATCCTGGTGCCCATGGACACGCCCGGCCTGGAGATCCTCGGGCCCATGCGGGTCTTCGGCAAGGACGACGCCCCCCGCGGCCACATGCACATCCGCCTCACCGACGTGCGGGTGCCCAAGGAGAACATGCTGCTGGGTGAAGGTCGCGGCTTCGAGATCTCCCAGCTGCGTCTCGGCCCCGGCCGCATCCACCACTGCATGCGCTCCATCGGCGCGGCCGAGAAGGCGCTGCAGCTCATGGTGGAGCGTGGTCTGAGCCGGGAGGCGTTCGGCAAGCCGCTCGTGGCCCTCGGCGGCAACACCGAGATCATCGCCCGGGCCCGCATCGAGATCGAGGCCATGCGCCTTATGGTGCTGAAGGCGGCCAAGGCCATGGACCTCATGGGCAACGCCGAGGCCCGGGTGTGGGTCAGTGCGGTCAAGGCCATGGTGCCCGCACGGGTGTGCCAGATCATCGACCAGGCCATCCAGATGCACGGCGCCACCGGCGTCTCGCAATGGACCCCGCTGGCCGACATGTACACGTCCCAGCGCACGCTGCGTTTGGCCGACGGTCCCGACGAGGTGCATCACATGGTCGTCGGCCGGGCCGAGATCGCCCGCTACCAGCGCCAGACGGTGAGCTGACCTGCGGCGGGCGCTCAGCTTCATTTGCGCCCCTACTAAACCCACGACCGTCCTGAGGCGTCAGGAAGTGGATGCCCGGTACAGAGGAGATGGCCAGCTACGTGCTGGAGGTGCGGCATCGACTCGTCGGTGCCCTCGCGCTGTACTGCGGTAGCCAGGACGTGGCCGAGGAAGCTGCGCAGGAGGCACTGTCGCGACTGTGGCAGCGATGGGACACGGTCGAACGTCGTGACGCCTGGTTGTATCGCGTCGGCTTCAACCTGTTGCGGTCTCGAGCGCGTCGACGGGTCATAGAGCTCAAGGCGCACGCCCGCCTCAGCCGCCCAGCTGGCGACGAGGAGCGCCAAGCCGCATTCGCGGAGGGCGCTCCCGTGCGCACCGCGCTGGCGCGGCTTCCGGCCAGGGAGCGCGAGGCGCTTGTTCGGCGGTTCTTTCTCGACCAGTCGACAGCCGGAATCTCACTGGCCATGGGATGTGCTGAAGGCACCGTCAAGGCGACGATTCATCACGGCCTGGGGCACCTTCGACTGATGCTGCCGTCCCGACGCGACATGGACCAAGACGGCATGGACCAAGACGGCATGGAGCAAGACGACATGGAGCAAGACGATGCCCTCAACCATTCCTGAGCTGATCCGAGACGCAGGCCAGGTCGAGAGCCGGATCACGCCGGAAGCCGTGCAACGGCGCGTGCAGCACCGACGCCGGGCACGGGGAGCACTTGCGCTGCTGACCGTGATCCTGGGGCTCGTCGTCGCCGCGCCGATCGTCAGAGATGACGATGACTCGGTGTCTGTCGCGACGGGCGGTGAAGACGCAGGGTCGTTCGGAGGAGCCGCCGCCCCTCCGGCTCTGGGGATGGTGACGGCACGGGCCGCTTCGCCCGAGGAGGCGGCCGGCATGGCCACCGGGCGGTACGCCTACATCCAGGCCGGAGCGTTGGTGATCGCTGACGCGCATGGCCAGGTGGCGTCATCGATCGACCTGCCTCCACCCACACCGGGACACAACCAGAGGTTGGTTGGCGTCACCGAGCGTGCGCTCGTGTCGAATGGCAACGTCGCGCTGATCGTCGACCTGAGCTCCGGTGCGGTGCGATCCGTGGGGCCCATCTCGGGGGGCGGCATGGTTCTCGACCCTGCCGGCGGTGGTTTCTGGGCAGCCGAGCAGGGGTTCGACTACACGTTGCGCGACTGGGAGGGAAGACCAGTGGGCGAAAAGGTGACCCTTCCGCGCGTATCCATTCCGTTCGCGGCGCGCGACAACACACTTCTGGCGTTGGTGATGAACAACGGCACCGTCATCTCTGCGGATAAGGACGGTGTGACCGTCGTTGGCTCAGGAATGCCGCTCGCCGCCGACCGCTCAAACATCTCGTTCCAGACGGAGGAGGGAGATATCAAGGTGATAGCCGGGGGGACGGTTCGCACGGTTGCGTCGGTCTGGAGCCTCCGACCCGCTCAAACCATCGGCGCCGCGTCATTCTCGCCCGACGGCCAGTGGCTGGGCGTCGTGGTGATGTTGCAAAACAGTGGTGGGATCAACCGCGGAGGAACCACCGGTGTGGTCCTCATTGATCTACGGAACGGTCGACCACCCCTTCTCATCGCCACTCCCTTCGCGCACGGCCTGGCTTGGAGAGACGACGGCCGCGTCATCCTCGTTGGCGAAGGAAGGTCGATGGTGCTCGACGTGGACACCCACCTGCTGCTGGAGATACCGCCGCCCGTTGGCCAAGCGGTGCCCCTCCGCTAGCCCTTGGCGGCGGAGCCCGCGGCCGAGATGCGCTGTTGCATGCTGGCCAGGCGCTCGGCGAAGTCGGGCTGGTCCATCGACCAGAGCTGGGCTTCGAGCTCGACGTCCACGGCCGTCCCGTGGTCTTCGACGGCGAGCACCTTCACCATCGTGTCCTTCACCCGGCGGGCCAGGGCCGGCGGGGCGGCGGCTGCCTTGGCTGCAATGGTGATGGCGGTCTCGAGCAGCGCGTCGTCGTCCACGCACCGCCAGGCCAGGCCACACCGCTCGGCCGCGGCACCGTCGAGCACCTCGCCGAAGAGCACGAGCGCTGTAGCCACCGACGGGCCGACCGCACGTTGCAGCATCCAGGTGTGGCCGCCACCGGGGTGCAGGCCGAGCTCGAGGAAGCGGGTGTCGAAGCGGGCCCGGCGGGCGGCGATGCGAATGTCACAGCACAGGGCCAGGTTCATGCCGGCACCGACGGCGGCACCGTTCACGGCGGCGATGGTGGGCAGCGGCGAGCGGCCGGCCCGCAGGAAGCCCTCGTAGATCTTCCGCAGGCCCTCCTCACGAGACTCCCCGAGCTGGGACAGGTCGGCCCCGGCGCAGAAGGCCGGCGGCGCTCCGGTGATGACGATCGCGCCCACGTCGTCCCGCTGCTCGAGGTCGTCGAAGGCGGCGATGATGCCCTCCACCAGCTCGAGGCTCAGGCTGTTGCGGCGCTCGGGTTGGTTGAGGGTGAGGACGGCGACCCGACGATCGGGGTCGATGTCGACGCGAAGCAGGGGTGTGGTCATGTTGGCCTCCGGACGGCGGGGGAGTGGCTGAAGAAGTTCTCGACGTCACGCTGGTACCGATAGGGCTCGGGACGCTGCCCCAGACCGCTCCGCAGCCGCATGCCCTGGGCGAAGTTCTCGATCGCCCCAGCTGAGGTGTAGCGGTAGGTGAACCCAGCGGACTTGAGCCGGCGGTTGTCGACCCCGCGGCCGTAACGGAGCAGGCCCAAGGTCTCGGGCGGCAGATCGACCAGGCCCAGACGGCCGAGGGGGGCCACGGCGGCGCCGGTGAACAGGGGAGGCAGAGGCAGGAGCGGCTTGCCGCAGATGGCGGCCACCTCGCTCCAGGGCAGCCGCCCGTCGCCGGCCACGTTGAAGACGCCTGCCGTGGTCCGACCGACGACGAAGTCGATCGACCGCACGACGTCGTCCTCCTCGAGGAACTGCAAGGACGGGTCGAAGCCGAAGATGGCGGGCACAGCGGGAAGCTCGAGCGCCTTGCTCAGCGGGGTCACGATGTCGGTGCCCACCACGTTGGCGAAGCGCATCAGCGTCACCGCCACCTGCGGGCTGTCGAGGGCAAAGTCGCGGAGGTAGCCCTCGACCTCCAGCAGCGAGCGCTCGACCCGCGTCTTGACCGATCCGACGCGGGGCGTGTCCTCCCGGAACCACACCGGATCTTGGTAGGACGTTCCGTACACGAGGGCCGACGACTTGACCACGATGTGGCGCACCGAGCTCTCGGGCGCGCCCGCCGCAGCCAGCAGGTTCATGGTGCCGATGACGTTGGTCTCGTGCAGCTGACGCCCGCTGGTGCGCGTGGAGTCGACCACCAGGAACGTGTGGACGATGGTGTCGACCTTGGTGGCACGGACGATGCGGGACAGGATCGAGTAGCTGCTGTCGGCCCGCACGAACTCGGTGCGTTCGAGCTCGACCCGCGGTTCGTCGGTGCCCAGGCCGATGATGACGTCGACGTCGTCCCGCTTCTCCAGGGCCTGGGCCACCCGGCCGCCCCAGAAGCTGCCGATGCCGGTGACCAGCACCCGCTTGCCCATCAGCCGAACCACACGGACTTCCGGGAGCGGAGCATGTCGTGGAGGGTGTCCTGCAGCTGCAGCCGGATGTCCTCGGCCGCCTCCATCACCCGGCTCTTGGAGTAGCGCTCCTGGTCCGGCTCCACGTCGAAGCGCACCGGGTCGAGCACCCGCAGCTTGAACTTGGACGGGAAGTACACCAGCGTTCCGAGCAGCGGGCCCAGCACCAGGTGGTTGGCGGTGACGGGCAGGTACGGCAGCCCCAGCAGCTTGGCCACGCCCGGCATGTTGAACAGCGCCGGCATCGACTCCTCGCCGCCGACCACGGCGATGGGGATGATGGGCACGCCGGCCCGCATGGCGATCTCGACGAAGCCGCCACGCCCGAAGCGGCGCAGCTGGTAGCGCTGGTCGTACGTCTTGCCCGTGCCCTTGGTGCCCTCGGGAAAGACCAGGGCGAGCTGCTGTTGCTCACGGAGCAGTCGGTAGGCGTTGTCCGGGTCCGCCGGCACCCCGCCCACTCGCGACCACAACGTCCCGACCACAGGGATGGCTCGGAAGAGGTGCTCGGCCATGCCGTAGACGGGCCGGCCCACCTCCTCCTCGATGCCGTGCATGATCACCGGCGCGTCCGACGGTAGCGGCGCGGCGTGGTTGGCCACGAGAAGCGCACCACCCGTCTTCGGGATCTTCTCCAAGCCCTCCCACTCGGCCCGGAACCAGTTGCGGTAGACGGGGCCGTAGAGGAGCCGGGCCAGCGCCCGCATGCGCTCCGACCGTCCCCACTCGTCGACGTCGCTGCGGCGTGGATCGTCGACGGGCTCTTCGAGCGGGATGGGGACGAGGGCACCGCCACGCGTCGCCTCGTGCAGCTCTCCGGGCATGGCGGCGATAGTAGGCGGCGCCATGCCCGGGCTCCCTTGGCCGCGAGCCTGCGGGCAGCCGGCGGCCATCCCGGTGCTCAGCCGAGCGAGGCCAGCTCGTCTGGGTTGACCTCGGCCCACACCACCTTGCCGTGCCCCGGCACTGCGGCCATGCCCCAGCTGCTGGCGATCGAGTCGACGAGGGCCAGTCCCCGGCCGGAGATCGCGCCGGGCGGAGCGATGCGCAGCGCAGGCGGGACCGGGCTGGCGTCAGTCACCTCGACCCGGACTCGATCGGCTTGGGCGTGAATGGCCAGCTCGATCGGGGCGTTGCCGTAGCGCACCGCGTTGGTGACCAGCTCGGACACCACCAGGGCCAGACCGAACTGGCACCGGAGGTCGAGCTCGTCGACCACGCCGCACACGAACCGGCGGGCTTCCGCCGCGCTCCCCGGCTGGCGGGGAAGGTTGAGAGACCGGCGCACAGCAGCATCGTAACCAGTAACTAGTCATTTCTAGCTAGTAACGGCGGGAGCGACTCGTCAGGTGCCCCCGGTGGGATTCGAACCCACACTGGGGCCTGTTTAAGAGGCTTCCCTCTGCCGGTTGGGGTACGGGGGCCGAGCGCGATGATGGTACGGGTCAGGCCGTCAGCTCGGTGGGCAGCGGTTCGGCGTGGAGCACGGACAGCTCCTGGGTCGGACGGGTGAGGCAGATGTACACCAGTCGAAGGCCATGGGGAGCGTCGAGACGGATGAGCGACGGCTCGACCACCACCACGGCGTCGAACTCCAGGCCCTTCGACGCCAGCGCAGCTACGACCGTGACCTTGTGATCGAGCCCGTCGGCCGAGGCGTCCCCCAGATCGACCGAGGTGCGGGCCAGGGCCGATGCCACCTCCTCGTGCAGGGAGCCGGGAACGATCACCGCCACCGAGCCGTGACGCTCGGCCAGGGCGGCCGCCTCGACCGCCGCCGACGTGGCCAGCACCGATGCGTCGACCCGACGGATCGATGGAACGAACCGTCCCGGCCGGATGGATTCGGTCGCCTTGAGCCCGGGGGCGATGGCCGGGAGCAGCCTCGAGGCCAGATCGAGTACGTGCCCGGGGGCGCGATAGCCGAGCCGTAGCTCGGCGATGCGTGTGCCGTCGGGCGCCGGAAGGTGCGAGAGCAGATCATCCCAGTCGTCGCGACCCCACGGGCCGGTGCCCTGGGCGATGTCGCCGAGAAGGGTCATCGAGCCGTTCGGAACCCGGCGTCCGAGCATGCGGGCCTGCATGGGCGACATGTCCTGGGCCTCATCCACGACGGCGTGGCCGTAGGTGCGCACCCGTCCTTCGATCAGCTCGATGGCCTCGTCGACCAACGGCCCGTCCGCCTCGGTCCACGGCTCGGTCTTGAGCGACCGGGCGCTCTTGCGCAGGAGCGCAGCCCGATCGGCGCCGTCGAGGAGATCGCCGGCGGCATCGGCCAGCCGGGCCGCCGATCCCAGCAGCTCCCGCACTAGCGCAGGTGCAGACACCGACGGCCACAGCGTGTCGAGGGCGGCCTTGAACGAGGGCTGGCTCTGCAGGCTTCGGGAGATCTCGACGTAGTCCGCAGCCACCGAGCCCGACCGCTGGGTGCAGCCCTCGTACACGGCGCGGGCCAGCAGGTCGCGAAGCGCGGTGCGGCCGGCGGCATAGGGCACCCGCCGTTCGGCCACCGTGGCCGTCAGCCGGTTGGCCTCCGCCGCCTCCACGCGCACCCGTGTGGCCCGGTGGCGCACCTCGAAGCCGTCGGTCAGCGGGCGACGCCGGTTGGCCAGCGCGTTGCGCAGCACCGTCGCCATCCGGCCGTCACCCTTCAGGCGCCGGGCGGCCACGCCATCCTCGGCGCGGATCGATGCGTCGGGCACCAGGTCGGTGAGGGTCGTCTGGACCACCGCTTCCTCTCCGAGCGATGGGAGCACCTGGGCGATGTAGCGCAGGAACGTGCGGTTGGGTCCGACGACCAGCACACCGGCCCGGGCCAGGGCATCGTTGCCGAACAGGAGGTACGCCGCCCGGTGCAGCCCGATGGCCGTCTTGCCGCTGCCCGGGCCGCCCTGCACGGTGAGGACCCCCTCGATCGGCGCCCGGATGATCTCGTCCTGCTCGGCCTGGATGGTGGCGACGATGTCGAGCATCTGGCCGGTACGGCCCCGTTCCAGCTCGGCCAGCAGCGCGCCGCGCCCGCGGACGTGCGGACCGTCGGCCTGGGCCGCGGCCTCCTCGGTGAAGAAGTCGTCGGCCAGGCTGACGAGCGTGCGGCCGTCCACCACGAACTGCAGCCGACGCACGAGCCCCCGCGGGTCGCTAACCTTGGCTCGGTAGAAGGGCACGGCGATCGGCGCCCGCCACTCGACCACCACCGGCTCGGCGTCGGTGTCTTCGACGTGGCGGCGCCCGATGTGCCACGACTCGCCCTTCGCGGTATCGATGCGCCCGAAGCACAGCGCCCGGCCGTTGTCGGTGAGCTGGTTGGCCCGCCTGGTCAGCGAAGCGATGAGATCCGGATCGTTCGGAGCCTCCTCCAGAAGCTTGGTTGTGCGAGCGTGCATCCGACCGAGACAGGCGTAGCCATGGTGGATGTGGGCCTGCTCGGCCTCGATCTCGGCGTCTCCCGCCAACGTCCCCCCACCCCGGTTCTCGCTCGCGTCGCGACCCGCACGGCGATCGAAGCGGGCCGAGCAGGTTACCGGGCTGAGAGGGGCGCGAGCAACAGCACGGGCCGCCTGAGCTCGGTGATGCTGGGTAGCGTCCGGCAGGTGCCGCTCGACAAGTACCGCAGCATGCGGGACTTCGCCATCACGCCGGAGCCTGACGACCCCGCCGCCGACGCCGGCGAGCAGTCCGACCGCGCACCAGGCGCACCGCCCCGGTTCGTCGTGCAGGAGCACCACGCCACTGCGCTGCACTGGGACTTCCGCCTGGAGCGGGATGGGGTCCTCGCCGTGTCGTGGGCCGTGCCCAAGGGCATCCCGCCCGATCCCCGGGTCAACCACATGGCGGTGCACACCGAGGACCACCCGCTGTCCTACTTCGACTTCGAGGGCGCCATCCCGAAAGACGAGTACGGCGGTGGCACCGTGCGGCTGTGGGACCAGGGCACGTATGACGAGGAGAAGTTCTCCGAGCGGGAGGTGATGGTCGTGCTGCACGGACGGCGGGCTCGGGGCCGCCACGTGCTGTTCAAGACCGACGGGAAGAACTGTATGATGCACCGGATGGACCCGCCCGAGGACCCGTCCCGCGAACTGGTCCCGTCGGACGCCCGCCCGGCGGTCTCCACGCCGGGGCCTCTGCCCACCGACCCGGACTGGCGGTTCGAGGCCCTCTGGGGCGGCGACCGAGTGGCCCTCACGGTGGATGGTGGCAGGTGCACAGCGGTCGACAGCACCGGCCTCGACGTCACCAAGCGGTGGCCGGAGCTGGGTGCATTCGGTCGGGCCGTCGGCGCGTTGCCGGTGGTGTTCGAGGCCCAGATCGTGCGCCCTTCGAAAGGCACGGCCGCCACCGTCTTCCTCTCTGACCTCCAGTGGCTGGACGGCCACGCCACCACCACGCTGGCCTTCGAGCAGCGGCGTCACCTGCTCGAGGGCCTCGAGCTCGATGCCGACGGCTGGCGCACGGCGCCGCTCTACGAGGACGGAAGCGTCCTGCAGTCGGCGGTGGAAGCCCAGGGACTACCCGGACTGCTGGCCCGCAAGCTGGACGGGACCTATGGCGACCGGTTGGTCATGGTCGCCGTGGGTCGCTAGTACCCGACGCTGGTCAGGCCCGCTTCTCCTCGACCGGTCCGCCCAGCGCACGCCACAGCTCCTGCAGGTTGTCGTAGGTCTGATCCGGAGCCTTGGACAGCGCGTCGAGGACCCAGTCGGCGGCGAACTGGCCCTGGGCGGACTCGAGCAGCTGGGCCGGTCGGGCCGGAAAGACGTGCGGCTCGATCGAGCGGGCCAGCTCGGCCCGGCGTGCCGCGTCGTGATCGTCCATGACCCCCTGCTGGGCCTGCACGACATCGGGCCTGTCGTCGTCCGCGTGCAGGGCCTCACGTGCCTCGGCGCCGCCGCGCGTGTCCTTCTGCATGTCTTCGTCCATGCGGGCGGAGTGCTTGCTGGTTTGCTCCATGCGGTCCGGCCTACCCTCACCGGCCGCCACCGGAACTCCGCTTCGGGCCACCTCGTCAACCACGGTGACGGCGATGGCCACGGCCAGCACGCCCAGCAACGCGCCGGCCAGCCCATAGAGCTCGAGGCCGCCGAAGCCCGCCGCTACCGTGAGGAACGGCCCGATCCGCACCGTCCGCTGCTCGATGCGTCGTTGCACCACGACCGCCTCTACCGCCTGGTAGGCCACGAAGAAGGCGGCCGCGGCCAGGCCCTTCGGCACCGACGCAGCAGCCGCGAAGCCAACCAGCGGAGCGGCCCCGATGACGGTGCCCAGGATGGGGACGATGTTCCACAGCGCGACCCAGAGCCCGAGGGCGGCCGGACCGGGCACACCGGTGGCCAGGGCGACGACGAAGGCCGACAGCCCGGCGGCGGCGGCCATGGCCAGCGAGCCACCGGCATAGCCGAAGGCCCGGCGGCGCACGGCCTGTGCGACTCGTGTCGCACCGGCTCGCCGTTCCATGGGCAGCTGGGCGATGGCGCCGTTGACGAGCTTGGCGCCATGGAGGACGAAGAACAGGCTGAGCACGGTCACCGCCAGCATGGCCAGGCCGCGAGTCGTGGCCGACCGCAGCGCCTCCGCCGGCGTGCCGCCACGCAACCGGTCGGGCACCTCATCGGCGAACCCGGCCACCCGCTCGGAGAGCCGGAGCGTGGAGGCGGCGTCGCCGAAGCGGCGGGAGGACTCGACCCGCTCGGCTACCACCGGTGCCTCCCGCTGGATCGTGGCCATCTGCGTCGTCACGTCGTTGGCCACCCCGAAGCCGACCAGCCCCACGCTGGCAAAGGCCATTAGCACAACGGTCAGGATGGCCAGCGCCCTCGGCACCCGCGAGCTCAGCCGGTGGACCACCGGGCTGAGGATGCCGGCGATGGCGATGGCCATGGCCGCCCACCCCAACACTCGATGGGATGCCTCCAGGATGCGCAGCGCCAGCAACGTCAGGGCCACAACGGCCACCGCAGCCGCTATCGACGCCGGGCGGATGGTGAGCCCCGCGGTCGTCCGGGCGGCGGGCATCGGCCGTACGATACCGGCGTGCCTCCGGCCGATGACGCCCAGCGGTCGATGGCCCTGGATCTTGCCTCGCTCGCGGCGCTGGCCGGGTCGGTGGCGGCGACGGTGGCTGTCCTGGGCCTGGTCCGGTCGGCGCCTCGGACGCTGAGCGCAGCGGTGGTCGCCGTCCTGCTCGCCCTCGGGCTGGACCCGGTGATCACCGCGGTAGCCCGCCGCATCCGCCTGCCCCGCGCCCTCGCCCTGGCCGTCGTCGTGGCCCTGGCTGCGCTCGGGCTGAGCCTGGTGGCGGTGGCTCTCGTGCCGCCCGCCGTCCGTCAGGGGCGGGAGCTCGGCCGCGACCTGCCCGAGGTCATCGCCGACCTCCGCCGGCTGCCCGTGGTGGGGGACGATCTCGATCGGGCCGGCATCCCCGAGCGGGTCGAGGACTTCGTCAACGAGCTTCCCGAGCGACTGGCCGGCGAGGACACGCCCCTGCTGGATGCCGGCCGCTCGGCCTTCGACGGTCTGCTGGCCGGGATGGTGATGGCCCTGCTGTTGCTCGGGCTGCTGCTCGACGGTCCCCGGCTGCTCCGGGGAGCCCGGCGCCTGGTGCCTCGGCGAGATCACCCGCGGGCCGACCGGGTGGGGCGCGTGGTCGCCAGGGTGGTGGGCCGATATGTGGCCGGTTCCGTGGTCGTGGCGCTGATCGCCGGCCTGGCCAACCTCATCGCCGGGCTGGTGCTCGGCGTCCCCCTTGCGCCGCTGGTGGCCGTGTGGGTGTGCCTGTGGAGCCTGGTGCCGCAGATCGGGGGC
>Ga0136611_10001882_pt1 | contig 14579 bp, 13 predicted proteins | sample AntDrymUQ2232306_2_FD_106645 | JGI IMG/M metagenome (GOLD analysis project Ga0136611, IMG submission 106645) | Polar desert sand microbial communities from Dry Valleys, Antarctica - metaG UQ223 (23.06) | ecosystem: Environmental > Terrestrial > Soil > Desert | place: Antarctica: Dry Valley...
CCCGGACCGCGCGAACGCTCAGTCCTCTGGCGGGACGACCTCTGGCGGGACGACCGTCCCTTGACCGACCAGGGTGATGCCGGTGATCCGGGCGTAGTTCGAGAAGTACGTGTCGCGGTGGATCACGTTTCCGTTGCGATCCCGGACGGTCCGACTGACGGTCACCTTCTTGCCGTCGACCGGTTTCTCGATCCGTTCCGTCTCGCCGGGTGGCAGCTTGTCCGTGTACTCGATGGAGTCCTTGCCTGGCCGGACGTCGCGCACGATCGGCTTGCTGAGGGAGACCTTGCGGCCGGTCGGGACACTGACGAGGTCGAATTTGACCCAGCCGTCGTCGCCCTCCCGGATCTGGTAGCCGCGGATCAGGATCGGGTAATCCGTGTCATTGGTGAACGACATCGTCTGCTTCGCGCCGGATGCACTGATGAAGACGGTGGCGTCGAGGCCGAGCGGATAGCGGTCGATGTAGTAGTAGTGATTCCGCCGGGCGCCCATCTCGTAGCCGCCCTGGAGCGCGGCGTTGAACAGCGTCGTGGAGCACGTACAGATGCCGCCGGCCAGGGCGCCCTGCGGCTCCGTCCGGCCGTTGATGATCGCGCCGCCGGTCTTGTAGCCCTTGGCTCGCGTGACCGGCCCGATCGCGTCCCAGAAATCGAAGGTGGCGCGCGGAGCCACGACGTAGCCGTCGATCAGGCGGGTCGGTAGCCAGATATTCACGCCGTACCCGTTCTTGATCGTCAGCGGGAAGTACGTCGTCCAGGTCGAGACCCTGCGCATCCGCGGCTGGGCCGCCTCCGCCTCCTCCGTGGTGAGGACCGGCCTGGTCACCTTGAGGGTGGGCTCGATCGCAGTCATCGTGGTCCCGCCGGCTCGCGCGACGAGCAGCCCATGCACCTGCGCGACCGTGCTCGCTCGATCCATCTTGTAGCCGGTCTGACTGGGGGTCACGCCGGTGATCTTGCCGCCCCGGGTCCGGTATGAGGCGTTGATCGCCGTTTGATCGATCTTCTTGGCGAGCTTCTTGAGTGTCGGATCCAGTTCTGCCGTGTCGATCGACGGAGCATATCCCCCGTCTGCCGTGGGCGCGAAGCTGATCCACGGGCGGAGCGTCTTCGCCGGGATCGTCCAGGTCTTGCCCTCCACAGTCAGGCCGACGTCGGCCGCCATCTGCTCCGCCGAGGCTCTCGCTTCGGAGGCCTCCGTGGTGGTGACGACGGGTTCGACCGTCTGGACGTCCAGCTTCAGGTCGACGCGAGCGGGGGCGTCCAATGCGCCGAGGGCCGAAACGGCGGCGGACAGCGCGGAGGTGCCATCGGCCACACGACCAGCCCGTCCCGGAACGACCACGAAGTCCAGCGCATCCGTGATGCGGACGGAGGCTTCCACCGGTCGCACCGCGAGGGAGCTCGCGAATGCCGTGACCCGTCGGGCGAGCAGGTCGACGTCGTAGGTCACCCGGGGGGCTACGACGGCGCCACGCATCGCGGTCCGTGCATTGGCGAGGGCTCGCTCGAGTGCATCGCCATTTCGACCGATGCCCATCGCCTCGTCCAGCATCGCCTCGACATCCGGCCCGCGGCCGAATTCCTTGAACGGGATGCTCAACGCGCCGTCCGGCCCCTGGACCATCACCTCGCCCTCGCCCAGCGCGGCGTATGTCGTCCTGATCTGTTCCGCCGCCGCGTCTCGATCCAGGCCTGACAGGTCGATCGACCCGATCCGCACCCCGGGCAGCACTCGCCCGACGTACTGCTGGTCGTAGGCGTACATCGCCCCTGTGCCAAGGCCGAGGGCAGCGATGAGCCCGATCAGGAAGGCGATCGTGAAGCGCAACTTCACGGAGGGTCGGCCGTGCCGGGTCTCGAGTCCGATGGACTCGGACGTTGTGGTGGTCATGGGACGGACATCCTAGCAGCCGCTCGAATAGGCTCGGTCAAGGCGCGGCGGCCAGGACAAGACGCCTGACCGGCGCTCGACGTGACGGAACCCGTTCCCACCGCCAGTCAGCGGGCCCGCGGGACGAGCACGACCCGACGATTGGGCTCCTCGCCGATGGACTGCGTTGCGACGGCCTCATGATCGCGCAGGGTCAGGTGGATCCAGCGCCGCTCGAGGGCCGGCATCGGCTCCAGCTGCAGCATCTTGCCGGTCTCGGTCACGCGCGCGGCCGCGCGGTCCGCGAGTTCGCGCAGCTGGCGTTCTCGCCGGCCGCGATAGTCCTCGACGTCCACCAGCACGCGCGTCCAACTGCCCATCTCCTTGGACAGCATCAGGTTGACGAGGTGCTGCAGCGCTGAGAGCCGTTCGCCCTTTCGGCCGATCAGCGCACCGAGCGCTTCACGGTCATCACCCTGGGCAACGACGTTGAGGCGGCTGGTCTCTCCGACCGTGACCTCGACCCGGACGTCGAACAAGAGGTGGCTCATGACGGTCTCGAGGATGCGCTGTCCGGCGGCCAGGGCCTCGGGCGACGCTTCGGCAGCCTCGAGCTCGGCCCGTTCCGAAGCGAGGGAACCACGCGCGGCAGCCACCTCCGCCGCCTCCGAGTCCGACACATCGACGGCGTTGCCGCGGCGGGGCATGGATTCGTCAGGTCGAGACGCAGCTTGGGCGGTGTCTCGGCGCGGCGGCCGGTCATCCCGCGGCCGATCGTCTCGACGCGGTGGTCGGTCGTCCCGACGCGGCGGTCGGTCGTCTCGGCGCGGCGGCCGGTCGTCCCGCGGTCGGTCGTCCCGCGGCCGGTCGTCCCGCGGCCGGTCGTCCCGCGGCCGGTCGTCCCGCGGCCGGTCGTCCCGCGGCCGGTCGTCCCGACGGGGCCCCCGCTCGTCGCGCCGTGGTCCCCGGTCGCGCTCGCCAAAGGCTCCGCCTTCGCGGGCCGGCGGTACGGGCAGCGGGGTGGCAGCGGCAGCGTCGCGCTTGGGCGCGGCACCCCCGAGCGCCTCGCGCGGCGCAGCCACGATGCGCGCCGGTTCGGCGCCCATGCCCAGCACGCCCCGGCTGCCCGGGGTCAGGATCTCGAAGTCGAGATCGTTCAGCTCGGCGCCGAACTCCTCGCGCGCTGCGCGCAGCGCCTCTTCGACGGTCTTACCGGTGAATTCCTTGTAGGCACTCATGTCAGCGTCGTCTCCCTCGTCGGCCTTGACGCCCCCGCTCCCGCGGACGGATCGTCTTGTCGGCCGTTGATCGGTTGGTGGCATCGGTCAGGATGGCGGCCCGCTTGGAGGGGTCGGGTGGTGGTGGCATCGAGACCGGGAAGCGCGGGGCATGGTCGACGGCGAAGCGGGGCGTCCACCCGAACAGGGGGAACATCGAGCCCCAGCCGACGATGAGGTATTGCTGCACGATCGAGAAGATCGTGGCGACGATCCAGTAGATGAACAGGCCGGCCGGCAGGAAGCCGCCGTAGACGACCGAGATGAGCGGCAGGAACAGCATCGTCTGGCGCTGGATCCTGACGCTCGGATCGGTATTGGTGGGATCGGGCGCCGGCAGCATCATGCGGGATTGCACGAGCTGGAGCAGCGCGGAGCCGATGGCCAGGAAGCTGAGCCCGAATCCGAGGACTTGCAGGAAGGTCTGCGGTTGGGCGATGTCCCCGAGGATCGGGACCACGGAGTCGATGCACGGCCGGGCCGCATCGCCCAGGTTGGTGCACTGGAGATCGACGACCGTGGTGCCGAAGACGGTCAGCATCGCCGACGGATCCTGGTTGGTCAGCCCGTTCTGGATGACCGAATACATGATGAACAGCAGGGGGAGCTGGAGGATGAGCGGCAGGCAGCCGGCGAGCGGGTTGATGCCGCGCTCCTTGAAGAGTTCCTGCTGTGCAAGGCGGGCCTTCATCGAATCGCCCTTGTAGCGCTTCTGGATCTCCTTGACCTCGGGCTGGATGAGCTGCATCCGGCGCTGCGAAACGAGCTGCTTGCGGTAGAGCGGGATGAGGACCGCTCGAACGACGAGGGTCAGCACGACGATCGCCCATGCGATGGCCCCGGGTACCCCGAAGTTCTCCAGGAACTGGTAGACCGCGATGAGGATGATGAACATGGCCTGGAAGATCGGGGTGAACAACCAGGACACAAGGCTGACCGGATCGGCCCCCGGCGCGGCCGGCGTCAGAGGCGGAAGGGGGCTTGCCGAGGGCGCGATCGCTCCCGAGCCCAACGGCGCGGCGCCGGGCTCGCACGCTGCGAACACCAGCCCGACGAAGGCGAACAGGACCAGCGGTACGAGGAGATGCCGCGACGGTCGGGGCAGGGTCACAAGCACGGGGCCTCGCTAGCGGACCGGGTCATACCCACCCGGGTTCCATGGATGACAGCGAGTGATGCGCTTGACGCCCATCCAGCTTCCCCTCGCCAGTCCGTATTTCTGGATCGCCTGCTCAGCGTAGTGCGAACAGGTCGGCTCGAATCGACACGACGGCGGCAACCAGGCGAAGACGACGCGATAGAGCTTGATCAGCCCGATCCCGATCCCCTTCACGCTGTCATACCTCCGATCGCTCCGCCCCGAGCCAGTGTCCGGTGCAACGCTCCGACCACCTCTCGGTAGTCGGCCTCGACGATCGCGGGTCGGACGATGATGAGGACATCCCAGCCGGGCTGGAATGCCGGCGCCATCGACCGAAGTGCCTCTCGGAGGCGGCGGCGGACCCGGTTTCGCACGACCGCACCGCCGATGCGGCGGCCGGTCGCGATACCGAATCGCGTCATCCCGAGGTCGGTCCGGAGGAACCGGGCAGTAAGCAGGGGGTGGGATCGAGTGGTCCCGGTACCCTGGATCGCTGCAAAGTCCTGCGGGCGGGAGAGCATCACCAATCGCGGCGGGTTTGGGCCGCGATCGACCGTCAGGCCGACAGCCGCTTCCGCCCGCGAGCCCGCCTCGTGGCAAGGATCCGGCGGCCGGCTGTCGTCCTCATCCGGGCGCGAAAGCCGTGTTCCTTGGCGCGGTGGCGCTTCTTGGGCTGGTAGGTCTGCTTCATCTCGGACTGTCCGGGATCCTCTTCATCCGGCCATGGGGACGGTCATCTTCCGTCTTCCCCTAAAGGCACGCAAACGCGCCGGCACCGTATCAGGGTGCGTGGCGCGTCATCGTCGGGGGGATGATAGGCCCGCCTTCCGAGCAGTGTCAAACGTCGCGCGCGCGCTCGCGGGCGGGGTCGCGCTTCACGATCGCGCGCGGGCAATCGGAGATACTGCAAGGGAGTATGCCAGAATCGCCTTGCGACGGCAGGATCGGCGGTGCTATCCTCTCCGAACCCTCGGCGCCGGGATGCACGTGGGAGACCCCGAAAGACCATGGAAGGTTGCCTCGGGACCGCTCTCGCCGGTCCGTCGGATGGATTTCGACGGCGCCCGCGGATCCCTGCCTTTTGTGGCCAAGCACTGGTCGAACCGCACCCATCCACCGTCATCTCCGAGCAAGGGTCCCGATCGACAGAATGGACGCAAAGCAGGTTTGGCGAGCCGCCCTCGGCGAGTTGCAGGTCTCCCTATCGCCCGCGAACTACGAGACGTGGCTGCGTGACACGCAGCTGATCGACGTCGACGACCAGCGGTTCCGGATCGCGGTCCCCAACGGGTTCGCCAAGGATTGGCTGGAAACGCGCTACCGCTCGCTGATCAGCCAGACGCTGGCACGGATCGTGGGCTACAGCGTCCAGGTCGAATTCCATATCGGGGCGACGAGCGCGATCCCGGACGACGCGACGGCCGCATCCGATCCGGCCCCGATGGCGCCGCCCGCATCGGTGCGCCAGCAGGTGCGGGTCGAACCTACCCGGGTCGGCGGCGAGGGGGGCGCCACATTCATCAATCCGCGCTACACGTTCGGGAACTTCATCGTCGGGTCGGCCAATCGACTTGCGCACGCGGCGAGCCTGTCCGTGGCGGAGCGACCCGGTCATGCATACAACCCGCTGTTCCTGTACGGCGGCGTCGGCCTTGGCAAGACCCACCTGATGCACGCCATCGGCAACCAGGTCGTCGCCCGCTTTCCGCGCAAACGTGTCGTGTACGCCACATCGGAGAAGTTCACCAACGAGTTCATCACCAGCATCCAGCAGGGTCGGATCGACGAGTTCCGGGCGCGCTACCGACGGATCGACCTGCTGCTCATCGATGACATCCAGTTCATCGCGGACAAGGAGCGGACCCAGGAGGAGTTCTTCCACACGTTCAACGCCATCCACGAGGACGGCAAGCAGATCGTGCTGAGCTCCGACCGCCCGCCCAAGGCGATCCTCACCCTGGAGGAACGGCTGCGCAGCCGCTTCGAATGGGGTCTCATCGCGGACCTGACCGCCCCGGACCTCGAGACGCGGATCGCGATCCTGCGGGCCAAGGCGGAGGAAGGCTCCGTGTCGATCACGTCGGACGTCATCGAGTTCATCGCCCGCAAGGTGGTGAGCAACATCCGGGAACTGGAAGGGGCACTCAACCGCATCGTGGCCTTCGCCAGCATGGGCGCGACCTCCATCTCCATCGAGCTCGCCCAGGCCGTCCTGTCCAACGTCCTGTACAACCCCAAGAAGCGCCAGGTGACGCCGGAGCGGATCGCCAGGGCCGTGTCGGACTACTACAGCGTCCCGATGGACGTGCTGCAGGGCCAGAAGCGCGACAAGGCGATCGTCATGCCCCGCCAGATCGCGATGTTCCTGATGCGCGCCGAGACGGACGTGTCGCTCCTGCGGATCGGGGCCGAGCTTGGCGGTCGGGATCACTCGACGGTGCTCCACGCCTGCGACAAGATCACCCGGGAAGTGGCCAACAACGATGACCTGCGCCGTGAGATCGCCGCGGTTCGCGAGCTCATCTACGCCGACTGAGCCCGCACGCCACGGGTGCCGGTGCGAAGATAGGGCGGAACCTCGGGCGAGCTGTGGCCAGACCCGAGCCGCCAACCATTGGAGTGGATCCGACGTGAGACTCTCGGTCATGCAGGAGAACCTGGCGCGCGGCCTGTCCGTCGTCAGTCGAGCCGTGTCGAGCCGGAGCACGCTGCCCGTATTGGCCAACGTCCTGCTCAAGACCGAGGATGCGGGCCTCAAGCTGACCGCCACGAATCTCGAGATCGGGATCACCTACTGGGTGCCTGGCAAGATCGACGAGGACGGGGCGACGACCGTCCCGGCCAAGCTTCTGACGGACCTCGTGAACTCGCTGCCGGCCGGCGACAAGGTGGAGCTGTCCGTCGCGAGCGGCGACAACCTGCACGTGAAGGCTGGTCGGTTCCAGACCCACATCAAGGGCATCGACGCGGAGGAGTTCCCGGCGATCCAGACGGCCGGCGACCGGCCCACGACCCGGATCGCCCAGAACGTCCTTCGCCGGGCCCTCGCGGAGACCGCCTTCGCGGCCGCCAGCGACGAGGCGAGGCCCATCCTGACCGGGGTCCTCGCCCGCTTCGAGGGCGACCAGCTGACCCTGGCCGCCGCGGACAATTACCGGATCGCGGTCAAGACCATGCCGGTCCTGGACGCCGTCCCCGACACGAGCGTGGTCATCCCGGCACGGGCGCTGACGGAACTCGCGCGGGTCCTGGCCGACGTCGAGGACCCGGTCGAGGTCGTGCTGGCCGCCGGCCGCAATCAGATCCTGTTCCACCTGGACGGGATCGATCTCGTCAGCCGGCTGATCGACGGTCAGTTCCCGAACTACCAGCAGGTCATGCCCCAGACCCATGCCACGCGGGCCGTGCTGGATCGAGAGGAACTTCTGCGCGCCGTCCGGCCGGCGGCGCTCATCGCCCACGAGTCGGCCAATATCGTGAAACTCCAGATCGGAGGCGACAGCGAGGCCGGGATCACGGTCAGTGCGAACGCCGAGGTCGGCGACCACGTCGGCGAGGTGGAGGCCGCCGTAGAGGGTGACGGGACGACGATCTCGTTCAACGCCCGCTACCTCGCGGATGTCCTCACGAACGTGGCGGCCGACCAGTTCGCCCTGGAGCTGAACGGCCCGCTTTCGCCGGGCGTGTTCAAGCCGATCGGCGACGACACCTACGTCCACGTCGTCATGCCCGTGCGCACGACGTCCTGATCGAGACGACGGAGGTCGGGTCGACCCACGGGCCGGACCGGGAAACGGCGCTGCTCGATTCGATCGTCGTCAGCGATCTGCGTGGATACGCTGCACTCGAGGCCACTTTCGGCCCGGGACCGCATCTCGTGTGGGGCCCCAACGCGGCCGGCAAGACGAGCCTGCTCGAGGCGATCGCGTTGCTTGGCTGGGGCCATTCCCACCGCACGACCTCGGACGGCGAGATGATCCGCTGGGGCCGTGACCTCGCTCGCGTGGAGGGCCGGGTCGGTGGCGATCTGCTTGAGGTCGCCATCACGCGGTCGGGCGCAGACGGCAGTGGCGGACGGAAGCGGATCCGGGTCAACGGCGTCGGCCGTCGGGCCACCGCTCTTGGCCGCGCGCTGCGGGTCGTCCTGTTCGCGCCGGAGGAGATGCTCCTGGTCATCGGGTCGCCGTCGCTTCGCCGGAGCGCCATCGATGCCCTTGCGGCCGCACGCTTTCCCGCATACGGCGACGACCTCGCGAACTACGGTCGGACGCTCCAGCAGCGCAACAGCCTGCTCCGGGCGATCCGCGAGGAGACGGCCAGCCGGGACCAGCTCCGCTTCTGGGACGATACCTTTCTCGACACCGGCGCACGGGTCGTGGCCGGCCGGGCGGCCCTGCTCGAGGCGCTCGCCCAGCCGCTCGCGGCCGCCCATCGCGAGATCGCACCCGACGAGGCGGCGGCCGGAGGCCTGACCCTGCGGACCGTGACGAACGCACCGCCGGTCGGTTCAGAGACCCCGCGCGATGCCCTGGCACGCCGCCTTGCGGACACGGCCGATCGCGAGGTCTGGAACGGCGCCACGCTCATCGGCCCCCATCGGGACGACGTCGCGTTCGATCTGGCCGGGCGCGACCTGGCCGGCTTCGCGTCGCGAGGCCAGCAGCGGACCGCGATCCTGGCGTTCAAGCTGGCTGAGCTCGACCTGCTGACGGAGCTGGATGGGCGCCCCCCGCTGCTGCTCCTTGACGACGTGTTCAGCGAGCTGGACCCGGATCGGCGGGCGCACCTCGTTCGCCGGATCGCCGACCTGCCGCAGGCATTCGTGACCACGACCACCCCGGATGACCTCGATCCGGCCCTGCGGGCGGTCGCCCAGGGCTGGCAGGTCCGAGCGGCGTCGGATGGCGCGATCCTCGTCCGGGCCTCGACCGGTGCGCGAGCATGACCGGCCGGCGCCGGCCGATGACCAGGCTCGGCGACCTGATCCCGGACGCCGCACGGGCGCTCGGCCTGGAGGATGAGTTGCGCCTGGCGCGGGCCATCGCGACCTTCGAGGCGCTTGTCGCCGAGCGTGTGCCGGCCGCCGCGGGGGTCTGCCGGGTGACCCGCCTGGAAGGCTTCACGATCGATATCGATGCCGACGCGCCGATCGTCGCGCAGGAACTCCGGCTGCGTGCGAGCGAGCTGCTGGCCGCCTTCAAGACGGCCCCAGGCGGCGAGGGCATCCGCGAACTGCGAGTCCGCGTCCGACCCTCGGGTCGCGTTGTATGATGCCCGCCACCTGCCAGCCATCTCGGGGCGAGTGCCCGTCGATCCAGTCAGGGGTCGTCCCGTCGCCCGTCCGCCGTTACGAGAGGCCCGCGTGGCTGCCCGTCTCCAGCTGAAGCTCGGACTCGTCGCCGAGCACGACCGCCTGCCCGACTCGCCGGATACGCTCGTCGTCGTCGAGCCGAGCGTGGGCTCCGTGGCGCGCTCGAAGGGCCACCTGTATCTCCTCGTGACCTCGCGCGTGAGTTCGCGCCACGCGCTCGAGGCGACGCGGCTGACCGCCGAGACGATCCGGAACGAGTACTACTACGACGAGTCCGCCGGGATCCGGGTGTGCATCCAGAAGGCCATCGCCACGGCCAACAAGCGACTGGTCCACCAGGCCGATCGGCTCGGGCTGCGCTCACCCGACGGCAACGGCCCGATCGGGGTCGGCCTGGCCGTCGTGCGCGGCAACGAGATGTACGTGGCGACGGTGGGCCCCGCCGAGGCCTACCTCATCCGCCAGGCCCGCCTCTCCACCCTGCCCGATCCCCATCGTGAGCGTGGCCTGCCATCGAGCGGTCTGGAGCCGGACGTCTGGCGAGGCGAGATCACGGTCGGAGATTCGCTCGTGCTGGTCTCACCCAACATGATCGCCAGGCTCGGTGCGGACGAACTCAAGGACGCGATGCTGACGCTGCACCCGCAGTCCGCGATGGAGCATCTCCACGCGCGGTTCGCGGCCGCAGACGGCTCGGGCTCCGATGGGGCCATCGCCTTCGAGGCGACCGAGGTGGCCCCGACGTCCAAGGCGCGGTCGCTCGTCCCGGTTCGACCAGCCGAGCCCCTCGCCGGAGCGCCGGATCGCTCGCCGATCCCGCTCGCCGATAACGTCCAGGCGGCCGGCGCCGCCATGTCCGCCGCAGCCGGCAGCGCCCGTGAGGCTGCCGGTGGAGCGTTCGGGCGGATCATCGGGCGGGCCCAGGACCTGATGCCACGGCGGAAGGCCGCCTACCGCCGGGTGACCCCGCTCGCATCCCGTCGAGAGACGCAGCGGCGCGCGGCCGTCGCCATCCTTGCCCTCATCGCCGTCGTGGGCGGTCTGGGACTTGCGGTCTATGCGTTCGGTGGGGCGAGCCAGCAGCAGGCCATCAGCTCGGTCAACGCCGGGCAGGTCGCACTCGACGCCGCCAAGGCGCGCCTGAACAAGGTCTCCGGGCCGGGCATCAACCTGATCGAGGACGATCCCGAGCAGGCCAGGCTCCTCCTCACCGAGGCCTACGGCCATCTCGACAAGGCGACAGCGGCCAAGGTCAGTCCGCGGGTCGTGGACCCGCTCCGGGCCAAGGTCGTTGCCGGTCTCGACACGCTCTATGGGGTCGTGGATGTGCGTGCGCGCGACCTCTTCCGGTTCGTTCCCGAGGAGGGTGCCGAACCATTCGATCTCCAGTCCGCGGTGAATGGCCCCGACGCGGTCCCATACGTGCTGGATGCCGGGACCAAGAGCGTCTACCGGGTGGACCTCAAGCGCCAGGTGGCGACGGTCGTGGTCCGAGCCGGCCGCGAGGTGGGCAACACGAAGGTCGCGGAGCCGCGCTTCCTGGCGTCCGGCGGCCGCGACCTCCTGATCCTCGACGCCAAGAACGTCCTGTGGCGGTGGCGCCCATCCAATGACGCGGGCAAGGGCACGCTCAGCAAGGTCGACGTCAATGGCGCATCGTCGTGGGGCGGCGACGTGACTGCCATCGGGACGTACCTGCGCGATGCGAACCGCGGCCTCTACAACCTGTACGTCATCGACCCCTCCGAGAAGCAGATCCGGGCCTATCCCCCGGCCAGTGACGGGAGCGGCTTTCCGGCCAAGTCCACCGGCTGGCTGTCGACCGCTCGAGCGGTGGACAAGATGACCTCGATGTACATCGACGGCGATATCTTCATCACGGAGGATGACCTGCTGGAGCGCTTCGCCTCGGGCAAGAGCGAGGGCTGGGATGCGAAGTCGCCGGGTGACGAATTGCTCCGGCCGGCGCCACGCTTCGAGCTCGTGACCGGCGTCGGTGAGCGTCGAAAGGGCACCGTCTTCGCCTTCGATCCATCCAACCGTCGGATCATCGCCTATGACAAGAGCAGCGCCGCATACGTCGCCCAGTACCGCCTGGCCGGTGGGGCCAAGGACTGGACCGATCTGCGCGCGCTGTACGTGACCCCCGGGGTCCTGGACGCTCCGGCCACGCTGGTCTGGCTGGCCAGCGACGGGTTGCACCAGGCGCTGCTCGAAGCGGACACGACGCCCTCCAGCTCGCCGTCCGGGTCGCCCTCCGGCTCACCGTCCCGGTCGCCGGAAGCCAGCCCGGACGAGAGCGCCACGCCCAAGCCGACGAAGAAACCCTAGGTCGAGCCGGCCAGGCGATGATCCCGCTTCGGGACGCCAATCCGACCCGTCGCACGTCGGTCGTCACGGTCCTCCTGATCGTCGCCTGCTTCGTGGCGTTCGCGTATGAACTCGGGCTGCAGGCGAGTGGCGGCGATCAAGCCCTGGATGCCTTCATCCGCCGATGGGGGGTGACGCCGGCCGAGTTGACGGGCGCCTGGTCGCGCGGCGCGTGGGTGTCCCGAGAGACCGCGACCCTCGTCAGTCATCAATTCCTGCATGGTGGCTGGCTGCATCTCCTGAGCAACCTGCTGTACCTGTGGATCTTCGGCAATAACATCGAAGACCGTCTGGGTCGTCTCCGGTCCCTGGCCTTCTACCTGCTGGGTGGCATCGTCGCCGGCCTCACCCAGGTCGCGATCTCGCCCGGATCGGACATCCCCACGATCGGGGCGTCGGGTGCGATCGCGGCGACCCTCGGCGCCTACCTGGTCCTGTTTCCGCGGGCGCGCATCACCTCGCTCGTGTTCCTGGGCTTCTTCTACCAGCTGATCAACGTTCCGGCGGTGATGGTGCTGGCCTTCTGGTTCGTGCTGCAGCTGATCGATGGCCTCGCCTCCCTGGGCGTCACGAACATGACCGGAGGCGTGGCGTTCTTCGCCCACATCGGCGGGTTCGTGTTTGGGGCGAGCGTGGCGCTGCTGCTCCGGCGCCGGCGCACGGCCGTGGGATAATCCCGGCATGGACGACGAGCTGATCGAGATGTCCGTCGAGAGCGTCCGGGTCCACATGCTCTCCAGCCGCCACGTCGTGATCCTCAAGGAGCAGGGCCACGAACGCTACCTGCCGATCTGGATCGGACCGTGGGAAGCGAGTGCCATCGCGATGCGTCTCCAGGGCCTCACCCCGGAACGTCCGTTGACCCACGACCTGTTCGCCAGCGCACTCGAGGCGGTCGAGGCACGAGTCTCGCGGGTGATCATCACGGACCTGACCGAGGAGACCTTCCACGCCCGATTGTTCGTGGAGCGCGACGGCCATGTTGGTGAACTTGACGCCCGGCCATCCGACGCGCTGGCCCTCGCCGTGCGCGTCGGTGCACCGATCTTCGCGATGCCGTCCGTGCTCGACCGCGCGGCCCTTGGAGCCGACAGCTCGCTTGCTGAGGAGGACGACGGCGACCTGCTCGACCGACCCGCAGGCGGGGCCGTGGACCCGCGGCTGGACGTCTTCCGCGAGTTCATCAACTCGCTCGATGTGGATCCCGACGCCGAAGGACAGACCCGCAGCTAGGCAGCCGGTTCGGCAAGCAAGGAGCGCCCGCGTCGCAGGGCTCGGCCGCGGTCGACCAACATGAACAGGCGCAGGCGCCAGAAATCGCGCACCGCGCGCAGGATGACCTGCGGTCGTGCGCCAGTGGCCGAGCCGGCTGTCCGGGGATGATGGGGCACGCCCACTTCCACGACGGACCGACCCGCGGAACGCATCTTGATGAGCAGCTCAGCGGAGAAGAACGCGCCCTCGGACTCGACCCGCAGATCCCGGAGGGCGTCGCGCCGGAACAACTTGGCCGCGCAGTCCACGTCTGAAACCTGCAGGCGGAAGAAGATCCGATTGGCCAGCCGGTACGACCTGGCGTAGATCGTCCGGATCCGAGGGTCGGCTCGCTTGATCCGGAAGCCGACGACGGCATCCGGCGCGTCCGATCGAAGCAGGCGGGCGGTCAGCCTGCCCAGGTCCGAGACCTGGAACTGGCGATCCCCGTCGGTGAACGCGACGAATTCGAATCGAGCGGCTCCGAAGCCGGAGCGCAGCGCGGCGCCGTACCCGAGGTTGGTCGGATGATGGACGGCCCGCACGATCCCGGGATGGCGTGCGGTGAGCTGGTCGGCGATGTCCTGGGTCGCATCCCTCGAGCCGTCGTTGACCGCGATGATCTCGAAGGTCTCCGCGAGACTTGGCAGCACGCGCAGCGCTTCCTCGACAAGGGCTTCCAGGTTCGCTTCCTCGTTGTGGGCCGGGAAGAAGTAGGACAGGCGAGGCAGTCGTTCGGTCGGGCCCGGACCGGTCATGTGCTGCTCTCTCGACGGCCGACGACCCGGCTGAGCTCGGAGTCGCCGATGGTGTCCAAGGGGATCAGGACGTAGCGGGCAGCGAGCGCGGCGAGCTCGCCCGATCGGATCCTGATGACATAGACGGGTCGAGTGGGAAGGTTGGCGTCGATCACGTCGGTGACTTCTCCAAGTTGCTGGTCCAGGCGCGTGCGATCGTCCACGATCTCGATATCCGGTCGTCGGCCCTCGACGCGCTGGACATACCATAGCGGCGTCGAGTAGCTCCACCAGCTTACGACCATGGCGTTGGGCTCCATCGCCGCGAGAGCCCCCTCCACCCACCGTCGGGCTTGATCATCGCGGCTGCGATCGACCGACGCGAGGCGAGCTGGAACAGTCACGAGACTGGGCAGCAGGAGTGCCGCCGCCAGGAGCCAGGGCAGGCCGCGCAGCGCGTCCGGGATGGCCCGCGCCACGACCCATGCCAGGATGGCGATCCAGGTCCAGGCCAGCAGGGCCGGACCCAGGTAGTAGCGGTCGATATCGGCATTGACGTACGACGCCGCGAAGAAGCAGGTGACGGCCACCGCCACCCCGGACAGGAGGGCGTA
>Ga0136611_10001883_pt1 | contig 14572 bp, 12 predicted proteins | sample AntDrymUQ2232306_2_FD_106645 | JGI IMG/M metagenome (GOLD analysis project Ga0136611, IMG submission 106645) | Polar desert sand microbial communities from Dry Valleys, Antarctica - metaG UQ223 (23.06) | ecosystem: Environmental > Terrestrial > Soil > Desert | place: Antarctica: Dry Valley...
AACTTGCGCGAACCACCAAAAAGTACGCCTGAATTCAGGCGTACTTTTTGTTTGAACGCTCCGTTCTTAAAGTTTTCTTAACATTTCGTTCTTAACATTTGAAGCGAGAAACATCAGGAGAAAAATGAAAACCAATTATTTGAAATGGATTGCCGCGAGCGCCGCATTGATGCCTTTGGCTTTGGCCGGTTGCGGCGGGGAAAGCGAAAGCGGCAACGCGACAAACGGAACCACCAACGGCGCGATGAGCAACGCCGCGACCGGCGAGACAACGGGCGCCAAACTGACAGGCGCAATTGCAGGCGACGGCTCGTCGACCGTTTTCCCGATTACCGAAGCCGTGGCTGAAGAATTCGGCAAAATGCACCCCGCCGTGAAAGTCACGGTCGGCATTTCGGGAACGGGTGGCGGCTTTAAGAAATTCGCCTCCGGCGACACTGTTTTGCAAGACGCTTCGCGCCCGATCAAGGCGAAAGAAGACGCCGCGATGAAAGCCAAGAAAATCCAGTACATCGAGCTTCCCGTTGCTTACGACGGCCTCGCGGTCGTCGTCAACCCAAAAAACACCTGGGCCAAATCGCTGACAGTCGCGGAATTGAAGAAAATCTGGGCGCCTGGCTCGAAAGTCAAAAACTGGTCGCAAGTGCGCGCCGGTTTCCCGAACGCTCCGCTCAAGCTTTACGGCGCGGGAACGGATTCGGGCACCTTCGACTACTTTACCGAAGCGATCAACGGCAAAGAAGGCGCTTCGCGCAGCGACTACACGGCCTCGGAAGACGATAACACGCTGGTGCAGGGCATTTCGCGCGACGTGAACGCGCTGGGCTATTTCGGCCTGGCCTATTACGAAGAAAACATGGGCAAGCTGAAACTCGTCGCGATTGACGGCGGCAAAGGCCCGATTGAGCCGACTCAGGAAACCGTGAGCAACAGCACCTACGCGCCGCTTTCGCGCCCGCTGTTCGTTTACATCGAGCGCAAGGCCGCCGACCGCCCCGAAATTCAGGAGTTCATGAAATTCTACCTGACAACGGGCAAAAGCCTGGTCAAGGGCGTGGGCTACGTGCCGATGCCCGACGAAATGTACGACGCGTCGCTCAAGCGTTTCGAGGCGCGCACCGTCGGTACGGTTTACAACGCCGCCACCAAAGGCAAGCCGCTCAGCGAATTGTATAAATCGTAAAACCAAAAGTATCCGCCCTTCCGCTGCGCGGTGGGCACCCGGTTTTCGGGCGTACTTTTTTCAAGGTCATTCATGGCATCCGAAAAACTCACTCCTGCAACATCGGCGGCTTCGGCTGCGGGCGCGGCCATCGGCGCCGTCGTCAGCCCTGTCGGATCGGCGCCGCCGGTTGGAGAACGTACTCTCGGCGGCAAAAAACGTCCGCACGAAATGCTCTTGCAAGGCTTGTTCGGCTTGTGCGCTCTGGTTTCGATCCTGACGACGTTCGGCATCATCTACGTTCTGGTGACCGAAAGCCTGCCGTTTTTTCGCGCCGTGCCGATGCGCGAATTCCTGACGGGCCGCGATTGGTCGCCGCTTTTTGATCCCCCGCATTTCGGCGTGCTGCCGTTGATTTGCGGCACGTTTCTGGTGATGGCGGGCGCCGCGATTTTCGCGCTGCCGATGGGGCTTTTGGCGGCGATTTATCTGTCGGAATACGCTTCGCCGCGCGCGCGCTCGATCCTCAAGCCGGTGCTCGAAATTCTCGCCGGCGTGCCCACGGTTGTCTACGGATTCTTCGCGCTGATTTTTATCACGCCTTTGTTGCAAAGCCTGCTTGAACGTGGCACGCCGTTGTTGCAAAAAGTCACGCGCAATCCCGACTTGTGGCCGAGCATCGAAGTTTTCAACGCGCTGTCGGCTTCGATTGCAATCGCGATCATGACGCTGCCGCTGGTTTCGTCGTTGTGCGAAGACGCTCTGCGCGTGGTGCCGAACGGTTTGCGCGAAGGCGCGTATGCGCTGGGCGCGACCAAAATGGAAGTCTCGACCAAAGTCGTCGTTCCGGCGGCGCTTTCGGGCATCGCGGCGAGCTTTATTCTGGCGCTGTCGCGCGCTGCGGGCGAAACCATGATCGTCGCGATTGCCGCCGGCTCGACGCCGAAATTAACCGCGAACCCGTTGGAAAGCGTGCAAACCCTGACCGGCTATATCGTGCAAGTCGCTCTGGGCGACGTTCCGCACGGCACAACCGGTTACCAGACGATTTTCGCCGTCGGCCTCGTGCTGTTCACCCTGACGGTAATGATGAACCTGATCTCGATTTCGCTGGTGAAAAAATATCGCCAGAAATACGATTAAAAAGTACGCCTGAATAACGGCGTACTTTCCATTCTCATGGCAACCACAACTTCTCGTAAATCATTGGCCGGTCGTTCTTCGGCGCGGCTCAAACGGCGCAAGTTCGTTTCGAGTGCGTTTGCGTTTTTGTGCCTGGCGACCACGATCATTGCGCTGGGTGCATTGACGTGGCTGCTCTGGGGCATTTTCAGTCAGGGCACGAAGCATTTGAACATGACGTTTATCAATTCGTTTCCTTCGCGCTTTGCCGAAAAAGCCGGCATCAAGGCGGCTCTGGTCGGCTCGATCTGGGTGCTGTGTATCACGCTGGCGACGGCTGTGCCGATTGGCGTGGGCGCCGCGATTTACTTGCAGGAATACGCGCCCGCCAACAAATGGACGCAGTTCGTGCAGGCCAACATCGCCAATCTGGCGGGGGTGCCGTCCATTGTTTACGGCATTCTGGGGCTGGCGCTGTTCGTGCGCGGCTTGAACTTCGAGCGCAGCGTGCTTTCGGGCGGGTTGACGCTCGCGCTTCTGGTTTTGCCGGTTATCATCATCGCGGCGCAGGAAGCACTTCGCGGCGTGCCGTCTTCGCTGCGCGACGGGTCTCTGGCATTGGGCGCGACCAAGTGGCAAACGATTCAACGCCAGGTTTTTCCGGTCGCGCTGCCCGGCATTCTCACCGGCGTGATTCTGGCGGTCTCGCGCGCCATCGGCGAAACAGCGCCGCTCATTATGATGGGCGCGCTGACATACGTCGCGTTTTTGCCGACGAAACTCACCGATGGTTTTACCACGCTGCCGATTCAGATTTTCAACTGGACATCGCGCCCGCAGGAAGAATTTCAAAAAGTCGCGGCGTCGGGAATCATCGTGCTGCTCATCGTTTTGCTGACCATGAACGCGCTGGCGATTTTCCTGCGCCACCGCTACAACAAAAAAGTTTAAGCGCGAATTCAAGAGATTTAAACTGCATTTAATCTCTTGTTAAGGGTCTTTTAAATCGCGCGCATTAACATTCCCAATGAAACCTCAATAGAGGAATTTGGGAGAACACGATGAAAAAGCAGATTTTGATGAGCGCCACAATGGGCGCAGCAGTCGCATGGAGTTTTGCCGGAACGGCAAGCGCGCAAACGATTCGGGTGGACGGCTCGTCCACAGTCTTTCCGATCACCGAAGCCGTCGCCGAAGAATTCGGCAAAAGCAATCGCGGCGTGCGCGTCACGGTCGGCATTTCGGGCACGGGCGGCGGATTCAAGAAGTTCGTGGTCGGCGAAACCGACATTTCCAACGCTTCGCGTCCGATGAAGGCCAGCGAAGGTGCAATAGCACGCAAAAACGGCATTCAGTACATTGAGTTGCCCGTCGCCTACGACGCGCTGACGGTCGTCGTCAATCCGGGCAACACTTGGGCGACAACGCTCACGCGCGCCGAGCTGAAAAAAATCTGGGAGCCGGGCTCCAAAGTGCGTCGCTGGTCGGATGTGCGCTCCAGTTTCCCCAGCCGCCCCATCAAGCTTTACGGCGCGGGAACCGATTCGGGCACTTTCGATTACTTTACCGAAGCGATCAACGGCAAGGAAAAAGCCTCGCGCAGCGATTACACGTCTTCGGAAGACGACAACACGCTGGTGCAGGGCGTATCGCGCGATATCAACGCGCTGGGCTATTTCGGCCTGGCCTATTACGAAGAAAACCGGAGCAAGCTGCGCGCAGTGGCAATCGATAACGGCAGAGGCGGTGTCTTGCCGTCGATAGCTACGGTGAACAACGGCAGCTACCAGCCGCTGGCGCGCCCGCTATTCATCTATGTCAACAAGAAGTCGGCGAGCAAGCCGCACATCGCCAAGTTCATGCGCTATTACTTGATGAACAGCGCCAAGCTGAGCCGCCAGGTCGGCTACGTGCCGTTGCCGGGAACCTTGTCCCGTTTGGCGATGCAGCGTTTCAATAAAAAAGCGACCGGCTCGCTGTTCGCCGGCAAAGGCGCCGTAACCGGCGTGCGCATCGCCGACTTGCTGCGTAAGGAAAACGCCGGACGCTAAGAACGCGGCGTGAAGCAACAAGAAGTTCAACCCAAAAGTACGCCCGAATTCGGGCGTACTTTTTCGGGTAGACTGGTCGCAACAAGATCGATTTTTCGATGAGGAACCGTATCATGAGCAAACCGATGGTGGCGACTTCGCCGCAGAAAAAGCCGGAAGCCAAGCCCGATCCGCCGATAAACGCGACGCCGCAAGGCGCGACGCCAAACGCTGTAACGCCAAACGGCGCGCCGGCGCACATGTCGGCCAGCGCGCCCAATGTGAGCGCGCCGGCGATTGCGGTCGCCGGTCATGCGGGCGCGCACGCCGACATCGACAGCGCTGCGACCAAAATGCAAACCAATAATCTCGATTTGCATTACGGCAAAAAACAGGCGCTCAAAGGCATCAACGCGAAAATCGGCGCCAACACGATCACGGCTTTGATCGGCCCGTCGGGTTGCGGCAAAAGCACGTATTTGCGTTGCCTCAACCGCATGAACGACTTGATTGAAAACGTCACCATCAAGGGCGAAGTGCTCATCGAAGGCGAGAACATTTACGCGCGCGGCGTGGACGTCGTCGAACTGCGCCAGCGTGTCGGCATGGTTTTTCAAAAGCCCAATCCGTTTCCGATGAGCATTTGGGACAACATCGCCTACGGGCCGCGATTGCATGGCATTAAAAACAAAACTGAACTCAACGACATCGTCGAAGAAGGTTTGAAAGGCGCGGCGCTGTGGGACGAAGTCAAGGACGACTTGAAAAAAAGCGCGCTGGCGCTTTCGGGCGGGCAGCAGCAGCGTTTGTGCATCGCGCGCTCGCTGGCGACCAAGCCCGACGTGCTTTTGATGGACGAGCCGTGCTCGGCGCTCGACCCAATTTCGACCCTGAAAATCGAAGAACTGATGCGCGAACTGAAAGAGCAATACACCATCGTCATCGTGACGCACAATATGCAGCAAGCCGCGCGCGTATCCGATTTCACCGGCTTTTTCCTGCTCGGTGAGCTGATCGAAATGGACGCGTCGTCGAAAATTTTCACCGACCCGAACGAAAAGAAAACCGAAGATTACATCACGGGAAGGTTTGGGTAAGCAATGATGAACGCGGAATCATGAATGATGAATGCGCTCCGTTCATAATTCATCGTTCCGCATTCATCATTCATCATTGGAGTTTTATGCCTATAATCCGGCGTACTTTTGAAGATCAGATCGAAGAATTGCAGCGCGATTTGCTGCGGCTTGGGCGCTTTGTCGAAGAAGCGTTGGGCAAGGCGCTTGATGCCCTTGTGCGCCAGGATTTGGCGCTGGCCAAGCAAGTCGTGGCCGACGATGATTTTGCCGACGACATGAATTTCGGCATCCAGTCGCGCGCGATGCAGCTTTTGGCGTTGCAGCAGCCGATGGCGCGCGATCTTCGCATTATCGGTTCGAGTTTGCGAATCGTCATCGACTTGGAACGCATCGGCGATCACGCGGTTGACATCGCGCGAATCGCGCGCAGCCTGGCGGGCCAAACGTTTTTCAAGCCGCTTGTCGATATTCCCCGATTGGGACAGCTTTCGCGCAAAATGGTCGGCGATTCGCTTCAGGCTTTTGTGTCGCACGACATGGAACTCGCGGTGCAAGTCGCGCGCGACGACGACGCCGTAGACAATCTGTGCGACCAGCTGCAAGCCGAACTGATCGACCTGATGCGCAACGACGCTTCGCTTGTCGAGCAAGCCACGAAATTATTGCTCGTCGCGCGCGTTTTGGAGCGCAGCGCCGACCACGCGACCAATATCGTCGAGCAGATTTATTACGTCGAGACCGGCGAAATGCGACCTTTGGCGCGCGAAGAACACGACGCGTTGCGCGATGCGGCGACGCATTCGGTTGACGGCATCGCGTTGGACGATCTCAATGCGGATCACCACGCCAGCGAAAATGTGTCGCGCGACGCCGACTTGCCGCAGCCTTCGCCCAACGGCACCGTCCAATCGGTTATGAAGTAGAAAACCGGGTATTCGACCCTGAATGCTCAGGTCTCAGGTGGGTCACGTAGTCGAGGAATCTTGTCCCACAACCTTAGCTACAAAAAAGTACGCCTGAATACCCGCGTACTTTTTATTTATCGACATATACGCGCGGCAAATGCGCGCCCGTCGAAGTGCGCCGCATCGAAACCGTCACTTCGTCGCCGACGCTTGCGCCGTTTATGTCCGTCACGTCAATCGAGCAGCTTTGCATCGCGATGCGCCCGATGATCGGCGCGCGCGCGCCGCGAATCGCGACGGTGCGAATGGCGTCCGCGGCTTTCATTCCCGTCCATTGACCGGCGCGTTTAATTGTTTGCTGCAACGCCGATTGCACCGCGTCGCGGCCTGGCGCGCGCGTGTTGGGTTCTTGCGAAAGCCCGTCTGCGAAGCCGATTGTGATCGTAGCGATACGTGAAGGCCGCACCGCGCGCCATTCGCCGCCATAGCCGACGCTCTGGCCCACTTTTACATCGCGCAACGCCACGATGCGCGCCTTGACGCAAAAGCCGTCACGCAAAACCAAGCCGTTTTGCGCTGCGGCTTCGGCGGCCAATTTCGACGGAAACTGGCCGTATAAAATCGTGCCGGGGCGCACGCAGGAAAGCCGCATTCCCCGAAACCGCAAAAGCGCCGCGCTGTTGGCGCAATGAAAATTTTGCGGCGCCAGATTCGCCGCGCGCCCCACCGAATGAACTAGCGGCTGGAATTTGGCGAATTGCGCGTGCGTTGCTTGCGGATCGGGTTCGGCGGCAAAAGCGAAATGCGTCCACGCCGCCTCGAGTTTTAAATTCGGCAGGGCGACAATGCGCGCGGCGATGGCGGCGGCGTCTTGCGGCTCGACGCCCAATCTTCCCATTCCGGTATTGATTTTCAAATGGGCGCGCGCGGTTTTGTTTTGCTTTTGCGCCGCGCCGTGCAAGTGCCGCGCGTCGTCTTCGCAAGAAACGCACGCCGTCAAGTCGCGCGCAAGAAGTTCGTCCAACTCGTCGGGCAACGCCGGCGCGAGCAGCAAAATCGGCGAAGAAATTCCGGCTTCGCGCAATTCCAACGCTTCGTCCAATCGCGTGACGGCCAGCATCGCCGCGCCGCATTCGCTGAACACGCGCCCGGCTTCAATCGCGCCGTGCCCGTAAGCATTCGCCTTGACGACCGCGATGATTTTTACATCTTCGCCGACCAAGTTTTGCACCGCGCGAAAATTAGCGCGCAGCGCGGAAAGATTGATTTCGACCCAGCAATTCATAAGTTGGGATACGGGAAAGTACGCCGGAATTCGGGCGTACTTTTCAGTTTTGAGAGCGCGTTTTGGTTATCCAAAAAAGCCAGACGACGAACGACGAAAGGAGAAAACCGATTGTGCCGCCTAGGATTCCGAGCGCGACCCAGGCGGCGTTGCCGCCCAAAGTGGTTCCAAGAGCAGGAATAGTTATAAATAGATTGCTGATGAAAACACCTGCGCCCTTGGTTGCTGCGAAAAACTCTCTTGCCTGAAAAATGCTCTGTACGAAAAACACCAGAGGAACCCCGAAAGCGGCGATGAAAGTTGTGTACCAGATCCAGCGATTTTTGAAGAAGTGCATGGCGCAAGTCGCTTCGCGAAATCTATGGCTTCATCGTTTTGATCGCGGCTTTGCCTGGCGTGTTGTCGAAAATCAGCGCGAGTTTTCCATCGAGCAAGTCGAGCAATTCGTCGCCGACGATTTCGCGGCGCCAGTCGGCCAAGAGCGCGATGTCGGGCGGCGCGCTGCCGTCGCGGCGCAGCCACCACGCGGCCAGAGTATTCACCTGATCGCGCGGCGCGAGATAAGAGCGCGAAATTTCGTCGTCGGCGGCGCGCGCCGCGATCACAACTCCCAGCAGCCCGGCGACGGCGTCCTGCTGCTCGTCGGGGCGTTCGCCGCGCGCGGCTTGCGGCAGCTCGTCATTGGGCAAAGCGACGGCGCGCCCGGCGGCTTCGAGCAAAGCGCGCGCGTGCTTTTCGGCCATGCCGCCGACGCCACGCGTGGCGCGCAACTCGGTCAGGCTTTGCGGCGGATGCTTCGCCATTTGCGTCAGCGACAAATCGGGCACCAGAAAACTCGGCGGCTTGTCGATTTCGCGCGCGAGGGCGTCGCGCGTTTGCGCCAGTTCGCGCAAAACTCCCAGCCCGCGCCGCGAAAGACCGGACAAATTCAGCTTTTGATAAATCTCGTCGCCCGGCGTGCGCGTGCGCGCCTTGGCTTCGGCGCGCTCGAATTCGGTTTGCGCCCACGAAACGCGTCCGCGCGCCTCCAATTCGCCGCGCAGTTCGGCATAAAGCCGCGGCAAATAGCGCACGTCGTCCAGCGCGTATTCGGTTTGTTCGGGTGAAAGGGGACGCGCCGCCCAATCGGTGAACTGGAATTTTTTGCTGAGCTGCGGCCCGTCCAGAACGCGCTTGACCAGATCGGCCAGCCCGGCCTGATGGCCGTAGCCCAAAAACGCCGCCGCGATTTGCGTATCCCAGACGTTGTGCGCCGAGCAATCGAAGTTCTGCTGAAAGATTTGCAAATCCTGGCCGCCGGCGTGGACGATTTTGGTGATGTGCGCGTCGCTGATAATTTCGAGCAGCGGATGCAAATCGACGGTGAACGGATCGACGACGGCTTCGATCGGGCGCGGCGCGTCGCAGAAAATCTGAATCAAACAGAGCTTGGCGAAATAGCGCTTTTCCGACATGAACTCGGTGTCGATGGCGACCGGCGCGCCCGCGACGCGCAGCTCGTTACACAAAGTCAGCAGCTTGCTCGAAGAATCGATGAACACGTTGTGGGGAAATCTCATGAGAGTAGAAAGGAGGCGGGAGACCGGAGGCAGGAAGCAGGAAAGTACGTCGAGATTAAGGGTGTTTTTCCTGCATCCCGCTTCCCGCCGCCTGCCTCCTTTTAAGTGCCGCGACGAGTTTAGGGCGCGCCGTCGTCCATAGCCAATACCACGTCGGACTTAAAACCAAATCGTATTCGCCGGCGTAACATTCGACCCCGGCGCCAAAGCCGGCTTTGAAACGATTCAAGCCTTGCAAGTGATTGTCGGATTCTTCGCTTTTGGGTTCGGCGGCGGGCGTTTGCGTTTCGTCGGCGACGCCGCGAAAATCGTACAGCGTGCAGCCACGACTTTTGGCCCAGCGAATCATCGCCCACTGCATCGCGTGATTGGGCATCAGCTTGCGGTCTTCGTTGCTGCTCGCGCCGTAAACATACCAGCATTGCGGCGGCAGCAAAAAACAAATCGCCGCGCTGAGAGGTTTGTCGCCGTTGTACGTGATGAAAACTTTCGCCATGTCGTGCGGCACCAGCGCGTCCCACAGTTTTTGAAAATAGCTCAACGGCCTTCCGGTAAAGCCGTCGCGCTGCGCCGTGATCGCGTACAAATTGTGGAAGATCAGCAAATCTTCGCGCGTGCCAGGGCGCACTTCGACTTCTTTGCGCTCGGCGAGGCGAATGTTGTAGCGCCACTTGGGATGAAAGTTCGCCAACAGTTCGTCTTCGCTTGGCGAAATATCCAACTTCATCACACAGCGCGGTTGCGTGCCGCCAAAGCCGCCGCGCGCATCAGGCGACGGGATAAAACCCAGGTTTTGCAAAGTCGCTTCAAATTCCGGGTGCCCACCGACGGTGGAGCCGTCGGAAGGGCGGATACTTTTGACTGCCGGATCGATCTTGATAAGTATCGCGCGATGTTTTCGCGCTTCGATTCGCAGTTTTTTGACCAGCGCCGCCGCGATTTCCGGCTTTGACCAGTCGAGGATCGGGCCGCGCGGAAGGTAGAAAATCGAGCGTCGCAGGCGCGGAATGCTGCGTTTCAAAACCAGCGCCGTCGCTCCAATTTCGCCGCCGCTTTCGATTGAAATCGGAATCGGGCGCCAGTCGGGTTTTTTGACTTCGCCCCACGGCAGGCATTGCATCACGTCGCCGTGCGGAGAAGCGGCTACGAAACTGTTCCACGCGCGTTGCGCGTCTGCGTCCAGAATTTTAGAAATAGGGATTCACCGTCGCTTTATTTTATCAGTTTCTTTATCAGTTTCGCGCGGCGCGACAAGGCAATCGCATCTGAAAGTTTTGTGCAAGTTTGCAGTTTTGTGATTGAGCTAGACAATGCTGAATTGCAAGTTGCAATGATTGGACGGACGCAAAACCGATTGTAGGGGCGAGACGCTGTCTCGCCCAGGGCACGCCAACGGCGTGCCCCTACGTCGAAGATACTCGTGCGTCCGTCCACAATTATAAATTTAGGCGCTGAACTTATAAAAATAATTTCAGATGCGATTGCTCTGCGCGGCGCGAATTTGCGACCCGCGAACGCGCGGGGAACTCGTTATAATTGCGGTGTGAATTTTCTCCAGTCGCAAATTTCCTTTGTGCTCGCGCTGCAAAACTCGCCGATTCCCGCGACGCTGATGAAAGCCGCGACATGGCTGGGCAGCGAAGAGTTTTTCCTGCTGCTTATTCCTTTTGTTTATCTGTGTTTCGACCGACGAACCGGACTGCGATTCGGCGCGCTGGTTTTGTGCTGCGATGCGTTCAATGTTTTGCTGAAACTCGGTTTCGCCTTGCCGCGCCCGTATTGGATTGATAATCGCGTCGTGCAATTCGCGACCGACGCGAGTTTCGGCCTGCCTTCGAGCCACGCGCAAAACGCCGTCGCCGCCTGGTTCTTTCTGGCGCGAACGCAGAAAAAGTACGCCGTTATTCGGGCGTACTTTTTCGCGGCGCTGATAGTACTTGTCATTTCGCTTTCGCGCGTTTTTTTGGGCGTGCATTTCCCGCTCGATGTTTTCGCCGGCTGGGTTTTCGGCGCGTTGTTTTTGCTGGCGTTCTGGAAACTTGGCCCAAAACTCATCGCGTGGTTCGCGGCGCGAAATTTGGCGCTGCAAATCGCGCTTTCCGTGATTGCGCCAATCGCTTTGGTTTGCGCGGCGTTTTATCTGCGCGGCGACATAAACCCGCAGAACATGCGACAATTCGAAGCCTGGCTCGAAGCGATAAAAGCGATGATGAGTCGCGCCGGCGCGCTGTGCGGACTGGGAATCGGCGCCGCGCTGGCGCAACGATTCGCGCGTTTTAGAGTTGATGGAAAACTCGGCAAACGCGCGTTGTGTTTCGGATTCGCGTTCGTTGGAATCCTGATTTTCTGGCGCGGCCTGGCTTTGATATTTCCTGCCGACGGCGAGCCGTGGGCGCCTGTGTTTCGCTTTTTGCGTTACGTTTGCGTTGCTTGCTGGATTACTTTCGGCGCGCCGTTTCTACTGTTGCGCCTGAAGCTGCTGGAATCATCATCGTCGCGGCGCGCGGCAGAATTGTGATTTCAAGCGGCGTCGTGCCGACCAGTTCGCCATCGGCCAGAACGGGCAGGGGAACGGCGCTTTCGATGCGCACGTTTTTCGCGCGCCAGGTTTGCACTTTCGGATGACTTTCGTGCGTGCCTTTGAACACGCTGGGAAACGCGCGCAGAAATTCAATTCGCGTCGCGTCGCCGACAAGGCAAATATCGAAAAATCCGTCATCTAAAAGCGCGCGCGGCGCGACGCGCATTCCGCCGCCGTAGCTCCTCGCGTTGGCGATCGCACACAACATCGCGCGCGTTTCGATTTTTTCGCCGTCCAGTTCCAAACTCAGTTTCGCGCCGCGAAAATCACCCAGTGTTTTCACGATTGTCGCAATGTAGGCGGGCGTTCCCCGCAAGCGAAATCCGCGCTTCGCCGCGTCATCGTTAATGCGCTTCGCCACAACCGCGTCCAGCCCGCAACCGGCGATGTTGAGAAAAAATCGCCTGTGCGAATCGGTCTTCACTTCGCCGATGTCGATGCGCGTCGCGACGCCGTTACGCATATTATCGACAGCGTCGCGCAAGTTGGAAATTCTAAGAGCGCGCGCGAAATCGTTGCCCGTTCCCATCGGCAAAACAGCGAGCGGAATTTCTTTCTCGCTTTGCATCACGCCGTTTAAAACTTCGCCCAGCGTGCCATCGCCGCCCGCCGCCGCGAGTCCGAAATCTTTGCCGGATTCGCTGATTATGCGCCGCGCGATTTCAGTCGCTTCGCCGCCACGCGATGTTTCAGTGATTCGCCAATCGAGGATTCGCCAATCGAGCTTCGCGGCATCAAGCAACTTTTCCAATTCGCCGCGCCGTTTAGATGCGCGATTTCGCCCCGCGCGCGGGTTAAGAACGATGTGCCAGAATCGGGAGTTCATAACAAAAAAGTACGCCTGAATAAAGGCGTACTTTTGTAGGGGCGAGCCGGCGGCTCGCCCTGTTTATTGCGTCTTGCGGGCACGCCACCAGTTGCGGGCACGCCACCGGCGTGCCCCTACTTCTTCTCGCGCTTGCCCGCCGCGAGAACTTGTTTGCGAATGCGGATGCCGCTGGGCGTGGCTTCGACCAGTTCGTCGTCGTTGATCCATTCCAGAGCCTGTTCCAGTGTCAGCAGGCGCGGCGGAATCAGTTTCGTCGCGATGTCGGAAGTCGAAGAACGGATGTTGGTTTGCGCTTTTTCCTTGCAGATATTGACGTTGAGATCGTTTTCGCGCGCGTTTTCGCCGATGACCATGCCTTCGTAAACCGCCATGCCCGGCTCGACGAAAATCGTGCCGCGCTCTTGCAGGTTGCCGATGGCGAACGCGGTTGTCGGGCCGTTGCGGTCGGCGACAAGTCCGCCATTCGGGCGCTGCGGAATCGGCCCCATCCACGGCTGAAAACGCGCGAACAGCGTGTTCATCAAGCCCATGCCCTTGGTATTTGTCAAAAACTCGTTGCGAAAACCGATCAGGCCGCGCGAAGGAACTTCAAATTCCAACCTGACGCGCCCGCCGCCGTGGTTCGTCATTTTCATCATCGTGCCTTTGCGATAGCCGAGCATTTCGGTCACGACGCCGATGAAATTGTCGGGGCAATCGACAAAGACGTGTTCGATTGGCTCCAGAATCTGGCCATTTTCCTCACGCGTCACGACTTGCGGCTTGCTGATCTGCAACTCGTAACCTTCGCGGCGCAAGGTTTCGATGATGATCGCAAGCTGCAATTCGCCGCGCCCCGAAACCTTGAAAACATCGGGGTTTTCGGTCGGCTCGACGCGAATCGAGACGTTGCTGAGCGCTTCTTTGGCGAGGCGGTCGCGAACGTGGCGGCCCGTGACGAACTTGCCGTCGCGTCCGGCGAACGGGCTTGTATTCGCAGCGAAGTTCATCGAAATCGTCGGTTCGTCAACAACAATCGGTGGCAGCGCGACCGGGTTTTCGCCGTCGGCAATCGTTTCGCCGATGTTGATGCCTTCGATGCCCGCCAGCGCGATAATATCGCCGGCCTGCGCTGCGGTGATCGCTTCGCGCTTCAAACCTTCAAAGCCGAATAATTGCGTGACTTTGAAAGGCTGAATCGTGCCGTCCAGCTTGCACAAATTGACTTCCTGCGCCTGCTTGATTTCGCCGTTAAAAATGCGTCCGATGGCAACGCGCCCAACGTAATCGTTGTAATCGATATTGGTGACAAGCACTTGCAGCGGCGCGTTGACGTCGGCTTTGGGCGGCGGCACGCTTTCGATGATCGTCTCGAAAAGCGGCAGCAAGTTTGTCGATTCGTCTTCCAGATTTTTCTTGGCGATGCCTTCGCGCCCAACGGCGTAAATGACCGGAAAATCCAATTGATCTTCGTTCGCATCGAGGTCGATAAACAAACTGTAGACTTCGTCCAGCACGGCGCCGGCGCGCGCGTCGGGACGGTCGATTTTGTTGATGACAACAATCGGCACCAGGTTCGCTTCGAGAGCTTTGGAAAGCACAAAGCGCGTTTGCGGCAAAACGCCTTCGGCGGCGTCTACCAGAAGCAAAATTCCATCGGCCATTTTCAAGACGCGCTCGACTTCGCCGCCAAAATCGCTGTGGCCGGGCGTGTCGATAATGTTGATCTTGATTTCGGGCGAGGTGCCGTCGCCCACTCCGGCGTCGCTGCCGTGTCCAAGGTCGGCGGAGCCAAGTCCGATGTGCAGTCGCATCGCGGCGTTTTTCGCCATGATGGTGATGCCGCGTTCGCGTTCCAAATCCATCGAGTCCATGACGCGGTCGCGTACTTCCTGGTTGGAGCGAAAGGTGTTGGCCTGTTGCAGCATGGTGTCAACAAGCGTGGTTTTTCCGTGATCGACGTGCGCGACAATCGCGAGATTGCGAATATCGTTGCGGCGTGGTGTGTTTTTATTCATAAGCCCGCACAGTATACAAGAAC
>Ga0136611_10001884_pt1 | contig 14570 bp, 18 predicted proteins | sample AntDrymUQ2232306_2_FD_106645 | JGI IMG/M metagenome (GOLD analysis project Ga0136611, IMG submission 106645) | Polar desert sand microbial communities from Dry Valleys, Antarctica - metaG UQ223 (23.06) | ecosystem: Environmental > Terrestrial > Soil > Desert | place: Antarctica: Dry Valley...
CCCCCGCCTCGACCCCCCGCCTTCAGCGGTGGACACCCCGAGCTCCTCGACCCCAGCCAACGGAGGCGACATTCGGTGAATCGTTCCACGACCCAGCGCGACCGAGACCGGAGTGCGATCAGACGAGGCCGACCAGCCTGTGCGATTTGCGGCCAGCCGATCGACTACATGGCGCCCCACCTCGACCCTGGCGAGTTCGTCGTCGACCACGTCATCCCCCGCGCCCGCGGCGGCAACGACCACATCAGCAACAAGCAGCCAGCGCACCGGGCGTGCAACTCGAAGAAGGCGGCCCGTCTCGTCGCGCCGGTCGTGAGACGGTCCGGCACGCTCGCATGAAGACCCCCAGGGCCGGGTCCCCGTGCACACCTGCCCAGCCCGCCGTCTCTGTCTAGGCGGCTTACACACACAGCGTTTTTTCCACAACCAACAGAGGAGTCCTGATGGCTGACATTCCACTCGAGTACGTTCGCCGGCTGTTTGGCCGTGAGGACGAGGTCACTGCGAAGTCCGAGCCGCGTCCGCTGCCGGCGTTGTGCGTGCCGCGCGAGGGCAGCGTCATGCCTCGTGTACGGCCTGCTGATGCGGAGATGCGGGGGTTCGTGGCCCGGTTGTTCGGTTACGACACCATCAACGGCAATTTCGGGTTCCCGGTCGACTAGGTCGCAGCGCGTGCACGATCGGTACTTGCTGGGCGAGGGGGTGTTCGTCCCGTCGCGGGTCGCCGCGCTGCTGTCGCGGGCACTCGACCTCGATCGTCAACGGGTGGCGTGGCGCGGGGACGATGCAGAGGTCGACGCGGTGCTGAATGCGTGGCAGCGGGCCGCGTTGGCGTTCGTCGACGGTCGCGTGCGGCGCAGCAGCGAGAGTCGAAATAATGCCGACAGCACTATTTCGGCCCGGTCGCTGAGCGAGGCCGGTTGCGACGTCGGTTTCGGTGGAGCAACCGGCGTTGCCCATTCACCGCAACCCGTAGTTCGATCGAACTCGGATGATCACGAACTCGGAAGTGCTGATGTGGCCGCGCTGCTTGCGATCAGCGAGCAGGCGGTCACGAAGGCTGCACGGGGGCGACGGTTGCCCGGTCGGCAGGTTGCCGGCCGGTGGATGTTCACCGCTGCGGCGGTTGCGAGCTACGACGCCAACAGGAGCAAATGAAGATGACTGATGAAATGGTGATGTCTTCTCGCCGAGGTGAGCGACACAAGGACCCGTCCAGCGCCGCTATCGACACGCTGGTCCGGTCGGGTCGACGCGGCGACGTCGCCGAGCTGTACGACACGACGGCGACACGTGCACAACGGCAGTACGCAGAGATCCGCAAGGACACGTCCCGCACTCCGGAGTGGCAGGCCGAGGAGTTGAAGAGGGTGTACGAGCGGGTCCGGGCGGACCTGAAAGAGAAGGTGATCGAGATGGCGCGCGGCGCGGACCGTGACGACCGGCAGGACGCGGTGCGAGTGTTCGGTGTTGGGGGTTTGCCCGGCGATGCGGCGTCGTTGGCGATCTCTGCTCGTGATGCGGCTGACCGGGTGGCTCAGACAAGTAGCGCGGATGGGCTCCGTGAGCTTCTCGAGCGGGCGACTCGGGTTGGTGACGAGGTGCTCGCTCGGGCCGTTGTGCAGCGTGCGATCGAGGACGGCCAGCCCGGGATCGTCAACGCCTTCACCGACGCTCGCCCCGAGTTGCACGACGCGACGGAACGGCTGTGGAGTCGGGCCCGCGACGAGGACGCCGGGTCGTTTGATTTGGTGATGAAGCTTCTCGCGGTCCGCCCGGCGTAAGCGCCCACGATCAGCGCAAAGCGGTGACCCAGTGAGCGAGTAGAGCTTCTTCGTCAAGTTGTGGGGAAACGGTCGGGTTTCGTCCGGCCGAGCTTCCGGCATGTCTGCCGATGCCGTGGAGCGGCTGGCTGGTGATCCCGAGCCGACCGCGAGCTCGATGGGCGGGACATCGAGGAGCGGCGGTGGTTGGTTTGCCTGAAGCTAGACCGCTTAAATTTTGACGCCGTTACACGAGCACGTCGGCGCGAGTTCGATTTATGTCAAACTCGCACCGTGGCCGGCCGGGGCAGCATTGAACCTCATGTCTCGGAGCGAACTGCGCTCGGTCTGGCGGAAGCGATGATCAACGCAGTGATCGCCGAGCAGGGCGAGGCACAGGTGATCGCGGACGCGGAGCTGCAGGCGATTCGGGACAACCCTGATATTACGTTCGGCGACCTGTTGAACGTTCTCGTGAAGACCGCAGAGATCGCGAGTGCTCTCTCGTATTACATCGTTCATCGGGTTCCTTCGAACGGGGGCGCCTCGCCGATGTCAGAAGCTGAGCAGATCGCGAAGGCTCGAGGGCTCGTCGCTCGGGTCGCTGCCGGCCGCCGGCAAATGCTTGAGTAGCACCTTGCGCCGCGGGGAGACACGTCCGCCTTACTTGAGTGACGCAGTAGTCCGGTGGAGACGCGTCACGGATGTGCCGCTATTGGCGCTTGCGATCGGGAGCCTGCCGCTGCTCGCTCTCGAGTTCGACCGTTCGGCTCTACCTCCGTCGGACCGGACTTTTCTCGACGTTCTCAACATTGTCGTGCTGGTTGCTTTCGCGACCGATTATCTCGTCGAACTCTCCCTGTGTGCTCGACGGCGAAGCTATGTCCGCTACGAGTGGACGAGTCTGCTGATCGTGGTTGCGCAAGCGGCCGCAGTGCTACCGGGGCTTGCGGGGTTCGGTGTGCTCAGGGTGTTGCGCGGCGCCCGGGTCATTCGCGCCGCAGCGGTCGTCTTGCGACTTGTCGCCGTCGGCGGAGCAGCGGCCAAGGAAGGGCGGCAGGCGCTCAAGAAGCGGGCGGCGTCGCTGGCGCTTGGAGTGGCTGCAATGACCTGGCTCACATCCGCAGTCGCGTTCACCTATGCAGAGGGGGTCGGTGATGACAGTGGGGTGAAGTCGTTCTTCGATTCGCTGTGGTGGTCCATTACCACGATGGCCACGGTCGGGTACGGCGATATCTACCCGCGGACGGGTGCCGGGCGTGTCGTCGCGGGGTTCACGATGCTCGTTGGTGTGGCAACGTTCGCGGTCGTGACGGCGAGGGTTGCTGACTTCCTCGTTCGACAGGACCTCGAGGAGAACGCAGAGCGGGGGGCCGATGGTCACGGCATGTGAGCGTCGGCGTCGCGTCGTCGCCGGCTGACCGAGCAGCGCGCAAAGCAATCCGGCCGGCGGCCGCCGTCACGTACGACCAGCGGACCACCATCGGCGCTACTGTCGAACCGCTGAAACCGTGCGCCCGCGATGGCTCGCCTGCACCGCCTACGACGGCCAGGTGGATGTTGTCAGGGATCATTGTCGGATGCGCAACGTTTGAAGCTGGGCGGCTGAACTCAGGCACGTCACCACTCGGGGCGCAGCCCCTGGAACGGGCGTTACTCGCAGACGATTCCGTCGTTGTCGGCGTCGCGATACCAGCCATATTCGGAGTCAATCCCGACCCGGTAGGGCCCGTAACCGTTCGCCTTCGCCTCCTTGCACGTGCCGAATCGCGGATCCGTTGACGATGCCGGTGGCGGAGGCGGCGGCGGTAGCGGTAGCGACACGACGGGCAGCGGCACGACTGGCGGTGGCGGAGTCGTTGTCGTGGTGGTGGAGGTGGTCGTGGTGTTCGGCGTTGGCGGAGGGAGCGGCGTGACGACAGGCGGTGCATCCCACGTCCCGACCACCGCGCCCACGCACTGGCCGTCAAGGAGGTTCTTGAGGCGGCCCCATTCGCTCTCATCCATAGACATCGCCCAACGCGCCTTGATCGCGATCCAGTCATTGACGAACCGGCACACGTCCGCGTCGGCCGGCAGCCAGTTCGACGGGTCAGCGTCGCCCTTGGCGCCGTTCGATACGGCACTCACCGCGACGAGCGTGCGCGGGTCGCTCACGTCGTTCGCGAACGCGATCCGCTGGTCCGGGGTCCATGCCCACGCGCCCGAGTCCCATGCCTCCTTCAGCGCGACGACGTGGTCGACCTCTACATCCCCGGGCGACGTGAACGTGAGTGCGTCGTAGGGGCTGTACCAGTCACCGGCGACGACCCCGCACCCGCTCGGATCGACCTGCGCAAGGCTCAACGACTCCTCGATCAACACCTCCGCCCGCGTGTCACACCCGTCGCCGTCGAGGTCGAAACCGGCTGCGAACAATTCCCGGTCGTACACGCCGCGATGTTCGAGCTGAACGGGGATGTACATCAGCACGTCAAGCGTCGAAAGCGCGTTCGCCGGTGGGGCTGTGGGTGCGGGCGTCATCGGTGGGGCGGCGGTGTCGCCGACGGTGGACGCAGTTGGATCCGCGCTCGCTGGAGGCGTGACCGGTGATGCTGGCGACGTCTCGACCACGTTCGACGCTTCCGGTGCAGGAGCCGTCTCAGGCGTAGCTGTAGTGGGACTCGCGGGCGCGACCGAACTGGATGCAGCATCGGCGACAGCTGGCTCGTCGGGTGAGGCGGTGCAGGTCCGCTCGCCGTCCTTGACGACCGACAGGACCGCGTCGCCTTCGGAGATCGCTGCGCCCGGCCGTGGCGACTGGGCGACCACGATCCAGTTGCTGTCGATCACCTGCATCCGTCCCTGACCAGTCGCGTCCTCGCTACGCGAATACGAAACTCCGTAGCGCTGGATCGCGTCCTGCGCGTCCTGCAGGTCCATGCACATGACGTCAGGCATCACACCGCCGTGCTGGTCCAGGGCCTGCCGCGCTTCGCTCGCGCACGACACGAGCGCCGCCGCAAGGCTCATCCACACAGCCGCCGTCCGTACCACGGATCCCCTGCCGCCTTTCGTGCGAAGACCTCGAGCGTACCCGGCCCCCGACACACGAGAGTTCGGGGACGTCGTCTCAAACTGAACTACACACACCTGGTCCGGGCGGGAGGAGCGAGTGCCGTCGCATAATGTCGCCGACGGGATGCGCGGTTACACATCCCCTATCCGCACCGGACTTGTTGCATTTGCAACTACCGTGTGGTCGTGCTCGACGATGACGACCCGCTCGACGAGCTGCTCAACTGGATACGTCCGAAGTGGCACCGAGACGCCGCGTGCAAGGAAGCGGTCGGCATCAACTTCTTCCCCGAGCGCGGCGGAGACGTGCGACCGGCGCTCGCTGTGTGCCGCTCCTGCCTCGTCCGAGCCGAATGTGCGGCCCGCTGGCGTCGACGGCAAGGAGGACGGCGTGTGGGGCGCTACAACGGCCTCTCAGCGCCGTCTGATGCGACGCGAGACCCGCGCAGCGGCGTGACCGCCGGCCGAGGTGTTCCGCACCGGCCTCAAGGGTCGGGCAGGCCATTCAGTGGCCCCTAAGTTTCGTCACTCATCGATGTCCCACGCGAGCGGTAGTAAGGTCGGCACCACAAGAGTGTGCGTCGTGCTGTTGTAGGCGCCATCGACGGTGTCGAACCGCAACGTTGACCCGGGCCCTGCATCCGGATAGGCAACGACTCCGACATTGTCCACGGTTCCCTTGAACGCACTCTGGTACGTGTCGCCGAAACCCTGCACCTGGCGCCCTTCGGCTGTGACCGCGTCAGCGAACGAGATATTGGCTTCTTCGCTGTACTCGGTAGGGATCGTGTCAGCGACGTCGAACCGATACTGCACAATCAAGCAACCGGTAGTCGGCACCTGCTGGCCGTACGACTTCATGTCTGCTGCGATCTGTTGGCATGTCTCGGTGTCCAAGGGAGCGAAAAGGAAGGCGTCGACGCTGACGTGCACCCCTTCGGAGTCAATGATTGGCTGCCCCTCAGTCGCATTCACTCGAGAGGGATCGATGCCCGATTCCCACATCAGTCCGATCGCGCCACCCGGAGTCGAGGCAGCCGTCGTGGTCGTCTCCTCCTCGGTCGTGCTCGGCGCATCGGTTGTCTCTGGCACCTCCGTGGTCTCTGCTGATTCGGTCGTCGGCGAGTCCAACTCTTCGGGCACCGTTGTGTCTGCTGCCTCCGTCGTTGGAGAGTCCGTCTCTTCGGGCACCGTCGTGTCTGCTGCTTCGGTCGTTGGAGAGTCCGTCTCCGCGACCGTCGTCTCTGCCTCGGTCGTGTCCGCCGCGCCCGTCGTCTCTGGTGCTGCCGGTTCGTCGCTGCTGCACGCTCCCAGGAGTGTCAGCGCGAACGCCGCCCCAATCATCCGCCTCATGTGTCCAGACCCCCCTGCGTTTCGTTAAACCCTCGACCGTAGCGGAGGTGCCAGAGAGCGGCGACGGCTGCGCGAGCTACGACCCGCAGCCTGACGCAGACGGCCCCTCGTCATCCGCCGAGGAGTGTGCAGTGTCGGCACCCGCCACCACGTCGCACCGTCACCCAATGCGGCGTCACCTCCCGGCCGCATTGAAGGCACAGTGACCGCCACGGCTTGTGTGATCCCGGGTACGCGGCCAACGGCCGGAATCCTGCCGCGACCATCAGTCGGATGAGTTCGTGTTCGCGTTCGACGGTCGGGAACTTGTCGCGTTGTTGGGCGCAGTACCGGCAGCCACCACGTCCGGACTTGACGTTGTGCAGGGTCGGCGCCACGTTCTTGCCACAGGTGACGCACAGCCCTTTCCACGGCTTCATCGCAGCTACGTACGGCTCGAGCGGGACGATGCCGGCACGCAACATGATCGACGCAGCCTCACCGGGCGGCAACCGACGCACGTGCCAGCCCTTCACGATGCGGCGGCACGACCGACGTCGACGTTTAGGCTTGGCGCCATCTCGCGGTGCCAGGCGGCTGGTACGGCACCCCCTGCTGATTCGTGGTGGAGCACACGTAGGTGGTGCCGTTGTAGGTGCCTGTGGCACCTACCGGGGAGCAGAACGCGCCCGGCGTCACGTTGCCGGTCGGCGGTGGCGTAGTCGTGGTGGTGGTCGGTAACGGTGCGGTCGTAGTTGCGGGCGGGGGGAGGGTCGTGAGGGTTGTTGGCGGAGGCGTGATCGGGGTTCTGCGGCTGTCCATCAGGCGCGCCGGTGTGAGCCCGTTGAACGAACCGTTGGCGGGGAACCATCCGAGGACGTCGACGACGACATCGACGGTCCCGAACAGGTTGAACAGCGAGATCTGCCCTCCTGCGCCGACTTTGACGATCACCATGTTGGGCACCGTCTGACCCCTGGTGAAGTTGAGGTTCGCGGCCGTTGGTCGCGGCTCGCCGGCCGGCCAGACGGTGAGGAACGAACTCGCTGACGGGTTGGTGACCGCAACGTTGAGCGCCACTGCAGCAGCGTCGGCCGGAATGCCCGTCCGTCCGACAACCGTCAGATTGCGCGTAGTGGACGGTCCGACCGCACCTTCACCAGCGAACGCTGCATCGATCGTGGGGTATCCGGCGCGCGTGTCCATCAGCCGAGCAGGGACGACACCGGCGAACGAGCCGGCGCTCGGGAACCAGCCGAGCACGTCAACCACCACATCGGTGCGACCGGCGTAGTTGTACAGCGAGACGAACCCGCTTTCGCCGACCTTTACGACAACGAGGTTCGGCACCACCTGTCCGGGGACGAAGTTGAGGTTCGCCGCGGTCGGCCGGATGCTGCCGGTCGGGAACACCGTCAGGAACGACGCTGCTGTGGGGTTGGCCACAGCGACGTTCAGCACGACCGCACCGACGCCTCCTGCCGGCACACCTCCGCGTCCGGTGACCTTGAGATCGAGGATGGTGCTCACAGGGCCCACCCCTGCGAATTCGCCGTCGATCGTCGGATATCCCGGTCGCGTGTCGAGCAGGCGGGCCGGGTTCAGCCCGGTGAATGCTTCGCCGGTCGGAAACCACCCTTGAACGTCCACGACGACGTCGACCGTTCCTGCGTAGTTGAACATGCTGATCTGACCGTTGTCTCCAACCTTGACGACGACAAGGTTCGGGACCGTTTGCCCCGCGGTGAAGTTGAGGTTCGCGGCGGTCGGACGCGAGGCACCCGCGGGGTACACGGTCAGGAATGAAGATGTCGTCGGGTTCGTGACTGCGACGTTGATCGCGACCGCGCCGACACCCGTCGCCGGCACGCCACCCCTGCCTGTGACTTGCAGGTTCACAGACGTGCCACCGACGACCGGGCCCGTACCGGAGAACTGCCCGTCGATCGTCGGGTAGTTCTCGTCGGCCAGCGTTGGAGTCGCCATAGCGGTCCAAGCGAACGCGGTTGCGAGCAGCACCACGACTGGGGCCAACACCCTCATCACTCTTCGACTCACGGTCCGTCCCCCCTTGTTGGTGTCGACTGACCGTACTCCTTGCGAGCTGGCGAACGGATGTTCGATACTGGTCCGGTGCTTTGAGGTAGTCGACAAGTCCGGTTGAGCACGCCGGTCAAGACACCGAACAGGGCAGCGATGGGCGACAGTGACGCTTGCGTCGGGGGTGGCCACCGACGGCGGACCGGCTCCCCTTCCGAACCGGCGACCCCGCCTGGGCCGCACGTTGCTGATTGCCTGACGACGTGAGCTCGCCGACGCGCTACCCGGACATCGGCTCAAGCGCGCAAGAGGGCGCCGACCGCAAGTCGACGCCCTCGAACAAGTCGCGCACCGAGAGCTACGCGGCGTCGCCTCCGAAGTCCTCCCACGCTGACGCCGGCTCGGCGCCGTCCCACCAGTCCATTCCCCACACGAGCGACGGGTGGAAACCGAGCGCGCACGAGATCCGGTCGGCCGCGATCGACGTGAGCCCGTCGTACCTCGCCCGGTGCAAGAGAGCGAGGTCCGCCCTCGGCAGCCCGAGCGTGCCGACCAGCTGCGTGAGCGGCATCGGGCCGTAGTGGAGCTCGGCAAGACGCAGCAGCGGCGCGACCGGGTAACGGGCGTCGCACCCGGGTCCATGGCCTGACGCCGGGTGACGCATGATCGCCGCCGTGAGATCTGGCCGGCGCTCGGTGCGGGCCCGCCGCGCCTTCACGCTCGGCAGAGCGAGGTACGCGTCGATCGCTGAACGCGGGATGAGGCGGGTGGCCCTGCGCACGCCGGGTCGCGTGCTCACGGTCGGCACCTTGTGATCGGTGGCCCACTGGCCAATCGAGCTGAGTCGAAGCCCGAGGAGCCGGGCGGCCTCTCGAGCGTCGACCAGCTCATCAGCCGTGTGGCAGGGGATGGGTACTGTCTGCATGTTCGGGACCTCCTGGGTTCCGGGCCAGACCCCCGACGGTTGCAGCCGTGCGGGGGTCACTTTGTTGTTGACAGGTCCAACAGTCGCACAACTGCGTTGGACCTGTCAACTACGATCTTCTCGATGGCACCGAAGGTCGACCCCGACCAGCTCATTGCGGCCGAGGAGGCTGCGACGATCCTCGGCCTGAAGAACCCCAACGGCGTCAGCGTCTATCGCGGCCGCTACGCCGACTTCCCCGAGCCGCGAGTCGATCGTGCCAGCTGCGTGCTCTGGCTGCGGGCCGACATCGAGAAGTGGGCGAAGGCGCGGAAGCGGTGAGTCAGGTGATCCCCTCGAAACGCGGGACGATCGTGCCTTCGATGAACGTGAGCGTGCGGCCGAGCGCCACCGACGGAAGGTCTGCCGACCAGAAGTCGGCGGCGTTGCGCGTCTGGAGCACCGGATGAACCCGGAACTCGAGCTGCACGTCCACCTCTGGATCGACGAAGGTGACTTCACACTCTGTGCCGTCACTGACCGCGCCCGCGAGAGGAATGAAGGAGGCGATCTTTGCTCCGGGAGCGTTGATGAACCTCGAGAAGGCGCACCATGCGCCGATGATCGGCGACTCCCGATGTGTGGAGTCCACGAGGTCGCGGAGGACGTACAAAGGCAGCACCGAATCAATCATCGGTCCGTCAAAGCTCTGCAACCGTTGGAGCTCTGCGACCACCTGCTCCGGTACCGCGACCATCCGCTCCACCGCCTCGTCGAACTCGGCCCGGATGTCAGTGATCGGGAACCGGTACCAGCGGCGCTGATCTCGCGGCGGATCGCCATTGGCTCCGACGACAGCCATTGTGTAGATGATGCGATCGAGAGCACTTCTGACGTCATGAAGCAGATCGCCGACGATGAAGGCAAGTTCCGATGGTGGCGGTGCGATCTTCAACCGGAACAGGTGGCGGCGGCCGTCGTCGTGAACCTCGTGGATGGCCGCGTGACCGTCGCCTTCGGTGTACCGCTGCTCGGCCGCGTTCAGCGCGTCGAGGTGCTCACGGGCATGGGCGAGCAGTGAGCGAACAGATGCGAGATGCACGACCTCCCCATGGTCACAGGTTGGTCACGGACTGGTCACAATCAGACCGCACGGGACAGCACGAACCGGCATACACAATGAACCGGAAACGGGTTCTGACCAGGGATTACCGGACTGGCCAACACAGGCCGACACCAGCTCTGCAAGTGTTCAAGTCCCCCCTTCGACACGGCATCGTCCCTGGTAAATCACCTGGGACCATTCCCATGACGGGCGTTTGGTCACTGAATGGTCACAGCCGACTCCGACGCTCGTCCGCATCGTCGCACTGTCGCAGCCGCGGGGCGTAGCGTCGTCGCGATGCAGCCACCGTCAGCACCACCGGCCCCGGCGAAGCCCGTGAGCTTCGCGGCGACCCGCGTCCTCGGTGCCCTCGCCATGGCCGCTTGGATTTGGCTCGTAATCTCCGCGATCAACGAGAAGAAGGAAGTCGACCGCATCGCCAGGAGTTCACTCCTCGACGCCAGCGCGCTCCAGATCTCCCAACTCGTCGATCAAGCACTGCTTTCTCTCGCCGTCCCCTTCTCCATCGCCCTCGGTCTCAGCGTGCTCTACGTCGTCTCGCTGGGCAGCGCTTGGATGAACGTCCACCAGCGCGGGTAGCAAAGTCGAGCACGCCGGTCAGGTTCCGAAGATCAAGCCAGCGACCGTCTCCGCTGCCTCGCGCTGCATCCCCATCGACACGTGTGAGTAGGTGTTCAGCGTGACGCCGATCGTCGAGTGACCGAGTCGCTCCTGGACGACCTTCGGGTGCACGCCACCGCGGAGCGCGAGCGTCGCCCAGGTGTGCCGTAGTCCGTGGAGTGTGATCCTTGGGATCTGCCACTTCGCCACTCGCCGGTCGAACTCGGTCGAGACACGCTCCGGGTGGTACGGCCGGCCGTCCGGGAGGCAGAACACGAAGCCGCGATCGGTGAAGCCGGCGCCCATCAGGAGTCGCTCCTCGAGCTGCGCCCGTCGATGCTCGGCGAGAGCGGTCACGGTCCGCTTGTCGAGCTCCACGGCGCGGGCGCCGGCCGCAGTCTTCGGCGTGCCGATCACCGCTTCGTGGTCGACCGCGATCACGGTCTGTGACACGGACAGCACCGCCGCCTTCAGGTCGACGTCGGACCAGCGGAGCCCGAGCGCCTCACCTCGCCGCAACCCCGTCGTCGCCAGGAGCATCCAGAGCGCGTAGTAGCGGTCCGACGCTCCGCCCTTCCCCGAGTACTCGCGTGAGCGGTCGAGAAACGCCGTCAACGTCCGCGCATCCCACGCGACGACTGTCGATGACGAGCTCGGCACGCGCGGCCGCTTCACGGCGTCGGTCGGGTTCCGCATCAACCGTCCCCACGCCACGGCGTCGTCGAACGCCCGGTGCAGGATCGTTCCGATGTACGCCACCGTGCGAGGAGCGAGGCCGGCCGGCCGGCTATTCGCTGACGGCGAGCTCGGCCGTGCGTACCCGTTCACACCGCGATGACCGTCCGCCATGAGGTCGCCGTACAGCTTTGAGATGGTGCCGGCGTCGACGCCCTGGAGCGGGATGTCGCCGATGCGGGGGACGACGTGGACGCGCATGTTGCGGTCGTAGCTCGCCCAGGTCGAAGGGCGCACCGTCGGCCGGATCGCCTGCAGCCACTCGCCAAGGAAGTGCTCGAGCGTCTGCTTCGACGGTGCTACGTACCCGCCGGTGCGGGTGTCGTGCTGCAACTCCTGCAGCGCCGTCTCTGCCTCGCGCTTCGTCTTGAACCCTCGGCGCCGAACCTGCTTACGCCGGCCGAGCCCCGCCGGCATATCGATCACGAACATCCACCCCGCACCGTCGCGCTTGATGCTGCCGCCAGCCATCAGCCTGCCTCCGCCATCACTCGCAGCTCCGCCATCCGGATCGCCCATGGCTCCGGCATGTCGGGGACCGACGTCACACCGGAACGACGCATGAACGCCAGATGCTCGTCGAGCTCGGCCAGTGCTTCGTCAAACATGCGCGCCGCTCGCTCCTGGACGGCGGCGTTCGTCCCTCGCCCGACGAGCTCGACTTCGGACTCGGATGCATCGCATCGGTTCTGCAGCGTCCGGAGCTCACGGAAGAGGGTGATCACTTGTGTGTTCTCCCGCCACGCCGCCACGCTCCCAGCACCACGACCACCCACCGGGACGACACCGAACCGCTGCAGATCAGCCTCATCCTCTGCGTCGGTGCTCATCCTCCACAGGGGCTCGTCGCCGGCCACCCAGTCGAACATCAGGTGCGGGTGAATGCGCATGTTCCCCATCGCGACCTCCTCGGTCTCCCCCAGCGGAACGAACAGCAACGGAGGCGAGACGTCCAAGGCCGCGGCGAGCACGAGGACGTCGACGAGCGTCGCGTTGTCGGCTCGGGTCCGGTTCTTCGCCGTCGACCCTGGCCGGCCTGCGGCCTCGATGTTGGCGATCGTCACTCGCCCCATCCGAAGCCCGAACCGTTCCGTGCGTGCAGCGAGCTCGTCCTGTGTGATCCCCGTGACGTCTCGTGCACCGTCACGCAGCTCCACCTCCCGCTCGCGCGCCGTCGCCCGCTCCCGGTAGTACCGCACCCTCTCGCCGAGGATCTCGCCGACCGTCTTCGACTTCGCCATCACAGCCTCCCGTAAGGATAAGTAACACTAAGATTATCGAACCCCACACGGACCTGTCAACACGCTACGGTTCTTATGGCAGTCGATGAAAGGGAGCCTGACATGATCCGAGCACTTCCTGACCCTGAACAACAGCCCACCGTGCCGCTTTGGCCGACAGCCGGTCGCGCACTGGGGATCGGACGATCGACGGTGTTCGCCGCCGCAGCAGCTGGGGAGATCCCGACCATCAGGCTTCGTGGCCGCCTGGTCGTCCCGACCGCTGCGCTGCGTCGCATGTGCGCGCTCGACGAGCCCGCGACGCCCGCAGCGTGAACCCGCCCGGAGAACGAAGAGAGCCGCCTTGCGGCGGCTCCCCGATCCTCACCCCCGGCCAGGGCGCTCAGACTGAGACGAACGCTAGCGGACGGAGCGACTGGTGCCCGCTTAGCTGCTCGCCGAGCTGCGCCTACCGCTGCCCAGTCCCGCTCCCTGACGCGCTCAGCGAGCTCGTGTGCGCGCTCATCGGCGCCGAGCTCGGGGCGGTGGCACCGTGACCGCCGCCTACGGTCCTAGTACCGCAAAGCGCTCGCGGCGCACGAACATTGAGATCGGCGTGCTCGACGACGCGATCGTCGCCGCGGTCGAGCAGGACAAGCCGGTCACCTTGCGCGGCGTGTTCTATCGGGCGATGTCGGCTGGCGCTGTCGACAAGACCGAACTCGGATACCGGGCAGTTGGCCGACGACTGATCACACTGCGCCGCACCGGACGGATCTCGTACTGGGACATCACCGACGGCACCAGGTGGATCACGAAGCCCCGCACCTTCGACGGCTGGCAGGAAGCACTCGACGACGCAGCGACGTCGTACCGGCGAGCTCTCTGGACCAGGTCCGACTACGCCCTCCAGTTGTTCACCGAGAAGGACGCGATCTCCGGCGTGATCCTGCCGATCACCGACCGATGGGACATCCCCCTCGGCGTCCTCAGGGGCTACTCGAGCGAATCGTTTGCCTGGCAGGTCGGACAGTCGCTCGACCCGTACCGAGTGAACATCCTCGCCCAACTCGGTGATCACGACCCGTCAGGCGTCGGCGCCTGGACCGACTTCACGAACAAGGTGCAGGCGTTCTCGCCGAACGCCTACGTGGGGTGCATCAGGATCGCCGTCACGCCAGAGCAGATCGACGAACTCGGCCTGCCGATGCGGCCGACGAAGACGAGCGACTCGCGGGCGAAGGACTGGGTCGGCGGATCTGTCGAGGTCGACGCCATCCCGGCGCCGATCCTGCGTGCACTCGTCGAGGACTGGATCGCCGAGTACGTCGACGCCCACGCCTACAGCGTCGCGCTCGAGGCGGAGCGTTCCGAACGGGACATCCTCCACAACCTCGTTCGTGGAGCCACGTCATGAGCGCGTCGTCGGGCCGACGGGCTCGTCGGACCTCTCGCCACTGGTTGCGCGAGGCCGGCTGTACCTGTTCGCCGCACATCACCTCGGTGATCGCGTCGCGTTGCTGAACATGCGCGGGATCCTTCCGACGTCGATCGAGTTCTTCCGCAGGTGCGACCGGTGAGCGGCGGCCCATACCAGCGGATAGCTGTCCGGTACCTCGCACACGGCTTCTCGCCAGTACCGATCCACGCCGAGGACAAGACACCGATCTTGACCGGGAACACCGGGCGCGAGGGCGTCATGGCCACGGCCGAACTCGTCGCGCAATGGTCGCGGCAGTGTCCGAACGCCAACGTCGGGCTGCGACTCAGCGGCGACCTCATCGGTATCGACG
>Ga0136611_10001885_pt1 | contig 14570 bp, 12 predicted proteins | sample AntDrymUQ2232306_2_FD_106645 | JGI IMG/M metagenome (GOLD analysis project Ga0136611, IMG submission 106645) | Polar desert sand microbial communities from Dry Valleys, Antarctica - metaG UQ223 (23.06) | ecosystem: Environmental > Terrestrial > Soil > Desert | place: Antarctica: Dry Valley...
GAGGTCTTCTCGCAGACGGTCGGCGAGCGCCTCGTGCTCGTCACCTGCGGCGGACGTTTCGACCGCAAGGCCCGCCACTACGAGGACAACATCGTCGTCTACGCCGAGCGGGCCTGAACCACCGACCGACCGGGTGGCTCGGCGCAGCGCACCGAGCCACCCGCTCAACATCTCGCCGTCAGGCTGCAGGTACGCCCGAGGTGCGACGGCGCGACTGCAGCCCGAGGAGCGCCGCAGCACCGGTGACCGCAGCGCCGAGCACCAGCCACTGCGGCGCAACGGCTTCGCCGGCCGCCTGGCCACCCGAGCCGGCATTCACACCAGTCGGCAACACGACGGGCGCAGGCGCCGATGGAGTCGACGGAGGCGCCGTCGGCAAGCGCGGCGCATCGAAGATGGACAATTGGCCGCGTATCTCACCGCCCGGAAAGGCAGCGGTGTGGATGTTGAAGTAGAAGTCCTGCGGGTTGCCGGCGATCTCCAGCCTCAGGGCCGTCGTCACCCTGGCGCACTGCTCGCCGCTCAGTCGCGTCTGGTCGAAAGGCACGACGATCGGCCCGTTCACGCCCCCGCTCCGCGGTGGATGTGCAGGCCGGTGGCCACGGGAATGGTGGTGAAGAGGTTGACGCAGATCCCGCTCGTGTCCCCGGCCGGCGCGATCACGAGCAGCCGGCCGACGTTGGTAGACGTGTTCGGTGGCACCTCCTGCGAGGGCGACAACGACACCTCGAGCAGCTCGGTGACGAGCTGGCCCCGCACCGCCCCGTTGGGATAGGTCGCGGTGTGCACGTTGAGGTAGAAGCCGGCCGGGTTGTTCTTGATCTCCCGCACGAGCTCCGGGGCCGCCGTCGTGCAGACCCGCTCGTCGCCGTTCAGCTGGGTGGGATCGAGAGGAACGACGATCGGGCCGTTGACGCCGGCCTCGCCCCGGTGAATGTGCAGCCCGGTGGCCACGCTCACGTTGGCGAACGCCCGGTAACAGATCTCCCGCTCTCGGTGTCGAGCGCAGCAAACGAATCGCCGAACAGTCCCGAGTCGGAAGGTGGCACCTCGTTCGCACCCGAGAGCTCGGCGGCCACGACGCTGGTGACCTCCGCCGAGGCGGCAGGGGCCCAGCCGAGCACGGCCGCAAGCATCGCCGCAGGTACGGCAAGTAGTCGGATGGGGCGCACGAACCCTCCTTTCGATGCCGGGCCGGGCGGCTCGGTCACCTGGCTTTGGGCGTCGCCGCTCGGCCAGGCCGGTCACCCTAAGTCGATTTGTCCGAACTCGGGGCAATTCACGCTCTTCGTGGCACCCGGATACGGATGGACGCCCCAACGAAAGCCGAGCGGCGACACCTATGCTCCGGGCATGCAGGGCCTGATGCAGGACTATCCGCTCACCCTTCCCCACATCTTCGGTCGAGCCGAGAGGCTCTTCCCCAAGAAGGAGGTGGTGACGTCGGTGCCGGGCGGCGTCGAGCGGTACACCTACGGGGACTGGGCCGAGCGCACCCGACGGCTCGGGGGCGTGCTCGACGTGCTCGGCATCTCCGACGGCGGACGGGTAGCCACGTTTGCGTGGAACTCGGCGCGCCACCTCGAGCTGTACTTCGGCATCCCTTGCACCGGTCGGGTGCTGCACACGCTGAACATCCGCCTGTTCTCCGAGCAGATCCAATACATCGTCCGCCACGCCGAGGACGAAGCCATATTCGTCGACCGTTCGCTCCTCGGGCTGCTGTGGCCGCTGGTCGGCAGCGACGAGTTCAAGAACGTGTGGCACATCGTCGTGATGGACGACGGCAAGGGCGACATCCCCGACGACAGCCGCATCCTCCACTACGAAGATCTGCTGGCCGAGGCCACGCCGGTGGAGTTCGACGTGCGCGACGAGAACCGTGCTGCCGCCATGGCCTACACCAGCGGCACCACCGGAAACCCCAAGGGCGTCGTCTACAGCCACCGGTCCACGGTGCTCCACACCATGGCCGCGCTCACCGCCGACCTGCTCGCGGTCTCCGAGCGGGACGTCATCCTTCCGGTGGTCCCGATGTTCCACGCCAATGCGTGGGGCCTGGCTCACGCCGCGGTGGCCGCAGGCTCCAAGCTGGTGATGCCGGGCGCCGATCTGTCGGGCGCCAACCTCGTGGACCTCATCGAGTCCGAGCGGGTCACCGTGGCTGCGGGCGTGCCCACCATCTGGATGGGCGTGCTCCCCCTGCTCGACGGCCGTGACGTCTCCAGCCTCCGCGCCATCCCGTGCGGTGGCAGCGCGGTGCCCAAAGCGCTGTCGGAGGGCTTCCGCCAGAAGATCGGGCTTCCCATCCTGCAGGCATGGGGCATGACGGAGACCAGCCCGCTGGCGTCTTCCGGCCACATCAAGAGCTACATGTCCGAGGGCCGCACAGAGGAGGAGCTGGCCGACATCCGGGCCATGCAAGGCCTGCCCGCCCCCTTGGTCGATGTGCGGATCGTCGAACAGGACACCCTCGACGAGCTGCCGTGGGACGGCGAGACCACGGGCGAGCTGCAGGTGCGGGGCCCCTGGATCGCGCGGGAGTACTACGACGACGACCGCTCCGCCGAGTCCTTCACCGACGACGGATGGCTCCGCACCGGCGACGTCGCCGCCGTCAGCGAGGAGGGCTACATCCGCCTCACCGACCGCACCAAGGACGTCATCAAGTCGGGCGGGGAATGGATCTCATCCGTCGAGCTCGAGAACGAGATCATGGGCCACCCGAAGGTTGCGGAGGCGGCCGTCATCGGCGTCCCCCACGCCAAGTGGAGCGAGCGTCCGCTGGCCTGCGTCGTGGTCCGCCCCGGCGAGCAGCTGGCCAAGCAGGAGCTGCTCGACTACCTCGGCACTCGCGTGGCCAAGTGGTGGTTGCCAGACGACGTGGTCTTCATCGACGAGGTGCCCAAGACCAGCGTCGGCAAGTTCTCGAAGAAGACGTTGCGCGAGAGCTTCGGCAGCTACGTGCTGCCGACGGACAGCTAAGGGCCTTTCGCCCTACGGGCCGAGCTCAGCGGTCAGCGGCGAGCCACGTCGTCGCCGATGAGGATGGCTACGTCGGCGTTCTCGAAACCGGCCGGCGGGGCGGTCATCGGTTGCACGACCGTCGGTGGCAGATCGAGGTCCCGCGCTACGGCCTGCGAGGCGGACTCGAACCCGGCGGTGTACAGCACGGTGGTGTCCCGTCCCTTGGTGGGCGGGTTCGGCCCCGGGTCGACCATGTTCCAACCGGACGAGCGCCGCAGTGCCAGCATCACCCGGCCGGCCGCACCGCCCACGCTCGACGCGTTGAAGGCCATGACCCGCACCGTGCGGGGCTGGACCGGCGTCGAGGTGGTCGTGGTCGTGCTGGTGGTGGTGGTGCTGGTGGCAGTCGTGCTGATGGTGGTCGTGGCCGGCACCCTCGTGGTGGAGGTCGAGGACAGGCCACCCGTGGCCGCCAGCGCTGACAACCGGGTCTCCGTCTCATCAGACCTGAAGTCCGACGGCGTCGGCGCCCCGGCCACGGCGTAGCCGAGCACCACGGAGAGGCCGATCACCAAGGCCAGCCGTGTTCCCCTCGCCCGCGTCATGCCTCCATCACCACGTCTCCTTTGCCTTGCCTCCGCCGGGAGGGAGCTCAGTCTGCCAGCCGGAGGGGGTGCGCCCTGGGTGGGTGTCCCATCGGCCATCCTGTGACATCACTCCCATACTGATCGTCGTAGCGGGCCTGGCCGCCCTGGTCCTCACCGCCGCCGCGCTCCGCTACCGGCCGGCGCTCGGCTCCAGCCGCCACCCCCGCCCGATACTGGTGGCGGTGGCTGTGGGCAGCCTCCTCGGCGCGGCGTCGGGCGCGGAGCCGACGGTGCTGTGGCCCGTCAACGTGGTGCTCGGAGCGGCCTTCGGGGCTGCGGTCGCCTACGCCGGGCGCCGGGCCAGAAGGTGGTCGTGGCTCGTCGCCGGAGGCCTGGGGGCCGTGGCGGCAGAGGGCCACTGGCGCGTTGCGGCTTTCGCGCTTCTCGGCGCAGCGGTGGCCACGACCACGAGCGGCCGCCGGCGCCCGCTCTTCGGCGTGTGCTGGTGCACGGCCCTGGTGCCGATCCTGTTGCACCTCTCGTGGCCACGGGTCACCGGCACGGCGACAGCCGTCTCGGCGGCCGCTCTGCTCGTCCTGGCGCTGTCGGGCTGGCGGGACACCCCCCGGGCACAACGGGCGCGGGCCCGCCTGGTGCTGACGTCGGCCGCGGCGGCCGTGCTGGTGGTCGTAGGTGTCGCAGCCATCACCGCGTTGACGGCGCGGCCGTCGCTCGAACGGGGTGCCCGCGCCGCGGAGGCAGGGCTGAGGCAGGGGCTGACCGGGGACAGCGACGCGGCCAGCCGCGAGCTGCGCACCGCCTCCACCTCCCTGGCGCGGGCCGACCGGCTCCTGTCCGGATGGTGGACGAGACCCGCCCTTGCCATCCCGGTGGTCTCCCAGCACGTGGCTGCCACCCATCGTCTGCTCCCCGCCCTGATCGGCGTGGCCCAGCCCGCCGAAACGGCCGCGGCGCGGGTCGGCGGCCCCGAGCTGCGCGCCGCCGACGGCGGGGTCGACCTGGACGCCCTGGGCTCGCTGTCCGAACCCTTGACAGCAACCGTCGAGGGGCTCGGGGCGCTTCGAACGGCACGAGCGGCCACCGACTCCGTGTGGCTGGTGCCCCCCGTGGCCAGCCGCCTCGACCGCCTCGACAAGCAGGTCCGCCAGGCCGAGGGGCAGGGTGAGACGGCATTGGCCGTGGCCGAGGTGTTGCCCGACCTGCTCGGGGGCGAGCGTCCGAGGCGGTACTTCGTGGCCATGCAGGTGCTCAGCGAGCAACGGGCTTCGGGCGGCATCATCGGCGCCTATGCCGAGCTCCTCCTGGAGGACGGCAGCTTCAGCCTCACCCGCCAGGCGCCCATCGCAGAGCTGGTCGTCGGCAACCGCCAACCGGAGCTGACGTTGTCCGGACCGCTCGACTTTCTCGCCCGCTACGGCAACGTCACCAGCGCGCAGCGCTACATCCAGAACGCGACGCTCTCGCCCGACTTCCCGACGGTAGGCAGCATCGTCGAGGAGCTCTATCCCCAGATCACCGGCCAGAAGGTGGACGGCGTCGTCAGCCTGGATGCGGTGGCTCTGGCCGGGCTGCTCGACCTGGCCGGCCCGGTGAACGTCGCCTCATGGCCGGAGCCGGTGACTGCCGACAACGTCGTCTCCATCCTGGGCCGTGACCAGTACGTGCGCTTCCCCAACGGCACGAACGACGGCTTTGTGGCCGAGATGATCGGGGCCGTGATCGATCAGCTGCGGTCTGGCCAGCTTCCCCCGCCCGCGCGTGTGCTGGCGGCCATGGGCCCAGCCGTGCGCGGCGGCCACCTCAAGGTGCACAGCGCCATCGAGGCCGAGCAGGCGGTGCTCACCAGAGTCGGCCTGGCCGGCGCGATGACCCCCGTCCGAGGCGACTATCTCCTCGTGACCACCCAGAACCTGGGCAGCAGCAAGATCGACTGGTTCCAGCAGCGGGCGGTCACCTACAGCGCCCGCTACGACCCGGCCACGGGGGCAGTGCGCTCGTCCGCCCGCGTGCAGGTGACGAACGATGCGCCGGCGCGAGGGTTCAGCGAGGAGTTCATCGGCGGTCACTACACCCCGGCCCTCGGATACTCGAAGCTCTGGATCTCGGTCTACAGCCCCTTCAAGGCGACGGGAGCAACCGTGGACGGGCGACCGGTGGCCATGAGCTCCACCATCGAGCTGGGTCGGGCGGTCCACGCCGTGGAGGTGCTGCTGCCGCCGGGAACCACCTCCGTTGCGGAGATCTCACTTGAGGGGCGCCTCACCCAAGACGCCGGATACCAGCTCGACGTTGGCCGTCAAGCCACCTATCTCGCCGATGCGTTCGAGGTGCGTCTGGATGCGGCGGACGGCGGAGAGTCGCTCTGCATCGACGACCTCCCCGGCGCCGAGCCGTGCCCGAGCACCTGGCAGACGGTGCAGTCCACGTCACTTCGCGTCCGAGCGACCACGCAACGGAGCCACAACAACAACGGACATGCTCGACAAATCGATCTCCATGGGTCAGACTGAGGCCTTCACTCCAAGAGAAGCCATGCGAGGTCCAGATGAAGCGAATCCTGTTGACGATCGGTGCCGTGGTGACGGCCTGCGTCCTGACCATGGCCGCCCCTGCCAGCGCCCAGACTCCCGTACCCCCGCCCAGCACCCCGACGGGCACCCTCAGCCCGTCGGCGGTATCGGCCGGTGGCACCGTCACCGTCACCGCCCCGGCCGGCACGTTCGCTCCGGGTACATCGGTCGTCGTCCGGCTGGAGGGCACCACGCTCGCCACCGGCACGGCCAACGCAACCGGCGGCTTCAGCGCCACCGTCACCATCCCGACCAACGTGGCCATCGGCACCTTCGGGATCTTCGTGCAGGGAACGGGGATCAACGCTGCGCCGCTCACCATCTCCGCCGGCTCTCTGACCGTGGCGGCCAGGGCAGTGGCCCCGCCCCAAGGCCGCCTGCCGGTCACGGGTCAGAGCCTCGCACTGCCCGTCTCGGTGGCGCTGGCACTCATCCTGGTCGGCTTCGGCCTGGTCAACCTCCGTCGTCGTTCGGTGAACAGCGTCGCATAGCCAGCAGCATCGCCTCGCCGGCGGCTGACGTCCGGCGGCGAAGAACCCAGACGAACCAGCTACTGCCCGCCTTCACCGGCGGGCAGTAGCGCGTCGGGGCTCAGGACGGCCAGCCGCCACCCGGTCGCAGTCCGCCGGCCGTCCGACGGCTGGCGTCGTCCGCCGGCTGGTCCCAGCGTGCGTTCCGGGGCCGGTCCCTACGGGAGCGAGCCTCTGCCCCTGTCTCTGCCCCTACCCGTGGCCCATGCCGGGCCGTGCCACGGCAGGGTCCGCTTCGGCAAGCTCGACGAGGGTGCGGGACCGCTAGGGGGTGCCGGAACCGGGGTGAGGCGCGCCGCCGGCAGCCCGAGCGACCGGCGCCGGTAGTGAAGAGCCGTTCTGCTCGACCCCGTTCTGCTCGACCCCGTTCTGCCGCACCCCGTTCTTCCTGGGTCGGCCACTGCTCGATGGCGGCTCGGCGGCATAGGCGTACCGGTAGCCGTACCGGTAGCCGTATGCGCCCTCGTCACTCACGCCGTTGAAGACGATGCCGAGCAACGGCGCGTTCACCTGGCCGAGCAGCTCGACGGCACGCCGCAGGGTTCGCTGCTCGGTGGCGCCGGCCGTCGCCACCAGCAGGGTGCCGTCGACGCGGGGAGCGAGCACGCTGGCGTCGGTGACCGGAAGCATGGGTGGGCAGTCGATCAGCACCATGTCGCAGTGGGTGCCGAGGGTCTGCAGCAGATCGCCCATCCGCGACGATGCCAACAGCTCGGAGGGGTTGGGCGGTATCGGGCCGCTGGCCAGGAGGTGCAGACCCTTCACGGAGGACACCGGCTGCAGCGCGTCCGTGAGCTTGGTGTCACCGACGAGCACGGAGGTGAGGCCGATGTCATGGTCGAGGCCGAAGAAGTGGTGGATGCGGGGACGACGCAGGTCGCAGTCCACGACGACGACCCGCTGACCCGCCCCGGCGAGGATGACGGCCAGGTTGGCGATCGTGGTCGACTTGCCTTCGGATGCCGAAGCGCTGGTGATCTGCACCGTGCGCAGAGGGCGATCGAGCCCGAGGAACTGCACCGACGTCCGCAGGGTGCGGTAGGCCTCGGCGGCGGGGGACTTCGGGTCGGTGATGGAGACGACCACCGGCGACTTCTTGTCCTTCCAACCTCCCAAGGCCGGGATGAGGCCGAGCACCGGGACGCCCGGAGCGGCCCGCTCGACGTCTTCCTTCGTCGTCAGCGAATCGTCGAGGTAGTCGAACAAGAAGGCCAGCCCGACCCCGAGGATCAGGCCGACCAGCAGGGCCACCACCGCGTTCCTCGCCGGCGTAGGCCGTACCGGCGTCTCCGGAGCGGTGGCGGGGCTTACCACCTGCGCGCCTCCGGTCTTCTGCGTGGCCGCCAGCTTGAGCTGGTCGATGCGGCTCGAGGACAGGTCGCGGTTGCGGCGGAGGGACTCGAGGTTGGCCGGGGAGGTGCCCGGGGCACCGATCTGGCCGTCGATCTCGCGGACGCTGGCCTCGAGCTGGGTGACAGCCCCCTGGATCTCCTGCACGGCCTGCGCGCGGCGAAACTCCACGTAGGCGGCCGCATAGGCGTTGGCGATCATGGCCGCCCGCGCCGGGTCGCTGCTCTCCGCCGCCACTACCAGGAACTCGGTCTCGGCCGGGTTGGACACGGCGACGGCCGGGGCCCGCCCTCCGATCTCCTCGGAGACGAGGCGGCGCACGGGCTCGGACTCAAGCACACGGATCTCGGTCGGCGCCGAGAGCGCGAGGCGTGCCGCCGGGGAGACGGTGGGGTCGAACATCGTCTCGGTGCTCCGCGGCTGCAGCAGCACATCTGCGGTGGCCCGATAGATCGGCGTCTGCAGAAGCGACGCCACGCTGGATATGGCCACGACGGCCAGGGCTGCGGCGATGATCGTGGCCTTGCGGCGCCGGAGGACCCGAAGGTAGTCACGCAGCTCGAGTTCGCCGTCCGCTTCGGGGAGCATGAGGCGTGATTGTAACGGTGAAGGTTGACCGGTAGGGTTTCGTCCCTCCCGGGTGATCTGCGAGGTTCTGTGCGGCCCGACAGCAGGGAGTTGCGCCAATGACGGCCATACCCAGACAGGTTCTCCTGCGGTACCGCCACGCGGCAGAGGCAATCGCCGACGCGCTTTGTTGGACCCTGGCCGTGGCCGTCTCGGCCACCATCCGCTTGGACTTCGACTTCGAGTTGCTCACGAGTGGGGGCCGCGCCCTTCTGTTGCTGGCGGCGCTGGCGGTCGCCATGCAGCTCGTCACCGGTGGCGCCCTCGGTCTCTACGGCAGCCGATGGCGCTACGGCAGCTTCGACGAGGTGGCCGGGCTGGTCCGTGCCGGGGCGGCGGCCACGGTGCTGCTGATGACGCTGAGCCTGGGCTTGCCGGACGGCTGGCGGGCACCTCGCACGGTGCCCCTCGGCGCCGGCGCCATCGCCCTCGTGCTCATGGCCGGTGTGCGCTACGCCTGGCGGCTGTCGTGGGAGCGCACCCGCCGCCCCTCCGCGGACTCCGCGCAGCGCCTGGTGGTCTTCGGGGCTGGGGAAGGGGGCGCCCAGGTGCTCACCGCCATGCTCCGCGACCCGGGGAGCCCGTACTTCCCGGTGGCCCTGCTCGACGACGACCCCCGCAAGCGCAAGCTCCGGATCATGGGCATCCCCGTCGTTGGCACACGTGAGGACTTGGTCGCCGTCGCTCGCGCCGAGGAGGCCACCGCGGTGCTCGTGGCCGTGCCGAGCGCCGATCGTGCCCTCCTCGCCCAGATCTTCGACCAGGCGGCGACGGCCGACATCGAGGTGAAGGTGCTCCCGCCAGTGAAGGAGCTGTTCGGCTCGATCGGCGTGGGTGATATCCGCGACCTCGACCCCGTCGACCTTCTCGGGCGACACGAGATCACCACCGACCTCGGCTCGATCGCGGGCTACATCACCGGCAAGCGGGTTCTGGTCACCGGGGCCGGAGGCTCGATCGGTTCGGAGCTGTGCCGCCAGCTCTCCCGGTTCGCCCCCGAAGAGCTGATCATGCTCGATCGTGACGAATCTGCGCTGCACGCCGTGCAGCTGTCCCTCCAGGGTCGCGCGTTGCTGGACACGCCCGACCTGGTGCTGGGTGACATCCGCGACGGCACTCGCGTCGACAACATCTTCCGCAGTCGCAGGCCCCAGGTGGTGTTCCACGCCGCCGCGCTCAAGCACCTCAGCATGCTCGAGCGCCACCCGGGTGAGGCACTGCAGACCAATGTGTGGGGCTCGCTCAACGTGCTGCTGGCGGCGGCCGAGCACGGGGTCGAGCGGTTCGTCAACATCTCGACCGACAAGGCCGCGGACCCCAGCAGCGTGCTCGGATACTCGAAGCGCATCGCCGAGTGCCTCACCGCCTACGTCGCCCCCCGGGGTTCGGGCACCTTCCTCTCCGTGCGCTTCGGGAACGTGCTCGGAAGCCGCGGCTCGGTGCTCGGCATCTTCCAGAGCCAGATCGAGAGCGGAGGACCGATCACCGTCACCGATCCCGACGTCACCCGGTACTTCATGACGATCGCCGAGGCGTGCGAGCTCGTCATCCAGGCCGGCGCAGTGGGCAACGACGGCGAGGCCCTCGTGCTCGACATGGGAGAGCCCGTCAGGATCGACGACGTGGCGCGCCGGATGGCGGCCATGTCCCATCGGCCGGTGAGGATCGAGTACACCGGGCTGCGACCGGGAGAGAAGCTGGACGAAGTGCTGTTCGGCCGAGGTGAGCCCGACATCCGGCCCGTGCACCCCTTGATCTCCCACGTGTCGGTGCCTCCACTCGAGCCGCCGTGGGTGCTGGCCATCGACCCCCTCGAAGAGGTGTCGAAGCTGACCGAACGGCTGGCCAGCCTGAGCGCCGGGCGGCGGGTGAAGGCTCCGGCCGGGCTCCGGAGCGAGAACTCTACCGCCGAGCTCTGAGCCGGAACGGCCTCACGAGCCGATTTGAGCGGCGAGTCCCGACCGCAGGTCAGTGCGGGGCTCCCACGTCAGGAGCGAACGGGCCAGCCCGAGGTGGGCCTCGGTCCTCTCAACGTCTCCTCGTCCCCGCGGCCGGTGCACGAGTGACACCTCGGCGCCGACCAGCCGGCCGACCAGGTCGGCCAGCTCGAGCACCGAGGCCGGCTGCCCTCCCGCCACGTTGACGACCGCGTAGGTCTCGGTCGCCATCCTCCCGGCCAGGGTCAGGGCGTCGACGACATCGGCCACGAACGTCAGGTCGCGGATCTGGTGGCCGGAGCCGAACACCTCGAAGACTCCGCCACCGCGAGCCGCTTCGATCATCCGGTGCAGGGCCATGTCGGGCCGCTGCCGAGGCCCGTAGACGGAGAACAGCCGCAGCGCGATGGCCGGCACACCGAAGTTGGCGGCGTAGGCCGCACACAGGTGCTCGGCGGCCAGCTTCGTCACCCCGTAGGGGCTGAACGGCTGGGGCAGGTCGGTCTCGCAGGAAGGGGAGGCGGAACCGTCGCCGTAGACGGAGGCGCTGGAGGCGTAGACGAACCGCCCCACGGGATGGCGCGTCACCGCCTCGAGCAGTCGCTGGGTCACCCGCACGTTGGCCTCGTCGTGCAGCAGGAAGCCGTCGGACCAGGAGGTGCGGACACCGGGCTGCGCGGCAAGGTGGAAGACCGTGTCGCACTCCCCGACCAGGGCCTCGCAATCGGCGGCCCCCAGGTCGACCTCGATGGTCTCGAACCGGGGATGGGCGCGGAGGGTAAGGAGGTTGGCCTCCTTCAGGGCCCGGGGGTAGTGGGAGGTGAAGCAGTCGACGCCGCGGACCTCCCAACCGTCCCGGAGGAGGCGCTCGGACAGGTGGGAGCCGATGAAGCCGGCTGTGCCCGTCACCAGTGCCCGCACGACTGAGAAAGCTACAGCGGCCCGCGATGACCGGCCGAGGGTCGGCTCAACCGCGCAGCGCTCCGATGCGCCCGAGATGTTGGTGCAGCCGGAGCACGCTTCGCAGCCGGGCGATCTCAGTGGCTGAGAACCGCAGCCCGACCCGAGCCACGAGCACGGCCGACTCGGCGGGCTCCCCGTCGGTGATCGGCAGGGCCAGCACCCAACGGGGACGGCCGTCGATGTCGACCCGACGGGCCACCGGAGTGCCCGAGCGAAGCCGCCCACCGTCGGGGTCGAGACCCCCGAGCTCATCGATCTTGCGGATCTCCAGCTCGTCCACCGGCACCAGCCCGCAGACGACGGCGGCCAGCTGGTCCTCGGCGTCGGCGTGCAGCGTGGCGAGAATGGCGTCGAGGCAGCGGACGACAGCATCCATCCGCCGCTGGTCGAACGGCACCGACAGCACCGAGAGCGCCCCGGCTCCCATGAGCACCACCCGGAGGTCGCCCGGGCTCATCGCCTCCGGCATGTCGAGCACCAGCTCGTCGCACACGTGACTCCCGTCCAGCTCGTGCACGTCGATGTCGACGATGTTCACCTCCGCCGCACCCAGTGCAGCAGCGATGTGCGCCATGGCGTTCGGCGCATCCACCAGCTCGACTCTCATGGCTACCAACGGCATCGCGTCTCCTTCCGCTTGGTGGCAAACGTACGGGCCGGACGTTTCCGGAGCATGACGTCGCCGATCAACGTTGTGTTACCCCCGCCCGGCGTGCGGTCGGCACACAGCCTGAGCTACTGGAGGTGGTCGACGGGGGCGTAGTCGTCGCTCAACACGGTGCTGCCGTGCAGCAGCCGGGCCAGCTCCTCCGGAGGCACTGGGCGGAAGCCGAGCGCCTCGAGGCCCGTCCGAACGTCCGCCACGGGCAGGGGCACCTTGGTCGCGGCTACGAGCGCGTTGCCGCGAGCCCCGTCAGACGGCAGTGCCAGCAGCACGTGGGGGAACACCTGCTGCAGCGTCCTCACCTCGGCGGCAGCGAACCGGAAGGGCGGGTTGTCGATGAGGTTGAGGACGTAGAGACCGTCGTCGTCGAGCACGCGGTGCACCTCGGTGACGAGTTCCCGTGTGGTCAGGTGCCACGGCACCGACAGGCCGGCGAAGGCGTCGCCCACGACCAGGTCATAGGCGCCGGCCTCGGGCTGCTGGATGGCGACCCGACCGTCGGCCGCCACCACCGTTGTTCCGGGGATGCGGCGGCCGCCGAGGCGCTCCGAGGTGATCTCGATGAGGTCGGGGTCGATCTCCACCACGGTGGCGGTGCTGCCGGGCCGGGTGTCGGCCAGGTAGCGCGGCATGGTGAAGCCCCCGCCGCCGATGTGCAGCCCACGCAACGGACCCGGAGCGGCCAACCCGTCGATCAGCACAGCCAGGCCCTGCGTGTACCGGAACTCGAGGTGCGCCGGATCGGCCAGGTCGACGTAGCTGTGCCGAAGCGTGTCGATCCACAGCACTCGACCGGAGTGGCGGGCCGGGTCCTCGACCAGGCGGACACAGGAGTACCGGGTCTCCCAATCGCACGCGCTCAGCGTGGGCCCGGCGACGCCCCCCAGAAGGAGGACCGCCGATGCGGCAGCCGCCACCCCTCGGGGCAGGGCGAGGGCGACACCCACGACCGCGAGCGCCGCGCCCACGGCCATCACGATGCGAGACCCGGGCCACACCGGCAGGAGCACGAAGCCGGCGACGAAGGTGCCGACCAGGGCACCACCCGTGCCGATGGCCGACAGCCGCCCGACGACGTGACCGGTGGAGGAGAGGTCCCGGAGCTGCAGCTTGACGACGAGCGGCGGCACGGTCGAGAGGAGCACCCCTGGGAGCAGGAAGCAGGCGGCGGCCAGGAGCACGCTCTCCGCCGGCCCGCCGCCCACCACCGCGCGGCCGAGGACGTTCACCAGCGGGACCGACGCCATGGTCGCCGCTCCGCCCGACGCCAGGACTGGCCCCAGTAGCGCACGAGGATCGCGTCGGTCGGCCACCGCTCCGCCGATCCAGGCACCCAACGCGATGGCGCCGAGGATCACTCCGATCACGCTGGTGTAGACCTCGAGGGTCAGGCCGATGAAGGGTGCCAGCAGCCGGATGGCGACGATCTCCACCACCAGCGTGGCCGCCGATGCGCCGCCCACCAGTGCAGCCGCAGCCCACCCCGGCAACGTCGACGGCGCGCTGGGCATGGGACGATTCTGGTCGACCAGCCGGCACAGCACGACGGCGCGTCTGCAGGGAGAATGGGTGCATGGGGTCTCTCACGGCGACGTGTGTGTGGCGCATCTCGGACGCAGTCCTCGCCGCGTTGGACGAGCATCTGGGCGACCCGGTCGACGCCTACGTCAACGGTTCCCAGACGTGGCTGGTCGACAACGGCCCGGCCGACATCACGGTGGAGTGGCGACTGCACCCCGTGCCCGGCTTCTCCCGGCCCAAGGGCATCGACACCTACGACCTCTTCCCGCTGATGGCCCAGGCAGTGGTGGCCGGCACCGATCCACCGGTGCGCCCCGAGACGTTGTGGGACGGGCTGGAGGCCTTCGCCGCGTACGGCGACGAGGTGGAGCCGGCCACGCTGCGCTCGGCGGCGGTGGCCGCGTTCGGCCTGGAGCCCGATGCCGTGGGCTTGGTCGATCACCGCCGCATCGGCGACGAGTGGGAGCGCAGTGGCGGGCGAACCAGCATCGTCGAGGCGCTGCTGGCCCAGCTGCGCTCCGCCGGCACCGCCGCCACCGAGCCGTAGGCGCGGGTCGGAAACAGCCCTTCACTTCGCAACCCAACAGGTCGACAACCAGTCCGTGGGAGCAGTGGTGGAAGACGAGAGCGAACCCCTGACGCCGGCTCCGGTCCTTGGAGCCGCACCCTCCCGTGCTGCGGTGGTGGAGCAGGCGCGCCTCGTCGGGCTCGGGCAGCTGGCGCTGCCGACGTTGGAGGACGTCGAGCGCCGGCGGCTCCAGCTCTGGATCGTGAGCCTCGTGCTACTCGTCGGTGCCATCGCCACGATGGTCATGGCGTCGATCTGGCCGAGC
>Ga0136611_10001886_pt1 | contig 14568 bp, 11 predicted proteins | sample AntDrymUQ2232306_2_FD_106645 | JGI IMG/M metagenome (GOLD analysis project Ga0136611, IMG submission 106645) | Polar desert sand microbial communities from Dry Valleys, Antarctica - metaG UQ223 (23.06) | ecosystem: Environmental > Terrestrial > Soil > Desert | place: Antarctica: Dry Valley...
AGATTGTTTTCATTCGTGTTAATTTGTGTTGTGCGCGGCTAAAATTTTTTCCGGTATGGCAGAAAGAAAAAAAATCGGCATTGCGCTCTCCGGCGGCGCGGCGCGCGGCTTCGCTCACTTGGGCGTTTTGAAAGTTCTCGCCGAACACGGCATTCCGATTGACTGCATCGCCGGAACTTCCGCCGGTTCGTTTGCGGGCGCGGCTTATGCCTCCGGTTTAAGCGTCGAGGAAATCATCGAAATGAGCAGAAAAATAAGTTGGTTACGGATGAGCGGATTTTCCTACTCGCCGAAAGGTCTGCTGTCGAACGCCGCGATGGGCGCGTTTGTCAACCAGCATTTTCCGCACCGAAATTTTGAAGATTTACCGATCCCGTTTGCGGCGGTCGCCTGCGATTTGGAAACGGGCAAAGAAGTTTTACTAAAAGATACGGGCGATTTGGCGGCAGCGATTCGAGCGAGCTGCGCGATTCCGGGCGTATTCGTTCCGGTGGAAATCGAAGGTAGACGCTTGATTGACGGCGGCGTAGTTTCCAACGTGCCGACGAAAGCCGTCAAAAAACTCGGCGCGGAAATCGTCATCGCGGTTGATGTGCTGGCTTCCGGCGCGACATATTGGGGTTCGCCTTCAACTTTACTCGGCATCTTTTTCCAATCGGCGATGATGCTTCTCCGCGCCGCTTCCAAAGCGCATCACTACCGCGCCGATGTCGTCATCATTCCGAACATCGCCCACCTCAGACCGGATGAAATCGGCAAAATGGACGAATTTATCCGGGCGGGCGAAGAAGCGGCGCTCGAAAAGATTGATGAAATTAAGCAATTGATTTTTTCGGAAGAAATTTCAACCGCCGATGAACGCTGATGAACGCGAATTTTGTAAAGACAAAATAAATCTATTTTTTATTTCCTGTCCTGCCTTTATCCGCGTCCATCTGCGGCTAAGAAACCTCTTACTGATTTGACGTATCTTCGATAGCCGCCAGCGGTTCGATTGCCGGTGTGTTAATCGGATGACCGTCCGTGCCGAAACGCGAGCCGTGACACGGGCAATCCCACGATTTTTCGAGCGAATTAAACCGCACGATGCAGCCCAGGTGAGTGCAGACCGCCGAGCGCTGGTGAAGAAATCCGTCCTCGTCCCGATACGCCGCGATTTTCGTCGTGCCGTGGCTGATGATTGCGCCCATCCCGTTTTTGATTGCGTCAACCGACGAGACATCGCCGCCCGCAACCCAGTCAACATACGGCACGGTCGAGCTGATGATTTCCGGTATCGCTTCAGTCAATGATTGCGTCGCCAGACGCGACGGGTCGAAAACTTCCGCGTAAGGATTAGCGCGTTCCAGAATCAAATCCGAAACGAGCATTCCGCCGATTGTCCCGTGCGTCATTCCCATTCCCGAATCGCCCGTAATCAGATAAACGTTCGGCTCACCCGACGAATATCTGCCGAGAAACGCCAAACCGTCGTGCGTCTCCAAATATTGACCAGACCATTTATATAAAATTTCCCGCGCTTCGGGAAAACGCTTTTGCGTCCATTGAACGAGGTGTCCGAAACGCGCGTCGTAATCTTCGGCTTGTCCGGTTTTGTGATCTTCGCCGCCGACAATCAGCACGTCGTAATCGTTTTCCGCCTGCGTCCGCGCGTAAACATACGGATCAGCCGTATCCCAAATCAAACATTTTTCAACCGAATCTTTCGGAACTTTCGCGCCGATAACGTATGTGCGATACGCCGGAAGTTTGGCGAACATTTTGCTTAAAATCGGGTAATTGGTCGCCAGCACGATTGATTGCGCCTTAATTGTTTTTCCGTCAGCCGTTTTTACTTCCGGCGCGTCTTCGCCCGTCCATTCGACGGCTCGCGTGTTCGAGAAAAGTTTGCCGCCGTTTTCCCCAATCGCTTTCGCCAAGCCTGACAGGTATTTGAGAACGTGAAACTGTCCCTGACCGGGAAATTTCAGACATTTGCCCGAATCGAAATCCCGAATCGGCGCTCGTTCGACAAACTGAACGTCCGCGAAACCGGCGCGATGCGCGGCTTCGATTTCCTTCTGCATATCGTCCTGGCTGTCTTCGGCTTCGATTAAATAACCGTCAACGCGCAAAAAATCGCAGTCAATACTTTCAACTTTCGAAATTCTTTCAATCTCGTCGATTGCCTGCCCGTGCGCAGCAACTGCCAATTTCGCTTTTTCCTCGCCGTGCCATCGCTCAATCCGGTAAATCCGGTCGTCAATCGCGTTCGACAAATGCGCTGTCGTCTGCGACGTTTCTCCGCCGCCAATCTCGCCGTCATCAATGACAATCACGCGTTTTCCCGCCTTCGCCAAAAGATACGCCGTCGTCAAACCGGAGATTCCGCCGCCGATAACGCACACGTCCGTTTCGATTGATTGCCCGAGCGTGTAGGCTTGCGGCAAATCTTCGCTCGCTTCCCAAATGGAAACTGTGCGCCCCTCATTACTTTTCGTCATAATGTTCTCCCTTGTTCAAAATAAATTACTGCGAAATTCAATTATAAAACTTTCCGTCCTCTTTCAGCTAATTTATAAACCTCCACCGCAAAAATACCGATTCATGGTTTAACGACATTTCGGTGTTCAATATTTTTATCAGAATCCGATTTTCAAATACAGTCGAATATATTCATATAATCCGCTCGAAAAGCTGTTTACTATTTTGAAGAAATTAACTTTATAAGTTAATTGAAAACAAGTTAATTGAAATTTAACAAAGGAGAATAAAATTTATGCCATACGCAAAAGTCGGACAGGAAAATTCCGGCGACATCGAAATTTATTATGAAGATTTGGGCGCGGTCAGCCCGTCGTTTTGATTCACGGTTTTCCGCTGAACGGTCATTCGTGGGAAAAACAAACGGCGATGCTGCTCGACCAAGGTTTTCGCGTCATCGCTTACGACCGGCGCGGTTTTGGTGATTCGAGCCAGCCGTCTTGCGGCTATGATTACGACACGTTCGCCGAAGATTTGGACAAATTGATGACCAAGTTCGATTTGCGCGACGCGGTTTTAATCGGTTTTTCGATGGGAACCGGCGAAGTTACGCGCTATCTCTCAACTTTCGGCTCAGAACGCGTCAGCAAAGCGATTTTAATCGGAGTTATTCCGCCCTTTCTTCTAAAAACCGACGATAACCCGGAAGGCGTTGACCAATCGGTTTTCGACGGTATCAAAGAAGCCATCGTCGCCGACCGCCCGTCGTATTTCACGACGTTTTTGGAAAACTTTTACAATGTGGATAAACTCGGCGGCGGAATTTTAAGCACAGCCAGAATCACCGACGAAGCCGTGCAGGTGAGCTGGAACATCGCCGTTAAAGCCTCAGCAGTCGGAACGCTCAAATGCGTTGACACCTGGCTGACCGATTTCCGCGAAGATTTGCCGAAAATCAACGTGCCGACATTGATTATTCACGGCGACGACGACCGCATTCTGCCGTTTGAATCAACCGCGAAAAGATTACCGGAATTAATCAAAAACAGTCGTCTCGTCGTCATCGAAGGCGGACCGCACGCCATCATCTGGACGCACGCCGACGAAGTTAATCCTGAAATCCTAAAATTTCTCAGGCAGGCAAACGAAAAAACCGTTTAGTTGAATATTAAAAATTAAGCATTAAGGCAGGCAGAGATATATCTTTCTCTTCCTGCCTTGTTTTTTTACTTTCGAGGTTTACGATATTAAATATTAATTATGAATAAAACTTACGATGTCGCCGTTATCGGCGGCGGACACAACGGTTTGACGTGTGCGTGTTATCTGGCGAAAGCAGGTTTGAAAGTTATTGTCCTTGAACGGCGGCATATCGTCGGCGGCGCGGTTTGCACGCAGGATGATTTGATTGAAGGCTACAAGATTGATGTCGGCTCGTCGGCGCATATTATGATTCATCTGACGCCGGTCGTAAAAGATTTGGAGTTGGAGAAATTCGGGCTGGAATATATTGACTGCGACCCGTTCGCCTTTGCTCCATTGCCGGACGGGAAGGGCGCGATTTATTTTTGGAAAGACGTTGATAAAACCTGCGAATCAATCGCTGAAGTTTCGCCCGAAGACGCGATGCGTTATAAAAAATTCGTGACCGAATGGGAAAAACTAAACGAAGGCGTTTTTCAGGCGTTCCTAAAACCGCCGACGATGCTCAATCTCGGACGGCATATGATTTTCGGCACAAAATCTAAGAATCCCGCCGATATGGTTCGCAAACTGATGACGAGTTACGGCGCGCTCGTCAAACAAACATTTAAGCACGAAGGCTTGCGGGCGGCGATGGCGTGGCTCGCGGCGCAGTCGGGTCCGCCGCCGACGGCTGCCGCGACGGGCGATTTTCTCGGATGGCATTCGATGATTCACAAAAGCGGCGTCAAGCGACCCAAAGGCGGTTCGGGCGCGCTGACGCAGGCGATGGCGAAATGCTTGGAACATCACGGCGGCGAAGTTTTATTAAACGCCGAAGTTGAAAAAATCGAAGTTGTAAATAATGAGATAGGCGGAATCGTTTTGCAAAACGGCGAGCGTATCGAAGCGACGCGTATCGTTTCCAATGCGCACGTTCACACGACTTTTTTAAAACTAATCGGCGCGGAAAATCTGCCTGACGGTTTAGCCGAACGCATCGAAAACGTCCGCATCGGCAACGGTTTCGGGATGATTGTGCGCTGCGCCGTTTCCGAGCTGCCCGATTATTTATCCGCGCCGAGCAGCGGCAACGCGGCGGATTGTCATCGCGGCTTGCAGTTAATGTGTCCGACGATGGATTATCTCGACCGCAGTTACGCCGATTATTTAAACGGCATTCCATCGAAAAATCCCGGCGCGCTGGCGATGACTTTTTCGGCGGTTGACCCGACGCTCGCGCCCGCGGGCAAACACACGCTTTTCATCTGGGGACAATACTATCCTTACGAATTATCAAACGGCGAAAAATGGCAAGGCATTCAAGAACGCGAAGCCGATAAATTGATTGACGTGGTAAATTCCTACGCGCCGAACGTGAAAAATTCCATCATTCAACGCTTCGTCCAATCGCCGCTCGATTTGGAACAACGGCTCGGTTTATTGCGCGGAAACGTAATGCACGTCGAGATGGATTTCGACCAGATGTTTCTGTTCCGCCCGCTGCCGGAAATGTCCGCGTATAAAACGCCGATTAAAAATCTTTATCTAACCGGTGCGTCAACGCATCCCGGCGGCGGCGTGTTTGCCGCGTCAGGACACAACACGGCGCAGGTCGTTTTGAAAGATGTGAAAGGCGGTTGGTTTTGATCTTTTGAAAACGAATTTAATTTTAAGTTTGCAACTATTCGGCAAAGGGCGCATCATAGCAGGCGTTAATCCTTCTCTTGCATCTGCAAATGATGCGCTCGTCAAAACGGTTTTTGGATAGTTCTAGAGCAGGTTCGTTTATAGTTACAGAAGTCGCTCTTGAAATTTACGAGCATCCGAAACCAGATTCTTTCGCAGGCGTTTAATTATTCCTAAAGACCAATCCGATTCGACACTTCTTTTGAAATTCCCTGCGGGGAAAAGGTATATAATTTTATGTCATCGAAACTTTATGTAGGAAATCTTTCCTTTGATACAACCACTTCGGATTTGGAAACAATGTTCGGCGCACACGGCACGGTCGAGTCAACCAATATTATTGAAGACCGCGAAACGGGACGCTCGCGCGGTTTCGGATTCGTCGAAATGTCGAGCAAAGAAGAAGGTCAAGCCGCTATCTCAACGCTCAACGGCAAGGAAGTTGACGGTCGCGCTTTAACCGTCAACGAAGCCAAACCGCGTGAAAACAACGGCGGCGGCGGAAATCGCGGCGGCGGTGGCGGCTACGGCGGCGGAAACCGTGGCGGCGGCGGCGGCGGTTCGCGCTGGTAAATCGGTGAGCATCTTTGATGTTCAAAACAAAAGCCTCCGGCAATTTGCCGGAGGCTTTTGTTTTGCCCCAAATAATTTAAGCCTAAACATCGCTGAAAATTAGAATCCATAAAGGTTTGGATGAATTGTGTAGAACGCTCACTTAACTGTCGCCGACAATATAAGTTTTCGTTGCGGCAAGAGTTTTAAAAGTGATAGTGTAATGGCTATGCAAAATCTGTCTCGCTTTCTGTGCTGCGCTTTCTTGCTGTCGCTAGTCGTCATTGAAACTTCCGGGCAGTGGACGAATCGTTATCCAAAGTTAGCCAACGTCAGTCATCACGTTTATCTGGAAGGCTATAATTTGCCGACGCTGAATCAAGGCGCGACCGACCCGGCGATTTCGCCCGACAATCAAACGATTGCATTTGCCGCTCGCGGCTGGCTGTGGCTAATGGATTTGAATGCGCGTGAAGCGCGTCGCGTCACGAAAGGCGGCGCGATTGATTCGCGCCCCGCGTGGTCACCCGACGGCAAACAAATCGCATTTGTCAGAGACGATACGAAAGACACGAGCATCGTTTTGTTAGATGTTGGAAGCGGTCGGGAAAAAGTTTTGATTGACACGCCTGCGCTTGACCTCGACCCGTGTTTCTCGCGTGACGGGCGAACGGTTTTTTATAGCTCGGCGGAAAGCGGCGATTTGGATTTGTGGCGAATTGAAATCGCAACGGGCGTGAAAAAGCGTTTGACTAGTGACCGCGGACAGGAAATGCAGCCGCAGCCGTTGCCTGACGACGCGGGAGTTTTTTATCTCGCCAAAGCGTCGGGCAGTTCGGACACGATTGCCGTTTTAAATTTTAGCGACAATTCAAAACGCGTGCTGCGCGACGAAGGCATCGCCTCGCAGATGCGTCCCGCGCTTAAGCCCGATGGGAGAAATTATGCGGTGAACATTCCGGCGCAAGACCGCTGGCAATTGTGGCTCGCCGATTTGAAAGGCAGCCCGCCGATTCAAATCGCCGCCAACGCCCGCTATCCGTTAATGCCCGCTTGGAGTCCTGACGGTTCAACGATTTATTATGCCGAGCCGGACGCTGACGAACGCTTTCACATTTTCCGCATTGCGGCAACGGGCGGAACGCCGGAAAATATCTCGCCGATTTCCTGGAATTGGGGCGAGCCGACAAGCCGTGTGATCGTCAAAACAAAACGTGCAAACGCGACAGGAAATCTTCCCGCGCGTCTCGTTGTCACCGATGTCGCAAATCATCCGCTATTGCCTGACAGCGGCTTGGCGCGTTTCGACGGGCAGAACGGGCAAGTGTTTTTCTATTCGCCAGGAGCGATTGCGCTCGAAGTTCCGGCAGGCGATTTGCGCGTTCAGGCGACGCACGGTTTTGGCAGCGCGGCGGTTACTGCAACGCGCAAAATTCGCGCCGGTGAAAACGTCGAAATTACGCTCGATTTGCCCGCGCCACTGTGGAATCCGTCCGCCGACGGCTGGTATTCGGCGGATTTGCATTCGCATCTCAATTACGGCGGTCCGTTTCTTTTAACGCCCGAAGACATCGTACTTGATATGCGGGCGGAATCGCTCGATTTATCAACGCCGCAGCTTGCCAATCTGCACACTCGTTTTATAGATTCTGAGTGGTGGAATTGGCGGCGGACAGAGCTTCCGATGATTCATTTCGCGCAGGAAGTCCGCTCGCATTTTCTCGGTCACGTCGCCGTCGTCGGCGCGGATTCGCTTTTTTATCCGTGGTATAGCGGTCCCGGTTATCCCGTTTATAACCAGATAGATTTACCGAATTCAGCCGCGCTGCAATTTGCCCGAACGCGCGGCGGGATGAATTCTTACGTGCATCCGGTTTCGACTAATAATCCATTTCCGGCGGAAGGTGAGCCGACGGGACTTCCGCTTGAACTCGTGCCGGACGCGCTGCTCGGCGACGTGGACACTTTGGAAGTCGCGTGTTTGTGGAGCGACGAATTGGGAACTAGCGAAGCGTGGTATCGCCTGCTGAATTTAGGTTTGCCGATTGCGCCGTCCGCCGGCAGCGATACGATGCACAACTTTTACCGCACAATGCCAATCGGCTCGACGCGCGTTTACGCCAAACCGGACGGCGCGATGAACCTACCGAATTTTCTTTCGGCAGTCAAGCAGGGAAAAAGTTTCGTCACAAATGGTCCGATGATGAAATTTACTGTCGGCGATAAAGAGTCAGGGGACGTAATCAACGCCGCACCTAATCAATCAATCGAATGGAAACTCGAAGCATGGTCAGTATTGCCCGTCGAAAAAGTTGAAATCATCGTCAATGGACAAATCGCGTGGAGCGGCAAAGGATTCGATGCGGGAAGCAAAACATTTTCGGGAAAAATAAAAGTGCCTTCCGGTGGTTGGATTGCCGCCCGCGTTCACGGCGGCGCGACGAAACCGCCGTTCGCTGACAGCTATCCGTTCGCGCACGCCGCGCCCGTTTGGTTTAACCGCGTCGGAAGTTCGGATGCCGTCGCCGCCCGCCGTTCTGCGCAAGATTTATTGCGCTGGATGAACGTCGCTGAAAAAAGATTACACGAAGGTTACGCGGGCGCGTCAGTCGAAAAATTGCAAAAACGCTTCGCCGATGCTCGCCGCATTTTAGAAACGCGAGCTAAATAGATGCGGGTTCAACCAGAGAATTTCGGCAGTTATGTTGTTTATGTGAATTACTTTTCGGGCAGCGTGATAAATCTTTTTGACAAATTGCATTGAAGAAAATCAAAGGAAAATAGTTTTAAGATTGACCGTGCGACACCGGTTGTTTTTCCTTCAGATGCCGCGTCGTATGTTCGGTCACCGAAGAAAATACGCTATTCGATTCGGGCAGAACAAGTTCGTTAGTTGAACTCTCGGCAGCGTCAAGTTCGCGCTGGCTGCGAGCATCCGACGATTTATCAGAAATAACTTTCTTCGGAACGGTGAAAAGCAGACCGTTGGTAATAATTCCCAAGCCGATAAAAAAAGTAATTAATCCCGCGCCGATCATAAACAGCGAATCTGATCCATTTGAAAGCATCAGAAGAAACATCATCACTACGCCTACGCCGATTGAAGAAGTGATTGTTCCGTCGCGCACGCGGCGCAGACGTTTTTCTTCGGGCGATTCGAGAAATTTTTCGATTTCCGGCAGCACATCTTCGGCAATCGTCGCCAACTCGTCCGGCGATTTTGCTTTCCGAATTTTAAAAGCAATCGCCCGTCCGATTTCGTCGCGCGCCGACACTGCCGATTGAGTAATGCTGTCCGGTCTTTCGAGCGCCGTCCGCACGACATTCAGGTTCGAGCCGCACGCACGGCAAAATTGATTCGATTGTTTTTCTTCTAAACCGCAACTCGGACAAAACATAATTTTCGCGCATCTCCTTCGGCATTTGCTTTGACGAAAATATTATACGCCGAAATTTTTGCTTTTGTTCAACGCCGCAGCGTGAATTATCTACCGAAGATGCCGCGCGGCTGAACTGAAAATTTAGCCGAAAACAAAATGCGAACGGCGAGCATCAAAACACCCGAACAGGAAAAGGGAAGTTATGAGTTTTAATTTGATTGACGCATTGCTCATTCTTATCGTTTTGCTGAGCGTGATTTTCGGTTGGCAGCGCGGTTTTATTTTGGGGTTGCTCGATTTGCTGCGCTGGATTGGCAGCCTTCTGGCGGCTTTGTATTTTTATCAGCCGGTTTCGCGTCTGCTCGCACGGTTCGTGGATTGGTCTGAAATCTGGTCGCAGCCGCTCGCTTTTGTTCTCGTCGTCATTGTGGTCGGTTTGCTGATTCAACTGCTCGGCAATTCCTTGCTCAAACGCGTGTTGCCGGACATTCACCGAAGTCGAACGAATCGGATTTTGGGAGCGTTGCCCGGTCTCGCCAGCGGTTTGATAACGGCGGCGATTGCCTCGGCGCTGCTTTTCGCTTTGCCGCTTTCGGATAATTTCCAGGAGAATTTACGTGAAAGCCGCGCGGCGAACGAATTGGCGGTTTTGACCGACGAATTGGAGGCGTCGCTCGCGCCCGTTTTCGAGCCGGCAATCAAACAGACGCTCAATCGGCGAATCCCGACTAGCCCGGAATCAACTGAGCGCGTGGCGTTGCCGTTCCAAATCGAAAATGCTCCGCCGCGTCCCGAACTCGAAGCCGCGATGCTCGAACTCATCAACCGTGAACGTGCGGCAAATAATCTCGAACCGCTCGAAGCCGACCCGGAAATGAGAGAGGTCGCCCGCCTGCATTCGGCGGATATGTTCGCCCGCAGTTATTTTTCTCACAATACGCCCGAAGGCAAAACGCCGTTCGACCGAATGCGCGACCGCAATGTTCGCTATCGCACGGCGGGCGAAAATCTAGCGCTTGCGCCGACTCTGCAAATCGCGCACACCGGCTTAATGAATTCGCCTGGACATCGCGCCAACATTTTGCAGCCGCGTTTCGGGCGCGTCGGCATCGGAATCTTGGATGGCGGTCGGCGCGGGTTAATGGTCACGCAGAACTTTCGCAATTGATAGAGGATTTAATCTTTCGCCGGGCAATGCTGATTTATGTTGGTATTTTGTTTTTTCAATTGCCGCTGGCTTTAGCAGTGAAGATTGGTAGAGAAAAAAGGCTTTAGCCGAAATTATAAAAATAAAATCTCTCTTTTTGCTTTAGCTAAAGCTATTCGGAATGAATTTAATTTTTGATTTCGGCTAAAGCCTTTTTTGACTTGCTTGACGAATAATCTCAAAACATTTATTCGTTATCGTGTCCGTGTTGATGATGTTCGCCGTGTTCGTGTTCGTGCGTGTGCGTTGTCGCGGGATGCGTATGTTCGTGCGTGTGAGCCGCGCCACCTTCGTCGTGCGGATGCTCGTGTTGCGCGTCCTTGTGCGAATGCTCGTGCGAATGCGTTACTTCTTCGTGTGTATGTTCGTGTTCATGGTCTGTCATAGTCTTTGCTCCTTTACTAAAAATTAAGATTGTTAACGCGTGTCATTATAATCCGCTCGTGTTCATAATGGCAATCGCTTATCTCGTCGAACGGCTCATTACTTTCTCCAATTAGATTGTCTCTAGCTTATGGTTTTCGACAAATTAAATTGATAAGCGGTCAACGCAAACTCGCGTTTATTTTCCGAACGAATTCGTCAATCTTACCGTTCTCAATCCACCGCGCCACGACGACCAACTTGTTTTCCGGGTCAACATAAATAATATTCGTCCCGTTGCCGACGTGAACGAAGGCGGACGCGGGCGCGCTCGGATAATATTTTTTATCGGTGTTCAAAAAATAATTCATAAAACCGTAAGTCGGCTGCGCGGCGGTCGGCATCGTCGCCTGTTTGAAAAATTCTTCGGAGAGAATTTGTTTTTTGCCCCACCGCCCGCGATTCAAACCGAGCAGACCGAACCGCGCCATATCACGCGCCGAGATAAACATTCCGCCGCCCCAATGCCCGCCGCCGCTAACCGACTGCACGATTTGCCCGTCAATTACCACCCAAGAATTTTCATAACCGAGCCACCGCCAGGTGCTTGACGCGCCGATTTCGTCCATCACGTTTTCCTTCAAAACCTGCGGCAGCGGTTTGCGCCAGACGTTCAGCGCGGCGAGCGCCAGCGCATTCACGCGCACATCGTTGTATTCGTAAACCGCGCCCGATTCATTGCGTTTCCGGTTTAGCCAATTCGCCGCATCTTTGTCCGGTCTGTCCGCCCAATCGGGTTTGCCCCAGAGCGTTCCTTCCCAATCGCTCGTCTGCCGCAAAAGATGTTCCCAGGTGATTTTTCGATTGTGTTCAGTTTCAAATAATTCCAAGAATTTCGACTTGCCGAATTGTTCCGCATTATCAAATCTTTCGGCTCGATTATAAACGCTAATCGGCGCGTCATAATCGCTCACGCGGTCACGCAAACTTTTTATCATTCGGCGGTCAAATGCCAAACCGACGACCGTCGAAACAAAACTTTTCGTCACGCTGAACGTCATATCAACCCGCAGCGGCTCGCCCCATTCAGCGACGATATAACCATTTCGTATAATGATTCCCGTCGCCGCGCCGCGCTCCTTAAACGCTCCGACTGCCTCGCCAAACGGCTCGCGCCCGAAAGTTTGATAATGCGCGAGTTCGAGATTGCGCGGCGCTTTCGATTCAGCAGCGACGGCGAAATCAATCGCCTCTTTGAGTTTCGCCGCATCCATTTTCGCCTGTTCTGGTCTGCGTCGTTCCCAATTGTCGCCCGCCGCCGGAAAGTAAGTTGTCTGCGCAAAGTTCGATACGGGAAATACGAAAACCAGAGACAGCCCAAGCAGAAAACAACCAAGAAACGTTTTTGTGAAAGATTTATTATTCATAAGTTTTCGAGTCTCGAAACGGATGTGAAAATATGTATTTTAACGGGAAATTCAACGCGCTTCGATAATTTCAGATTTCGCTCGAATGTAACACGCGGCAGCTTATTTTGAAAGACAAAAAGGATTTACAGATAACTTAAAGTCAGCGAATAAAAATAAAAAATAAGGCTGGTGAATATAAATTTCACCAGCCTTATTTTTACTCTGCGAAAACTCTGTGCGTTATCCAGATACTTTTTTACGATTGACTTTTTCGTTTCAGAATCGCATCAACCGACACCTGCGTTATCGGGTGGTAACCTGAACGCGCTTTGGTGTAAATTTCGTTGGCGCGTTTTACGCCTTCCGGCGTTTTGACGAGTTCTTCGTAAAGCGGGCGGACGAATTTGCGCCGTCCGATGGTTGTTAGAAATTCTTCGAGACGCGCGTCCGCCGTCGAATAATTGTTTTTAATTGACATCATCAGCCATTGAAACGCGATTTCCGAATTGCCGATTTTGGTCAGATTAAACACCGTGTCAAGTTCTGCTAATCGATCTGCGCCGATGTTGGTCGGCAGCTTGGTCAGAAAATGCAGCCATTCCTGCGTCGTCCAACCTTTGGCTTGAATTCCGCTTGCCGTGATGTCATTTTTCAGCCAACTGTTCGCCTGAGTTTCGACTTTTGTGAAAGCGTCGGATTTCGGCTGCGGCGCGTTTTTCGGCAAGCCGGATTTTTCGATCCATTCTTCAACGTCGGCGCGTGTCGGTTTTGGATTTTGGGCGAGCAGATTCTTATTTAAGTAATCAACGAAAGTTTCGGTCGTGATGCTTTGAAAAGCGTGCGCGTCGAAATATCCGCGCACAAATTTATCGAATTTTTCGCGCCCGACGGTTTCTTCCAGATGGCGCAGAAACAACGCGCCTTTTTCATACGGCACGCCGGTAAAACCTTCGTCCGGGTCGCGTCCTTTTAGGTCAACGTGCAGAATTTCGTCGCGGTCTTCGAGTCCCAACATTTCCTGTTCGAGCGAACGTCTGCCCAAAGTCGCTTCCATTTCGCGGCGCGGCGTGCCATAAACCGCTTCGATAATGCGGCGTTCGAGATACGTCGTAAAACCTTCGTTGAGCCAGAAATCGCGCCACGTCGCGTTTGTTACCAGATTGCCCGACCACGAATGCGCGAGTTCGTGCGCGACGAGCGAGACGAGACTTTTATCGCCCGCGAGAATCGTCGGCGTGGCAAAGGTGAGCATCGGATTTTCCATTCCGCCGAACGGGAAACTCGGCGGCAGAACGAGCAAATCATAACGTCCCCAGCGATACTCGCCGAAAAGTTTTTCCGTCGCTTCAACCATTTTCTCCGTGTCGGCGAGTTCAAACGCCGACGCTTTTATCATCGAAGTTTCGGTGTAAACGCCCGTGCGTTTTCCCAGAGATTGAAACTGCAAATCGCCGACGGCAACCGCAATCAGATAAGGCGGAATCGCGCGCGTCATTTTGAAATTATAATCACCGTTCCTCGCAGCAGTCTGCGAATTGCCTTCCGCGCTCATTACGGCGAGTAGGTTTTTCGGCGTGCGAACTCGCGCCGAATATGTGACGCGAACTTGCGGCGAATCCTGAAGCGGAATAAAACTTCTGGCGTGAATCGCCTGCGCCTGCGAAAACATAAACGGCTGCTTCTTGCCCGCCGTCTGTTGCGGCGCGAGCCATTGCAAGCCGGAAGCCGTCGGGCTCGTTGCATAATAAATACGGACGAATTTCGCGTCTCTCGGCAATTGAATTGTCAGCGGCGCGCCCAAAATTTTATCCGTTGCGCCGAGCTTGAAGGTCGCTGTTTTGTAGCTTGCGCCATTTTCAGAAGTTTCGATTTTGTCAATCTTTAAATCGCGCGTATCTAAAATTAAAGGCGCGTCGGCGGCGTTCGCCGCTCGTTCGACGGTTAAAGTCGCCGTGCCTTGCAAAATCTTTTTATCGAACGAAACATTCCAGTCAAGATCAACATTTTTCACTTTAACCGCTTGCGGATTTGAATAAGAATGCGTGTCTTCGGCAAATGTTTGCGTTGCCATAGTTTTTTGCGCGTTGCCGATGCTCGCCGAAGCTGCGCCGAACAGCAGCGCAGCTAAAAAGAGATATGTTAAATTTATAAGTTTTGTTGCCATTGTGTAAATTCCCGATTGCCGCTGAAATAATTTGCTATTTATTCTTTGAAACACGCAGGTCAAAACCTTGCACTTTCAGTGCAAGACTTTCAGTAATTTCCGCTAAAATCTATTCGAGGTTAGCGAAAGATGAAAGAAAACCGAAAAGGCTCGCACACG
>Ga0136611_10001887_pt1 | contig 14567 bp, 15 predicted proteins | sample AntDrymUQ2232306_2_FD_106645 | JGI IMG/M metagenome (GOLD analysis project Ga0136611, IMG submission 106645) | Polar desert sand microbial communities from Dry Valleys, Antarctica - metaG UQ223 (23.06) | ecosystem: Environmental > Terrestrial > Soil > Desert | place: Antarctica: Dry Valley...
CCGCCCGACGGGTGTTGCAGCGATACGGCCGGGACGCGCCTGTATCGTCAGGCCCGACGTGACAGAGACGCAGTCGGAGCCGGAGTCGCACGCACCGGTTCGCACCCCCGGCCCCACCCCGGCATCGCGGCTGCTCCGTTCCGGCGTTGAATGGGTCGTCATCATCGGCGGGGCCGTGTTGGTCGCGCTGGTGGTGAAGACGTTCTTCGTGCAGGCGTTCTGGATCCCCTCGGCGTCGATGGTCCCGGCGTTGACGGAGGACGACCGCGTGCTGGTCAGCAAGCTCAGCTACCGGCTGCACGACATCGATCGCGGCGACCTCATCGTCTTTGAGCGGCCCGACTGCGACGAACCGGCCGAGCCGCAGATCAAAGATCTCATCAAGCGGGTGGTGGCCCTCGGCGGGGAGCAGGTGCAAGGTCTCAACGGCCGGGTCCAGGTCGATGGCCGCCCCCTCGACGAGCCCTACCTGCCGGCGGGCGCAGCCACCGGGGACTTCGGGCCGTACTCTGTGCCGGCCGGACACGTGTGGGTGATGGGTGACAACCGTGGCATCTCAAAGGACAGCCGGTTCCTCTGCGGCAACTCGGCCACACCCATCGCCGAGGACTCGGTGATCGGCAAGGCCTTCGTGCAGGTCTGGCCCATCCGCAGCATCGAGCTTCTCTGAACGCACGGCCCATGGCGCCACGGCCGGTTCGCTCAGCGTTGCGACGTGGCCAGGGCATCGACCATGCGGTCCACGTGGTCGCTGAAGACCCCGTCCATGCCCATGAACAACAGGGCCAGCAGCACTCGCTCGAACTGCGCGTCCCAGCCGAAGCAGCAACGCTCGAAGCGATGGAACAACGTCGTAAGCCCCCCGGTCCAGTCGGTGGCGTGCATGTTGACCGCATCGATGCCGGCATCGGCCAGGTTGGCCGCCCGACGCTCGGGCCCCTCCTTCATCTTGCGAATGCGGGTGGAGTCCACCAGGCGCACGTCGGCATCGAGGGCCCGCCACGAGGCGACCACCTCCCAGTCCGGGTGACAGAGCCAGAGGCGCCGCGCCACGTCATCACCAGCCGATCGGGCCACGGCGATCGTGGGCTCCACGGCGGCGGGGTCCTTCACGTCGAGCGAGAGCTCGAAGGCCGTGCCGCACTCGGCGTACAACTGCTCGAGCGTCGGGATGTGGTGGGGTAGCTCGGCTCTCGTCACCGACGCGATGGGCCGACGCCGCAGGCCCGACCGAACCACGCCGTCGTGGTCGAGCACGGGTACGCCGTCGGACGTCAGCCAGACGTCGCTCTCCAGGCCCGGCGCTCCGAGCTTGCGGGCCAGGCGGAAGGACTCGAGCGTGTTGTCGGGGGCATGCGCCCGTGCGCCCCGGTGGGCGAAGCCGATCGGGGGGCGGAGCAGGGGTTCCACTGCGCCGATTGTGGCCGCTCACGGCTCGCGACGGGAACACCGACCGGGCGCCCTCAGGTCAGCGCGGGCCTTGCAGGGTGGCGAAGCGATCGGGGCCGGTGAGCTCTCTGGCCGGGCCCTGCTTGGGCATGGTGAAGGCGAAGTGGCTGCCCACGCCGAGGCGGCTGTCGCACCAGATCCGGCCACCCTGCAGCTCGACCAGCCGGCGACAGATGTAGAGCCCCAGGCCTGTGCCGCCCTGGGTGCGGGTGGAAGACCCGTCCAGCTGGCGGAAGCGCTCGAAGAGCTGCGGGAGGTCACCCGAGAAGATGCCGGGCCCAGAGTCGTCCACGGCGATCTCGACATCCTCACCCCGGTCGGTCACCACGATGGCCACGTCGCCCTCGGTGTACTTCAGGGCGTTGTCCAGCAGATGGTTGAGGATCTGGTCGAACTTGGCCCGGTCGAGCTGCACCGAGATGGCCATGCGGGTCCGCTGCACGGTGACCCGGCTGCTGGCGAACTCGTCGAGCACGTCACCGATGTCGACCGTCTGCAGGTCGAGGGCGGGCTGGTTGGACTCGATCGACGAGACGAACAGCAGGTCTTCGATGAGGCGCTCGAGGCGAATGGTGTTGGCCTCGAGGGCGGACAGGGCCGCGTCGCGGGACGCCGGCTCGAGCTCGCCCTTCTTCTTGGCCAGCATCCGCACGTAGCCCTTCACGACAGTGAGGGGGGTGCGCAGCTCATGGCCGATCACCGAGACGAAGTCGTTCTTGATCTTCTCGGTCTCACGGGCCTTGGTGACGTCCTCGAGCACGAGCACCCGCCCGAGGTCACGTCCGCCCGAAGCGCGCACGCGACGAGTGGAGGCTGCGTACAAGCGGTCCGGAGGCGACCCGAGCAGCAGCTCGAGCTGCCCCTCGTCCTCGCCGGTCAGGAGGCTCTCCAAGGCGTCGTTGCCCAGCCGCCCGTGCACCGGTTGCCCGACGGCGAACGCCTCGGGCAGGTGGAAGAGCTCGGCCGCCGCTCCGTTGACCAGGATGAACTTCCCGGTGTTGTCGACGACCACCACGGGGCCCGGCGCCGAGTGCACCACCGACGCCAAGCGCTGCTCGTGGTCACGCAGCCGTTGGGCCAGGTCGGAGCACCGCAGCACCATGGCCACCTGGTTGGCGAAGGCGCACAGCAGCGCCTGGCCGGTGGGGTCGGGGGCCTCGTCCAGCAGCAGCACCATGAAGCCCTGGCGCTGTCCGGCGGCGACGAGCGGCACGGACACCGCCACCTCCGCTCCCTGCGACAGTGCCGCCACCACGGGGTGGGTCGGTGGCTCCACCCGCAGGTTGTCGGATGCGACGAACCCGCGGAAGTCGGGGTGTTGAGATGCGCTGCGGAGGTCGGCGGCGCTGATACCGCGATAGTGCGAGACCCTCCAGCCATCACCGTCCGGCACCAGGCAGAACCCGCCGAGGGCGCCGAAGAGATGCTCGGCTTCGTCGAAGACCCGTGAGAGCACCGCCGCGTGGTCGAGCTCGACGGCGATCCTCAGCAACGCGTCGGAGAACTCGGGCACCGAGGCCCGGCCCATGGCCGGTCGCCGCACCAGAGCCAAGGCGGCGGCGTCGGCGAACAGCGGCAGGGTGGCTGATTCGAGGGCTACAGGGTCGCCGCCCACGGCGATGGCTCCGATCACCCGGCCGCCCATGCGCATCGGCTCGGCCACGGCCCCGCCCCCGCTGGCCGTGTCCCGCCGCCGAGCCAGGCGCCCTTCTTGCATGCAGGCCTCGGCCGCCTCCTGCACCACCCGGGGGCATGCGCCGGAAGCGGCGACGGTGGTGGCCGCGCCCTCGACCAGGCCCACGACGATCCCGTGCTTGCCCTTGCTGGTGGCGATGGCGCCGTTCAGCGCATCGTGCAGCAGGCTCACCGGGTCGTGTCCGGCTGTCAGACCGCGGAGGACCTTCGTCAGGTATTGCACGCCGCCACCCTCTGGATGCATGTGCGGAGCATCGGGATGGTGTGCCCACCTCCTGAGGACTATTTGTCAGTGGCCCGATCGGACTAGCCCACATCGGATCGCCCGACGTGCCTGCCCCGTGGCTCAACCCGGGCGCAGAACCGGCCGATGGCTGATCCGAGGCAACAAAGGGAGACCCTGGTGGCGACAATTCGGGCAAGCTGCCCTAGCTGCGGTGACGTTGAGCTGACGTCGAGAGACGTCACGGTGCAGGTCTGTGCGACCAACAACCAAGGCTCGTACACGTTCCGGTGCCCAGGGTGCGCCCTGGCAGTGGCCAAGCTGGCCGAGTCGCGGGTCGTCGACCTGCTGGTCTCGTCGGGCGTGAAGCTGTCGGTGTGGTCGCTCCCGGCTGAGCTGGACGAGCCCAGAGAGGGGGCGCCCATCTCCTACGATGACCTCCTCGAGTTCCACAAGCAGATCGAGCAGGACGATTGGTTCGAGAAGCTGACCCTCCCCATCGGCCGCACAGACGACTGAGAGGCCTGCCGACATGTTGTGGCTCATGCCCACCGCCATCCTCCTCGCCAGCGTCGTTCCCCTCACGGCCCTGCTGCTCCGGCTGAAGGGCGAGGTCGCCCGCACCACCGAGGAGCTACGCCGGTGTGCTGCCCTGCGGCCGGTGCTGGCAGAGATCGGCCGCGACGCCCGGACCCTGCAGGTCGAGGCGCGTCGCCGAATCGGCTGACGGGTAGCTTCACCGGACCTCGGTAGGATCATAACCGTGCTGAATCTCGGGCCATCAGAGCTCCTGCTGGTGATGGTCGTGGCCCTCCTCGTCCTCGGACCGAGCCGGCTGCCTGATGCGGCCCGTCAGGTCGGTCGGGCCCTCGGCGAGTTCCGCCGGGTCACCTCGGGTTTCCAGTCGGAGGTCCGCGACGCCATGACCATCACCCAGCCCCCGGCTGCGCAACCGACGCCGGATCCCGACAGCCCGTTGCCCGACGCAGACAGCCTGCCCACCTCGCCCGAGCAGGCCGAGGTCCGGGTCGAGCAGGCCGAGGCCGCGGTCGATCGGGCCGAGCCGGGCGCCAAGCGCTCGGCTCCGGACGCATAGGCGGCACCGATCGCTACCGCGTCCGGGCAGCGCGCCCAGGAGGAGCACGACCAGCTCGTCCGCATGAGCGTCGTCGAACACCTCGCCGAGCTGCGGAGCCGGTTGGTGAAGACCATGCTGGCCATCGTGGTGGGTGGGGCGCTCTGCTTCGCGTTCTACAACCCGATCCTCGAGGTCCTGGTGCAGCCGTACCAGGAGGTGACCGGCAAGAACACCTTCTACATCACCAAGCCGCTCGAGGGATTCTCCGCCCGCATGAAGGTGGCCAGCTACGGCGGGTTCCTGCTCGGCTCGCCGGTGGTGCTCTGGCAGCTCTGGCGCTTCATCACCCCCGGCCTGCACCGCAAGGAGAAGCGCTTCGCCATCCCGTTCGTGGTGGCGTCCGTGCTGCTCTTCGTCATGGGCGCGGCGCTGGCGCTCGTCACCTTCCCAAAGGCGCTCGACTTCGTCGTCGGCATCTCGGGCAAGAACGTGGAGACGCTGTTCAGCCCGGCCGAATACATCACTTTCATCCTTCGCGTCACCATCGGCTTCGGCATCGCCTTCGAGCTGCCCATCCTTCTGGTGTTCCTGCAGCTGGCCCGCATCATCACCAGCGCCCAGCTGCTGGGGGCGTGGCGGTGGGCCGTGGTCGGGGTGTTCGCCGCCGCCGCCATCATCACGCCGAGCCAGGATCCGTTCACCCTGCTGGCCATGGCCGGCCCGATGAGCATCTTCTACTTCGGCGCCGTGCTCGTCGGCAGGCTGCTCAAGCGGTGAGGCCGACGCCGTGATGCGAGCGGACTTCGTGCGCAGCCTCGGCTTCGAGCTGGATCCGTTCCAGAACCTCGCTCTCGACGCTCTCGACGCCGGCCGCTCCGTGCTCGTAGCTGCGCCGACAGGGTCGGGCAAGACGGTCGTGGCCGAGTACGCCGTGGCCAAGGCGCTGGCCGAGGGAGGCAAGGCCTTCTACACGACACCGCTCAAAGCCCTGTCGAACCAGAAGTACGGCGATCTGGTGCAGCGGCACGGCCAGGCCCGGGTGGGTCTGCTCACCGGTGACAACTCGATCAACGGCGATGCACCAGCAGTGGTGATGACCACCGAGGTCCTCCGCAACATGATCTACGCCCGTTCGCCGGCGCTCGACGGCCTGCGCTACGTCGTCCTCGACGAGGTGCACTACCTGCAGAACGCCTACCGCGGGCCGGTGTGGGAGGAGGTCATCATCCACCTGCCACCGGAGGTCGACCTGGTCGCCCTGTCGGCCACGGTGTCGAACGCGGAAGAGGTGGCCAACTGGATGCAGACGGTGCGGGGCGCGACGGAGGCGGTCATCGAGGAGCGGCGCCCGGTCGACCTGCACAACCTGTACCTGGTCGGTGACCGCCAGAGCGACCGGCCCGCGCTGTTGCCGACGCTGGTCGACGGCCGGCCCAACCCGGAGGCGGAGGCGCTCGACCGGCGGGCCCCGCAGGCCGCTCGCGTCGGCTATCGCACCCCCCGCACCCGAAGCCGCCTGTACACGCCCCGGCGCTTCGAGGTCATCGATGCCCTCGGCGAGCGCGACATGCTTCCGTCGATCTACTTCATCTTCAGCAGGGCGGCATGCGACGAAGCAGTGACGCAGTGCCTGCGCGAGGGCCTGCGCCTGACGACGCACGAGGAACGTGTCGAGATCCGGGCCATCGCCGAATCGAAGGTGGGGAACTTGTCGGACAGCGACTTGCGGGTTCTCGGGTACGGCAGCTGGCTCCAGGGGCTGGAGGCGGGGCTGGCCGCCCACCACGCCGGCCTGGTGCCACCGTTCAAGGAAGCCGTGGAAGCGTGCTTCTCACGGGCGCTGGTGAAGGCGGTGTTCGCCACAGAGACGTTGGCGTTGGGCATCAACATGCCGGCCCGCTCGGTCGTCATCGAGAAGCTGACCAAGTTCTCGGGCGAGACCCACAAGCCGTTGCAGCCGGGGGAGTACACCCAGCTCACGGGTCGCGCCGGCCGGCGCGGCATCGATTCGGTCGGCTACGGCGTCATGCTGTGGTCGCCCTTCGTTTCCTTCGACCAGGTGGCGGCGTTGGCCAGCAAGCGCTCCTACGCCCTGTCGTCAGCCTTCCGTCCCACCTACAACATGGCTGTCAACCTCGTGCGCAGCTACGGAGCGGAGCAGGCCCGTCACTTGCTCAACCTGTCGTTCGCGCAGTACCGCGCCGACAGCGACGTGGTGCGGGACGAGACCCGTCTCGAGCGGTTGAGCACCGACTTCCAGCGCTACCGCGAGCGAGCCGTCTGCCACCTGGGAGATGTCGACGACTACCGGCGACTGCGGGACGAGCTGGGTCGCACGGACCACGTCCTGCCCCGTAGCCGGGTGGAGGTGACCAACGCCCTGGCCCGAATCGGCCGGGGTGACGTCATCGCCGTGCCCGGGGTGAGCGCCGGGGGCCGGGTGGCGGTCATCAGCACGTCCCACCGCAAGGGCGGCGAGGTGAAGCTCGGGGCGGTGATGGTGAACGGCAAGAAGGTGCAGCTCTCGGCGAGCGACTTCCCGGCACCCCCTCGACCGATCGGCCACATCGACCTGCCCGAGCCCTACCTGCCCAACAACAAGCGCTTCACGGGCGAGGTGGCGGCCGCGTTGCGGAAGGTGAAGCTCGGTGGCGGCGCGGCCGCTGCGGCGCGCCGGGCCGACGACCATGCCGGCAGTGGACCCGGCGGCGCTTACCACGGCGGGGGCGGCCTCGGCGCCCAGGCAGCGAGGTTGTCCGACCGACTGGCGCGGCACCCGGTAACCGCCTGCGACGATCTTCAGCGCCACCTCCGGGCCGCCCGGAGGGCCGACGAGATGGCCAACCAACGCAAGGCCGTCGAGCGGCAGGTGCGGGGACGCAGCGACTCGCTCGCCCGCCAGTTCGACCGGGTGCTGCGCATCCTCGAGGCCTGGGGGTACGTCCAGGATTGGCAGCTGACGCCCGCAGGAGAGCGCCTGCGCTCGCTCTACCACGAGTCCGACCTGCTGATCGCCGAGTGCCTCCGGTCGGGCCTGCTGGACGGCTTGACGGCGCCTGAGGTGGCCGGCCTGGCGTCCACCTTCACCTTCGAGGCCAGGGGGCCGGCGCCGGCGCCGACGGCATGGTTTCCGAAGGGGCCGTTGCGCGACCGGTTCGGCCAGGTCGAGCGCATCGCCCGCGAGCTGAACCTGGCCGAGGAGGAAGCCGGACTGCCGGGCACCCGACCGCCGGAGGCCGGGTTCCTGCCGCTGGCATGGAGCTGGGCTCGGGGCACGTCCCTCGAGAAGGTGATCGAGGACGAGGACATGTCGGGCGGGGACTTCGTCCGCAACGTCAAGCAGCTGATCGACCTGCTCCGCCAGCTCGGCGACGCCGTCGAGCGCCCGGAGACGCGCTCGGCGTGCCGCTCGGCCGCTGATGCACTGTTCCGGGGTGTGGTGGCTGCGTCCTCGGTCGTCGCCGGATCCTGACGCGTGCCGATCGCCAAGGGGGTGGCCTGGGGCTGGCTCGGTCGCCTGCCCGATGACGGAGTGGTGGTGCACGACGACGCCGAGGCGGCCCGCGTCGTGGAGACGGCTCGCAGGGAAGGGCGCTCCCCTCCGACGCTCGGGCTGTTGGGTGGTGACCTCTGCCGCACCCTCGGGGGCCTCCGGGACGAGTCCCGCCTGCGATCCTCGGAGGCGATGACGTTCCCCGTCGACCTCGGCGTGGTGCTGGTCGACGGCCGCCTGCACGTCTTCGTCGCCCACCTCGTAGCTCGAAACCAACTGTGGACACGGGTGTTCGCGGCGATGAACGCCCAGTTCGTCGGACCATGGGACGTGGCCCCGCGCTCGCATCCGAACGACTCGCTGCTCGACACCTTCGACGCCCGCCTGCGACTGTCCGACGTGGCCAAGGTACGAGCCCGGCTGCCGCTCGGCACCCATCTGCCCCACCCGTCGATCCGCCAGCGGCGCACGCCGGCCGTCACCACCGATCTCGACCGGCGACGACCGATCTGGCTGGACGGCGTCCGCAAGGACACGGGGCGGGTGCTCGCTCTGCACCTCGAGCCCGACGTGTTGCGCGTGGTCGTCTAGCGGGCGTTCATCCACCATCGCGGTGATCCGTGGGCCGTAACCTCAGCGCCGTGCAGTACGCCGCCGAGCAGTTCAGCCCCGAGGAGTCCGAGATCCTCCGGCGCTACTTCACCAACCTCGACCGTCCCGTCTTCGCCCTGGTCAACCTGCCCGAGGTGGTCAAGGGCGCACTGTTCGCTCGATACTCGAGGTCGGCCAAGAGCCTGCGCCGCCTCTTTCTCGACGAGTTCGTCGGTGAGCTGGACATCACCGGCGACGCCAGCATCGACGCCACCGTGGGCATGAAGCGGGCCGAGGACCTGTATGACCGGGTGTTCCTGGAGTACGGCGATGACTCCGTGGCTCAGCTCGGTGGGGTGCACCTGGCCTGCGAGCAGGCGTCGAACCTGCTCACCAAGGTGCTCGAGCGGGGCCGGCTCATGAGCTACCTCGAGCAGTCGACCCGCTACATCGCCTATGACGCCCGCTCCGACGGCCGTTACCGGTACTACCGCGACCCACAGCTCGGCAAGGTGCCGCTCGGGCTTCGCTACGTCGGTGACATGGACCGGATGTTCGACACCTATCGCGAGCTGCTCCCTGTGCTGGCGGCCTACTTCACGAATCGCTACCCCAAGGAGCCGGCCGACTCCGACTTCGTGCATCGCCAAGCCATCAAGGCGAAGTCGTTCGACGCGCTCCGCGGCCTCCTGCCGGCGGCCGCCCTGTCCAACGTGGGCATCTACGGCACCGGACAGGGCTACGAGGCCTTGCTGCTGCGCATGCGAGCCCATCCGCTGCCCGAAGCCAGGGCCTACTCGGCGATGATGCTCGACGAGCTGCGCAAGGTCATCCCCTCGTTCCTCAAGCGGGTCGACCTGCCCGACCGCGGCGGCGCCTGGTCGGCCTACCTGGAGACCAATCGGAAGGCCATGGAGCACATGGCCGAGGACCTGCTGGCCGACGAGGCCCCCAAGGACGACGGGCAGGTGCGACTGGTCGACTGGGACCCCGACGGCGAGGACAAGGTCGTAGCCGCCTGCCTGTACCCCTACAGCGACCTCAGCGAGGGACAGCTCGTCGACCGGGTGAGCCGGATGTCCGCCGACGACAAGGTGGCCGTGCTGCGCTCCTACGCGGGCGAGCGCACGAACAGACGCCATCGCCCGGGCCGGGCCTTGGAGCGCACCGACTACCGCTTCGATGTGCTGTCCGACTACGGCGCCTTCCGTGACCTGCAGCGCCATCGCCTCCTCACCATCGAGTGGCAGCACCTCACGCCCCGACACGGCTACGTGCTTCCCGAGGCCGTGGCCGAGGCCGGCGGCGGCGGCTTCTTCGAGGAGTCGATGGCCCGCTCGGCCGAGCTCTACGCCGAGGTCCATGCGCAGTTCGGCCCGGCCCAAGCCTCCTACGCCGTCAGCCTGGCGTACCGCACTCGGTTCACCATGCAGTTCAACGCCCGAGAGGCCATGCACATGCTCGAGCTGCGCTCGGGGCCACAGGGCCACCCCGAATACCGCCGGGTCGTGCAGGACATGCACTCCCAGATCCGGGACCGTGCCGGGCACAAGGTGCTGGCCGAGCTCATGTGCTTCGTCGACCACGACGCCTACGACCTCGAACGACTCGACGCCGAGCGCCGGGCCGAGCATCGGCGGCACGCCCGCTGAGCACCTGTGGGGGTGCTGTTGCCAAAGTGGACGTTGTTGCTAGAGTTACAGAGCACGTCCGCGCGGGCGGTGAGAGAGGTTCGAGAGCCAATGTCCAATGTGCGCGCGTTCGCGGCGCTGGTAGCACTCCTGCTGGCGGGGTCCGCAGCCACCTCGAGCTACACGGTCCGGCCCGGCGACACGCTCTACGACCTGGCTCGTCGCTTCGGGGTGTCGGTGAAGGCGCTGACCGTGCTCAACGGCATCGCCGATCCGGACAAGATCGCCGTCGGCCGAGCGGTGCGCATCCCCGACCAGGCGTCGGCGAAGGTGGCGGAGGCCCAACCGGTCGTCTCCCGCAGGCCCGCTTCGAGCGTCGGCGCCGCCTACACCGTCCGAGCCGGTGACACCCTGGCCGGCATCGCCAAGCGCCACGACACCACGGTGGCCGAGGTGATGCGGATCAACGGCATCGCGAAGGCGAACGTGGTGCGAGAGGGACTGTCTCTCGCCCTGCCAAAGGGTGCCGAGGCCCTTCCCGCCCCCAAGGCCTCCTCGGCGGCGAACGTCGGGACGTGCCCCGTAAAGGGGGCTGGCCCGTGGGACATCAGCGACAGCTTCGGCGCTCCTCGACCGGGAAACCGCGGGCACAACGGCAACGACATCTTCGCCCGTCGAGGCGCACCGGTGGTGGCCAACGTCGCCGGTCAGCTGCGCCTGGTGCAAGGTGCCGTAGCCGGCCTCGCGTACTACCTCTCGGGCGCCGACGGCACGACCTACTACGGCGCTCACATGGGCTCGTACGCACGCAAGGGCGGGTCGATCAAGGCGGGGGAGACGATCGGCCTCGTCGGCAACACCGGCAATGCCGATGTCACCCCTCCCCACCTGCACTTCGAGGTCAAGCCGGGGGGCGGCTCATCGGTTGATCCCCACGCCTCACTTGCCGCCAGCTGTCGTTGACCAAGGGATTTTTCGCACGCTCTTGACCTGCAGGGACGCGCGTCGTCGCACGTCACAGGCCCGCCTTCCGGACTTCACGCCCTTGACGGGTGCCGTTCGCCCCGACTTCACTTAGCCCCGTCCGAGACGTCCCGACGCCGGTCGTGGCCTTCGGAGCTGGCAGTCCAGCAGTTGCGAAGGGGGCAGTCGAAGGGCAGGGGGGTCCGGCGAACCAAGTAGACAACGTCCCGAGGCGAAATGCCACCCCCGGCCCAGGCCGGCGGTGGTGGTTCGACTGAGGGGCGGCACCAACGGTTCGCCGGGCTCCCTACCTTCGTCGTCACCATTGAGCGGTCGTCACCACTGGGCGGACGTTCGCCCGCCGCTGGGCAGCACTGATCGGTCCCGTGGTGTCAGCTAGCGCCGGGGCGGGGTCTATCATGCCGGGCCGCGACGACCCCCCAAAGGACCCCTTGATGGCTGAAGAGCTCGACGACGACGTCACCGATGAAGACGTCGATGAGCCCGACCTGGACGACGAGCTCGACCTGGGCGACGACGACCTGCCCCTGGACGACGACGATGGCGTGGCCGACGTCGACGAGGTGGCCGACGAAGACGACGACGACGAGCAGGAGGTGCCGGTCGGGATCGTCACGGACGACGACGAGGACGACGACGACGACGAGGTCGAGGACGAAGACGTCGAAGCCAGCTTGGACGAGATCCTCAAAGAGCGTCTCGTGGTCGCCGACGACGAGGAAGAGGACGAGGAGGAGGTTCCTGAGGTGGAGGAGCGGGGCGACGCCGGCACCAAGGTGCTGCCCAAGCAGCCGGACGAGTTCGTCTGCCAGTCGTGCTTCCTGGTGAAGCACCCGAGCCAGCTGGCCGATCGCAACCGCACCCTCTGCCGGGATTGCGTGTAGGTGCCGGTACTCTGCGCTCGACGCCCCAGGCCCAGGAGCTGCGCATGACCGACGAGGACAAGACACCCCTGGAGCAGGCGCTCGAGCTGTTCGTCTACGCCCCACTCGGCCTGGCCCTGGCCGCACAGGAAGATCTGCCGGGGCTCATCGCCAAGGGACGCCAACAGCTCACCGGTCAGGTCATGGTGGCCCGCATGATCGGGCAGTTTGCGGTGACGCAGGGCCGGGCCGAAGCCGAGCGCCGGCTCAAGGACGCAGCCGGCCGGTTGTCGGCCCTGGGCGTCGTGACCGCCACCCCGCCGACGGCCCAGGAGCCGGTCTCCGCGCAGCCACCGGTCTCCGCTCAGCCACCGGTTCCGTCGCCGCCGAAAGGCCCCACTCGTGGTCCCAAGTCGGCAGGCCCGCCTCGCTCCAAGAGCACAGCTCAACCCGAGGCTCGCCCCACCGCCGCAGCAGACCTGGCCATCCCTGGCTACGACGCCCTGTCGGCCTCGCACGTGGTCCAGCGGCTCGCCGGGCTCACCGACGACGAGCTGGAAGCCGTCCGGAGCTACGAGACGGCGACCCGGGGCCGCCGGACGATCCTGTCCAAAGTGGCCCAGCTGCAGAGCGACGGGCCCGGGAGGTAGTGGAGTCCGCCCGGCGGGCCTCCACCGGGGACATCCCCGTCTTGGTCGATCTGGCGCTCGGCGCTCGCCATGAGCTGGCGCTGGTCCGCGGCGGGCCCGTGTTCCTCGAGCGCGAGGCACGGGGCGAGCCGCTGAGCGCCGGCTTCGCCACCGACCTGGCCTCGCCCGAGGCCGTCGTGGTCATCGGCGAGATCGACGGTGTGCCGCTCGGCTACGCCACCGGCCGGATGGAGACGCTGCGCCAAGGCAGCCGCCTAGGGCGGATCGACGATCTCTACGTCGAGGAGGGTGCCCGGGCCGTCGGCATCGGGGAAGCGCTGATGGCCCACCTGCTCGAGTGGTTCCAAGAGCATGGGGCGAGCGGGGTGGACGCGATGGCGCTGCCAGGCAGCCGGGCCACGAAGAACTTCTTCGAGATCTCGGGTTTCTCGGCTCGGCTCATCACCATGCACCACCGCATGCCGTAGCCGCATCGCTCAGCGGCCCTGCCAGTTCGGTGCCCGCTTCTCGATGAAGGCCAGCGGACCCTCTGCGTAGTCCTCCGTGGCGGACACGGTGCCGAAGGCCTCGTTGCTGAGCCGCCACAGCTCGGACTCGCTGCGATCGGTGGCCAGCACCACCCGACGGCTCTCACGCACGGCGACGGGCGCGTTGGCGCAGATCCGCTCGGCCAGCTGGAGGGCGGCGGGAACGGCCTGGCCGGGCTCGACCAGCGCGTTCACCAACCCGAGGGCATAGGCCCGCTCGGCGTCGATCGGGTCGCCCGTGAGCACCAGCTCCATGGCGATCTTGGGAGGGATGGAAGCCGGGAGCCGGAAGAGGCCGCCCCCGGCGGCCACGAGGGAGCGCTTCACCTCAGGCAAGCCGAACCGGGCTGCAGTGGAGGCCACGATCATGTCGCACGCCAGCGCGATCTCACAGCCGCCGGCCAGCGCCGGGCCGTCGACCGCGGCGATCAGCGGCTTCGACCGCTCGCGCCGCACCAGCCCGGCGAAGCCGCCTCGCTTGGTGTTGAGCCCGCCTCCCTGCCCGGCGTTGATGGCTTTCAGGTCGGCGCCGGCGCTGAACACCGTGCCCTCTCCAGCGATGATCCCCACCCACGTGTCGGCCTCGTCCTCCAGGCGGTCGAGGTTGTCCTCCATCGCCGAAGCCACCTCCCCATTGATGGCGTTGCGGGCTTCGGGTCGGCGGATGGTGAGAACGGCGACGTGGCCGTGCTGCTCGTAGGTGACCATGGACGCGAACGCTAGACGCGTCCGACGGGCGCGGGTCCCCGGCCTAGCCCGGCGGAACGGGTACCGTGGGCGGTCATTGCTACCCGGGGGGGCGAGGCGATGGGCGAGGATGCCGGGCACCTGCAGTGTCCGTTCTGCAAGTCCTACGACGTCACCAGGATGTTCATCGCGTCGATGAGGCTCGACTCGTGCGAGTGCGTCAGCTGCGGGGCCCGATGGGACGAGGACGCAGTCAGTGGGAAGTACCGCGGGCGCTCCGACCGAGCCTCAGTGCTTCTTCGGCGCGACAAGCGCTGAGGAGCTAACCGGAGTCAGCTCGGTTGGCCCGAGGCCGGGCTCGCGCCTTCCTCGCCGACCTCAGTGAACGCCGCCGCCTCCGCCACCTCGATGCCAACATCGGTCGGCGGTGCCGGCTCGGGTGAAGGTTCCTCGGGGGCCGGTGCCCCGGTGGACACAGGATCTCCTTCGGTGGCCACCGTGTCGGCGCCTTCGTCCGCCGACGATGTCACTCCTCCGGGTGGCGTGAGGGGCAGGTCAGCGGGCGCAGGGGAGGCGCCGGACGCGGCGACGGCGGCCTGCACCGGGGGAGGGGGAATCGGCCGCCCGCCGGCGGCCGGCGGACGGCCGCCGCCCGATCGGACCGGACGCTTTGGCGCGCCGCGCGGGGGGCCGGGC
>Ga0136611_10001888_pt1 | contig 14563 bp, 17 predicted proteins | sample AntDrymUQ2232306_2_FD_106645 | JGI IMG/M metagenome (GOLD analysis project Ga0136611, IMG submission 106645) | Polar desert sand microbial communities from Dry Valleys, Antarctica - metaG UQ223 (23.06) | ecosystem: Environmental > Terrestrial > Soil > Desert | place: Antarctica: Dry Valley...
GAGGGCGGACAGCTGACCGAGGCGGTGCGCAGGCGCCCCTACGCGGTCGTCCTGCTCGACGAGATCGAGAAGGCACATCCCGACGTCTTCAACGTGCTCCTGCAGATCATGGACGACGGCCGGCTCACCGACGGCCAGGGCCGCACCGTCAACTTCACCAACACGATCCTGATCATGACCTCGAACGTGGGCTCCGATCGGATCACCGGAACGCAGGTCGACGAGGGGATCCGGGAGACGATCGAGCGGGTGCTCGAAACCACCTTCAAGCCGGAGTTCCTCAACCGGATCGACGACACGGTGATCTTCCACCGGCTCAGCCGCGAGGAGATCGCGCGGATCGTCAATCTCCAGGTCGAGCTGCTCGCCGCGCGGGTGCGCGAGCGCGGAGTCGAGATCGAGCTCACCGACGACGCCCGCACGCTGCTCGGCAACCTCGGCTACGACCCCACCTACGGGGCCCGGCCGCTGAAGCGCGTGATCCAGCGCCGACTAGTCGACAGGCTCGCGTTGAGATTGCTCGAGGGTGGGTTCTCCGCCGGCGACACCATCCGCGTCGAAGCCGCCGACGGCGAGCTCAGCTTCGAACGCCTCCCCCAGTCGGTCGCCGAGCCCGCCGCAGCCTAGGCCTGCCGCCGCTTGGCGGCATCTAGGCTCCCGCCGGTGCGAATCGGGATCTGCGCCTACTGGTTCAACCGCGGGCAGGGCGTGGTCGCCCGCCAGATCCGTTCGGCGCTCGATTCGCTCGGCCACCAGACCTTCGTCCTCGCCCGCCCGACCCGGGCGAAGAACATCCGGCCGGCCTTCGTCGACCACAGCGGAGTCTGGGATCAGCCCGGGGTCACCGAGGCCTCGGCGTACAAGATCCCGGCCGGGGAGATGGTCGCCTGGGGGCGTGAGCACGAGCTCGAGGTCGCGCTCTTCGACCAGAACTACGAGTTCGAGGCGATCGCGGCGCTGCGTCGAAGTGGCGTGCGCACCGTCGGTCGCTTCGTCTGGGAGCAGTTCGCGGTCGAGCACGTCGAGCCGGCGAAGCGAGCGCTCGACGTCGTCTACTCGCTGACCGCCTGCGAGCGCGAACGCTACGCGGAGATCGGGATCGAGAGCCCCCGGGTCCACTGGGGGATCCATTCCGACCTGCTCGCTTTCCGACGCGACCCGGCTGAGGATCCAGCCGCTGCCAAGCGCTTCTTCTATCCGGCCGGGTTTCTGAGCAAGCGCAAGCCGTTGCCCGAGCTGCTGAAGGCGTTTCGCAAGGTCCGTGGCGACGACCTCCGCCTGCTGATCAAGGGCCAGGTGGAGCGCGAGACCGCGGTTCTCGAACGGGGAATCGCTCGCGATCCGCGGGTCGAGGTGATTCTCGAGGACCTGCCCACCGACGAGCACCTGACGCTGTTCGCGGCCAGCGAGATCTGCGTCGCGCCGAGCCGCTGGGAGGGCCTCGGACTCCACCTCTACGAGGCGATGGCGCTGGGGCTGCCGGTGATCACCAACGATGTGCCGCCGATGAACGAGGTCGTGCGCGACGGCGAGAACGGGATCCTGGTGCGCTCGCGCCGGCGCGGACGCGCGAGCTCGGGCATCCCGGCGTATCTGCCGAGCATCCGAGACCTGACCCGCGCAATCAACGAGGCGCGCGAGCCTGGAGCCCTGGGCGAGCTCCGAGCCGGCACAGCCCGGGCGCGCGAGCGCCTCAACTGGCAGCGGACCGTCGACGACTACGCGGCGCTCTTGCGGGCGGTCACGTGAGCGAGCAACTGCTCGAGCGCGAGCAGCGGGTCGAGCTGCCGATAGAGCAGACCTTCGAGCTCTACGGCGACGCCTCCCATCTCGCGCGGCTGACGCCGGCGTTTCTGAACTTCCGCGTGGTCTCGCCCGCGCCGGTGGTGATGGGCGTCGGCACCCTGATCGAGTACCGGCTTCGCCTCCACGGCGTCCCCATCCGCTGGCTCACTCGGATCGAGCAGTGGGAACCTCCACACGGCTTCGTCGACCGTCAGGTTTCCGGGCCCTATGCGCTCTGGCACCACACCCACGAGTTCGAGGCCGACGGCGACGCGACCCTGATCCGCGACCGCGTCCGCTACCGCATCGGGTTCGGCCCGCTCGGGGCGCTGGCGCTGCGGCTGGTGGTGCGACGCGACCTCGAACGGATCTTCGACCACCGACGCGCGGTGATCGCCGACCTGATTCGCGAGCGCGGGGGTCTCACAGTCGAGTGACCGGCCGGTCGAGGCGCCGGCGGACCTCCTCGACCTCCCGCGACCCGATCCCCGGGCCGTCGACCAGGACCACCTCGCGGGCCGGGAAGCTGTGGAGCTCGTCCTCGATCGCCTGAACGGCGTCGGCGTCGCCAACACATCCCCGCGCGTCGAGCCCCGCGGTTGCGAGGCTCGCCAGCGAAAGCGCCAGCGACCGTTGAGCCTGGTCGCGTGCGGGGCCGACGTCGGAGGCCCAGCGGTCGAGCCGCGAGGCCCGCGCCGGCACCAGGACGAGCAGCTCGGGTCCGGCCGCCGAGCCGGCGCCGAGCACCCGTTGGCCCTCGCCGGCGACGGCGGCGACACGGGTGGCGAGCTCGGGCTGATCGAGCGGGCGCCCGGCGACCACCAGGAGCCGGTAGCGATCGTCGGGGGAGGCGGCGACGGCGATCGCCTCGTCGTAGCGGGCGCGGGCGGCGTAGACCAGGAGGACGCCGACGCTGAGCGCCCCGGCGGCGAGCCCGAACTGCGGCCCGAGCAGGGTGAACGAGGCGACGCTCGGGAAGATCAGGGCGAAGACCAGCAGCGGCAGCGAGCGCGAGCGCAGAACCAGCGGCAGCAGGCGTCGCATCGCGCCTACCGGCCCCGGTGCCCGGCGGAGCCACTGATCGCCGGCTTCACCAGAGGACCGCCGCGGGGGATCCTGCCGGGCTCGAGCCCGGCGACATCGAATCCCGCCGCGCTCAGCGTCGCCGCCGTGTCGCGATTGGGATGACACGAGCCCGCGACCCAGCCCCAGGGCCGCTCGAGCCGATCCTGCCAGCGCGCCCGGGCCCCCTCGGCGGGGTCGCGCACGTGCTCGATCAGCAACAGCCGGCCGCCGGGGCGCAGCACGCGCGCGATCTCCTCGGCGGCGCGCCGCGGGTCCGAGACCGTGCAGAGGACGAGGGTCGAGACCGCGGTGTCGAAGCTGTCGTCAGCGAACGGCAGCCGCTCGGCATCCGCCTCGACCACCTGCGGCCGCGGCGAGCCGGCCGGGTCGAGCTTCGAGCGCAAGCGGGCGGCCATGTGGGGATCGGGCTCCGTGAGGACGAGCTCGCTGACCGCGGCCGGGTAGTGGCGAAGGTTGGCGCCGGTCCCGGCCCCGACCTCGAGCGTGCGGCCGCCGGCAGCGGCGAGCAGCGCCGCACGACGCTGGGCCAGGCCGGCGCGTTCGACCCCGGCGAGAGCGCGGTCGTAGAGCGCGGCGAAGAGCGGATGGCCGGCCATCGCACCGATGATCGCGCAAGCCGGCACCGGCCGGACTTGCACCGCTCGGCGCTACCTGCAAGAAAGGGGGGTGCGAGCGGCGCGGCTCGACGGGCACGAGACCAACGAGGAGGACACCCAGATGCCTACCTACATCATGCTGACCAGATTCACCCCCGACGGGGTGAAGACGCTCAAGGACAACCCCGCACGCGTCCACGAGGTCACCAAGGAGGTCGAGCAACTCGGCGTCAAGGTGATCAACCAGTGGGCGACGCTCGGCAGCTATGACTTCATCAGCGTGGTCGAGGCCCCCGACGAGAAGACGATGTTGAAGCTCTCCGTCGAGATGGGCTCGCGCGGCACGGTCCAGAACGAGACCCTGACCGCGATCGACTCGCAGGAGTTCACCTCATCGCTTTGAGCCGCGGATGAGGATCCTCGTCGTCGGGGGCGGCGGTCGCGAGCATGCGATCGTGCGGTCGCTGGCGCGCTCGGCATCTCGACCCGAGCTGCTCTGCACGCCGGGTAACGCCGGGATCGCCGCCGATGCCCGCTGCCTCGAGACCGGCGGAGGAGTTGACGAGCTGGTCACCGCGGCGGTGGCCGAATCGTGCGACCTGGTCGTGGTCGGGCCCGAGGGGCCGTTGGTCGACGGCCTCGTCGACGCGCTCGAGGCGGCCGGGGTGCCCGCCTTCGGTCCCAGCGCCGAGGCCGCGCGGCTCGAGGGTTCGAAGGTCCACGCGAAGGCGCTGATGGCCGCTGCCGGCATACCGACCGCCGATCACACGGTCCTGCGCAGCCGCGAGCAGGCGCTCGAGCAGCTCGCCCGGAGCGACTACCCGGTGGTCCTCAAGGCCGACGGACTCGCGGCGGGCAAGGGCGTGGTGATCTGCGCGACCGAGGAGGAGGCCCGCGACGCCGTCGCCTCATTCTTCGTCGAGCGCCGCTTCGGTGACACCGAGGTGGTGCTCGAGGAGTACCTCGACGGCGAGGAGCTCTCGCTGCTGGCGCTCTGCGACGGCGAGAACGTGGTCGCGCTGGCCCCGGCGCAGGACTACAAGCGGATCTTCGACGGCGACGAGGGCCCCAACACCGGGGGCATGGGCAGCTACTCGCCGGTTCCCGGCTGGGACGCCGACCGCGTCGAGGAGATCGTCGACGGCGTCCACCGGCCGATGGTCGAGCTGATGCGAAGCCGCCGCACGCCCTTCCACGGGGTGCTCTACGCGGGGCTGATGCTGACCGCCGACGGTCCTCGGGTGCTCGAGTTCAACACCCGCTTCGGCGACCCCGAGACGCAGGCCGTCCTTCCCCGGCTGACCAGCGACCTGCCGGCGCTGCTCTTGCGGGCGCGCGAGCCCGGCGGCCTGGCGGGGGCAACCGCCGAGTTCAGCGAGGATTGGGCGGTCACCCTGGTGCTCGCCTCAGGCGGTTACCCGGCCGGGTCCTCGAAGGGTGACCTGATCAGCGGTCTCGATCGGGTTCCGGTAGAGATCGAGGTGACCCACGCCGGCACCGCACGCACCGATGCCGGGATCGTCACCGCCGGTGGCCGGGTGCTGAACGTGACCGCGCTCGGCGCAACGCCGGGCCAAGCTCGCGAGTGCGCCTACGCCGCGGCGGATCTGATCGAGTTCGACGGCAAGCAGATGCGCACCGACATCGCGGCGCGAGCGATCGAAGCGGTCTCGCGCTGACAACCTGAAAGGAGACGGATGGAGGCAGGAAAGCCGAGCACCGAGACGGGGGTCGAGACCGCGGTCACGAAGCCACCCGAGCCGATGCCGGAGGTCGAAGCGGCGTTCGAGGAGATCGAGGTCGACGCGCCCCGCGTCGGGATCATCATGGGCTCGAAGAGCGACAAGCCGAAGATGCAACCGGCCGGCAAGGCGCTGCAGGAGGCCGGGATCCGCTACGAGGTCCGGGTGATGAGCGCCCACCGCGACCCGGAGAAGGTCCGCGAGTACTGCCACGCTGCCCGCATGCGTGGGCTCAAGGTGCTGATCGCCGGCGCCGGGATGTCGGCGGCGCTGCCCGGCGTCGCCGCCGCCCACACCGACCTCCCGGTGATCGGCGTGCCGATCCTCGGCAAGAGCCTCGGCGGTCTCGACGCGCTGCTCTCCGCGGTGCAGATGCCACCCGGCGTGCCGGTCGCCTGCGTCGCCATCGACGGGGCCAAGAACGCGGGACTGCTCGCGATCCGGATCATGTCGACCTGATGACCTGTCCCTCCCCGCGATGATCGCCCGCTACACCCGGGAGCGGATCGGATCGGTCTGGTCGGACGAGCGGCGGATGCAGGGCTGGCTCGAGGTCGAGCTCGCCGCGACCGACGCCTGGGCGGCGGCGGGCCAGGTCCCCGCGGAGGCGGCAACGGCCGCCCGCGAGCACGCCGCCTTTACCGTCGAGGCGGTCAAGGAACGCGAGCGCACCACCAACCACGACGTCGCCGCCTTCGTCGACGTGGTCGCCGCCTCGGTCGGCGAGCAGGGCCGCTGGATTCACTACGGGCTGACCTCCTCGGACGTCCTCGACACCGCGCTCGGCCTGCAGCTGGTGGAAGCCGGATCGATCCTGATCGAGGGCGCCGGCCGCTACCGCGACGCGCTGGTGGCGAAGGCGCGCGAGCATGCGACGACGCTCTGCGTCGGTCGCACCCACGGCGTCCACGCCGAGCCCACCACCTTCGGCCTGCGCCTCGCCGGCTTCGCCTTCGAGGCAGACCGCAACCTCGAGCGGCTGCGCCGCGCCTTCGAGCAGGCGGCGGTCGGCAAGCTCTCGGGCGCCGTCGGCACGCACGCGTCGATCCCGCCCGCGGTCGAGGCCGCGGTGATGGAGCGTCTGGGACTGCGAGCCGAGGACATCTCCACCCAGGTGGTTCCGCGCGACCGCCACGCCGAGGTGCTCGAGGCCGTCGCCCTCGCCGGGGCCGGGCTCGAGCGCTTCGCCCAGGAGATCCGCAACCTGCAGCGGACCGAGGTGCGCGAGGTCGAGGAGCCGTTTGCCTCGGGTTCGCAGAAGGGATCCTCGGCGATGCCCCACAAACGCAACCCGATCACCTCGGAGCGCATCTGCGGGCTCGCCCGGGTGCTGCGCGGTTACTCGCAGGCCGGGCTCGAGAACGTCGCGCTGTGGCACGAGCGCGATATCTCGCACTCGGGGGCCGAGCGGGTGATCCTGCCTGACGCGACGATCCTGCTCGACTACATGCACGACCTCGCCACCCGGGTGGTCGAGGGGATGACAGTGCACGCCGACCGCATGCGCTCGAACCTCGACCTCACCCACGGCGCCCTGCTCAGCCAGCGGGCGCTGACCGCGCTGGTCGAGGCGGGGATGACCCGCGACGACGCCTACCGACTGGTCCAGGGCGCGGCCCAGCGAGCCTGGGACGAGGGGACTCCGTTTCAGGACCTGCTCGCCGAGCAGCTCGCCGCGGACCCCGCCGCCCCGGGACAGGTGGCCGAGCAGGTGGCGAGCCTCGACTGGGACGCCTACCTCACCCACGTGCCCGAGCTGATCGCGCGGCTGGAGCGGATCGAGGGCCGCGGCGCTTGACCGCTTGGTCGGCGAAGCGGCTTGGCCCGCGGCGCACCCGCCGCATGACCCTGCGGGCGCCTATCCCCGTTTCTACGTAGTCACTACATAGAAACCGGGATAGCGCTGCGAGCGCAGCCCGTAGGGTGGGCCGTCCACGTCGTGCCTGCGGATCCGCGGCGTCTTGTATCCGCGGCGTCTTGTCTGAGTCCGGCTAGGCGAGCGGCCGGGCGACCACTCGGGTCCCGCGCGCGGGGCTCAGGGTGACGTTTCGCCGCTCCATCGGTTCGGGCCTGGGGTCGGCCGGCTCGAGTGAAACCGAGCGCAGGATCGTGCTCAGCGCGACCCGCAGCTCGAGCAGGGCGAAGGCGGCGCCGATGCAGCGCCGGGTGCCGCCGCCGAAGGGAATCCAGGAGTAGGTTCCGGGCGCCTCGGCGAGAAACCGCTCGGGCAGGAAGGCGAAGGGATCGGGGAAGGTCTCGGCGTTCGTGTGGGCCATGTAGATCGCGGCGAGGATCACGGTGCCCGGGCGATGCTCGAAGCCGCCGAGCTCGGCCGGCTCGCGCAGCAGCCGCCCGGTGATCGGCACCACCGGTCGCAGCCGCAATGCCTCGGTGATCACCGCGTCGAGGTACTCGCCGTCGCCGGTCTCGAGCTCGGCGAGCAGCCGCTCGAGCACCGGCGGCGAGTGCAGGAGCAGGTCGAGGCTCCAGGCGAGCGCGGTCGCCGTGGTCTCGTGGCCGGCGAGCAGCAGGGTCATCAGCTGGTCGCGCAGCTCGACGTCGCCCATCCGCGAGCCGTCGTCGAACTCGGCGGCGACCAGCATCGAGAGGATGTCCTCGCGCGAGCCGAGCTCCGGGTCGCGGCGACGCTCGGCGACCTCCTGGGCGAGCAGCCGATCGACCCGCTCGGTGTAGCGGGCGAAGCGCCGGTAGCGGGGAAGGCGACGCAGGGCACCGACCGTGAGCCCGATCGCCGCGGGCGAGGCGGACTCGGCGAGCACCGCGGCCAGCCCCTCGCGCAGCGCGTCGCGGCGAGCAGGATCGCTGACCCCGAAGACCGCGCGCATGATCACCTCGAGCGTGATCGCCTGCATGCTCGGGTGAAGCGCGAACGGCTCCCCGGCGGGCCAGCTCGCCAGCTCGGCCTCGGTGACCTCGGCGATCGTCTGCTCGTACGCGCGCATGCGCTCGCCATGAAACGGCGGCAGCATCAGCCGGCGGCGCTTCAGGTGCTCCTCGCCCTCCTGCCGCAGCAGCGACTGCGGGCCGAGCAACGGGCGCAGGATGATGTTGCGCCCCGGGGCGATCGTGTTCACGCGGTCGGCGGAGAAGAGGCGCTTGATCGACTCCGGGTCGGAGACGAAGACGACGTCCCCGGGCCCGAACAGCCTGGCCGAGAAGGTCTCGCCGAGCTGCCGGCGCCAATGCTCGAAAAAGGGCACGGGACGGACCATGAAGCGGGCCGTCTGCACGCTGCGCGGCAGCGGCACGGCCGGCGGCGAGCCTGCCGGTCGCCTGGCGACGGTGGGACCGATCGCGGTCGCCGCCTCCATCGCGCGCTCAGCGGGTCCTGGCGAAGCGCTCGACCGCGGCGAGCAGCTCGTCGACCTTGGCGTCGGCCTCCGGGCCACCCACCGCGGCGACCTGGGTGAGCACGTCGACGCAGTAGGTCTCCTCCTCGACCATCCCGCGCAGCACCGCCTGCTTGTCCTCGACGTAGCCGGCGCCCTCGCTCACCCTGCCAAGTATACCGACTAGGGGTATACTTCAAGAGCTCCAACGCGATCCTCGGCAACGGGGTCGCGGCTTCCTTGTAGGATCGCCGCGATGTCAGCCCGGCTCTCGGATCTGCGCCTGCTCGCCTCGGGCAAGGTGCGCGAGATGTACGAGCTCGAGGACGACCTGCTGATGGTCGCCTCCGACCGGATCTCGGCCTACGACGTGGTCCTGCCGACCCCGATCTCCGACAAGGGCAAGGTGCTCACCCAGATGTCGGTGTTCTGGTTCGAGACCACCGGCCACATCGTTCCCAACCACCTGATCTCGCAGGAAGTCCCCGACGAGGTCGCCGGCCGGGCGCTGCGGGTGAAGCGGCTGGAGATGTACCCGATCGAGTGCGTCGCCCGCGGCTATCTCTCGGGATCGGGATGGCGCGAGTACCGCGAGAGCGGCGCGGTCTGCGGGATCGAGCTGCCGCAGGGCCTGCGCGAGTCCGAGCAGCTGCCGGAGCCGATCTTCACGCCGGCGACCAAGGCGGAGATCGGCGACCACGACGAGAACATCGACTTCGAGCGGGCGGTCGAGCTGATCGGCGACCGGTCGCTGATCGAAGCGCTTCGCGACGCCACCCTCGGGCTCTACGAGCACGCCCGCGCGCACGCCGCCGAGCGCGGGATCATCATCGCCGACACCAAGTTCGAGTTCGGGGCCTCCCCCGGCGCCGAGATCGTGCTCGGCGACGAGGTCCTGACCCCTGACTCCTCGCGCTTCTGGCCCGCCGACGACTACGAGCCTGGGCGCTCGCAGGCCTCCTTCGACAAGCAGTACGTGCGCGACTGGCTCGACGCGTCGGGATGGGACCACGGCCCGCCCGGCCCCGACCTGCCCGAGGAGGTCGTCGCCGGGACCCGCAGCAAGTACGTCGAGGCCTACGAGAAGATCAGCGGCCGCGAGCTCGGCTAGCGGCGCCGTCGGGCCCCCGACCCGGCGGGGGCCTACCCTGAGCCGATGAACCTCTTCCTCCTCGGGGTGCGGCGATCGGGCACGACGATCGTCTACGACGCCCTCTGCGAGGACCCCTCGCTGAAGTGCTTCTACGAGCCGCTTCGCGAGGACGGCGAGACGATCGGCGGCGGCAGCGGCGCCCGCGACCTCGACGTCTTCGCCGAGACCCGCGCCGAGCGCGAGCGCTTTCGCGCCGAGCGCTTCCCCGAGTTGCCGATCGAGCTCTTCAACTGCGGCGGCCCGCGCGCACCCGAGGAGGAGCTCGAGAGCGTCCTCGCGGAGCAGTGCCGGGAGCTGCTCGCCCACCTGCTCGTGCAGGCGCCCGACGTCGCGATCAAGGAGACCAGGCTTCACCACAAGGTCGGGGCGCTCGCCGCGCTCGACCCGGGCGCCGCCGTCGCCCACCTCGTCCGCGACCCGCGCGCGGTCTGCGCCTCGACGCTGCTGGGGCGCCGGCGGCGCACCGATATCTACCCTGACGCCGAGACCTTCTTCACCGCCCGCACCGGGCGGCGCCTGTGGTCGAGCCGGCGGATCTCGATCGACCTGGCCGAGCGCCGGCGCTCGCTCGAGCTGCCGGCGGAGATCCCCGACTTCCTGCGCCCGCTGCTGGTCTGGAAGGCGGCCTTCGAGACCACCGCCGGCGACGGCAGCCGCTGCTTCGGCGACCGCTACGCGCTGCTGCGCCTCGAGGACCTGCGGGCTGATCCTGCGGCAGAGCTCAGGCGCCTATACGCGCTTCTCGATCGCCCCGTGCCGGAACCGGTCGCCGCCTGGGCGGCGGAGAACATCCGCGGCGATCGCGCGATTCACCTCGCCGAGGATCCCCGCTGGGGGCGCGCGGCGCGGCTGCTGGGGATGGAGGAGGAGCTCGAGCAGGCCGGCTACGAGGAGATCCTCGCGCTCGACGACGGCGCCCCCCTCGACCTCGAACCTCCCCCGCCCCGCTCGCGGCTTTCCGGGATCGTCGGCCGGGCCCGCAGCCGCCTTCGCTGACGCTAGATTTGAAGCCCTGAAGGCTCGCGTGCTGATCCGGCCCAAGGAGGGCATCCTCGACCCGCAGGGCAAGGCGGTCGAACGAGCGCTCCCAGCGCTCGGCTTCGCCGGCATCTCGCACGTCCACGTCGGCCGCCTGGTCGAGCTCGAGGTCGAGGACGGCGCCGACCTCGAGGGTCTCTGCGAGAAGCTTCTCGCGAACACGCTGATCGAGGAATACGAGATCCAGCGAGGCCCGCGGTGATCGGCGTGCTCCAGTTTCCGGGGTCGTGTGACGAGCGCGATGCGGTGCTCGCCTGTGAGCGGGTCGGGGAGGCCCGGCTGGTCTGGCACGGCGACAGCGACCTCGGCGACCTCGACGCGGTGGTGATCCCCGGGGGCTTCTCCTATGGGGATTACCTGCGCGCCGGGGCGATCGCCCGCTTCGCCCCGGCGATGGAGGCAGTGCGCGAGTTCGCCGCGGCCGGCGGCCCGGTGCTCGGCATCTGCAACGGATTCCAGGTTCTCTGCGAGGCCGGCATGCTGCCCGGGGCGCTGCTCCCCAACGCGGGCCTGCGGTTCATCTGCCGCCAGGTCGAGCTCGAGGTGACCGGCAGCGAGACCGCCGCCACGGCCGGCTGCGAGGTCGGCGACACCCTCTCGATCCCGGTCAAGCACATGAGCGGCCGCTGGTTCGCGCCGCCGCAGCTGCTCGGCGAGCTCGAGCGGGCCGGGCAGGTCGTCTTTCGCTACCGGCCCGGCGACAACCCCAATGGCTCCACCGCGGACGTCGCCGGGGTCGCCAACGCCGCCGGCAACGTCGTCGGCCTGATGCCCCACCCCGAGCACGCGGTCGACCCGCTGAGCGGCTCGGCGGACGGGCTGCGGCTGTTTCAGTCCCTGATCCGAAGCGCGGCGCCCGCACCCGCGTGAGCCGATTGCTGCGCCGCCGCGCCGGCGCCTCGCCGGCGCCCTTCGTGGTCGGGGTCGGACGCTCGGGGACGACGCTGCTGCGGCTGATGCTCGACGCCCACCCCGGGCTAGCGATCCCGCCCGAGACCCACTTCGTGCCCGCCCTGATCGAGCGCGGGCGTGCAGGCGCCGCCGCGGAGGAGCTCGTCGACGAGATCCTCGAAGCGCGCGGCTGGGCTGATTTCGGGCTCGAGCCGACGCGCCTGCGCGAGCGGATCGCGGAGCTCGAGCGGCCCGACGCGGCGGCGGTGCTGCGGGCCTTCTTCGGCCTCTACGCCGAGAGCCGCGGCAAGCCTCGCTGGGGCGACAAGACGCCGATCTACGTGACCCAGATGAGGACGATCGCGGGCACCCTCGACGAGGCGCGCTTCGTCCACCTGATCCGCGACGGGCGCGACGTGGCACTCTCGCGGCGAAGGCGCGGGATGGGTGCCGGCAAGCCGATGGCCGATACCGCGGAGCGCTGGAAGCGCCGAATCGAAGGTGCTCGCCGCCAGGCACGGCGGCTTCGGGGGCGCTACCTCGAGCTCCGCTACGAGGACCTCGTGGCCGATCCCGAGCCGGCGCTGACCCGCGTGTGCGCGCTGGTCGAGCTCGACTTCGACCCGGCGATGCTGAGCTATCACCAGGGTGCCGGCGAGCGGCTGGCCGAGCTGCGGGACCTCTCGCGGGCGGGCGGGCGCGTGGCCCGCGGCACCGGCGAGCGCCAGGCCGCGCACGCGCTCGCGGCCCAGCCGCCGACCAGCGCCCGCAGCGGCGCCTGGCGCGAGCAGATGGCGGAGGCCGACCGGCTCGAGTTCGAGCGCGTCGCAGGCGCCCTGCTCGTCGAGCTCGGCTACGACGTGCCATCCTGACTGACCGCCGATGGACCTCGACTACTCCCTACGAACGCTACGCAATCGCAGGCTGCGGGACCGCTCGGACCCCGAGTTTCCCGCCCCCTTCGTGGTCGGGGTCGGACGCTCGGGGACGACGCTGCTGCGGATGATGCTCGACGCCCATCCGCAGCTGGCGATGCCGCCGGAGACCCACTTCGCCAACCCCTTGATCCAGGCCTCGGGCAAGCTTCGCTTCAACCCCTCGATGGCCGCAAAGGTGATCGTCAAGGACGAGCGCCGGCGCTGGAAGGACTTCGGCCTCGAGGAATCCGATCTGATCGCCCGCTTCGAGGCGATCGAGCCCTTCAACACCTCCGACGCCCTGCGCGCCTTCTATGAGCTCTATGCCGCCAAGCACGGCAAGCCTCGCTGGGGCGACAAGACTCCGGACTACATCCGCAAGATGAAGAAGCTGCAGAAGACGCTGCCCGAGGCCCGCTTCATCCACGTGATCCGCGACGGGCGCGACGCCGGCCTCTCGCAGAACGCCCGCATCGCCAAGCGCGGCAAGCCGCCGATCCCGGCCCGCGAGATGGCCCGACGCTGGCGCAAGAAGATCACCAAGTCGCAGCTCGACGCGCAGGACGTGGAGCACTACCTCGAGATCCGCTACGAGGACCTGATCGACGACACCGAGCGGGTCCTGCGGAGGATCTGCGCCCACGTCGAGCTCGACTTCGACCCGGCGATGCTGAGCTACCACGAGCGCGCCGGCGAACGCCTGCAGGAGATGGCCGGAGCCCTGCCCGCGAAGAAGGGGCGACCCGAGCGCGAGGCGGGCGAGCGGGTCGCCGCGCACGCGATGACCACGAAGCCGCCCGACGCCGAGCGGGTCGCGGTCTGGAAGCGCGAGATGAGCGCAGAGGAGAACGCCGAGTTCGAGGAGATGGCCGGCTACCTGCTCGACGACCTCGGCTACGAGACCGCCACCCCGCGCGAGAGCTGGACCCCGGTCGAGGAGTGGGCGCGTTCGAAGGATCGCAGCGATCGCGGGAGCGGCGGCGGCGGCGTGCTTTCGCGGCTGCGCGGCTTCGGCGGGAAGTAGCCTCCGCGCCGTGGGCCTGTTCTCGAGGCTGAAGGGCGGCGACCAGCGCCCGCCGGTGCCGTTCGTGGTCGGCATGAACCGCTCGGGCACCACCCTGCTGCGGATGATGCTCGACGCTCATCCCGACCTGACGATCCCGCCGGAGACGCACTTCGTCCCCGACCTGATCAAGGCGGCGCGCGAGCCCGAAGCGACCGCCGAGGATGCCCTCGCGGCGATGAAGTCGGCGCGCGAGTGGGGTGACTTCGGCTTCTCCGACGAGGAGATGCTCGGCCGCCTGCGAGCCCTGCCCGAGATCAAGGCGGGCCCGGCGGTGCGGACGTTCTACGACGCCTACACCGAGCAGCAGGGCAAGCCGCGCTGGGGGGAGAAGACGCCGACCTACGTGCAGAAGATGAAGCTGATCCAGCGGGCGATCGACGAGGCCCGCTTCGTCCACGTGATCCGCGACGGCCGCGACGTCGCCCTCTCGGTGCTCGACCGCACGGTCCGCGAGCTGACCGCCGCCGACATCGCCGGCCGCTGGCAGAAGAAGGTGAGCAAGGCGCGCGCCGACGCGCCGGCGCTTCGCCATTACATCGAGATCCGCTACGAGGACCTGATCCTCGACACCGAGGCGGTGCTGCGTCGCGTCTGCGAGTTCATCGAGCTTCCCTGGGACGACGCGATGCTCAGCTACCACGAGCGCTCCGCGGAGCGGCTGCAGGAGATGGCGCGGGCGCTGCCCGGCGACGGCCGTGCCAAGGAGCTCAGCGTCGAGCGCCGCATGGCAACGCACGCGATGACGACCAAGCCCCCGAGCGCCGACCGCGTCGCCCGCTGGCGCACGCAGATGAGCGCCGAGCAGCGGGCGCAGTTCGAGCAGATCGCCGGCGATCTGCTCGCCGATCTCGGCTACCCGACCGGCCCCGACGCCGTCGAGCAGGCCACCGCCCAGATCGAAGCCGCGGCCTAGCGCCATGCGCATAGGCATCGTCAGCA
>Ga0136611_10001889_pt1 | contig 14557 bp, 10 predicted proteins | sample AntDrymUQ2232306_2_FD_106645 | JGI IMG/M metagenome (GOLD analysis project Ga0136611, IMG submission 106645) | Polar desert sand microbial communities from Dry Valleys, Antarctica - metaG UQ223 (23.06) | ecosystem: Environmental > Terrestrial > Soil > Desert | place: Antarctica: Dry Valley...
GACGCCGGCGATGCAGGCCCGGGCTTCGGGGCTGAGGTATTTCCCGGGTAGTAGGTACGGGCCCCCGGGGGTGTCGAAGTCGAGGCATTCGCCGATGTCGGAGAAGGCGAGCTTGGCGTATTCACGGAACACCTTTTGATAGGTAGGGGTAATCCGTTCGAGCAACTTCTTTTTCGCGCCCGCCATGTACGCGCGGATTTCAGCATTTTTTAGCAATCGGCTCGCGTTGGAATTGGCCGCGAGCGGACTGCAAGTCGGGTACACAATTCGATACGCGCGCGGGCCATTGCCGCCGTTGGCGACGTACTCGTGCACGAAGCGCTGGTGTTTGAGACTCAGGCTGGCGACCGTCATCGATGGCCTCACATTCGAGTCGTTCGCTCGGTGTCGATCCGGAACATCCGGGCCGAAGAACCGGCCGAATCGTAGCTTCGCGAAGTCCCGTGACTCAGGCTCCGAATGGTTCGATTTCCTGCGCGGCCCCTTCGCCGACCTTCTGCCTTTGACCGGGTGATCGCAGTGAGGCAGCAGCAGCTTCGAATTCCGTCGCCGATGTGAGGAATCGCTTGACCGCAGCTTCCGAAGTCATCCATCGATGACCGACGCGGACGGCTTCCAGCTTCACGCTCCGGCCGCCGGCGACCTTCACGCCGCGCCGGATCCAGCGGACGACGGTCTGGGGATGCACCCGTCCGGTACCGCGTGCCGACGGAAATCGCCGGGCGACTTCGGCGACGCCGATCGTGGGTTCATCGCGATCGATGATGGTGTTCGTCATGCATGAGCTCGCTTGTCAAGTTACAGTTCGCACTCAGCATGATTCCGTCTTTGCCCAAGCCCAATGCGGCGCCGAGGATTTCGAGGTGTTCGAGGAAATGTTTTTCAGATCGGAATCGACACGTTCGGCTTCCCGCGGTGGGCTTTTCCGAGTGGATTCTCAGAGCGAGCATCCGCGTCGGAGAAAAAATCAGCCCCCCGGCATCGCCACTTGACTCGCGAGTTCAGTGTCTGCGGACTTGCTGACTTGCTGGAGTGATCGGTCATCGAGGCGAAGGAATGCCCGAGCGCCACGCGGATCGATTCCAAGCCGAACCGCTTTCGGAGTTCGTCTGCACAAAGGTGTCGGAGTTAGTGCGGGTGCCAGTGCGGGACTCCCCTCCCCAACCTCATCGACAACATGCTATTCATGCCGATCTTCTCTGGGCTGCGGAACGTGCCAATGGCAGCGGTAGACATCCTCGTCGTGTGGGCGATGATCTTCTGGTGTGTGTTCGCCGTCTGGCCTGCCTATCATCAAGTCGAGCCACTTCCCCTGGGACGACGGCTACGACCCCGAAGGCGCCACGGCCCAGCCGCTGCTGGAGTGAAGCCAACCGACATCGAAGCGACACCCCAGGGGAGACTCATGCGATTCGCCCAGGCATTCCTGTTCCTGCTGCTCGTTTCCGCCACCTCCGTGGCCGACGACAAGCCAATCGCCAACACGATCGGCATGAAGCTCGTCCGCATCGAACCGGGCGAGTTCATGATGGGCACCGGCGGCGCCCCACCCAAAACGCGAGAGGAGTGGAACGACCGCGACTGGGACGAGTCGCCGGCCCACAAGGTGAAGATCACCGGGGCGTACTTCCTGGGTGCGACGGAAGTCACCAACGCCCAGTACGAGCAGTTCGATCCGGAGCACAAGAAGCTGCGCGGCAAGCACGGCGTGGGCAAGTCCGACGACGAACCGGTCGTCATGGTCACCTGGCAGCAGGCCGTCGATTTCTGCAAATGGCTCTCGAAGAAGGAAGGAAAGACCTACCGATTGCCGACCGAGGCCGAGTGGGAATACGCCTGCCGGGCGGGTACGACCACGCCGTACTCCACCGGCGAGAAACTGACGCCCGAGCAGGCCAACTTCGGAATCTCTGCAGACAAGAAGAAGATCGCCACGGTCAAAGTCGGCAGCTATCCGGCCAATCCTTGGGGCCTGCACGACATGCACGGCAACGTCGCCGAGTGGTGCCACGACTGGTACGGGCCGTACGAGGCCAAAGAGCAGACCGACCCGGTCGGCCGATCCGACGGCTGGGCGCGGGTGACGCGCGGCTGGAGTTACCTGAGCGCGTCGCACAAGCTCGGCGCTGTCCGCTACGCTCGCTCGGCTAACCGTTCGGGCCAGCTTCCGGAGGACGCCAATCGGCTGACGGGCTTCCGCGTCGTTCAGGCCGACCCACCTACGACTAAGCCGTTGCCGGTCGAGGAGCCGCCGCTGCATCAGCAAAAGGTCAAACAGGGCCCGCCGCCGAAAGACGGCCCGGACCTGTCCAAGCCCTACTTCGCCGACTTGAGCAAGGGCATGCCGCCCGCCAAGGATCTCTGGGGGCCGATCTTCGGCTACTGGAATCACTTCGGCGCCATCACCGTCTGCCCCAACGGGGATGTCTTGGCCGTCTGGTACACCACCGACCAGGAGGAAGGGCGCGAGTGCGCCCAAGCCGCCTGTCGGCTGCGCGCCGGCTCGACTCAATTCGACCCGCCCTCGTTCTTCTTCGGGACGCCCGATTGCAACACCCACGCTCCGGTGCTGCTTAGCGATGGCAAGAAACTCTACCACTTCTTCACCCAGTCTTTCGCCGGCTGGGACGACTCCGCCGATTGCCTGCGCACGTCCGACGACAGCGGCGCCACCTGGTCGAAACCGAGGATCATCCTCACCCGCGAAGATCCGCGGCGCATGAGTCAGCCCTGCTCGGCCTTCGTGGCCAAAAATGGCAAGTTGGTGCTGGCCGTGGATGGCGACTTCGGCCACCGCGACGAGCGCATCATGACCAGCGACGACGGCGGCAAGACATGGATCGTCGGCACGGGCGACCTGCTCAAGGCCGCCGGCAAGTACGCGATCCATCCGGCCGTCGTTCAGCGCGACGACGGTGCCTACCTCGCGTTCCTGCGCGGCCCCGACCCGATGCCGGCTTTCGCCTCGAAGGATGAAGGCGACACCTGGGAGCCTGTGAGCACGCCTTTCCCCGGCATCAGCGTCGGCCAGAAGGCCGCCGCACTGAAGCTCGCGAGCGGAACACTGCTGCTCGTCAGCTTCGACAACAAGAAGCAACTCGGCCTCGGCGGCGCCTACGCGGCCCTGTCATTCGACGACGGCAAGACTTGGCCGCACGTGCGCAAGGTCGAGGGCCCGAGCGGCTACATGTCCTTGGCTCAAGCGCCCAACGGCCTTATCTACCACCTCGGACCGAGCGGAGGTGCGCCGGTCCGCTGCGTGGCCTACAACGAAGCTTGGCTCAAGGAAGGCAAGCCGATCAAGTAGACTCCCCCGCTCGTCTTCTCTCCTCGCCCACCATTAGCAAAGGCACTCCCCATGTTCCGCCACATCCTCCGTCTGCTCGCCTTCGCCCTTCTCGGAATCCTTCACACCCCCGCGCTCGCCCAGCAAAAGTCTTTCAAGATCCCCTCCGCCGATTTGAAGGAGCAGATCATCTGGGGTTCCACCTGCGAAGGCGGCGATGGCTTCGTTCTCGGGTTCGGTGGCCAAGATCAGAAGAGCGACGAACTGCCGCGCACCCGCTTCAAAAAGGGGGATGGGCCGTGGCAGTCGCTCGGCGAGGATTTGAGAAAGGGGAATCCGCTCCAGTCGCTGCACGGCGTCGCACTGGAATTTGCCCGTCTGCAGCAAGCCGAGTCGGCCATGACCCGGTCCATCTTCTTCGCGGGATTGCCGGCGGAAGAAGCGAAGAAGCGTGCGGAGATCACGCTCTCCGAGAACCGCAAACTCTCAGCCGCTGCGCAGAAAAAATTGAGCGCCGGGTTGGCCGAGGCGGTCGAACAGCGGAACGGTTACGACAAGCGGCAAGCGACTGTCGCGATGGCGCACTACAAGAGGTACTTGGATCGAGTGGCCGCCGACGCTCCACCCGACGCCAAACAGTTGCAACAAGGCCATTCGGGCATCGCCGACTTGCAGAAGCTCGCCGAAGCCCTCGACTCCGAACCGCCCGCCCGCTACCTCAGCCCGCTCGCATACGACGCGAAAACCAAGCTCTTCGTACTCACGGCCGGCGACCACGGCGACTACCTCACCAACGACCTCTGGCTATTCGACCCCGCCAAGAAGAAGTGGGAGCAGCGGCACCCGGAAGGAGCTCCCCCGCCGCGCGGCAGTCACAAACTCAAAACCAACGGCGATGGGACGGTCACCCTCTCCGGCGGCTACACCTACACGTCGAGCATCTCCTACCTCGGTGCCCAATACAGGGAACTCGACGACGGCGATTGGACGTACGACATCGCCGCCAACGCCTGGAAAGGCCCCGAGGAAAGCGTGCCGTCCGACACTCGCGTCTACCGGACCGGGCCGTTTCACCCCGACCACTTTCTGCAGGGAGCCAAGCCCGACGCCGAAGCTGCCAAGAAAGAACTCGACGACATCCCGAACAACCGCTGGGTCGAGCGCAAAACTCCGCACAAGCCCGAGATGGTCCGCACCTGGGGCCATGCTGTACTCGATCCCGACGGCGACCGAGTTCTGATTTTCAGCGGCGGTCACTCCGCCCACTGCGGCAGCGATGTGCTCCACTACCATCTCTCGACAGACCGCTGGGAGCTGCCGTTTCCCGTCGAGTTCCCGCTGGGCCAGACCTACAGCAACACGTCGTATCCCGAGGGCTACAACCTCAACAAGCGGCCCTGGATGACGGGGCACACCTACCAGAGCTACAACTACGACCCCCTCAGCAAGAAGCTCTATCTGAATGCCCGCGTCGACAACACCTACGTCTACGACCCCCTCGTCGGCGAGTGGATCGGCCGCTTCGCGAAGCCGAAGCCGATGGTCTACGGCGACTGCTTCTACACGATGAACACATTGCCCACCCCGCACGGACTCATCTGCTGGACCGGCCACGGCGGCCTCTTCAAGCTCGACTCCGCCAAGCGGGAATGGGAAGAGGTCAAACGCACCGGAATCAAGCTGCCGAGTGCGGCGGTCGATGCGTCCACCTGCGTTTACGACTCCAAGCGGGATCGACTGCTCTTCGTCCGGAGCGACTACGGGAAGAAGTACGATGGAGAGATACACACCTTCGATCTGAAGACCGGCGCGGTGGCCAAGACGGCACCCGCCAATGACGCCGCGCTGGCCGCGCTCGATCTGAAAGGCGTCGATCGCGCCGTTTACGACGCTGCGAACGATCTGATCCTATTCTCGACGCTCTTGCCCGGTGCGGCCGACGCGATGCGCCGGGCACTCGCGTACGATTGCGCCGCGGACAAGTGGGTGTCGTTGAATCTGGGCTACGAGGTCGGCAAGAACAAGCGCGCGGCGCACCCCGCCGGCCCGGGGCATTCCTGCGGTCTGCTGTTCGATGCGAAGCGGAAGATCGTCTGGGGCATCGACACGCACGATTGCCGCGTCTACGCCCTGCGCCTGGAGCTGAAGTCCGCGGACGTGAAAGCGGTGGAATAGTCCACCGGAGGCCGAACGCGCGTCCCGATCATTTTGCGAGAAAGTGCGGCGTCAGCCGCGCGGAGCGGTGCTCGATTGCCCCGCCGGAGTTTGAGCGTCGGCGTCCGGTGTGGTGAAGTAGGAATTGAGCATCCGGCGCGAGCCTCCCCCATGGGAGTCACCCATGAGGGGTGCCCCCTACGGTGGTTGAGGAGTGCCAACAAGTGACGGCGCACCACCCTTTCGGAAATCGCTTGAGTGAGACGCATCGCGTCGTTACTATGAAAGTTTGATGTAGGCGTCGATCCTCCCGCCCGAACCCTCCACCTCCGTCGGTCCACTTAGGAGAGTCTCCGTGTACCTCCTCCGAGGGCTGCTTTCGGCCCCACTCGCGCTCCTGTTCGTATCGGGCGTCGCAGCCGCACCGCTGCGGATTACGATCGACGCGGAAGCCGAGTCCGCTTGGCAGCGGGAGAAGAAGACCCCCGCGGAGTCGGCGACGGATGCGGAGTTCCTGCGCCGAGTTTGCCTCGACCTCGTCGGCGTGATCCCGACCGCCGACGAAACCGTCGCGTTCCTCGACGGCAAGGACGCGGACAAGCGCGACAAGCTCATCGATGCGCTCCTCGCCGATCCCCGCTACGCCCGGCATCAGGCCGACATCTGGGACATGGTGCTGTTCGGCCGCAACCCGCCGGGGTTCGAGACGCAGCGGCGCGAGGGCTTCCAATCTTGGCTCCGCTCGCGCTTCGAGAAGAATACTCCCTACGACGAATGGTCCCGCGAGTTGCTCAAAGCCGGCGGCACGAGCGCCGACGGACCGCCGATGTACTTCGCCCAGTATCGCAACGCCCCGGAAGACGGCATCGAGGCCGTTTCCCAGACGTTCCTCGGCGTGCAGCTCCAGTGCGCCCGCTGCCACGATCACCCGTTCGAGGAGTGGAAGCAGAAGGAATTCTACGGCATGGCCGCGTTCCTCGCCCGGCTCGATGTGGTCACGGTCGCGCAGAAGGGGGATCGGCCCGTATTCGCCATCGGCGAACGCAACGCCGGCGATGTCCGGTTCACGGGCTCGGTGAAGGACGCGAAACCGGGCGACAAGGGCGAGGCGGTGAAGCCGAAGTTCCTGCTCGGGGCGGAACTCGCGGAGCCGGCGCTGGCGAATGACTTCAAGGAGCCGAAGTTCCCCGAGAAGCAGATGCCGCCGAAGCCGAAGTTCTCGCGGAAGGACGCCCTCGCCGATTGGATCACCGCTCCCGAGAACCCGTATTTCGCCCGCGCCGTGGCGAACCGGGTTTGGGCGCAGTTCATGGGCCGGGGCTTGGTGCATCCCGTGGACAACTTGAGCGAATCGAACAAGCCGAGCCACCCGGCTCTGCTCGACGCGCTGGCGAAAGGACTGATCGCCCACAAGTTCGACCTGAAGTGGCTGATCCGCGAATTGGTCGGCAGCAAAACCTACCAGCGATCGGGGCGCGGCGGCGGCGAAGCGAAGCCCGAGTGGTTCCAGCACGCCCGCAGCCGGCCGCTCTCGGCCGAGGAACTCGTGGAGTCGTGGCAGGTGGCGACCGGCTATACCGAATCGACCCGGGCGAAGAAGCCCGACACCGACCGATTCAGGCCGTTGGGCAACGGGTACCTCCTTTCGCATTTCGGTTCGCCGAATACGGGCACCGGCGATTTCCAGGGCGGCGTCCGCGAGCACCTGTACCTGAACAACGGGCCGATGGGCACCATGATCGGCGCGAAGGGCGGCTTGGCCGAGTCCGTCGGCGACGCGAAGAAGCCGATGGGCGAACGGGTCGAACGCCTCTACTTGGCGGCGCTCAACCGGCGACCGGCCCCCGAGGAAGCGGCGAAATTCACCGAGTTTCTCAAAGGCGGCGGCTCTGCGGCCGACGCCGTCTGGGTTCTGATCACCTGTAGCGAATTCCGATTCAACCATTGAGCGGAGCCTCCCCTGTGACTTCGGATCGCATCGGAACCGACCACCTCTCACGGCGCGCCCTGATGAAGGGCGCGCTCGCCACGGCGGCGGGCGGGGTCGTGCTGAACTGGGGCGGTCTCACCGGCTTCCGGGCCATCGCCGCCGAGGCCCGCAAAGTCGAGAAGCACTGCATCCTGCTCTGGATGAACGGCGGGGCCAGCCAGTTCGAGACGTTCGACATGAAGCCCGGCCGACCGACCGGCGGGCCGTTCCGCCCCATCGACACGAACGTGCCCGGCGTCCGCATCTGCGAACTCATGCCGAAGATGTCGCAGCAGATGGACAAGGTCGCCGTCATCCGCACAATGCGCACCTCCGAGGTCGATCACCCCGGCGGCATCCACCTCATGCACACCGGCTACAAATCGTCGGCCAACGTGCGCTTCCCCGAACTCGGCGCGGTCGTCGCCAAGTACCGGGGCACGGCCGGCGGCGACCTGCCCGACTTCGTCAAAATCTCGTCCAACGGCGACGCGGGGGCCGGCTTCCTCGGGCCGAAGTACCAGCCCTTCGGCATCGGCAGCGACGGGAACCTGCCGCAGTTCGCGGTGTCCACTATGGAACCGGCGAGGGAGGCCAAGCGGCACGATTTGCGGTCGTTCGTCGAGAACCGCTACGCCGCCGAGACGGACAGCGAAGTGGCGAAGATGAACCTCGAAGGCTACGAGGCCGCGCGGCGGTTGCAGAAGGGCCGCGACGCTTTCAAGATCGACGCGGAGTGGGCCGCGTCGAAGGAGCTGTACGGCGACAGCGAGTTCGGCCGGCGCTGCCTGCTGGCGCGCAAACTGGTCGAATCCGGGGTCGCGTTCGTCGAAGTCGGCCAGAGCAGCTACGACTCGCACGCCGACAATTTCCAGTGGCACCGCGGGTTGGTGCCGCCGATGGAACACGCCTGGGCCGGCCTGCTCGCCGACTTGAAGGAGCGCGGGCTGCTCGACAAGACGCTCGTCGTCTGGACGGGCGAAATCGGCCGCACGCCGAGCATCAACAACCGGGCCGGCCGCGATCATTACGTCCGCTGCTGGTCGACGGCGCTGGCCGGCTGCGGCATCAAGGGGGGCCAAGCCTACGGCACCAGCGACGTGGACGGGGCCGACGTGAAGGACAACCCCGTGACGGAAGGGGACTTCTTCGCCACGATCTACAGCGCGCTCTCGATCAACCCGAAGGCCGAGAACTACGCCGGCCTGCGCCCTGTGCCGCTGGCCCCGTTCGGATCGAAGGTGGTGACGGCGCTGCTGGGGTGAAGGCGAGCGGCGCGGCGTAAGCCCGCCGTGCATCGACGCAAACACGGCGGGCTTACGCCGCGCCGCTCGCCCGGAAGTCGGCCGAGCCCAATGTCCCGGAAGCCCCGTCATGTTCACCCCCACCAAGCCGACGCTCCGCTACCAACTCACCTGCGAAGGGTCGTGGCCGACGGCGGTCGCCTTCCTCGGCTCCGGGCGGCGGCTCGCCGTCGGCAACCAACTCGGGCAGCTTTATGTGTGGGATTTGCCCGAGAAGCCGCCGGAGTTCAAGGTCGAGCCGAAGGGGGATCGTCAAGCCCCGAACGTCTGGCCCGCGCGCCGGCTCGACGGGCACAACAACGAGATTACCCGCCTCGCCGTCACCCCCGACGGCAAGTTCCTGGCCTCGGCGAGTTACGATCGCACGATCCGCCTCTGGCCCACCGACGCCCCCGCCGCCGGCAAAGCCGAAGCCGTACTCGATGCCGACGCCCGCAAGCGCGAAAGCAAGCGCAGCGGCAAAAAAGAAGCGGCGCCCGCCCCCGGAATTACCGTCGGAACGCAGACCGCCTGCGAGGTGCTCGAAGGCCACAAGGATTGGATCTACACTCTCGGCATCAGCGGCGACGGCAAGCGGCTGATCACGGGGGACGCGGCCGCCGGCGTGATCGTCTGGGACGTGGTGACCCGCAAATCGGTGACGGCTTGGACGGGGCATCCGTGGAATTGGATCGTCGCGGCGGCGCTGGCGCCGGACGGCGGGACGGCGCTCGTCTCCGAGAACCGGTACAAGCGCGACGACTTCGACGTGCCTTCGCCGGGCCTCAAGCTCTGGGACGCGGCGACCGGCAAAGAAAAGCTCGACATCTTGAAGGTGCAATTTCCGAAATTCAACCCGGCCGAACGCGGCTACGGCCCGTCTCAGGCGTGGCGGAAGTTCGTCGGCAACGGCCTCATCGCGGCGGCGATCTCCCCCGATGGCAAACTCGTCGCGGTCGGTCAGGGCGGCGAGACCGACACGGGCAAAGTCCACCTCCTCGATGCCGCCACGGGCAAGCTCGTCCGCGACGTGTCGGGGCACATGTACGGGATCACCGACATCCTGTTCACGGCCGACGGCAAGCACCTCGTGTCCGCCGGCCGCGACACCTGCGTGCGCGTCTGCCAAGTGTCGGACGGCAAGGAAGTCGCCGTGCTGGGCGCGCCGCGCGGCGGGCAGTTCAAAGACTGGTTCAGCGCCGTGGCCCTGTCCCCGGACGAGCGGACCCTCGCCGCCACCGACATCGCCGGCGCGGTGTACGTCTGGGAATTCGGGGGATGAGCGGGGTTCAAGACCGCCGGCGGCACCGACCGACGGCCGGCTCCGGTTCGGCCCGCATGAGGATTTCGGGTTCGGGCAAGCGCAGGCTCCACTGACCGCCATCCCCCAGCACGAGGGCAGGCGAAACCCGCCGGGCCGATGCCCCCTTCCGAGGCCGCGGCGATTTCGACGGTTAAAAATGACGGACGCCGCATCCACCCGCCAGTAGTACTGCCCCGGCTCCGTCGGCATCGCATCGTTCCAGATCATGTTCGCACCGAATTTCCGCCGGGTTCCAATATCCGGTCGTGGCCCAACAGTGTGTTGATCACTTGTTTCCGGCCTGTGAATATAGGCGTTCCGATTTCAAACTGAGACACTATCGTCATGAGACTTTTTCCTATCGCCGGCACAGCCTTCATCGTGCTGGTCATTCTCCTCGTTCCAGTTCGCGCCGCCGAGCCGCTGCTCGCGCCCCAGCCGCTGCTGGACCGGGAAACCTTCTGGGACAACAAGGACTGGGACTGGTACAAGGCGAACATCCCGTTCTTCGAGTGTCCGGACGCCGACCTCCAGACCACTTACTACTACCGGTGGGAACTGCTCACCAAGCACCTCACCTACGGCTCGCCGAACTCCGGGTACTCGTTCACCGAGTTCATCGACCGCCCGTTCTGGTCCGGGGCGTACGGCGCGATCTCGTGCCCGGCGGGGCTCCAGCTCTACGAAGCCCGCTGGCTCCGCGATCCGAAGATCGCCCGCGACTACGCGCGGTACTGGTTCCGCACACCCGGCGCGCAACCTCGCAACTACAGCACCTGGCTGGCCGACGGCGTGTGGGCCGTTCATCGCGTTCACCCGGATGATGCGTTCATCAAAGACCTGCTCCCGTATCTGAAGAAGAACCACGAGGGGTGGGAGAAGCGGTACTTCGTTCCCGAAGTGGGGATGTTCTGGCAGAACGGCCACGATGAAGGGATGGAGTTCAACATCAACAGCCGGCAGACCAAGGACATCCTCCGCGGCGCGCCGGGCTACCGGCCGACGATGAACGCGTATATGTACGCCGATGCTCTCGCCATCGCCCGAGCCGCCGACCTGGCCGGGGACAAGACCGCTGCGGGCGCGTACCGCGCGAAGGCCGCCGGGCTGAAGGAGAACGTGCAGAAGAAGCTGTGGGACCAGAAACGGCAGTTCTTCTTCCACATGTTCAAACAGGACGAAACGGCCGATGGCTTCAAGGTGAAGGCGCTCACGCTCACGCACCAGAGCGGCCGCCACGCCGGCAGCGAGTACGGTCGCGAACTCATCGGCTACGTCCCGTGGCAGTTCTCGATGCCCGCCGGCGGCAAGGGTTACGAGGTCGCATGGAAGAAACTCATGGACCGAGAGGGTTTCTTCGCCGATTTCGGACCCCGTACCGTGGAACGCAACGATCCGATGTATCTTCTGAAGAACTCGTGCTGCTGGTGGAGCGGACAGTCGTGGCCGTATGCGACCAGTCAGACGCTCACGGCGATGGCCAACCTGCTCCAAGAGTACGATCAGAAGGTGGTGACCCCGGCGGACTACCTGAAACTGCTCCAAAACTTTGCCAAGACGCACAGCAAGAGTGGGAAGCCGTACCTGGCCGAGGCGTGCCACCCGGACACCGGCTCCTTCGAGGGCCACGACGGCTACAACCACAGCGAACACTACTTCCACTCGTCGTTCAACGACCTAGTCATCACCGGTCTTGTGGGCATCCGCCCGAGGGACGACGACACGCTCGAAGTGAGGCCGCTCGCCCCCGCGGAGTGGGCCTACTTCGCACTGTCGGATGTCCCGTACAAGGGGCACCTCGTGAGCGTCGTGTGGGACCGGGACGGCACCCGGTACAAGAAGGGTAAGGGGCTGCGGCTCTTCGCCGACGGCAAGGAGATCGCGTCGTCCGAGAAACTCGCCCCGCTGTCGGCCGAGATGACGGCGGCAAAGCAGTTTCCCCTATCGGCGAACACCGCCGTCAACTTCGCGGTGAACAACGACGGCACGTATTTCCCGCGCGTGTCCGCCTCGTACTCGAATCCGAAGACGCCGTCGTCGAAGTTGATCGACGGCAACTACTGGTACCACCGCGATCCGCCCAACCGCTGGACGTGCGAAGGTTCGCCGAACGCCAACGATACTGTCACCATCGATTTCGGCACTGCGCGCGCGATTCACACCGCGAAGCTCTACTTCCTCGACGACGAGAAGGGGATCGTTCCGCCCGCCCAGTTCGATCTCGAATATTGGGACGGCAAGGGCTGGAAGGCGATTCCGAATGCGACTCGTACCCCGGAGAAGCCTACCGGTCGGCGGGCGAACGTGGTCCGTTTTGCGGCGCTCGCCGCGACCAGGGTGCGAGCGGTGCTCCACCACGCCGACGGGGGCAAGTCGGGCCTGACCGAGTTCGAGGTCTGGGGTGACGCGAAATTACCACTCCCCGAGCCTCCCCACCCGGCTGGAAACATCGCATACAACCCCGGTGACAAGCCGTTCCCGAAGGTCAGTGCGTCTTACTCGGACCGCTTCGGCGGCAAGCCGGCACTCGCCATCGACGGGAAGACAAACTTCCTGCCCACCCCGACGAATCGCTGGACGAGCTACGAGTCACCCAACCCGACGGACTGGCTCGAAGTGGACTTCGGGACGGAGAAAGAGTTCGACCGGATCGAACTGGCGATCTACGACGACCGCGGCGGTGTCCAACCGCCGACGAAGTACGAAGTCGAGTTCTGGGACGGAAAGGCCTGGAAGCCCGTGACCGGTGTGAAGCTGGCACCGGAGAAGCCGACCGGCAGTCAGTTCAACGAGGTTCGATTCGATCGCGTCAAGGCGACCAAGGTCCGGGTCGTGTTCGCGCACGCCGGCAAGGCCCGCAGCGGAGTATCCGAAATTTTCGTCTGGAACGACGAATGACCACTCGATTCGACCCCCCTGCCACCCGCCAATCGACTTGATCACCGATGTCGTCATGCCCGGGGCTGGTGGACGCGCTGTCGCCGAACAGCTGACCCTGCAGTACTCACGTATCCGGGTCATCTACGCGTCCGGATACACAGACGGCGCCGTCATCCGGCATGGGGTGCTGCGCGAAGGGGTCAATTTCATCCAGAAGCCGTTCACCCCCACGGCGCTCGCCCGGAAGGTCCGCGACGTGCTGGACGGCATGGCGTCGACGTTGCAACAACTCATCGGCACGCGCGGCACGCGGTTGGCCACTGACCAGCCGCCGTTTCGTTCGCGGCCGGCCCCGGCGGCTCGTGCGATACGGCCGCTCCGTCGCGCGCGGACACTTCCACCAACCGCACACGCTCTTGGGAACCTCGGCCACCCCCATCTGCGGGCGAGCCGTCCGTTCCTTCAAAAACTCGGGCTTGCCGCCGTAGGATTCGTCGAACGTCGGCCAGTCGAACCGCACGCCGTTGGTCACCGCGCGGTCGTACTGTTCCAACGCAATCCGCCACTTGGGCCGATAGACGATCGTGTCGGGAATCCCGGCCGCGGCACACCGCACGCGGTCCTCGTGCCAACTCTCCGGCAGGAACAAATCGCCGTCGAGAAGGCAAGGGAATTCCCCTTGCGTGTCGCCCAAGTGCAAGGTAACCACGCCGTTCTCAACCTTGCCCAGGTGGCCGCACCACTGCCGCTTCCCTCCCGGCGTCTTTGTCCCCTTCTTGACGAAACTGGTCTCGTCGATCAGGCCCACCGAGACCCGACCGGCATGCTGGGCCGCGACGATCCGCTGAACCCGATCACGCATTCCCGTGTGGCTCTACGTCAGCGATCGGAGGAACTCCTGCAGCGTGCGGGGCACCTGACCTGCCGACAAAGCCATCGGCTCGACGCTCTTGCGATCCAAGTCCGACAACTGAGCGCGGAGGTCGACCGGCAGGTGATCCCGCGACCGGCGGTCGCAAAAGCAGTCGTCGAATCGGGCCAGGAAACGGTTCGACTCAGGTACGAGCGATGGGAGTGATACGGCATCCATGCCAGATCTCCGGAACTTGAGGGGTGGTCCAGAGTTTCGCAATTTGGCAACTGCTCAGGAAAGCCAGTTCAGCGCTGTAGGTTTAGTAGGGAATTTTGTGGATAGGTGATGTGCAGTACGGTACAACCAAAGTAAGTTAGGATCACGAAACGATAGTTGCGTTGGGGCGCCAATGGATCAATCGCTGGGATACCTGTTGATCGAACTGAAGGATCGCGTCGTCACGAGTTTCAATGGAGAGCATTGGGACGAACTCGGTTTGCTCACGGGGCAATCAAGCCTCATCGACAACCATCACCGCCTGCTTCGCAGCCTGTCATTCGGGGATAGCGACTACTCAGAATGTGTGCTTGATGTCCTGAAAAGCATGGTGAAAAAGCAGCCCGACTCATTGGCGATCATCGAAGCGTATTTGGATCGGAAATACCCCGGAGATTCCCTTTATATTTCGGCGAAACCATCGGAGCGAAAGGGTGTGATCTCTCTGGTGCGCCGTTTCGGTTGATTTTTGCGGGTTCTAGCGTCCCTCCCGATCGGGAGTGGGCTTGGAGTCGCGGCGTCCGGCTGGCATGAGCGGAGGTTCCTGACATCC
>Ga0136611_10001890_pt1 | contig 14551 bp, 12 predicted proteins | sample AntDrymUQ2232306_2_FD_106645 | JGI IMG/M metagenome (GOLD analysis project Ga0136611, IMG submission 106645) | Polar desert sand microbial communities from Dry Valleys, Antarctica - metaG UQ223 (23.06) | ecosystem: Environmental > Terrestrial > Soil > Desert | place: Antarctica: Dry Valley...
CTTTCAATTCCTGATCGTGGTTTATCTGGGCGCATTGGCCGTCCTCGATCAAAGTCTGACGGTGGGCCTTTTGCTGGCGTTTCTCGCCTACCGAACGAGCTTCACGACAAGCGCGATCGCGCTTGTCAACCAGGCGCAGCAATGGCGCTTGCTTGGCGTCCATCTCGACCGCCTGTCCGACATTGTCGGGCAGAAGCGCGAGGAGATCCGCCCGGCCAGGCGCGAGCGGCTGCTGCCCCCGCCTGCAATTCGCGCGGAGGGTCTCGGATTTTCTTACGCGCCGAACGAAAATCCAATCTTCGAAAAGATCGATTTCGATATTCCCAAGGGAAGCCTGGTTGCGATCGTCGGGCCCTCCGGCGCGGGCAAGACCACCTTGATGCGGATGATGCTCGGTTTGATGCCGCCCACCTCAGGTCATATGCTGGTCGACGGTGTGCCGCTGGGGCCGGAAACCAACGCGGCGTGGCGCGGGCGTATCGGCGCTGTCCTGCAGGACGATTATCTGCTGACCGGCACGCTCGCCGATAATATCGCCTTCTTCGACCCATCTCTCGACCAGGAGCGGATCGAGCAGTCGGCGATGGCCGCGCGGATTCACGGCGACATCGTCAAAATGCCGATGGCCTATCAAAGCCTGATCGGCGACATGGGAGCGGCGCTCTCCGCAGGGCAGCGTCAGCGCATTCTCCTCGCCCGCGCGCTTTATCGGGATCCGGACGCACTCTTCCTCGATGAAGGCACAGCCAATCTCGACGAGGAAAATGAAGCGGCGATCGCCGACCTCATCGCCAGCCTTCCGGTGACGCGGGTCGTTGTCGCCCACCGGCCTGCGCTGATCCAGCGCGCGGACATCGTCTATCGGCTCGAGGGCGCGAAGCTCGTCCGCATTTAAGCGGGCGAGCCTTATTCTCCGGCGGGCGCCTTGCGCCTGCGCCCGTTAGCGGGGGCAGCGCGCTTCGTACCCTTTGGCCGGCCTTTGGTTGGCGCGGCGACCCCGGCCTCGACCTTCGATTTGCGGCCCAGGCCAATTGCGTGTGCCATCTGGCTGCGCTTCTTCGAATATTCCGGCGCGACCATCGGATAGTCACGGGGAAGGCCGTAGTCGGCGCGATATTGGTCAGGCGACATGCCGTGAGCATTTTCGAGGTGCCGCTTGAGCGTCTTCTGCTTCCGGCCGCATTCCATGCAAACCAGATATTCAGGCTTAATCGACGCGCGAACGGAAACGATCGGCGTCTTTTCCTGCTGGGGTTCGGCAGTTGGCGTCCCGAGCGAAGACAATGCTTGGTAGACGCGCTCGACGAGGGTCGCCACGTCGCCCACGGCCACATTGTTGTTTGCGACATGAGCGGAAACGATGTCGGCAGTAAGCTCGATCAGTTGTTCGTTCTCCATGGAAGCCTCTCTTTTATGATGTTCTTGTGCCGCCACTAGCGCCACAACAGAGCAGCCGTCACCTTCTTTTTCGCGGCGACAGTAACGATTGGTAAAGTAAGGAAAATGTGGGGCGGCAAAAGTTTTAGTTGGACTCCATCCCCGAAGGGCACTTGTTCCAGCCGGGTCCTTTGACGAATCGACCCGGGGTCGCACCTGTATGTTCACCGTCGCGAAGAACTTGGCTTCCGTTTACGAAGACGTGGCGCATCCCGACGGCCAATTGCTGCGGATCGTCAAAAGTGGCCCGGTCTCCTACCGTCGCGGGATCGAAGATCGCAAGATCGGCGAAATAGCCGGTCTTGAGCGATCCCCGTTCGCGGATGCTGAGATTGGACGCGGGAAACGAGGTGAGGCGGCGGATCGCCTCCGCGAGCGGGATGAGTTTTTCGTCCCGCACGTAACGGCCGAGCAGGCGCGCAAAATTGCCATAGGCACGCGGGTGGGTGCTCGATTGCAGGAAAACGCCCTCGGGCGCCTGGCTCGATGCGTCGGACCCGAAGCTCATCCAAGGGATCTGGATCTGGCGGCGGACATTCTCTTCGTTCATCAGGAAGTAGGCGGTTCCGACTCGGCTGCCATCCTCGATGACGAGGTCGACCGCGGTTTCTTCGGGCGACTTGCCGCGCATCTTCGCCACATCGGCCAGCGTCTTGCCGGTCAGCGGCTTCAGCAGGGGGTTCTTGAAGGCCACCAGGATCAGCTTGTCCGGTGAGCCGGCTTGGACGAGCAGGTTCTCCCACCCGATGCCAGGCGCGCGCATCTCCTTTATCACCCTCGCGCGGATAACCGGATCCTTGAGGCGCTCAATCCATTTTTCCAGCCCGCCCGCCTGCACCCATAGCGGCATCGATGCGCCGAGGCCGGTTGCGCCCGCCGTATAGGTGTACATGTCGGCGGTAACGCGAATGCCAGCCGCGCGCGCGGCCTCGACCTGGGCGATGACGGAGGAGAGCTTTGCCCAATTGGCCCGCCCGGCCTGCTTCAGATGGTAGATCTCGGCCGGCCCGCCTGAGATCCTGGCGATCTCGATCAGCTCGGCAATGGCCTGATCAATATGATCGCTCTCGTTGCGCATATGGCTGATATACATGCCGCCGCATTTGGCGCTTTCGGTGGCGAGGGCGGCAAGCTCGGGCGTCTCCGCGAAAAAAGCGGGCGCGTAGATAAGCGACGAGCCGACACCCATCGCGCCTTCGTTCATCGCATGGCGAACGAGGGCCCGCATGCGCGCGAGCTGCTCGGGGCTTGGGTCGATGTCGCCTTCGCCGAGCTCATGAATGCGCACGGTTGTCGCGCCGACAAAGCTCGCCACGTTGGGCGAGATGCCCTTGCGCTCCAGGTGGCCGAGATACTCGCCGAGGGTAGTCCAGGTGACCGGAAACTTGATATCATCCTGCCGCTCGACGGCGGTCCGTTTCATCTCCGGACTGAGCGGGCCCATCGACCAGCCTTCGCCCATGACCTCGAGCGTCACGCCCTGCCGGATGTCGCTCATGCTCCGCGGGTCGGCGAGCAGCGATTCAGTCGCCCAGCTCAGCATATTTATGAAGCCCGGTGCAACGGCCAACCCGCGTGCGTCCACCTCCTCAGCGCCGCGGGCGGCGAGGCGCGGGCCGACATAAGCGATCCGGTCGCCGCGGATGCCGACATCCCCGATGTAAGCCGTGCCTCCGCTGCCGTCGTAGATCGTGCCGCCGCGGATCACCACGTCGTAGCCAGCGCTCTGCCGGCCCGCTTGCTGCGCGGCGCAGCCGGTAAGCGACAGCGCCAGTGCGACCGCAGCCTTTCTTAGGAATTTCATGCGTGCTTCTCCCAGCTCCAACGCAAGCGGCGCCGACCTCCACTAGCCGAGCATGCAGCTTTGTGCCGCTTCGATCTACGCTGTTGCGCACGGATAGCCGCAGCGTTGAACGACATAATGCAACATGGCGACAATGTCCGCCTTCTCCTTAGAAGGAAAAAGCTCGGTTCTGCGGCGAATTCGCCGATTCACGTCACGTCATTGGCATTTCAACTGAGCGCAAATTATGCACGTCTCAACGGAGGCAGCAGCCTCCTTTCCCGCCCCGGGTCTGTCTCAATTCGAAACACACATTTTGTGCCGCCCATGTAACGAATAAACGTTGCCGCAGATCGTTACGTCACCGTTACATCATTGCCTCGAGTAGCAGTCTAATAAAATGCTGTCACCATAACTTCAATTACACAACGACTAATAAGGCTATTCGGAACTTAGCTCTCGGATACTGGTTAACCCCCGCATCGGTCCACAGAATATGTGGTTCGTTACCCCCGGTACAGGAGTATCTGTTATGAAGCTTAAACTCGCAATTTCCGCGATCGCCGCATGCGCCCTCTTGGGCGGCACCGCCATGGCCGATAGCCCAAAGCACAAGAAGCACCACAACAAGGGCCAGCACCAGAGCCAAAACAAAGATCGCGCTTCCGCAGCCAGCGTTGCCGGCGGCGTCGCAGCAGCCGGGCCGCGTGGCGCCGTCGCTGCTGGGGCGGCAGGCAACCAAGTGATGCGTGAGCGTTCAGGCCAAACGCGCACTGGCAACGTCGTTTGCGTGCCGGGCACGGCTTCCACATCGACAAATGGTGCGGTCTTCACCAGCCGCAAAAGCGGCAGCGCTGCCATCAGCACAAATGGGACCGCCGCCGGTTCCGGCACCGTGAGCAGCAGCTCGGAAGGCGAGGTCTTCAGCTCGACCGACCGCACCGGCTCGCAGGCCGACGCTTTCGGCAACTCTACGGCAACAGCGGAACGTTCGCGCCGCTGTTAAGCCAAGCTTGATTGACGCGGCTCCTCACGGAGCCGCGTCAACACGCGATTAGAGGAGTGCCGCGATGGCGTTTCTGCACATCGTCATGATCGGAGCGGCTGCCGCAGTTGCGGCCGGCGCTTCAAAAAGCGCAAGCGGCACCTGCTCCATGATACGGATCCTTGCCGATGGCCGCGAAATCCATTCCTGGGTTCCTGATCCGGGCGGGGCCACCGTGAAGACAAGGCGCGGAAACGGCGTTGCCCAAGCCAGCGCCTCCTCGCGCGGATCATCGCGCTCCTCGGTTTCGGCGTCCTCGTCATCCTCAAGCTCGTCCTCATCCTCGGGTCGAGGGCGATCAATGGCGAGAGCGGTTTCCTCTCTTACGGACGAGGCGGGGCGGACCGTCACCACAACCCGCAACCAGCAAGGCTGCACGATCGTCATCGACGAAAGTGACCTATCAGGAGAAGAATGATGTCAGCTTACCCGATCAAGGCGGCTCTTGCCGCGTCCGTCCTCGCGCTTTCGGTGCTTGCCTTTGTTGCGCCCGCTTCGGCTCAGGTCGTCTCCGGCGGAACCCAGGGCGGTGTTACCGGTCGCGACGTTTCCGCGAGCACCTGCGGCCAGGGAACCACCGACGGCAGCAGCATCACCGTCAGCGGCTGTGCAGACGCAGAAGCGCGCAACGGCGGAACGGTCGATACGAACACGCGCGCCAGGACCAACGAGCGGATGGGCATGCAGCGTTCGACCGCCACCGCCCGCGACGAGGATGAGCGCGCCCGCTCGCGCACGATGACTAAGGTCAAGCAGGGCGAAGTCGTCCGCTCGCGCACCATGTCGATGTACAAGGAGCGCGGCGAGAAGCCGGTTCGTGAGGTGATCTCCACCAAGGCGACGCCGCAGAAGACCGCCCGCAAACCGAAATAAGCGGGTTGCATCCACCGGCTCTGCTCCAGCGTCTTTCGGCTGCTGGAGCAGAGCCATTCAAGCCGGTCAATCGCTGACCGGGTGTAAGCCCCTAACGCCTTTATCGGCTGCCCGGACTCGCGCTTCCTATCGCCTGCGCTAGCCCGGGCACGTGCTGCGCGCCTTCCAGCACCTGCAGGCTTGACCCCGCAAAATCGTCGCCGATCGGCTCGTAGCGGCCGCCGAGGCATTGCAAGAGGAATCCTTCGCTGATCGCAAAGAAGCTGAGACGATTCTCCGGCCTGAGGAAGCCGTGCCCTTCGTCGGGATAATTGACGTAGGTCACCGGCAGGCGTTTCGCCCGCATCGCGTCGACGATCTGGTCTGATTCAGCCTTGACCACCCGCGGGTCGTTGCCGCCCTGGCCGATCAGCAGCGGCGCCTTGATCCTGTCGACGCGGGTGATCGGCGACTGCGCCATGATCCTCTTGAGCGCCTGGGGATCGGCTGGATCCCCGATATGGCGGTAGAAGGTGTTGGCAAGGTTCGGGCGCCAATAAGCGGGGAAGCTTTCCATCAGTGTCTTGAGGTTGGAGGGGCCGACGATGTCGACGCCGCATTCGAACAGCTCGGGTGTGAACGTAAGCCCGACCAGCGTCGCATAGCCCCCATAGGAGCCGCCCATGATCGCAACCTCCTCGCGGTCGGCGATGCGGCGGTTGATTGCCCAGCGCACCGCATCGACGAGATCATCGTGCATCTTGCCCGACCATTCCCCCACGGCCGCGTTGACGAAGCCTTTTCCGAAGCCGGTCGACCCGCGATAATTGACCGAGAGCACCGCATAGCCGCGGTTCGCGAGCCACTGGTGGGCGCTGTTGAAGCCATAACCGTCGCGGGACCAGGGGCCGCCGTGGACGTAAAGGACCATCGGCACGGGCCGGTTCGGCGCACCGTCGGCATCCGGGTCGCTCCCCGGCGGCAAGGTCAAATAACTCACCAGCTGCTTGCCATCGCGTGCGGGGATTACGACCGGATACATCGGCTGAAGGTCATATTGCGCAAGGTCCGGGCGGGTATCGAACATCTTGTTGAGCGTCCGCGCCTGCCGATCGTAAAGATAGAAGGCAGCCGGCGCTTCGGCTGCGTTTGCGGCCACAACCGCCCTTCGGCCATCGTCAGTGATCGAGGTGATCGCGAATTCGGCATTGGGAAGCTGCTGCTTCAGGAAGGCGAGATCGGCGACTGCGGAGGTGCCGACAGGCATCCACTCGCTGCGGAGGTAGTTCACGTTATAGGCTATCGGCTCATACGTTTGCGGATCGAAGAGCAGCCCGCCGATATCGGCCTTGTCGTGGGTCGCCACCACTTCGGATGCGCCGGTCGCGAGGTTCATCCGCTTGAGCGCGGCCGTGTCCCGTCCGCGGCTGTCCAACCAGAAGAGGCTGGTTCCTTCACGATTGAAGCCGAGGGCGTTCGTGGTTTGTGCGTCGTCGGCCTCGATGCTGAAGGCAGGCTCCCATTCCCCATCGGCCGTGCGCCGGAAAAATTCGGTCCCGCCGCCCGCCTTTTGCCGGCTTGCAAAGACCGGGCGGAATTGTCTGTCGACAACCCACCCGGCATAACCTGGATTCTGCGCGACGAGGTTTTTCGCGCCCGTGCGGTAGTTGATTTCGTAAAGGTCTACGAGGCGTCGGTCCCGGTCGTTGAGGCCGATCAGGACCGTGTCGCGCTTAAGGCGGCTCACCGACTGAACGAAAGCGCGTGCATCCTTTGCCACGGGCGTCAGATCGCGATCTGCGCCCGTGGCGATGTCGACTGCGTGGACGTGGAAATTCTCATTACCGCCCTCATCCTGCAGGTAGAGGATGTGGCTGCCGTCGGGCGCCCAGAAATATTGGGCGAGCGGACGGCGTGTTTCCTTGGTGACGGCGCGGGCCGCATTCATGTCTCCGACCGGCGCTACCCACACGTTCATGATCCCGTTGACGGGGGCAAGCCAGCTGAGGTGGCGGCCGTCCGGGCTAATCTGGCCGCCCGCTTTTACTGGATTGCCGAAGATTGCTTCGCGCGGGATCAAAGTGGCGGCTGTCGCTGCTGCCGTGCTGCCGCCCGCGGTGGAGATATCGCCGTCCGAGGGCGTGGTGCAGGCCGCCACCGCCGCCGTCGCCACTGCCGCAAGTATGATGTTCTTGAAGTGCATCATCTCCATCTCCAGCCAATAAGTTGAGGCGCACAAGCTCTGACTCCTTCCTGAGTCGCGCAAGTGCTTTCGGAGCGCCGCCCTTGCCTGGAGTGCGCCGGCATCTTACGCACATCAAAACGGGAGTGCGGCGATGCGGATCGCATGCCTCGGCGGGGGACCCGCTGGGCTCTATTTCGCTATATCGATGAAGCTGCGGGATCCCTTGCACGACGTCGAGCTGTTCGAACGCAACCGGCCCGACGACACGTTCGGCTGGGGCGTGGTCTTTTCCGATCAGACCGTCGACAATCTGATGGCGAACGATCCGGTCTCCGGCACCGTCATTCGCCGCGAATTTGCCCATTGGGATGACATCGAGGTTCACATTCATGGCGAGACGGTGCGGTCGTCCGGTCACGGCTTTATCGGCATCGGCCGCAAGCGCCTGCTGAACATCCTCCAGGAGCGGGCGCGCGAGCTCGGGGTCAAGCTGCACTTCGAGCATGAGGCGAGCGGGGATCTTGCCGACTGGTCAGGCTACGACCTCGTCATCGCCGCGGACGGGGCTAACAGCCGCATTCGCGCGGCGCATGAGCAGCATTTCGGCGCGGATATTCAAGTCCGCAAGAACAAGTTCTTCTGGTTCGGCACGGAAAGGGTGTTCGAAGCATTCACCTTCGCCTTTGAGAAGACGGAAGCGGGCTGGGTCTGGGCGCACGCCTATCGCTTCGATGACAACCGTTCGACGTTCATCGTTGAGATGGCGCCCGACACTTGGGAGCGGCTCGGGCTCGACCGGATGAACCAGGGGCAAGCGATCGCGCTGTGCGAGCGGATCTTTGCGCCGTATCTGGACGGCCATTCGCTCATGTCGAACGCGCAGCATCTGCCGGGTCCTCAGGCATGGCTCAATTTCCGTCGCATCATCTGCGAGCGCTGGTCCTACGAGAGTTTGATCCTGCTCGGGGATGCCGCGCATACCGCCCATTTTTCGATCGGCTCGGGCACCAAGCTTGCGCTTGAGGACGCAATCAAGCTTGCCGAAGTGCTGAACCGACCGGGGCTTTCCCGCGAGGCGGCGCTGGTCGAATATCAGGAAGAGCGCACCATCGAGGTGCTGAAGCTCCAGAACAGCGCGCGCAACTCCACCGAATGGTTCGAGACGCTCGACCGCTATCTCCATTTCGAGCCGATCCAGTTCGCTTATTCCCTGCTCACGCGCTCGCAGCGGGTCAGCCACGAAAATCTCCGCTTGCGCGACAAGCCCTGGCTGGAAGGGGTGGAGCGCTGGTTCCAGTCGAGGGCGCGGAACACCCCGGTCAACGATCCGGCCCCGCCGATGTTCGCGCCTTATCGGCTGCGCGGGATGCGGCTCGAGAACCGGATCGTCGTTTCTCCGATGGCGACCTATTCGGCGCATGAAGGGCTGCCCAACGACTTTCACCTTGTCCATTACGGCACCCGCGCCCAGGGGGGCGCCGGCCTCGTTTACACCGAGATGACCTGCGTCTCGCCGACGGGACGGATCACTCCCGGATGCGCCGGAATATGGTCTCCAGAGCATGTGGCGGCGTGGCGGAGGATCGTCGATTTCGTCCGCGCCAATTCCACAGCGAAGATTTGCCTCCAGCTCGGCCATGCGGGAGCGAAGGGCTCAACAAAGGTCGGCTGGGAAGGCTATGACGTTCCGCTGGAGGAGGGGAATTGGCCGCTGATTGCCGCATCGGACGTGCCCTGGTCCCCGGCCAATCAAAAGCCGCGGCCAATGACCCGCGCGGACATGGACGAGGTGCGCGATCAGTTCGTCGAGGCAACGCGGTTGGGGCTCGATGCGGGCTTCGACATGGTCGAGCTCCATTGCGCCCATGGCTATTTGCTCTCGAGCTTCATCACGCCGCTCCAGAACACACGCACAGACGAATATGGCGGTCCACTCCAGAACCGCCTGCGCTATCCGCTCGAAGTCTTCGCCGCCATGCGCACGGCTTGGCCGGCGGAGAAGCCGATGTCGGTGCGCATTTCCGCCAATGACTGGATGGGCGAATTGGGCGTGACGCCTGACGAAGCAGTCGAGATCGCGCGCGCCTTCACCGATGCCGGTGCCGACCTCATCGACGTCTCGGCCGGCCAGACCTGGGCCGATTGCAATCCGGTTTACGGCCGCATGTTCCAAGCGCCCTTCGCCGACCAGATCCGCAACGAGGCGCGGGTCTCGACCATGGCCGTCGGCAACATCTATGAGACCGATCATGCCAATTCGATCCTCGCTGCAGGCCGCGCGGATCTGGTGGCGCTCGCGCGGCCCCACCTTGTCGATCCGATGTGGACGCTTCGTGCGGCGGCCATCCACGATTATCGCGGCGTCCATGTTCCGCCACCCTATCTCGGCGGCATGTTCCAGCTTGCACGCAATTTGAAGCGTGAAGCCGAAGCGCAGTTGAAGGCCTGATGCGCCTCAAGGGGACGCATGCGCTGGTGACGGGCGGCGGCACCGGCATCGGCGCGGCCGTCGCCCGTGCATTGGCCGCGGAAGGCGCCAAGCTCACCCTCGTCGGCCGCCGCAGGGAGCCGCTCGAACGGGTCGCATCGGGAGATTTCGACGCTCTTGTCGTTTCAGCCGACGTGACCGACCGGCAGCAAGTCGAGGCCGCGTTCGCGCTCGCTCGCCACGCGCAGGGGCCGATCACGATCCTGGTCAACAATGCCGGCGCGGCGGAAAGCGCTCCCTTCGGCAAAGTGAGCATCGAGGCGTGGCGCCGAACCATGGCGGTCAATCTCGATTCCTTGCTTCATTGCTGCCAGGCCGCGATGCCGGACCTCCTCGCCGCGGAGGCCGGCCGGATCGTTACAATCGCCTCGACCGCTGGGCTCAAGGGCTATTCCTATTCCGCCCCTTATGTGGCCGCGAAGCATGGCGCCGTCGGCCTCACCCGGGCGCTGGCAACGGAGCTTGGGACGACCAACGTTACGGCGAATGCCGTCTGCCCGGGCTTCACCGAAACCGAGATGCTTGCCGGCTCGGTTGAGAAGATCCGGAGCCTCACCGGCCGGACCGATGAGAACATCCGCGCGGACCTTGCTCGCTACAATCCGCAAAACCGGCTGGTAAGCCCCGAGGAGGTGGCGAATGCCGTCATTTGGCTGTGCCTTCCTGAAAGCCGATCTATAACCGGGCAGGCGATCGCGGTGGCGGGCGGGGAGGTGATGTGAATCCAGGCAGTTTCGAGCCGGTCCATTTCCGCTGGAGCTTCGATGCGGGGGTCGCGATCCTCACTCTCGACCGCCCCGAGCGGAAGAACCCGCTCACCTTCGAAAGCTATGCCGAGCTTCGCGATGCGTTCCGGGAGCTGGTCTATACGCCGGAGGTGAAAGCGGTCGTCGTAACGGGCGCCGGCGGCAATTTCAGCTCGGGCGGCGATGTTCGCGAGATCATCGGCCCGCTCACCGAGATGAGCATGCCTGGCCTCCTGAAGTTCACGCGCATGACCGGCGATCTCGTCAAGGCGATGCGAGCATGCCCTCAGCCGGTCGTCGCGGCGCTGGACGGCGTCTGCGTCGGCGCCGGAGCGATCGTTGCGATGGCGTCCGACATCCGCATCGCGACGCCTGAGACCAGAACCGCCTTCCTCTTCACCCGCGTCGGGCTTGCAGGTTGCGACATGGGCGCCTGTGCGATCCTGCCGCGCATCATCGGTCAGGGGAGGGCGTCCGAACTGCTCTTCACCGGCCGGGTGATGAGTGCACAGGAGGGCGAGCGCTGGGGCTTCCACAATCGCCTCGTCTCTTCCGAAAACCTGATCGAAGAAGCCGGGGCTCTTGCGCGCTCGCTCGCCGGCGGCCCCACCTTCGCACATGGCATCACCAAGACGCAGCTAAATACCGAGTGGAACGTAAGCCTTGAGACCGCCATCGAGATGGAAGCCCAGGCCCAGGCGATCTGCATGGCAACGGGCGACTTCCGCCGCGCGTTCGAAGCCTTTGCCGACAAGCGCCAGCCGGAATTCAAAGGCGACTGATGGCGGATCGCTTGTTCCTCCACTGGCCGTTCTTCGACGAGAGTCACCGCCGCCTGGCCGATGATCTTGAGGACTGGTGTCGGGCAGAGCTCGGGGATGAGGACGAGCAGGATGTGGACGAGGAGACGCCCGGCGGCTACGTCGTTCGAGGCCCCAAGACCTACATCTCGAATGGCGGCATAGCCGACCATTATGTGCTTTTCGCCCGCACCGGGGAAGCTGCCGGTTCGCGGGGCATCTCCGCATTCATCGTCGATCGGAATACTGCCGGCCTCGATGACAGCGAGCGGATCCAGGTGATCGCGCCCCACCCGCTGGCGGCGCTCCGCTTCGACGCTATGCAATTGCCCGCATCGTCGCTGCTGGGCGAACGCGGAAAGGGCTTTGCTCATGCCATGGCCATCCTCGACATCTTCCGAACCACCGTCGCTGCCGCCGCGCTCGGCTTCGCCCGCCGTGCGCTTGACGAGGCGACCCATCGGGCGATGACGCGGCGCCTTGGGTCCGGTACGCTTGCCGACAATCCGATCACTCAATCGAAGCTCGCCGAGATGGTGCTCGACGTCGATGCCTCGGCGCTCCTCATCTACCGCGCTGCCTGGCTGCGCGACGTTGCCGGGCAGCGCAACAGCCGTGAGGCCGCGCTCGCCAAGCTCTACGCCACCGATAGCGCCCAGAGCGTGATCGACAAGGCCGTCCAGATTTTCGGCGGCCTTGGCGTCACGCACGGCGTGCCGGTTGAGCGCCTTTACCGCGAGATTCGCGCTTTACGCATCTACGAAGGCGCGTCCGAGGTGCAGAAGGTGGTGATCGCACGGGCGCACCTTGCGGAGTTTGCCACGTGAGAGCGCTGCTGCCTCCGGGATGGCCGCGCCCAAGGGGCTATTCGAACGGGATTTCCGCGCGGGGTCGAATGATCTTCACGGCCGGGGTGGTCGGCTGGGACGAGACCGAGAAGTTCGTGGAGCAGGACCTGGTTGGGCAGGTCCGCCAGGTGCTCGTCAATACACTCGCCGTTCTAGCGGAGGACGGCGCTGGACCCGAGCATATCGTGCGCATGACCTGGTACGTCACCGACCGAAACGATTATGTCGCCCGCATCCAGGAGATCGGCGCCGTCTACCGCGAGCTGATCGGCAAGCACTTTCCTGCAATGGCGGTGGTCCAAGTCGCCGCCTTGGTCGAAAGCGCGGCTCGCATCGAGATCGAAACAACGGCTGTGGTGCCCGAATGACCTCGCACCTCGATGCCTTCGTGCTCGATCGTCTCCCTGCGCCGGAAGCTCAGCCGGAATTTCTCTTCGATCTTCCCGAGCTCCAATATCCGGAGCGCCTGAATGCCGCGGTCGAGCTGGTCGATACGGCCGATCCGGACGCGATCTCCCTTATTAACGATCATGGCAGTTGGACCTACGGCAGGATGCGCGATCTTTCCGATCGGATCGCGCGGCTGCTGGTGGAGGAGGAGGGTCTCGTCCCGGGCAATCGCGTTTTCCTCCGCGGCCCCAACGGAGCGATGATGTTTGCCGCCTGGCTCGGCGTCCTCAAGGCCGGCGGCATCGTCGTCGCGACCATGCCGATCCTGCGTCCGGCGGAGATTGCCACGATCTTGAAGCGGGCCGAGATCAGCCATGCAATCGTGGACAGCCGCTATATCGGGGACTTCCGGCAAGGTGCCGACGAGGCCGGCACGATATGCTCGCTGCTGCGCTACGATGGCGATCATGGAAAGGGCGAGCTCGAGACGCGCCTTGGCAAAGTCAAAGCAGGATTCTCGACAGCCGAAACCGGGCGCGACGATCCCGCTCTGATCGCCTTCACTTCCGGCACCACCGGCACGCCCAAGGGGTGTGTCCACTATCATCGCGATATCCTCGCCTGCGCCGATAGCTTCGCGCGCCATGTGCTGAAGCCGCAGCCGGGCAGTCGCTGGGCCTGCTCGGCACCGATCGCCTTCACTTTCGGCCTCGGCATGCTGCTCATCTTCCCATGGCGCTTCGGCGGCACGGCGGTAACGATCGAACAGCCCAGCCCTGCCGCATTGCTGGACGCGGTCGAGCGACACAAGGTGACCATGCTCGCCACTGCTCCCACGGCATATAAGGCGATATTAGGGTTGCTGCAGGAACGGGGAACGGAAGCCCCCCACAATTCGATTTCGTCGCTGCGCAGTTGCGTGTCGGCTGGTGAGCACCTTCCTGAAGCAACCTGGCAGGCCTGGACGGATGCAACCGGCATCGGCATCGTGGACGGGATCGGCGCGACCGAGATGATGCATATCTTCATCTCAGCCTCCGGCGACGACATCCGCCCCGGCGCGACCGGCAAGGCAGTGCCAGGCTACCGTGCCTGCGTGCTTGGCGAAGACGGCAAACCGCTCTCCCAAGGCACTGGCCGGCTCGCCGTGAAGGGACCCACCGGTTGCCGCTATTTCGACGACGAGCGGCAGAAGGATTATGTGCAGGGTGGCTGGAACGTCACCGGCGATACTTACCGCCAGGATGAGGAGGGCTATTTCTGGTACCTCGCGCGCTCGGACGACATGATCATTTCATCCGGATACAATATCGCCGCGCCCGAAGTGGAGAATGCGCTCTACAGCCATCCGGCCGTGCAGGAATGCGCCGTGATCGGCGTGCCTTGCGCTGAACGCGGCGAACGGGTGAAGGCGTACATCGTCTCTGCTCCCGGCTACGAGCCTGGAGAGTCGCTTGCATTGGAGCTGCAGCTCCACGTCAAGACTGTGATCGCTCCCTACAAATATCCGCGGAATATCGAGTTCATCGGTGCGCTTCCGAAAACCGCGACGGGGAAGCTGCAGCGGCATGTCCTGAAATCACGGGGCCGGCACGCCTGATCGGTTCATGGCGGCTTCACATTCCCGGGCACAATTCCGCTGTCCTGCGCCGCGTTGCGGGTCGCGATTAGGGGACATTTAATATCGTGAGTATCAGGAAGTCGCTTGTCGCCGGCCTACTGGCCAGCGCTGCCCCGCTCCCTGCGCAAGAGGCAGCTTCGACACTCCCGCAGCCCCAGCAGCCTTCGAAATCAACCGCCGCTGCGCCTGGCGGAAACGTTCCAGCGCAAGAACCTGATACGATCGAGAGCGAAGAGGCCGAGGAAGACGCGGAAATCGTTGTCACGGGGCAGCGCGAGCGCGGTGCCGTGATTGGCGACATTCCGCCGGAAATCCAGCTCGACGCGCGCGACGTCCGGGCGCTGGGAGCAGGCAGC